>Ga0209739_100771_pt1 | contig 12198 bp, 10 predicted proteins | sample JossMetagenome_2_FD_184729 | JGI IMG/M metagenome (GOLD analysis project Ga0209739, IMG submission 184729) | Hot spring sediment microbial communities from Joseph's Coat, Yellowstone National Park, USA - JC3_ASED (SPAdes) (version 3) | ecosystem: Environmental > Aquatic > Thermal springs > Hot...
GGGTACTTCTCGTAGTAGCTGTTGAAGACCACGGACAGCGAGTTGAGGTACTCAGATATATAGTCGGGCCTCAAGTCGCGGGCGGCTGAGGCCACCGTCCACGGCCACATGGCCAGTCTGGCCACCAGCTCTGCCTCCTCCGGCTGCATCTGGGCCGGCACTTGGGGCGGGGAGCTGGGCGCGGAGCCCGCCTTTTCCAATATGGAGTACGCCCTGACGTAGGTGTACTGCAGAAATGGCCCCGAGTTGCTCCTCATGTTGAGGACGACGTCCCACTTGAAGTCCACAGGCTTCCGCGGAGATGAAGACAGATAGAAGAAGCGGATGGCGCCTACGCCGACCTTCTCCCCTATGACTGAGGCGACCTCCCTGTCCTTCTCCTTGACCATCTCGGCGGATCTCTCGGCCGCTTCGTCCAGTATCTCGTCGAGCGCGACGTACTGTCCCCTCCTCGCCGACATCTTCATCCCTGGCATGTTCACCATCTCGTAGCTGTAGTGGATCAACTTCTTCGCCTCCTCGCGGTAGCCCAGGGCATAGAGTATGATCTTCACATGCGCCTGCTCGTGCGTCTGCTCCGACGAGATGACGCGGATAACCTTGTCGACAGGCCGGCGGCTCTGCCAGAGGGCGTACGCCACGTCCCTAGTCACGTAGAGCGTCGTTCCGTCCGAACGCGTCAACGTCACGGGCGGGATGAATTTAGGCAGATCCAGCCCCTCCCGTAGCTTGAGGTCCTCCGCGAACCTATCGGCTCTGAAGATCACAGCCCCCTCCTTGCGTTCGACGTAGGCGGGCCATCTCGCGGCCAGTTCCCCGACTAGCTGAGCCGCCGCGTTGCTCCAGACTGCGAGCTCGCTTTCGTAGTCCCAGCTGTCCACGGAGATGCCGAGGCGCATTAACGTCTCGCGCTGGCCTCTCAGCACGAGCTCAACCACAGCCCGCACCTTCCTCTTGGCCTCTTCGTCCCCCCTCTCGTAGAGCCTGTTCAGCTCCGCCGCCTCCGCGGAGAGGTCGCGCCGGCCCAACCTCTCCGTCAGCACGTTGACTAGGTCAGGCTCCACGTCGAGATGGCGTTTGATGACGCCGAGCCACTCGTCTATCTCGGCCAAGATCTCCCGCCTCTTCTCGTCGGATTGCCCCTCGGCCAGCTTCTTGAGCCTGTTTATCTCTGCTACCGCCGTCGTGACCGAGTAGACGTAGCCAACAGCCAGATCGGCCTTGACGCCTCTCTTGATCAGATCGTCGACCTCCCGGCGCGCCGCCTCGTAGCCCAGCGCCGAGTACATGACCTGCGAGCCGCAGTCGTCTACGTAGAAGTGGACCTCCACCTCCCCTCCGCAGAAGCGGAGGAGTCTAACCAAGGTGTCGCCCAATACGGCGTTGCGCCCATGGCCCACGTGCAGCGGATGTAGGGGGTTGGCCGACGTGTGCTCCACCAGGTATTTGCCGTGTGTGCACCTGTCGGAATAGCCGTACCTATCGCCCATGGCGTAGACGGCCTTGAAGAGCTCCTCGGCCAACCTCGACGGATCCACATCGGCGTTTATGTAGAGGTTCTCCACCCTGACGTTTCTCAGATACCTAAACGAGGAGGACGAGAGTATCTCGGCGACCTTGGACGGATCCGCCTTAAATTTATGCAGACGTGCCGATATAAATGCGAACTTAGACGGGAAATCTACATCCGGCCTTCCCTGAAGCGAGAGGGCAGTCGAAATCCTCGCAAGCAACTCGTCGAACTCGGACAGCACAGGCTCTAGGGGATCCACTTAGCAGTCTGCCCAGCTGCTTATAAAAACTTCGCCCTCCAGGCGCCGTTGGCCACGCCTCTGTAGCCGCCCGCTCGAAAATATTTATAACCGATCTAATTTGCAAGGCCATGGCAACCACCGTCGACCCCAAGACATTTTACGCGAACTCGGTGCAGGGTAAGCCGTTCTACGTCAGATTCGAGGTACCCGCCGAACTGGCCGAGAAGGCGTATGAGATATTAAACACGGCAAGGCAGACGGGCAAGATAAAGAAAGGCACCAACGAGGTGACGAAAGCGGTCGAGAGAGGGCTGGCCAAGCTGGTGCTGATAGCCGAGGACGTCGACCCGCCGGAGGTCGTGGCGCACCTGCCAATACTCTGCGAGGAGAAGAAAGTGCCCTATATCTACGTGCCCTCCAAGGAGAAGCTCGGCAAGGCTGCGGGCATAAACGTGCCGGCGGCAGCCGCAGTTGTTATGGACCCCGGACAAGCCGCGGGCGAGCTCGAGGGCCTTGTGGCGCGGCTAAATGAGGCTAGAAGCAAGTACGGGCTAGGCCCCATAGCCCCCGCCAAGAGATAGCCTTCGGCTTGCCGATATTTTACAGCGCGTTTTCGAAAAACCTCGATGCGCTATTCGACCCCCTAGATCGGGTCAACTGGCTTTTTGGGCCTTCCTCTTTCTAACCCAGGCTAGATCCCTCGGGTTTCTGCCGTACTTAGTCGCGTTGACGAAACACCTGCGGCTACAGAACCTCAAGACTGTGCCGTCGGCCTTGACGTACATTATGCCGAGGCCGGGATACACCGGCGCCCCGCAGAAGTTGCACTTGTAGACCTTCATCTCGCCGTGATCTTCCTCGCCTCTCTCTCGGTCTCCCTAAGCATCACGATATCGCCGAGCCTCACAGGCCCCTTGACGTTGCGAGTCAGAACTCTCCCCTTGTCCCGCCCCTCTAGCACCCTCACCTTGACCTGCGTCACCTCGCCGGCTACCCCCGTACGCCCCAATATCTGGACCACTATTGCGGCCACTGCGTCCTCGTAGGGCGAAAACTTTACCTCCTCCGCCATGCCCTCGAGATGGCTGCTCTTTATTAATTTTTTCCGCGGGGGCCATCGCGCCCGGGGACGCCGAAGGGCCATCGCCAGATAACGCGGCTACAAGCTTTTTAATTGGCGGAAAAGATGGCGCCATGAGAGGGGAATGTGCTTGAGGCGAAGGACCTCAGTTTTGGCTACGGCAACGTGACAGTATTTAAGGGTGTAGACATCGCTGTCGATGAGGGGCAGGTCGTCGCCGTGGTGGGGCCGTCGGGCATAGGGAAATCCACGCTTTTGAGGATACTCGGCGGGTTCCTTAAGCCTTTGACCGGCGTCGTCCTCCTCTTCGGCAGACCCGTCGTGAAGCCGACTCCCCAGATCATGTTGGTGCACCAGTCCATAGTTACGTTTCCCTGGATGACCGCTCTCGAGAACGTCATGTTGGGGCTTCAGTACATGAGGCTGGATCGGAGGGAGGCCGAGGAGGAGGCGCGCCGCATCCTTGAGCTGGTGGGGCTCAAGGGCTTCGAGAGCTTCTACCCCAAGGAGATGTCGGGCGGCATGAGGCAGAGGGTGGCCATAGCCCGAGCTCTGGCCGCCAGGCCCTCCGTCCTGCTCATGGACGAGCCTTTCAGCCACCTTGACGAGCTAACCGCCGAGAACCTCAGGCGCGAGATATACGGCATACTCTTCAACGAGTCCAGCCCGCTTAAGGGAGTCGTTCTGGTCTCCCACAATCTCTACGAGGTGGTCGAGCTCTCCGACGTGGTCTACGTGCTGAACGGCCGCCCCGCCCACGTGGTGGATGTCGTCAACATAGACCTCTCCCGTCCCAGAAACCCCAGAGACCCCTCAGTCACCAAATATGTGGACATGCTGTACTCCAGCCTGACCTCGCCTAAGGAGAACACGGAGGGCGGCGTATGATCAGCTATCTCGAGATAGCCCTCGCGGCCGTGGTTTCTACGTCCAGAGTCCTGGCGCTGATAGGAGCCTCCATAGCCACCGGCTGGCTCCTGGGCTATATCGCCATCAGGAGCAGAGTCTTCGAGAACTTGTACACGTCCTTGATAGGCGTCTTCGAGTCGGTTCCCGTGTTCAGCTTCTTCCCGGTGGTCTTGGTGTTCTTCGTGGAAGGCATCGGCGGGTATTTCGGGGCTGAGCTCGCCGCGGACTTCCTGGTCTTCACCGCCGTTGTGTGGAACATATGGATCGGCATATACCAAGCCTTCAAGACGATCCCGAGGGATATGGTGGAGGTCGCCGAGAACGTGAGGCTCGGCTTCTTCAGAAAGATGAGGCATCTCTATATTCCCTACTCCATGCCGCGGATAGCGGCCAACCTGATGCCCAGCTTCTCCGACGGATTCTTCTACATAACGGTCAGCGAGGTCTTCTCCGTGGGTTCCTCGGAGTACGGCGTGTTCGGGATAGGCTCCGTCATAGCGAGGCTGACCGCCGAGGGGAACTGGGGGAACCCGGCCTTCGTGCACCGCTATCTGTTCGCTCTGGGCATGTTGGCCTTGGCCGTGGGCTCGGTGGTCTACGGCTTTAGGGAGCTCGCCGACTATGTCGCCGGGAAATACGCGGTAGATAGCTCCATGCCCGTAAAGAGGATAAAGCTGATACCTCCGTGGCTGGCGAGAGGCGTGGGGGGACCTCTGGCGAGGATCGCCAGGATAACTGCGGCTGTCCAGAGAAGGGCGGCGCGGGAACCTACGTGGTACGAGGAGGAGAGGGGCCATGAACGCCTGCTTAAAGTCGTGGGCGCCGCCGTAGGTCTCGCCGTGCTTGGCGCCTTGATTTACGGCGCCGCCGTCACGATTGCGGCGACGCCCGCCTCTCTATGGCAGACTCTGCTGGCCCAGACGGGCCAGATCCTAGCGGCTCTGGCGTTGGATTACGGCAGAGTTTTCGCTGTAACGTTGTGCGCGACGGCCTTTGCGGTCACTCTCGGCTACACTATCTGGCCACGCATCACAGGGTCGAGCGCGTCGTGGTGCCCGCGTTACAGATCTACGCCGCCTATCCAGCCCCCACGTACTTCCCCCTCATCTTTGCCTCGACGTACCTGGCGCTGTATGGCGCGCTGGGGTACTACGCCAACGAGCTATACGTCATACTTCTGGGCTTCATATCGACGTTTTACTACGTCTTCTACAGCTTCTGGATGGGCCTCAAGGCGATGCCCCACGAGATCTGGGAGCTCATGGACAATCTAAGCCTGACGTATTGGGAGCGGCTGAGGCTGATCTTGCTCCCGGCCACCATGCCGTATCTAGCGGCCGGGATCTCCTCTACCATTAACAGCGCCTGGGGCGGCTTGGCTATAGGCGAGTATTGGCCGGACATATATGGAGGGCGCGGTCTGGCCGTCGGCAACGGCTTGATGAAGCTCATAACGTTGTCGACCGCGGAGGGCAACGTAGCGTTGGCCGCGTGGGCCTCGCTGATCTTCGGCGTAGTCGCTGTGTTGTTCTCTATTTTCTTCACAAGGAGGTTGATGGACTTGGCCCAGAAGAGGTACGTAGCTGAGGAGGCCGTATACGCGGCCTAGAGGCCGCCGGCCCTGGCGTCTGTTGGAGTAATACGAAAACCTGCGGGCTTGTGCCTAACAGTTAGCTTAAACTTACAGTCTGCTCTACTATATAAACCCTACAGTTAATCTAGCCGTGAGGGTCGTTCTCGGCACTCCCGTCAGGACGGAGCCGAAGCCCTGGCTCCACTTCGACGTAGCCGCCGTCATGGTGAACGCCCTGGATGCCGACAAGAGGGCCAGGGAGTTGCTGGGGTTTGAAGGCGAGCTGTGGGTCGACTCGGGAGGATATCAGATATTGAAGAGAGGTCTCTCCATATCGCCTCATGCGTTGGCCAGGCGCTATCGGGACATCGGCTGCGACGTCTGCCTGTCGCTCGACATACCGCCAAGCCCCGCCGATCAGCCCGACGTTGCCGACAGGAAGGCCGAGGTCTCCTACAGGAATTGGCTGGTCCTTAAGTCCGAGCTGCCCGACGCTAAGATAGTGCCGGTGGTCCACGTCTACCCCGACGAGGGGCTGTTCCTGAAGTGGATCAAGCGCTACGAGGGCGCAGAGGAGGTGGCTATAGGAGGCGCCGTGCCCTACATATTGATCTCCCGGGGGGTGCCCCGCGGCTCGCGCTCCACGGCCCTAAGGCTCATAGCCACCGCCAGGCGCGAGTTCGGCGGCAGGCTTCACGCCCTCGGGCTCGGCAGTCCGTCCGTATCCGCGATCCTCGAGGCCCTGCGGGTGGACTCCACCGACAGCGCCACGTGGAGGCTCAAGGCGGCTTACGGCAAGGTGCTCCTGCCAGGAGGGGGCGAGCGGCATGTGACCGATCGACAGATAAACTTCGGCAAGAAGAAGGCCGAGGACGGCGAGCTGGCGGAGCTATACATGTTCCTCAAGGCGACCGGCTTCCCCGACCTCGACGGTTTCGACGACTACGTGGCGCGCCTCAAGGCTAGTTTCGAATACCGCGCGTTGGTCAACGCCTGGATAGTACTGCGGAGCCGCGAGCCTCCGCGTTCGGCGGTCTTCCGGAAGCTTTATCAAGAGGCGTTAAGCCTACTCCGTGTCGATACGCCTCTCCAAGAGACCCAGTAGGGTCAAGCTAAGAGGGCGGGCCGAGGCCGTCTGCCCCATAAGCAAGACCGTCGACGAGTATATAGTCGAGGTGGAGTACGTGCCCAGGGAACACGCCCTGCTCATAGAGGAGTTCGAGAGGATCCTGGGGAGCTACCGAGGCAGGGAGATATTGCACGAGGAGATAGCTGTTGATATAGCGGAGAGGATAAGAAATGCAGTGTCGCCGGCCTATGTAAAGGCCGTCGTCAGGTCGACTTATAGAGGCATCGAGGTGGAGGTGTCTGCAGAAATCGGCGGACAGCCCGCCATGTATATTTAGGGATATTGCCGGGCAGATCCCATGATAGCAGCCGAGGGGCTCGGCAAGAGGTTCGGCCAAATATGGGCGCTACAGGACGTCACCTTCGCAACCGATGCCGGACGCGTGGTATCCATACTGGGCCCCAACGGCGCTGGCAAGACCACCTTGGTGAGGATCTTGATAACAGAGCTGTTGCCCACCAGGGGCAGGGCCTACGTCGCGGGCCACGACGTGGTCAAGGAGGCCGAGAAAATAAGGCGCAAGATCGCGGCGGTTCCGCAGGAGGGCTCGCCCATAGGGTTCCTCACTCCCTACGAGTTCGTATACGCCTACCTCCTCCTGAGGGGCTACTCCAGACGCGAGGCGCGGCGAAGGACAGAAGGAGCGTTGGCGGAGCTACAGCTCTCGGACGTGAGGGGGAGGGAGATACAGACGCTATCTGGCGGCACCAAGAGGCGCGTGTTGCTCGCGGCGGTTCTAGCCGCCGATGTGGACGTGGTGTTTCTCGACGAGCCGACCACGGGCTTGGACGTGCTCTCGCGCAGAATTGTGTGGAACGCCGTGTCGTCCATGAGGAGGGGCGGAGTCACTGTCCTCTTGACGACTCACTACGTGGAGGAGGCCCAGACGCTGAGCGACTACGTCGTCTTGATGAACAGGGGTAGGGTGGTCGACGCGGGCCCTCCCGGAGCTCTGGTGGAGAAGGTGCCGGGCAAATACGTGGTAGAGGCCTACGGGATCCCGGCCGACAGGAAGCCCCATATGACCATAGGGGACAGAGGCATCTATTTCGTCGACGATCCTGGCGAGATAGCCAACGATCTGGTCAAGGCGGGGGCCAGGGTGAACATAAGGCAGAGGTCCCTCGAGGACTACGTGCTGTATAGGGTGGGCGCCGTATCGGAGCCATGAAGAAGCTCCTAAGGGACATGCTGGTGATCGGCTGGCTCAACGGCTGGGTCCCGCTGGTGCGTAGCTGGATATGGCTCGTGGCGAATTCGGTGACCCCCCTAAGTTTTTTGATAGTTCTGGCCGTCTATGCGGGCGAGGCCGGCCTTAGGTGGGGCCTGCTGGGGGGCTTGATATGGACGGTGGCGTCTAACGGCATATCCCTAATAGGCGACGCCACCTTCTACAGGCTGGAGATAAAATTCCAGCAGATGTTGGTCGCGGCGCCTGTAAGCCCGATCGCCTACGCGCTCGGCCTCGCGTTGAGCTCATTTATATTCGCGGCGCCCGCTGTGGCTTTCTACGTGGGCTATCTGGCGGCTCTCGGCGCCTTCACGGCGACGGGGGCCGTCCTGCTGGGGATCTCCATGGTCTTGCTGTGGATATCCACGGCGGGCTTGGGCTTCGCCATATCTACCGCCATCAGCCAGATGAGATACGCCTGGGCTGTGCCGGGCATATTGGCGGCCGTATTATCGGCCATGGCGCCGGTCTATTGGCCGGCGACTGTGTTGCCCAACGAGCTCCTCGGCGCGCTTCTGCCGACAGGCGCGGCGGGGGTTATAGGCCAGGCGGCGCTGGGCCTGGTCCACTACGGCGTTCATGTGGTGACGGCGTCCTGGATCTCGCTGTCCGCATACGCGGCGATCTCGCTGATACTTCTCGCCAAGGTGGCCCGATGGAGGCAAGTCTAACGGCGCACAGACCTAGACAGGCCGGGCTAGGCCGAATCCCCGCCGGTAGCTTCCCGTCGCCTGTCGGCGAACTTCCTATCTAGGATCTCGACTATTAGCCTCCTCAGCTCTATGTAGCTCACGCATTATCGACGTCCTTTTAAGCTACTGCCGCACGGCCCCGCCCCGAGGCGCCGCATCCCCCTTCTTGGCCAACACCTCCTGCAGGAACTCGGTGAACAGCTCGTCCAGGACAGCCACGTGGCTCCTCCTGCCGTTCTCCACGTCGTCCATGTATTTCTCCATAAGCCTAGTCCTCTCCTCGTTGACCAATTTGCCGTAGTTCTCCTTGAGGTATCTATATATCTCTATGCCTCTCTTGGTGGGTATCATGAACTTTCTCCGGCCTCTGATCACGACGTAGCCTCTGCGCGACAGCACCTCGAGTATCTTGGCGTAGGTGCTGGGTCTGCCGATCCCCCTCTCCCTCATCATCCTTAGGACATCCGCCTGCGAGAGGAGCTCCACGAGCCTCTTGGCGTACGCTATCTCGACGCCCACCTCGCCTACCGGCAGACGCGGCTCTACCTCCACCGATCTGTACTCGGCCAGAAATCCCTCCCTCTTGACCTCGACCACGCGCCTCACCTCGGCGTTGAAGCCGCCGAGCGAAAGCGCGTATTTAGCCACGACGACCTCCGCCTCGCGCATCTGGCTCGCCATAAACCGCCTGAATATTAGGTCGTAGGCCGCATAGTGGTTCCTCGTGAGCCTTATAGTGGGCTGTATCACGCCGGCCGCCACGAGCCCTCTAAGCTCCTCTGCGTCTATAGGCCTGGTGGGCCTAATAGCCTCGTGGGCCCCCTCCTCGCCGGCGCCCCAAGTCCTCGGCTTGAAGGCATCGGCGCCGTGGCGCCGGGCCACATATTCCCTGGCCACGCCTATGCCCGTCGTCGAGATCCTCGTGCTGTCCGTACGGTGGTACGTTATGAAGCCGCTTTCGAATAGATCCTGGGCTATGTTCATGGCCTCCTCGGCGCTGAGGCCCAGCCTGTTCACTGCATCGCGCATGTACTCGTCCGTGGTGTAGGGCGGCGGAGGCTGTATAGCCTCAGCCCTCTCTTCGAGCAACGACACCATGGCCCTTCCGTTTTCCTTAAGCGATCTGTAGACATCCTCGGGGAGAGCCAGCCGGATCTGCCCGTTATCTATCTTGAGAACGACGTCGAATTTGCGCTCAGCCCTGGAGTTCTCATAACGTTCCACTATCCAGCCGAGCACGGGGGTCTGCACTCTGCCGGCCGAGAGGAAGGCAAGGCCGTGGGCCTCCTGCACCTTCCTGCTTAAGCCAAAGCCGAGCCATCTATCCTCTATCCTTCTGACGGTCTGGGCAGCGACCATCGAGAGGTTGATATCCCTCGGCGACGCCAGAGCGCCCATGATGGCCCTCCTGGTAACCTCGTGGAATTCTATCCTCTTGATCAAGCCTATGTAAGGTCTCAACATGAGGTAGACGTCGTAGGCTATCTTCTCGCCCTCGGAGTCGGGGTCCGTGCCCAGATAGACAGCGTCGACCTCGGACGCGAGCTCCCTCAACGTGGACACGATATCGAGGGGCCTGCAGTCCCGGGGGACGTCCGAATCGTCGACGTAGGAGCCCCCGGGGCATTTATATATCTTGTTGTATATGGGCACATAGCCAGCTTCGGTCTTGACAATTGAATAATCCATAGGGCTATAGGGGCCGGCCGCAACGGGCTTCACGAGCCTCCAGACCTTATTCCTCTCGTTTTCCTCTACCCTCTGGAGGCTCGTGGGCAACTCGAATATATGGCCCATGGTGGCTATGACGGTCAGCATGGAGTCTCCCGTGGATACCTCGTAGGCCGGCATGCCGCCTATTATCAACATGTTGGGCCTCCCGAAAAACGAGGCGATGGTCCTCGCCTTGGTCGGCGACTCGACAACCAGCAAGACGCTCCTCATGAGATCCCGCGACGAGAGCTCCTCGGGCCTCAACCTCCCCGATAGTATGCGCCTTATGTTCTCCCTATCCTCGTCAATGCCTCTCAATATGCTGTCCAGATCCGCCTTCGAGAGCTCCTCGAACCGCACATCGTCGAACCTCAGCTCCATCTCCCTAATCAATGCGTTCAACACCTTCTCGTCGTCGACCAAGATCACGCTGAGACCTCTCGAGAGGCCCCCGGCATAAAGGCGCGAGGTCCTCCCGCTTCCCTGTATATATGTAGTGGCATCTGGCAGAAGTATATATAGCTGATCTCCTATGTAGGTCAGCTTTATTTCCGTGGAGGTTTCTATGGCCTTTCTGACGTCGCCGCGGCTTAGTAGATCGGCGGCGAACTCCACGGCCGATCTGGCCACGTCTAGGACGTACTCCTCGAAGGAATTGGAGGCGCCCTCCCTCAATACCTTGTCGAGCCTGGCCGAATACGGCGCTATGCGCCTCAGCCGGGCTATGAGCCTATCGGCCTTGAACCTCAGATCTTGCGGCAGGACGGCCCTAACGTTGTAGAGAAAGCTCAGGAAGGCCGGCACGGAGAACTCGTCGAGCTTGACTCTGAACTTGAATTTAGGTATCCCGACGAATACGACGTATCTTATCACGTGGGGCAGATCTATCCCTCTGACCAGCGCCGACCTGGACGACGCTAGGCCCACCAGGACTGAAAGCTGGCCTTGCTCGAAGGCCTCCAGCACCTTCCTCCTGGGCCTGAAGAAATGCTCGGCCTTGATGTCCAGGGCCTGGAGGTGCTGGGTCAGCTCCTTGCCGAATTCCCTATCCAACACGTAGATGATGCCCCCGGCTCCCAGCCTCTTGACGAGCTCCGCCACCTGCGCCTTGGGGTCTTCCGACATCTTGACGTAGAGGTCGTAGACGTTCCTCAGGCCCTCGGCCCTCCCCCCCACGTCGAACCCCAAGATCTCTCTGAACAAGAGCAACCGCGCCGTGCGTCTGGCCTTGGCGAGAGCGCCCGAGGCTATGAAGACGCCCAGCCTCAGCTCTTCCCTCATCTTCCTCAGCTCCTCCCTGGCCTTCTCGATCTCGTGCTCTATTCTTTCGGCCTCCTTCTCGTCGCCGGCCAACAGGGCCTTGCCCCTCCTCTTGCCCAGCTCTATCAGCTCGAAGGCCTTGCCCAACACCTCGTCCGTGGCGCCCAGGAGCTTGAGGAGCCGCTCTATGTTCTTGCTGGTGGCTCTCAGCACGCTATCGACGTCGTCTGTGGCCACGAAGGCGAATTTATGTCTGGCCAGCAAGTCGAAATACTTGGGGAGGAACGCCGAGGTTATGACCAGTATGTCGAAATCGCCCGCCTCGATCCTCCTGAGGGCCTCCTCCCTCTCCTGCGGCTTGAGCATAGTGTTATATGTGGCTATCCTCAAGGCGAGGCCGCCGCGGGAGGAGTAGTCGAGGAGCTTCCTGTAGGCCTGATAGGCAAGCGCCGATGTGGGGAACACCAACAACGCCTTGCCCCTGCCGGCCATGTACAACGCCGACACCAGGAGGAACGTCGTCTTGCCCGAGCCGGTCGGCGCGACTACGGCGAAGCTCTTCCCGGCCGCCAGCCGTCGGGCCCACAGCCTCTGCGCCCCCCACATGCGGAAGCCCACCACCCTCTCGAAAAGGCCTCCGATCTCCTCGTACCTCCTCAAATTGTCGGCTAGGGGCGCCAGCTCGCGCAACGCGTTCCTCCGCCTTAGATCCTCTATGATCCTCTTGATGTCGCCCCCAGCGGTCTCTCTGGGGAGGCACTCGGAGCAGGGAAGCCCCTCGGCGAGCCTGTAGGACTCGACGGCGCCTCCGCAGTTGGGACAGCTGTGGAGATACAGAGCGGGAAGGGCATGGAAG
>Ga0209739_100773_pt1 | contig 12176 bp, 15 predicted proteins | sample JossMetagenome_2_FD_184729 | JGI IMG/M metagenome (GOLD analysis project Ga0209739, IMG submission 184729) | Hot spring sediment microbial communities from Joseph's Coat, Yellowstone National Park, USA - JC3_ASED (SPAdes) (version 3) | ecosystem: Environmental > Aquatic > Thermal springs > Hot...
CAATATTGGTTGGAAATGCTGCAGAAAATACTACAGAATTATTTGAAGTAAAATATTTTGAAGATAAGGCATATTTATCTCAATCTGCACAATTATATTTAGAAGCATTAATATTTTCATTGGAAAAGGTTTATTCATTAACTCCATCATTTAGGGCAGAATTATCTAGAACAAAAAGACATTTACATGAATATTGGCATTTTGAAATTGAGGCTGCATGGTATCATATGGAAGATATTATAAAAGTTATGGAAGAATCTTTAAAATATTCAATTGAAAAAACAATTGAGGAAAGGAAACCTGAATTTGAAGAATTAAAAAATATTACGGGAAGAGATATAAATGAATTAAAACAATTTGTTGAAAAGCCATGGAAAATTATTACATATAAAGATGCAATAAAGAAATTACAGGATTTGGGAGTTAATATAAAATATGGAGATGATTTAGGATCTGATGAAGAAAGATTATTAACAGAACAATTTGATGTACCAATATTTGTTACATATTATCCAAGGGAAGTAAAAGCATTTTATATGTATGAAGTTGGGGATGGAACTGTAAAGAATTTTGATTTACTTGCTCCAGAAGGATATGGAGAAATAATTGGAGGATCTGAAAGAGAATGGAGATATGATATATTACATAAGAAAATTGAGGAATGGGGATTAGATAAATTAAAGGTTAAGGTTGGAAATGAGGAAATAAGTGCATATGAATGGTATGAGGATTTAAGAAGATATGGATCTGTTCCACATTCAGGAATGGGTTTAGGTATTGAAAGATTCTTAAGATGGATATGCAAATTAGATCATATTAGGGATACGCAACCATTCCCAAGATTAAGAGGTAGTTGGTTATATCCATAATTTTTTAGGTGCTTGTTTTATTCCTAAGAAATTTAATATTAATTCTTTATGATTTTTTATAAAACCTTCAGTATGTTTTATTATTTTTCTATAAGCTTTTTCATGATGATCTATTCTCCAAACAATAATTTTATGTGTATTTTTAAATATAGAAAATATAATCCTTATATCTCTATTTACTCTATCAGAAAATAATTGAATTGACGAATTTCCAATTTTTATTTCTCCTTCTAGTTTTTCTATTTTTCCATCAAGTTCTTTGAGAGATTCAAATCTGTCAAAAATTATTTTATATTGATTGTTTAATTCTTTTTTAAGATCTTTTATCCATTCTTCCATAAACTTTTTATTATTTTTAATTCTTTCATATTCTACCAGGTTATTACCAAATAATATAAAAATCTCATATGTTCTTGAAAGTAATATTGCCATATTTTAAAAAGGTCCTTAAGTAGTCATAAATTTTTAAATATTGTATAGAAAGATTATTTAAATATTTCTATCATAATTATCCTCTATGGGTAATGAAGGAAATTCATTCAAAACCCTTGATGAGATATTGGCAAGCATGTGGATGCTTTCAAGTTTTTTGGGTCCTGGGAGAAAGGATATTAGAATAGAAATATATAGAGGACCTAATGGACATAATGGGAGAGGTTTTGTTGAATCAAGGAAAAAATCTCAATATGAGTACCAATATATATATCGCAGTAAATCTAATTATGAAGAGAATTATTATAATATTCGTATTAATACTAATATAGGAGGAGTAAAGGAAAATATAAAGGAAATTAAAGAATTAATAAAGGATATAGAATGGCTAGCTATACAGCTAGCTACCGAAGTATATAAAGAGAAATATAAAGGGAATAAGGGTTCTTATTTGAACTCTAAGGGAAATTATTCAAAAATATTAATAGACTTTGAAGGAAAAGCATCCGACTCTTACAAGATACTTGAAGAAATGAATGAAAATAGCATTATCTTTGGATGGTCTACGAATGACTATGTTTCTCGATTTGTAGCTCTAAGAGCAAGAAAAAATAAAAACAGTGGTGAAATTGAGTTATCTTATCCAAAGAATTATAGATTTAGTTTTATCGTATATTATAAATAATAATTTATGGTTAAATTTGGGGGTGAAGCTATATTAAAAATATTTTGTATAACTATGAATTTTTAAATATTATAACAAAAGGTTTAAAAATATTTTTATAGTAATAATAATTTATGGGTGACAACAAATATTTGCGTTATATAAAAATGTCTGTTAACAATTATGAAGAAGCTATTAAGGGTGAATCTCTAGACGAAATACTCGGGAGATTATATAAAACACTTGATGATATAAGTAAACTACTTGATAAAAGGGAAACATATGGGGAGAGTTATTTAGTTGGTTCAAAAACAGAATATAAAGTAGATAACAAATATAATCCCTTGGAAAGAAAATCCAATAATATGTATTAGAAAAAATAGTATTGACTTTTTTGTTAAATTTTTTCTAAATTTTCTCTAAATTCTTTTGCAGTTTCTTCAGGTATTGATGAAACTACATATTCTAAATGGCAAATTTCCATATAACCAATATCAAATAAAGGTCTTTGTGCTATTTTAATAATTGGATATGATCTTGATTCTCTTAATAATGTTGTATCAAATATAACTAAATTGAAATTCTCATATAATTTTTCATATGTAATTAAAATATTGTATAAATTTTTAATGAATTCTTCAAATTTATTCTGTGATAAGAAAAATATGCCAAAAGTATCAACATATCCAATTAATTCATTGTTCCTAAATGGAGCAAAAGAAGACCATAATTTGATTATTCCATCTAATATTATTCTTTCATTTAATTGTTTTTCAAAATTAAAATAATCTTCTATAAAGAATTTTTTATATTTATCAAAATATTTGCTAGATTTATCTAGATAAATTTTAAAATAATTTGTTGGTTCTTTTTCAATCAATATTTGAAAATGTAAATGCTCTTGTGATGCACCTGCAGAAAATCCTTTATTTAAATTAATAAATATATATTTATAATCCCTTTCAGGTACTCTTTCATAAAATTCTTTTATTAACATAAACGAATTATATAGATCTAAATAATTTATTTGGGAAAAGTTCTTTACATGTTTTTTATAGTTTGGAACTAATACTGCATGATATTTTCCATATGGATATTTATTTGAAAAAAGAACAGAATCTCCGACATATATTTTCTTTGAAAATTCAAAATCGGGAGATTCTTTTTCAGGATTACAAAATGGACATTTTGATTTTTTTGAATATATTCTTCCATAACTTCTTGGTTTGCTTTTTATAGATTTATTTATTCTTATCTTAAAATTTGTTATTGGATCAATTCTTTCTTCAATTGTAAATCTCTCAAATTCATTATTAAACAAAGTTCTTACATCATATTCTTTTGATATTAATTTTAAGTCTTCATTATATATTTTTTCCATTTTTTAAGTAGAGTCTTTGATAAATAAAAATGTTTGAAATTTGTTTTTCGTTAAATGATAACTAAAGAAGAAATATTTATAAGTACACTATTTGGACTATAACCTTAAAATATAAGCAATATATTAAAAAGGAATATTTCTTATGTAGTTATAATTGATTGTTGAAATATTAAAATATATTTTTATATTTTGATGATAGATATAATAAAATGAGTAATTTAGGACCATTAGCATCAATTTTGGCATTAGGAATTATAGGAATAATATTAATTCTTATATTTGTATGGATTATAATTACAATACCTATTTATTTGGCTGCCAAACTTTTTAATAGTGATGTATCTTTTGGAAAAGCTTTAGGTGCTACTTTAGCTGTAGGAATAATTAATGGTATAATAAACATAATCTTTTTCTTTCTTTATATGGGAAGTGGAAGCGCTAAATTAATTGTTGAAATTATAAATTTTATTATAGTTTTTTTAATAGCTTTATCTATCTATAAGTCTGCTTTTGATGTTGGATGGGGAGCAGCCTTTGGTATAATAATTGTAGCTGCCATAATATCTTTTATCTTTTATCTAATAATATTACCTATAATATTAGCTGCGTTTGGTATTAGTACTCCATCTTTATCTACACAAATATCATCATTGTATGGCCTCTTTAGTAATATTTCCCAAAGCTTTATCCAGCATTGAAGCATTTCTAAATATTTTTAGAGATTCTTTTTTAAAGTAAAGTTAGATATTGATATAAAATTTCTTTAATATTTATTAATGGTTACAAGTGTTGCAATCCTAGTAGGTTTTATATTAGGATGGATTGCATCTTCATTATCTGTTTATTTAGCTGCTAAAATTATTGGTGTACAGGTATCTTTTTTAAGAGCTTTAGTTATTACCTTATTTGCAGATATTATAATATCTTTCATAATAGTGAGTATAAGCTTTTCATTTACATCAAACCTAGTAATATCCGTCATAGCGCTTATTATTGGTTTTGTAATAGCTTTAATAATCTATAAGTATCTGTTTAATATAAGTTGGACAAAATTTTTGTTATGCTAATTATAGCTGGTGTAATATATTTTGGTATTCTTTTAATTCTTCTTCTTCTAATATTGTTTCCTGTTGGTTATCTTGTCCTTGTTAGTGCATTTTCTAATCTTCAAGCAGCACCCTAAAGTTTTTTATATTTTTTAAATCTTTAATTTGTGTATTTATCAGCAAGCACCTTATAATATTCTACTGCTCTTAAGATATTTTTTACATCTTTTTTATGGAATATATCTTTTAGTTCTATATATAGTATCCTTTCTCGGAAGGTTTCAAATATTATGTTTGAAGACCTTTATAATGGAAAATATAATAAAATTTATAAAAGTTAGATATTCTTTAGCCAAAAAATATATAATTCGGGATTTTTATATTTTATAGAATGAGTAGTATAGAAATATTATCAACAATTCTTGGACTCGGAATCGCAGGAATGCTATGGATTCTTATATTGGTGTGGATTATAACTTCGATACTTGTTTATTTAGTTGCTAAACTTTTTAATAAAGATATATCACTTGAAGCGGCTTTGGGTGCTACTATACTTTCAGAAATAGTATCCTTTATAATAATTACAATAAGTTCAGAATTAGATCTTTCTCTTTTTATTTTAATGATAAGTAACCTTTATCTATGGCATATTTATTGGAGAATTTGGACGATTCAAATAATTGCGACAATCATAAATTTTGTAGCAGTTTTAATTATCTATAAAACTGTGTTTAAGGTAGGTTGGACAGCAGCTTTTGTTATATCTATTTTAGCTTTTATAATGATGCTTATCTTTAATCAAAATTTGCCTATGATATTCTATGATATAGCATTTTTAACACCAATATTCGGTCCACTAATGTGGGGAACGTTTATAGTAAATACTCCAGTAGGAGAAATGGTAATAGATATTTATGAGATAACAAAGTTGTTTATATTAGGATTGATACTATCTACAATACTTATCTATTTGATTGCTAGACTTCTTAATATAAATATATCCTTTTTGAGGACTCTGATAGCTAATATATTTCCGGGAATGGTATCTTTTACAATAATTATAATTTCTTTCTTATTATCTACGTTAGAAAACAATAATATGGCATTTTATATAGGAGTAGTTGTAGCTTTCATAGCAGCTTCGATTATCTATAGATATATACCTAATGTGAATTGGAGAAAATCTATTCTTATGTCAACTATCATTAGTGTATTATGGTTTATTATTGGTGTATTTAAATTGCCTATTTATATTTATTTTATGGTTTGTTGCTAATAATATATTTTTAGATCTTCAGATAGTATTGGGTTAAGTCATTTAAAATATAATAAAACAGATACATATAACTTCCACTTTGGATAACTTAACTTTAATAAATTACTAGCATTCTATTTAAGATTAGTTTAGATTTATCTAGCGCTAGTTGAGGTAAAATCATTGAATTACAAATATATTTATTATACGTAGGAAAATATCTAAAATTTCTTACTAAAAGAAATATTAGAGATAGATATGAATTTGAAGAATATTAATAGGTATAAAAAGGAAAATAATATAATCACTACTAACTTTCTTCTAGTAATTCGTTTATTTTTGATCCTCTATTATATTTTATTGCTATGTATCCCCTATTATTAAATATAACCATGATATTACCGATCCAGCTCTTCCAAAAGAATATTGTGAAAAATTTTATGATAAATATATTTACACAGATACCATCTAAAAGTTTATCTACTTATAGTGCATATAAATCTATAAAAATTATAAATCAATAAAATTATATTATGAAAACAATAATGATAAGGGATGATGTATACAGAAAGTTGAATGAGATAAAAGGCAATAAAAGCTTTAGTGATATAATTGAGGAGTTAATAGAGGAATCGTTAAGTTTGAGGAAGAAAAAGTTGGAGAAATATTTTGGCATATTAAGTGAAGAAGAGGCTGAAGAACTGGGAAGAGAAATTAAAGAAATGAGAAAGAAGAGTGATGAAAGTATTAATAGAAAGCTCAGCAATTATTGATTATTTAAGGGGGAATAAAAAAGTAAAGGAAGTTATTTTAAATTCAGAGGATTTCTATATAAGTTCTTTAACTGTATATGAGATCTTACTAGGCAAGGTTAAAGAAAGTGAAATCCTTGATTTCCTATCCGCATTTAAAATCATAAACCCTACTAAGAAGGATGCGATAATAGGTTCACAAATTTATAAGAAATTAAAAGATAGAGGGAAGTTAATTGGAAGTTTCGACATATTAATATCAGCCCAAGCAATAAATAGGAGATTAACTTTAGTAACTAGAGACTCTGATTTCTTAAAAGTTAAAGAAGAATTCGATGAACTAAATTTAATTCTAATTTGAAGAATTTTTGATATATTTTGCTTTAGCTTTTAATATAAAAAAGTTTTTAATAACTTTCTTAAAGAAGTAATATTTACGGTTTATTGGAAACTTCTATCTTAACAACTAAAGAGCTACATCATATTTTAACATTAATTTTGTCACAGTCTTAAAAGAGTATTAGGTCTATAGTTATTGCTGGCTTAGTTATGTCGGATAACAGAAATTATCCGTCATGGGTCTTAAGGGGTCATGGGTGGTTATGGCTTTTGAGATGAATTTTTATATAAATAATCTAGGTTAATCAATATTATTTTTATAAATATAGTATAAAGCATATAAATATTTCATAAAATGATAATATATATATGGGAGTCTTAATTAGTAGGAATAAAATTGACTGAAAAGTATCAGATCCAATTGGCATTATATTAGCTTTAGGAATATTTGTAATGTTAACAATAGCTTCAGCGATAACTATGTGGTTTATAGGTGGATTATTGTCTTTAACTAATCTATGGCTTACAATAGAGTATTATGGTACAGCAATATTGTTAGTAATATTCTCTTATATTTTGCTAGATATATATGTTTTTTAAATATTTTCAATAAATTTTTCTTTTTATGAGTTATAATTAATGATGGGTTTAAGATATAATAATTACCTTTTCTTCTGTCTTTGTACTTTGATTATCCAGAACTAAATAACAAAACTTAAGGAATAAAAATTTTTTGATTTGATAATCGATGTTGAGAATGTATATAATTTTAATATTTAAGTTTTTATATCATAGGTCGATTAATATTAAAAATTTTAAATTTTATAATAATCAAGTAATTATGACTAATGATAGTTTCATCAAAGCTCTTGAAAGTAAGATGGAAAATCTTCTTCATTATTTAAGTATAATAAAATATCTTAAGGAAAGTTTTGAAATAGTCTATAAAGCTAGATGTGATGAAATTATCAAAGATATTGAAGAAACTGCAAAATTACCTCTTTATTTATCTGGACATATTTCTATGATTATCTTTTCATATGGAATTTCATATTTTTATCATACATATATTATTTCGATAATCATTTTGCTTGTAATGATAGTGTTTTCATATTGGGTATATAAAAGATTTGTTATTAAAAGTTTAGGATATCGTATATCTATAATTTTTATAGCTCTTGTGATAGCCGGTTGGATGTATATTCTATCTATAGTTACAAAAGATACAGTTTGGCTTAGTTATATATCAATAGTTCTAAAATACATTGCAATCGCAAGTTTAGTGCCTATTAGTATTTACTATATATCAATTATATTTGTTCTACGTACTAAATGTAAAAATAGATTAAAAGAGCTTAGAAAACGTTTAAATAGAATTTTTAGTCAATATAATCAATATGCAAAAAGTTTAAGTAAAATTTTCGGGTCAGAATAATTAAATATTTAGATAAGATAACTTAAAATATAAGAAATGTTAGAAATTGTTTAAGTAATATTATTATTTGCAGTAGAAACATCATATTTTAAGTGTTAGAATAAAATTGTTTTTATAGAAATGCTAATAGATTAATTATAATAAAACATATTTTCCAGATACTATATCCATTAATTTTCTAAATCCTTCTAATTTTTCCTTAGTAATTCCACACAATTCAACAACTGTCAAACCAATTTCATCTTCAACTTTTTTAATTTTTTCCGCATTAATATTTTTACAATAATCTGATTTGGTTTGTAAAAAATTATTAGATAAATTGATCAAAAATACCATTCACTGATCATAAAGATCGTATCTTAAATTTGCATAACCATTATCATTATTAAACTTCATTCTTATTTTTATAGCATCAAGATAGTATTGAGAAGCTGATAAAAATGGGAAAATTTTATCTATAAAGTTGAAAGATTGGAATATAAAGTAAGAAAGAATGTTATAATCTATCTTTTGAATTACTATTTGAAACATAAAAAATTCTAAATTTAAAAATATAAAATATTTTAGCAAAATTTTTCTTTCTAAAAGTTATTTCTATTATTTCTTTAAATGTGTATTATTTGTGAAAAGTTTAACTAACTAATATATCCAAAATATACGTTTCAAAATCTAAAAATATAAGATACAAAAAAGTTAAGATTTAAAGAATTTTACGAGCTTAATAATAAGAGCTAATAGAAGAATAAATCCTATGAAATAAAGCGAATATTCTGCTATAGCATATGTCTTGATTATAGAGTATGTTGCGTAATGTAAGTTTGATAGTGAGTAAAAGTAAGTGGCATTAACTGTAGATTGTATATCTGTCGCGTTTGCTGGTATTTGGTTATATACTAACTGATAAGTGTTTTGTAATGTTGAATAAGATATATGGTCTGTTATGGTCGTTAGTTCTTTGCTTACTTTCGTTACTAATATTGCTACTCCTACTCCTACTAATCCTAGCAAAATACTAACAATATCTGTTGACTCGGATATTTTGCTTTCAGTTCTCATATGTTCTTCCTATATTATATATTTATAAAATTAATAAACTTATTATTTTAGGTAGTACTGGTTTTATGGTATAGATGGAAAGTAAAATATCGATGTTATCTGAAAATATATATAATATAAACAACGTTAGATTTGATAGGAGTTATATATTTTTTTAAATTTTATTTAAAATTTAAATAAATCTATAATATTAAAATTTTATGGATGAATATTTTAATATCTTTTTAAAAATATACTTATATAATGAACAAAAATATATTCACTAATTATTTAAATTCTTCTAATTCTTCTTTATAAATTCTAAATGTCATTAGACGTTAAATAAATTTCATCTTTGACTATATTTTTTCTATAAAACCTATTCCATAATAAAATAACCATTATTTAAATATTTTTATAAAAAATATAAATCCCTACTCTAAGTTAATAAAAGTCGTTTCTTTTATACTTTCAAAAACTATTAAAGATACAGTTTCCTTTACTCCTTTAATTTCTCTTATCTTGTCTAAAACAACTTTCCCCAAACTCTCAACATCTTTTTCTCTAACTTTTGCAATAATATCCCAGTCCCCAGCTATTATATGGACTTCTTGAATTTCTGGTAAATTTGCAATTTTCTCAGCAACTTCTCTTTGTGTAAAACCAGAAGAAGGATCATATTTTATTAAAATGAAAGCCAAGACATTTTTACCAATAGCTTTAGGATCTAAAATTGCTCTATATTCTTTTATTACTCCTTCCTTTTCTAATCTCTTTATTCTGGTGAAAATTGTGGTTTCTCTCATTTCTGTAATTTGTGAAAGTTCTCTTAATGAAAGTTTACAATTCTTTTGTAAAAGTGAAAGTAATTGCTTATCTTTTTCATCTATCCTCATAAAAAATTCATATTTTTAAAAATTTAAGTATTTTATTCAAAATATCTTCAAATTTTATGAAATTTATACATTATATATTCTTAACCTGTAAATTAAATTTTGAAAAATATTCAATTTTTATACCAAATTTAAGTAATTTATTGAATCTTTTTCAAAAAATTTTATAAAAAATTTAAGAACCAGGAATACTAATATGAATAAATGACGATAGAAGAAATGATATCTCATTTGAAAGAAATGAAGCCAATACTTAGGATACAAACTATTATGCTAAAGGAAATGCAATCATTTATGGTAGATAGAGGCTTTGTACAGTTATTGCCAGTAATAACTTCAAAATTTACTGATCCTTTAGCTCCAGATCCAGCATCTAGTGTTATTTTTACTCCAGAATTTGAATATTATTCACAAAAACTAGTGATAACACAGAGTATGATTTTACATAAACAACTTTCCCTTTTAGCAGCTGATAAAATATTTATTTTTTCACCAAACGTTAGATTAGAAAGAAGTGAAAGAGGCAAAACAGGAAGGCATGCTTTTGAATTTACACAGATGGATTTTGAGATTGCATATGCAAAGATGAAAGATGTAATGGATTTGGTTGAAGATTTAATAATCTATATAATCAAAAAAGTTAAAGAAGAATGTAAAGAAGAATTGGATCTTTTAGGTAGAGAATTAAAAGTTCCTTCAAAACCATTCAAAGTTTACAAATATTCGGAAGTTTTAGAAAAATATGGTAGTGATGATGCTTTAAGTGAAAAAGAAGAAGATCCATTCTGGATTATTGATATAAAAAGAGAGTTCTATGATAAGGAAGATGAAAGCAATCCTGGACATTATTTAAACTATGATTTGATTTTACCAGAAGGATATGGAGAAGTTTTATCCGGAGGAGAAAGAGAATATAAATATGAGAGAATCTTAGAAAGAATGAAAGAATTAGAAAAAGAGGGTAGAGATTATTCATCTTTCAAAAACTATTTAGAAGTTGCTAAAATGGGATTGTTAAAACCAAGTGCTGGAGGAGGAATTGGTGTTGAAAGATTATTAAGATTTTTAACTGGAAAGAAACATATAAGAGAAGTTCAATTATTCCCAAGGATTCCTGGTGAGGAAGTAATTTTCTAGATTTTTCTTTAATCAATTTTTTAGGAAATTTTATGGAAAACGAAAAGGCTTTAGAAAATCATTAGAAAAATATTAATCCTTTTATATTTAATAATAAAATTTATTTTCCAGAGAGTATATCCATTAATTCTTTAAATCCTTCTGATTCTTCTTTAGTAATTCCATATAATTCAGCAACTGCTAAATCAATTTCATCTTCAACTTTTTAAGTTTATATTATTTTATTGTATTTAGATTCCGTATTAAATAATATTAAATATTCTAAAAACTTTTTATAATTATATAATTATGAATAAATTTCTTGAAAATCTAAAAAGTATTATAAGAGATACCCATAATTATCTAAATGATTATATTGATGATCTTAATGATAATATAAAAGATGTTATTCATTATTTAAGTATATTCTATGGAATTATAGATTATTTTAAGCAAGATTATGAAATATTATTTAAAACTAAATGTGATGCAATTTCTAATGATATTAAAGAAATTGCAAATTTACAATATTATTTGATTATATATTTTCTTATACTTATTTTTTTATTGATTATCATATTTTTTGCTTATTTTTTTAATTTTTTATCTTCATATTTGCATGGTGAATTTATAGTTAGCAATAATAGTATACGTACTTATATGAAGATATTTATTATTATATTTTTACCTATAATGATATTGTATTCGTATTACATATATAAAAGATTTATTATTAAAAGATTGGGAATCATTATATTTAAACTTTTTATATTTCTTACTGTATATTTAGCTTTGCAACTATCAATTGTATATGGTATTATGGACTGGGTAATTGGATTTAGCTGGGGATCAAAAATTCTGAATTTTATGTATGATGTTGTTTTTGCTTTTGTTATTTACTACATAGCAATTATTTTGGCTATATTCTTCAGATGTCCTCATATATTAAAGGAGCTTAG
>Ga0209739_100774_pt1 | contig 12169 bp, 6 predicted proteins | sample JossMetagenome_2_FD_184729 | JGI IMG/M metagenome (GOLD analysis project Ga0209739, IMG submission 184729) | Hot spring sediment microbial communities from Joseph's Coat, Yellowstone National Park, USA - JC3_ASED (SPAdes) (version 3) | ecosystem: Environmental > Aquatic > Thermal springs > Hot...
ATCAAACGCCGGGGTGGCCGAGCCAGGTCCAAGGCGATCTCCGCAGGATTGACGCGGAGACCTTTACGGGCCTGCTAAGTCCGTCCCCGCAAGGGGGCCCGGGTTCAAATCCCGGCCCCGGCACCAAGAGTATTGTTTTACGCACTTTGGTTTGGGTTTGGTTTGTTCCCCGTGGGTGTGGATTTATTGTGTTATCTTAACTATTACGCCTAGGGCGATTGTTGTGTTTTGGGTTGCTCTCTCCCTTGCACATTGACCATCTATTAGAGGGAACCCCTCGGCAATTCTGGATTGTTGTATTGATAAAGCTTGAGAAATAATCATTGGTGGGAAAAATTAAAAATACTTAATTTTAACAATAACTCGTGCTCTCTAAATCAAGACTAATGGTCGTAGTCTCAATGATGCTACTGATAGCATTAACGCTCATAAGCATAACAATCACAGCACAATTCGGCGCAACCCCAAGTCAATACTACACAACACAAGTAATTATGAACCTAGAGAATGGACAGCAGAACTTCACTGTGCCCCATGTGTACCAGGGTGATAATAATGGCACCTCAATAAATCTGTGGCCGATGTACCTCAATCCATTATTGGCGGGCATTTACTGGAACTCTACTAGTCATGCAAGACCTAACCAGCCGGTGCTTGAATTAACTACCAGTGAATTATTAGCTCATTTAACTAAATTATTAGCTGATTTAAATAAATTAATAACTAAAAATGAATTGATGACTATTATTGCAACTATTATTACAAATCCTTCTAGTGCAGGTAATATATTGAATAATATATTGAATCCTGCAATTAATACAATTAATGCCCTATCTAATGAATTAACTAGCCGTCAATACAATACAGCCGGCGTCATGTTCTGGAACGAGACTTACAATGGAGGCTTGGTGAAAATAACGATTGTTGGCACGTACTTCAACACACTTTCATTTTTAAAATATTCAAAGCAAGCTATACCAATTATTTTACCGATTCTTCTATCTGCTGCGTTTGGTATACCACTAAGTTCTGCACAACTTATATCACCACTTATATCTGAACTTATATCACAGTTTTTATCTAAACTTATATCCCACGCCGTATCTTCATTGGCATCTTCATTTCCCCCTGCCGATGGTTTCGAGATATACCTATTCCTAAACCCAACGACGTGGGGCGTAAGTCCTGCATACAACAACTCAATACCTTACACATCAACAATTGCATGGAAAGGTACTACTTATCCATCGCTTATTGAGGGTGATGTTATCTATCCCCAGAGCTCAACACCGTACATAGTGGTTCAGTGGGACCCATATTGGCAGATTGGGAATAGAACCAATGGTGCCACTGGGCAGTGGAACGTGTGGGTTGTGAGTAATACTAATGGTAATAATCCGAGTGTTAATCCGAGTCCATCGCCTAATATTGGTAGCCCATACGCCGGTTGGGATGGTATTGGCACGGGATACTTCCAACCCAACCCTGGTGATTTGATTAACATAACTGTGACTTATGACCCAAGAACGAACACGCTCACTGGTGTTGCTACGGACCTAAACACCGGACAGTCAGCAAACTTCACACTGAACTTAGGCAATTATTACACACCACCGAGCAGCGGCAATTACGTATTCGGGGTAGGAGCAAGTGGTGGTGGTTATGCTAATTGGGCTTTATTATACGTGGCAGTAACTCAGCAAGTACTTACTTCTGCCAGTGCCAATGTCGTTATTACGGAGCCTGCTGGGTTTAGTGCCGTGCCTATTTGGGCTGTGGTTGTGGATGCCGTAGCCATAGTAATCATAGCAATATCAACCACAATACTAATAATGAGTAGGCGTAGGCGGTAATGCCGTATATCCGTAAAACTAAGTCTTGCATTAAATAGTGTCACTTCATAATTATTAATGAGTTAGGTAATGATTAATGTCGTAGGGTTCCTTAGAAGCCGCCAATCATGTATTGAAGTATCATTAAGTATTAAGTAGCTAAATCTTTAATTTAAGGTTTGGTTAACTGGTGATTTAATGGGTTTGTTGAGGTTTAGGCGCGGTGGAGGCGGTGTTAAGTTGTCGATTGTTGACTGCCCTAGTGATTTTGGTGTCACCTTCTTGGGCAAGTTAATTACTGGGCGTGGTGAGCGTGAGTTTAGGGGATTATTGTTAGATGGGTTGGAGTACCTGGGTGATTTTGTTAATTATTGCCTTGGTGGTGATTATCTGAGTGTTGGTGATGATACCGTTGGTTATGTGGCTATTAATGGTAAGTACGAGTTTGTGGGCGATTTTAGTAGCAGTGATTTAAGAGGTGCTGAGAAACGAATTAATGTCGATAGGGTGAGAGGGTTAGTTATACTCACTCCATATAGTGAGACTGGTGTTTCGAGTGAGATTAATGAGGACTCTGCGGCGAAGATCTCAATACGTGATTGCTCCAGCGGGTATTATTGGCATATTGGTATTGTCGCTGACGGCGTTGGGGGGTTCGGCAAGGGCGATGTGGCAAGTGCATTCACGGCGATGAACTTCGTATGGAGGGTTGCGAATAGGGTAATTCACGGTGGTATTGATAGTAATACCCTTAGGGATATTGTTAGGTCGATTCATGAGGATCTCTATAACGAGTATACGGGTAGGGGTGTTAGTCTCGGTTCAACCTTGGCTGGCGTTGTCATTGAGCATAAGGATGGTGATGCCGAGGCCGATTTCTATGTGGTTAATGTTGGTGACTCACCAATATACCTAGTGGTGAATGACTCAGTTGAGGAGTTATCAATTAGTGACAGGGTCTTTGGGCACTCCATATCGCAGGCCATCGGTTACCTGCTTCGCGAGGTCCATGTTAGAGGTGGTAAATTGTATGATAATGATTACATGGTGTCGGTGTCTGATGGCGTTTCGGATGTGGTTGGTCTAGGGGCTATCAAGATCATGGCTAAGAGGTATAGGTACCCATGGCTCATTTCGATGAATCTCGTTAGGTACGCTAAGGCATTGGGTTCCAAGGATGATGCCTCGGCATTGACGGTGTGGCTAAAGGGTTAAACCTGTTGGTACTTAAACAATATGGTTATGTACGGCTGGTCCTGCGATATGTAGGCTAGCATTAGGTAATCATTGTCATCGAGCCTTGTTGACCTCGTAGGATCACCCCTAAGGAATACGCGCTTGCTGGTGGAGTTTATAACCCAGGTACCATTCTGGCTCACGTCCCTAATGAACCACCCATCATTACACCAATTAATTTGACAGTGGGTCCTGCTTATGTGCTTGTACGGGTCGTTAATGAGGACATAGATCACCCCCGAACGTTTCTCAACCCTGACAAAACCCCTATGACTCTCCCTACCAATGATTATTAACTCGTGATCCCCAACCTCGAACTCCACCTCATCGTACCTCTCATACTCACCACCTCTCATGAGCATGACCGTTAGGTTCACACGGAACCACTTACCAACCGGCCTACAGCCCTCAAGCACTACACCATACGGCCGAAGTTGCTCTGGTAACTGCACAGCGAGCTCCTTACCCTCATAGAACACCTCATGAAAAACCCTAGCCATCTCCACGGCATCCCTAAACCTCTGCTGAGGCTCTGGGTTCATGGCCTTGCCTATGATTGTGAGTAGTTTCTTAACCTCCTCGTCACCAATCCCATCAACCCTCCTCCTAATTAATGCTGCAATATCATCAATGCCCCGTGGCAACTTCTCAGGATCATCACCAGTCGACATGAAGAGTAATACGGCACCTAACGAATAAACATCACTTCCCTTACTAGACTTACCAAGCCTCTGCTCCGGTGCCGTGTAGCCCCCTGAAGCCTCAACAATCCAGTTATCCTTCTCCTCATAATCGAACTTCGCAGTGCTGAAGTCTATCAATTTCACCTTACGCCCAGACCAATCAATAACTACGTTAACGGGCCTAATATCCCTATGCACAACACCTGTGCTATGGACACAAGCCATAGCATAGAGCAATTGGTACATCAAATGCCTCAGTACATCCCAGGGAATCCTCTCCTGCCTCTGAATGAACTCCTTTAACGAGATCCCCTCAACAAACTCGAGAACTGGGAACTTGAGATCCGACTTATCAGGTAAGTAAGCAAGGTCTATTAGGTTAACCACATACTCACTACAACCCCCTAATTTACGAGTCTCAGTAAGCGCAGGCTTGGTCTCTGGACTTACCGTAGTTGCTTGTTGTTGCGCAGCGTCTTTATGGACTTTATCACTGCAGAGTTTTGATAGGCTCTCTACCTTACCAACGAAGGACTTGCAATCATTAATTAAGGCATTAATATTATCATTACTTAACGCTACTGCTGAAACAAACCTATTAAAACCCCTTAGGCAAACCTCGTAGCACTTATCCCTAGCTGAGGAGCTATCCGAGTATAATCCCTCGCAATCACTAAAGCACTCTATTAAAGTCGAGACTAGGTGGGTGTTATCAATCACCGAACTGGATTGTGTAGTGGCACCCACGGCTCGCTGCTTCTCGCTTAAACCCTCACCCATTAACTTACGTAATGCCTCAACCTCCCTATTCAACCCTTCAATATTCACGTCAGCATTCTCCTCCGTTTTTGGTTCCTTAATAACCACCTGCCTACCGCCTGCAAGATCTTCAACGAGCCAAACCCTGCTCATACCACCCTCACCAAGCAACCTAACCACCCTATACCTCCCACCACCATCGCCATAAACAATGGAGTTTGGCGAAAGCGCACTCATAAAGCCTAGAGCATACATCACAAATGCAGTTTTAAACTTTAATAATCATCAAAACCAATGCGTAATACTTAAAAATCACAAATATTGAGCTTTACCAATGAGAGGGAGAACTATAGTTCTAGGATCCACCGTTTTACTAATTATATTAGTGACGCTGGCAACACCCTACCTCGCCCAAGCACCACCAACAAGTCCACCAACAAGTGTTTCCGTAGGTGCTTGTTATGGACCTATAACCATATACCCATCTGACTCCCTAGGGAATTTTAAGAAAACATTCACAATAGGCGAAACCGTGTATTTAACGCTTATAGATGAGCAAGGCTGTGCACGACCAGTAACAGTCACAGTAACCGTCAAGGACCCAACCGGTACCTTAACTACATTAATCAACAATCAATACACATTACCTGCTGGCGTTAAGACCACACTTGCGCTTTTTAAGGTAACCACAGCCAACCCCAGCGGGCAATGGATAATTTATGTAACAATTGACGGTGTTAACGCAGCGCCAATTGCTATTAACATAAACTCAGAGTTACTACCATTGCCATTGTGGTTGTTGGCGACGATAATCATCGTAGTTGTTGCGGCAGTGCTCGGAGTCCTCGCCGTCGTGCGTATTATGGGGAGTAGGGGAAGGGCTAAAGAGGAGCAGACTAGGGTATTGCCGGCTCCGATTCAGCAGGCCCCAATAACGGCTCCGGAGAGGGAGAGGACGAAGGTCGGTGTTGTGCTTTATAGGTTGAGGCTTCCCAATGGTATGGAGATACCCGTTAGTGAGCCCTATAGGGTCTTTGGTAGGGAGACCTTTGAGAGGTATGGACTTCCCAAGGATGCACTCGACTTCATAACCAGGGAGGATAGGGGCGGGCACTTCAAGATATACCTAAGAGGCACGAAATGGTTCATCGAGGATCTAGGCAGTACAAACGGAACCCTACTCAACGGCGTCGAAATCAAGGGCAAGGGACCGCAGGAACTGAAGAATGGCGACGTAATAAGCCCCGCTGGCGTTATGAACATAGTTTTCCGTATTGAACAGGTAGGTTAAACAGAGTTTCTCTTTGTCAGCTTAAACCTCTGAGTTAACTGAATTTAAATGAGCAGTGATTATTTGGCGTTTTGCGTCGTAAATAATCACTAAACGCTTAAAAGTTTGCTGATTAATTGCCTAGTAATGTCTCAGCAGGGTGGGGAGAGGGAGAAAACCAAGGTTGTCAGTGAGGGACAGCAGCCACCACAGTCGCCTTCACCGCCTGAGGAGACACCACCATCACCCCCACCTCCGCCACCTCCACCACCGCCTCCTCCGCCGCCCTCGCCTGGTGGTAAGGGTTTTAGGGGTCTTAAGTTTCTCCGTGGCTCTAATTTCTGGAGGTTTTTGGCTTTTGTTTTTGCCGCCTTGTTTGTGGTTACGTTGATCATAGCCATAGGTCTCCATCTCTCATCAGCATCAAGCAATAACTACTGGCACAACAAGTACGAAGACTTGTTATCGCAATATAACACGCTCATGACGGATTACAGTGGCATGCAATCACGATACAACTCCCTAGAGACCAACTGCACAACACTAAAGAGCCAATATAACTCATTGTACAATCAATATCAATCGCTTCAATCACAATACACAAACCTACAAAGCCAATACAACGTATTACAAAGCCAATACACAACACTAGAGTCAAACTATACAGCATTGAAGGTTAACTACAATAGCCTACAGAACCAATACTCAAGTCTGCAATCCCAATATAGCGCCCTAGAGTCAAACTACACCAACTTACAGAGTCGATATAACTCGTTGTATAATAAGTACCAGAGTATCCTTAATTGGCTAGGTAGTGGTAGCGGTAGTGGTAATTTAGGACCACGTGCCTTCACAATACCTGTCATAGTTATTATACCAAGTGGTTTCTCGGGGACCGTGAGTTTGACCGTGTCGAGTTCCCCAAATTCTGTGGAGGTCTTCGTAGTTGACACAGCCAACCTAATATATTTTGTCGAGGGTCAGTCGCCCACATATTACCTCTCTGCCTTCGGCATGTACATAAATAGGCAAATCACCCTAGGTTCAGGGGTATACTATGTGATTGTTTACAACCCAAGTACTGCATCATCAGTGTATTTCTCAATCAATGTGGTAACAACGTATTCATAGGGATTTAAAAGCGTACTGCTAAATCAATATTAAAACCACAGTGTTCCATAAGGTGTCTCTCTGAGGTTTAATTTTCATTAACTGAAGAAATACTATAACATGAGACCCGCTCTTTTAGGTATAGGAATCTAATATTAAGAAGCAGCTAAGATCTGCGCCAATTGCTAATAGGAGATTCCCTGCCTGCGCCTACTCATTATTAGTATTGTGGTTGATATTGCTATGATTACTATGGCTACGGCATCCACAACCACAGCCCAAATAGGCACGGAACTAGACGAAGACCCAGTAGGCTCCGTAATAACAACAGCATTAGTCGTGGTGGTCGTTGCAGTGACCGTCTGAGTCTGGGTGATGTTCTCCCAGCTCACAGTCTCAATGGTGGCATTCGTTAAGTTCGTGAAGTTTGCGTTCACCACATACCCAGTCCCATTGCTGAGCCAGAGCGTTGTGTTGTAGGTCTTCACTGAACTATTGGTTACAGAGAACAGCTCGAGCTTCACCACAGTGCTACTCGGCGAGGCCATTACAAACGAGGACTGGTTTACGAACTGAACCGCAACAGGCCCCGTCGAGTTAACTACAAAGCCGTAAACCGTTATGGTGCCTGAGACGTTTGCAAACCTGAATGCCACGAGAGTGGAGTTAGGGTCAACCCGCGCGTTAAAGTCATTGCGAACTGCCACTATGTACAGGCGTGACCACTGAGGACCGTCGACGTAGCCCGCGAGCTCGCCGGGCTGGACTGTAGATGCGGTGACGAAATACCTATTATCTATGAAGTAGCCCACTAGCTCACCGCCCGTGTAGACCTTGAGCGGCTTCGTGCTGACGTATAGAGTGTAATCCAGCAACGAGCCTTGTAGTATTTGGACCTGTTGTTGTGTTATGCTTTTGAACTTCTTAGGATTAAACCACGACAAATAAACAGGTGTAGGCAAAACTACTGCAATGACCTTTCCAACGTTTCCCTTTTCGTCTATGTAGATGAATGAACCTTTCTTGGGGTTGTAAATGGCGTAGGTTATGATCTGCGGATAGTTAGGATCATAGACTAGGAAAACAACATCTCCGTTTGGCTCCTTGACGTATCCCCATGCAACTACTGCATGATAATACTTGGGAAATTGAACAACGAGTATCTCTGGTTCATTATAGGCTTTTATATAAAATTCAGCTTGGTCCGCATTTTTTAAGGACCGGAGGATAGTTACATTGTTAGCTGGGTCAAGTATTTGATGGACCGCCACAGCTAGAGATGCGTCTGTGAGATACTCTAGGTACCCATTGCCATTAACCTGGCCCAAAGATAATTGGTTGGTGTAGCTCGCGCCTTGGCTTGGGAGTGGCAAAGTGCCTAAGTAGTAGAGGATTGCTGTTGACGACATTCCCCAGCAGAATCCATCCTGGTTATAGTAGGTATAGTTGAAATTAGGCTGAGAGTACTCATCGAGGAGAGGATTCCACTGGACGCCGTTCCAGTCTACTATGTGGGCGGGATAGCCTGCGGCTACGAACGGAACGGCATAAATTTCATTGTTAAATTTAAATAAGGATGTTGCGTTTAACTGTACTATGGGCAGTAGCGGATGGTATTGTGGGTTCGTTGAGTAGAATTTCAAATCGATAGTGTTTTTGTTAGGACCAACAAATAGTGATACTGGTATTGCGCCGTTCTTTTCTGGGGTGAGTATTATGGTGCCGTTCCAGACCACGTACCACTGCGAAGTATCTGAAAGGCCGATCGGGACCAGATTTAAAGTGGTAGGGGTGGAGGTGTATATGTAGAGATAAATTACTTCATTGTGAGTTAGATCAATGAATCCTTTAGTACTTGGCACCACGGAATACACAGGATACCTTGATATTATGAAGTACTCATATACGCCTGGCGTAAGATCAAAGGAAAACATTGTATTTGTCTGCCCCTGCTGGAAAGTTATGCTCTGAGTCCCTACTATTTGTCCTTGCTGGAAATAATTGTTTGATTTATATAGTTCGAATCGCCATGTACCAGAAGCACCATATGGATTGATTATGATGACCGTCAGCTGATACATTTTAGGCACAGCAGTCCAATTCCACTGGTCTGTGGTGATTAGTTGAGTCCTGTTGTAGATCAGTAACGCTGCGTAGATGTAATAAGTTCCATTCTGTGTGGTCGCGTAGTAGTAGGTGAATTTGTTGAGCCCTGGCCCTATGGTTATTGAGGTGTTTATAGTGGGCTTGCTTGGGTTCGCAGTCTGAGGACTGGTGGTAACCCAAATGTACAACTCCCCATGCAGAATTGCATTGAGCGGATTGTAAACTGTAACATTAATAGTTATCCTGGCACCGTTTTCGACGGCTTGTAGGTTGTAGATCCAGGGCTCATGCCTAGCGAAGGTGACGAAGTTGCTGCCGGGCTGGAGGTTCACCGTCATGCCTCCCCAATACTCCGTGATGTTAAGCCCAGTGTTTGGGTAGTGATATACCTTAAGCGTGTATGTTCCCGGAGCGATATTGTTGAAGTTCAAGAAACCACTAGAATTCATGAAAGCAACCTCCTTAAAACCAGAGGAATTGTAGAGGACTCCGTACACGACGCCCGGCACAGTGGTAGCAAGCCTACCAAGAACATTAAACACCTGAACAGCCAAGGAAGATGAAGATGAGGTAGTTTGTGGTATGGAAGAGCTAGCAATTTGAAGCAGGTAATTAAGAATTCCAATAATCTCGGTATAATTTGGCGGTTGAGTATTTATTCCAATCGAGTATACGTATTGTGCTGACTGATTAGGAATAAGGGTTACTTTCGCGTGCTGAATGTCAAAATGAGAGTTAGCTATCGTAATGCCATTAATGGAAAAGCCGTTAGTAACTAACTGAATTTGTTGAGTGGTAGATAAATTATTCATCGGGATCAGCTGAATAATCCACCCACTAGCGTTATTCATCAATGTTATAGGCCCTGCCGGGAGAACTTGCCAAAGCCCGAAGGAGTTCAGCCGTCCCAAATAACTCCCCTTAACGTACAAAGAAGTGTTACCGTCTATGTAGTATGCATCTTGGATCACTTGCTCTGTCGCATTGGCATGTGGGTTAAACGAGGCTGGATAGACTGCGAAAGATAATCCGTCTACACCCTTATGTATATGACTCCAGTATTGATTAAGTTCTAGCGAAACGGGTGCTAAGTTGCGGTAGTAAAGTAGGACTATCACTTTTCCTCCGTTATAGGCTATTATCATAGTCTTCTGAAGCATATAGGTTGGGTTCACTACACTCCCGTTACCATACGTAGGTAGAGCTATGAAAGTGAACCCATATACCTTCCAACCACCTAGAGTAGTGTTGAATACGTAAGGACCTTCTAATGTATGAGCGAAATAACTCATACTGTTAAAGTCAATTATGCCCGGAATAGAGAGATTACCCAACATTACGGGGGGCATGAACAATCCTAGTTCAGCTTTAGTGAAGTTCAGGTATACACCACCCATGGCGGAGGAATTGTAAAAATACGGAATAAGGTTAAGCCCGGTTGAGGAAGAAGACCAAGATGGCGTAGGTGGGGTAGTTGATTGTTGGGAGACTGCTGTGTAAAGTAAGGCCCAATTATTAAAACTATCGAAAGAAATAAGGAGACCAGGACCAGTATAATTATAAATACCAGTGAAATTATAACTTTCCCTAGTGAGGATAAAAATAGAACCAATAATGCCTGCTCCTACTCCGAATACGTAATTGCCACTACTCGGTGGTGTGTAGTAACCGTTTAGGTTCAGCGTGAAACTTGCCGATTGTGTAGTGTTCATGTCGTAAGCAATGCCAGTAAGCGTGTTTGTGCTTGGGTCATAAGTCACGGTGATATCAATCAAATCACCTGGGTTGGGTTGGAATGCTCCTGTGCCAATACCATCCCAACCGGCATGCGGTCTAATGATGAAATAGCCAAGGTTTGGCGATGGGTATGGACCAACGCTTGCATTATTACCGCTTGGGTTATTCACAATCCAAACATTCCACTGCCCAGTAGCACCACTTTGCATATAGCCGAACTGCCAATACGGTTCCCACTGAATGATAAGGTATGGTATTGAACTCTGTGGCAAAAGTATAGTGTCCCCCACTGGTGATTCTGGTGCTATCGTCGAGTCGTTGATTATTGTGTAGTTGTATTGTGGGCTTATGTTCCACGTTGTTGGGTTTAGGAATAGGTATATTACAAAACCGCCACTAGGGGGTAATGATCCGCCGGAGTATGTGCCGATCATTGATACAGTAATGTTACCACCATCGAAATACCCATTCCAGAACATAACTCCTGGATAGCAGGACCTGATAGGAACAAGTTCAAGTACTGGTTGGTCACTGTTGAGATTACCCTCGGCCCAGTATAAGCTTGCGTTGGATGGCCCATAATACATCGGCCACTTTGATAGTCTTAGTGTAAAGTTATTAAAAGTATTGTTCAAAGAGAGAGTTGCTGTAAAGTTAATAAAAGTAAAGTTATTAAAAGTATAGTTAAAAACAGATGCTCCCACATAATACACACGACTTGCATTAGAAATATAGCCCTGATAAATATGCGGTACACCGAAGTACTGCTGGCCATATAGTAGGTTTAAAACTATGGTTTGTTGGGTTGATGGGCCTGGGAATATTGTTGATGGGCCTGGGGCTTTGATTGGGCCTGGGACTATGTTTGGTTGTCCTAAGCAGGCGTTACTTACAAGGAGTACTAGGAATAGCGTTACTGTTAAGATTTTGAATACTAAGGTGCGTCTATCTCTTTGTACCATACTTCTAGCTTTACACTAATTTAGTTTTTTAAGTTTTAATGTTGAGGCGGGAAAATGTAATTCCAGTTAGACTCACAATCTAACTTGGCGGTGTGGTGATAAGCCAGGGTGTGCGTGAACCTCGATCAATAGGTACGGATTAATAGGTGGTTGTCTCTTCATTGTTAAAATAATGCCGTTGGGAACCTAAAGATCTGGACTTATGATGCGTTGAAGCTATGTGGTGCAGGTAATCACAGAAATACATCGAGTCCTGTGTATTAATTAGTGTGAATTTAAGTAGTTAATATCCACGTGTACATGGAAGCAACGTATTATTGACCATGGATTATTGATTTAATTTCGCCATTTCGGAGAAGTCTTTTCTGCCGAGGCCCTTTTGGTTGGCTGTTTCGAGGGTTTTGTTTATTGTGGTTAGTAATGGTAACGATTTACCTCTATTTGTTGCGTGCTTTATTGTTTGGTCTATTACGT
>Ga0209739_100776_pt1 | contig 12167 bp, 12 predicted proteins | sample JossMetagenome_2_FD_184729 | JGI IMG/M metagenome (GOLD analysis project Ga0209739, IMG submission 184729) | Hot spring sediment microbial communities from Joseph's Coat, Yellowstone National Park, USA - JC3_ASED (SPAdes) (version 3) | ecosystem: Environmental > Aquatic > Thermal springs > Hot...
GGGCAAGCCTCTTGGTGCCGGACTTGGCGGTCCTCTCCTTGTCCACGATGCCGCCTATTATAAACTCGTCGTGGCTGTACGCCACCTCCTCCGTAAAGAGGCAGTCCCCCTCCGGGTCGAGGACCACCGGAGAGGAGAGCGGAGGCAGACCCCCCACGATCTTCATCCCGTGGACAAGGCCGCGGGCGTGTAGGTCCAGCAACTGGAGAAACTCGGCAGGAGCGTTCGTCACCCACAACACGCCGTCCCACAACACGCCCCTCACCACGTTTAGAGCCGCCGACATCTGCTCCACCAGCTCGTGCTTCTCCCCCGGCGTGTGTTCATGCCAAAGAGAGAGATCCACCACGACCCGCGGCCTCTCGGGGGGCTGGAAGCCGAGCCTCAGAGGCTCTTCACACCGACGCGCCATAACCCAGCCGCACCTCTCCTCGCCCCGCCCAGCGAGGGCCGCAACGCCTCCCCAAACCCCCGCCACGCGGCCCCGGCCCTCCCACCTGCAGATCTGGTACCTCCCCAACAAGACCCAAAGCGCCACGCACTGCGGCAACTCCCACCTACATTTGAGACGTGGGGGAAGACACAAGACGTCTACCCCAGCCTCCGCCAGAGCGCGGAAAAACGAAACCCAGAGAGGCTGAACCCGAGCCACGGCCAGAAGACCGTACATATATAAAGCCCTTCGCAGAAGAATACGCGGCAGTCCAGAGGCTTCCCACGGCCGAGTGAAGAGAAGACATAGCGAAGCCATGCGGAGCGGGCAAACGTGGGCGGTTAGCTTTAACACATACGCGTTGGGACTCCCCCGCCAACCGCGAATGGGGGTCGCGGCACGTAGCGGGGCCGTATACTGAAGGCGCCTCGGGAAAAGGGCCGTAGAGCGTGTATCTGAAAAACTGGGAGAGCTGCGGAGGGTGGTGGAGGCGTTAAGCCCACCAGTAGCGTCGTCGGAGGACCTCGGCGGCTTTTGTCATAATCTTCAGCTTCTCCAGCGCGACGGCGCGTGGGAAGGCGCGGTACATGCCCGGCGCGAAGCCGCAGTCTGGGTTGAGCCAGATCTTGGTGGGGTCTACATACTTCACGATCTTCTCCACGTGTGCCACCACCTCCTCCACGGTCTCCACCTGCCTGTGGTCTCTTACGTCTATTGAGCCGAGCCCGATCTCCTTGTCGCTGGGGAGTATCTTGGCGAACTCCTCCGGGTTGCCCATCCGCGGATGTTTGTACTCCACCACGTACTGCTTCACCTTTATGTCGAAGACCTGCGGCGCGAGGCGCTCGTAGCCCACTACGGGCGACTCCTCGGTGGGCCACCGGTCTAGGTGCATCCCGATGCGGAGAGAGGAGGTGTAGCCCTTCACCGTCTCGTTGACGAGGTCGACGGCGAGCTGGATCTCGTCTTTCAGGCCGCGGTACCTCTGGCCGTAGAGCTCAGAGGCCACCTGCTTATAGCGGTCCGGCTTGACCTGCTCCGCCTCTATCAAGTCGCCGAGCATGGGCTCGTCCAGCTGTATGAAGGCGACGCCGGCGTCTATAAGCCTGGCGATCTCGTTCCTCAGCACCTTGACGTAGGCCTCGGCGGCGTCCTCGGGCCTGGGGTAATACGGCGCCGATATCTTGGCGTGCCACGCCTCCCACATGATTAAGTAGGGCGAGGGGAGAGTGACCTTGAGAGGCTTCTGAGTCACCTTCTTGGCGTACTGCACCTCGTCCACCGCCAAGACGCTGTCTTCTATGTAGCCAGCTATCACGGGGCGCCACAGCGTCAGCGGCGCCTTGTACTTCTTCATGATCTCCTTGGCGTTGGGGTGTAGCTCCTCCACCCTCACGATTTTGAACCCCTTAATCTTCTGCCCCACGAAGGCCACGAAGGAGGTCCTCCTCTGTTCGCCGTCTGTAATGACGTCAAGGCCGGCCTCCTCCTGGTCTTTAATCGCGAGCTTCACCGCGTCGTCGAGGTACTGGGAAAAGGTCTGCTGGTCCAGTTGCCCCTTCTCGTATCGGTCAAAAGCCTCTATGAGCCACGTCGGTCTAGGCCATGAGCCCACCACAGACGTTATGAACGCCCTTGGGAGAGACATTACGTGGAGTTTTTCGGGTCCTATAAAATTTTTCGGCCCCCGTCGGACCCAACACATATTAACTCGTAAACGGTAGACACCATGAACACAGGGGGGAGGCTGGACAACGTCTACCTCGTCGCGTTTGCGAGGACGGCTTTCACCAGGTTCTCCAGGAGGGAGCCCCAGAGAGACGACTTCTGGGACCTGCGCCCCGAGGACATCGCGGCGGCGGCTGTGAGGTCTGTGTTGGAGAAGACGGGCATCAAGCCGGAGGCCGTGGAGGATTTGCTAACGGGCACGGCGCTTTCCGTGGGCGAGCAGTGGCTCTACGGCGGGAGGCATGTGGTCTTCGCGGCGAAGCTCCCCTACACTATCCCGGCGGCTCACATCGATAGGCAGTGCGCCTCCTCTATCACAACGGTGGGCTTCGGCGCGATGGAGGTCGCAACCGGCATGGCCGATGTCGTTGTGGCAGGCGGCGTCGAGAAGATGTCCAAGACCCCCATGTACGAGAACCCGCACATCGAGATAAACCCCAAGTTCCTCACCGACGAGGAATACGTCAAGCTGTACAACCTCCCCATAGGATACGTCATGGGGCTCACCGCCGAGAGGCTGGCGGAGATCTCCGGCATAAAGCGGGAGGAGATGGACGCTTGGTCCCTCAGAAGCCACAGGTAGGCGGCGGAGGCGCAGGAGAAGGGCTACTTCAGAGACGAGATCGTGCCCCTCACGGTGGAGAAAGAGGGGCAGAAGAAGGTGGTGGACCGGGATCAGTCCGTGAGACCAGACACCACGCTGGAGGCGCTGGCTAAGCTCCCGCCGGCGTTTAAGCCAGACGGCGTCATCACCGCCGGCAACTCGTCGCCTCTCAACTCCGGCGCTGCCTACGTCATGTTGGCGTCGGGCGAGGCGGTTAAGAAATACGGCCTGCAACCCCTCGCCAAGGTGAGGGCGGTGGCCTTCGCCGGGGTGCCGCCGGAGGTGATGGGCATGGGCCCCGTCCCCGCATCCAAAAAGGCCCTGGAGAAGGCTGGCTTAACAGCTAAGCAGATCGGCAGATGGGAAATCAACGAAGCCTTTGCCGTTGTTACGCTCTACGCGATAAAAGAGCTGGGGCTGGACCCAGACGCCGTAAACACCAGAGGCGGCGCGATAGCCATCGGGCATCCGCTCGGCGCCACGGGCGCCAGAATAATCGGCACGTTGGCCCGGCAGATGCAGATAGACGGCGTGGACTACGGCGTGGCTACCCTCTGCGTCGGCGGCGGGCAAGGCGCCGCCGTGGTGCTCGAGCGGGTATAAACTAAATAATGAGGTAATTTTAAACATAATCTTTTGATGCCCCATGCGCACGGTTCTACTGGCTCTACTCCTCTTGGCAGGGGCTGTTTTCCCCGCCACCATACTCACCAGGGCGGACCAAGCCTCTATCGACGTGGCCCTGCCCGTCTTGCAGAGGCACATACCTGATATAAAGATCATCCCGGCTGACCCCACTCAGTGGCGCGCCCTCATTGACAGAGGCGGCGTGGACTTCCTCTGGGCCGGCGCCCCGGTGCTCTACGAGTCGTTGCTCAGGTAGGGCTACCTGGCGCCTATGCCCGACGTGCCCGAGCTGAGACAACTGCCGGAGAGAGTGGGCAACATCCCGCTTAAGCGCGTTGTAAACGGGAGCATTTACTACGTGGTGTACGGCCTGCTGGGCTACGTCATCGGTTACAGCCAGGATGCCGCGGCAAAGGCGGGTCTCCAGCCGGCGTGTAGCTGGCGGGACCTAGCCTCGCCGGAGCTGGCCCGGTACTACCTCAAGACAGGTAGCAAGCCCGTGGCGGTTGCCAGGCCCACCAAGTCTACCTCAACCGCAGCTATGATGCAACTAGTCACAGAGATATATGGGTGGGAGGAGGGGTGGAGGTACCTCGCCTCCATGGCGGCGGTGGCCCGCTTTGTCGACTCCAGCGGCGCCGTGCGGGACGCCGTGAAGAGGGGCGAGGCGGTGTTCGGCCCCATGGTGGACTACTACGTCTTCACAGCCGGCCTCCAGTACTGCATACCTACAGACGGCACAGACATTCTCTTCGACCCCATAGCGGTGCCCAGAGGCGCCAACATGACAGCCGCAACTACGCTCACCAAGGTCTTCCTCACGGAGATTGAAAAGAGCGTGGTGGATAGGTACATCTTGCCTGGAAACCCCGCCCTGCTCGACTCGCCTGACGTGAACCAGACGAAAGCCGCCGTCTTGAAGCAACACCTCTCCAAGCTCATAAACGCGAAGGTTCTGGCGGTTCCTCCTGAGAAAAGCGCGGCGTATTACCACAGCTTCATCTACTACTACGAGGCTACCCTCGTGGATCTCCAGGACCAGCTGACCTCCCTCTGGGGCAGGTTGGTGGATGCGTACTACTCAGGAAAGATCACCCAGAGGCAGTTTGAAGAGCTGTGGAGGAGACTGGGCGCCCCGGTTAACTACACCGACCCAGCCACGGGACAGGTTAAGACCTTCACCTACCAAGACGCCGTGGCGATAAACAGCAAGGTGGCGTCTGACCCCACCTACCGAGACAAGCTATACCAGACCTGGCGCGAGGCGGCCAGGGCCAGGTACCAGCAGGCGGGGGCCCTCCTGAATCAGTACATCCAGCAGAACGCCCAACAGACGGCGACGAGCGCCACCACGACAGCCCCCAGCGCCGCGGCCGACACAGGCATGTACCTAGCCCTCGCGGCGGTGGTCCTTTTGGCGGTTCTCGCAACGCTCTTTATATTTAGAAAGAGGAAGTAATTTCTTGAAAGAGACACCAAATTTATAAAACTGTGTTATATTTTAGGCGTGAGGTTTGTACTCGTGGGTGATGTCCCTGAGCAATACTCCGAGGTTCTTAGAAGGCTTGGGTTTGAGATCTCGCGAGAAGCACCCAGGGAGGGGGGCGCCTTTGTTATGTTCCTAGAAAACTGCGAACTGGCCCAGAGGTTGGGGTTCGGTTGCTTTACAAGGGAGGAGCTTGAGGAGTTCCTCCGCTACGTCCAGGCCAACTAGTTCAAAGCCCCAGGGCGTCTAGGAACCCCCGCCACTGTCTGTAGGCGTTGAGGATCTTGAGCCCCTCGGGGGTTATGCAGAGCAGGCCGCCGTCTTCCTTGACAACGCCCCTCTCCATGAGGGTCTCCACGATCTTAGCCATGCGGTCGTAGGCCAAGTTGGCCTCCGTGGCGACGCGTGTAGGCGGCTTGCAACCGGCGGAGAGCGTTTGGAGTATGTCGGCCACAATCTCGAGCCTACTTCGTCTTTTCCGCGGCATACAACACGCCTACGGCGAGAAACACGGCCGTGAAGAGCCTGAGGAGGACGTCCACGGGGGAGAGCAACGGGAACATGAGCGACGCCGCCAGGAACACAAAAGCGAGTGGGATGAAGGGCGGGGTCCCCCTCTCCAGCGTCTTCACCAGCGTCACTGATGCAATGTAAAGCGCCAGCAACGCGTTTATCGGCGCGAGGATAAACAGCGGCGGAACCACGGCGTAGAAGAGAGAGGGCGTGACAGCGATTGCGATGGGCACCAGCGCCGCCGTGGTCAAGAGCTGAACGACCAGCCTAAAGAGGGCCTCCTGGCGCCTTATAAACCTCGTGGGCTCCGTGCCCGTCAGCCAGTTGAGGTAGATGTCCACCACGGCCTCCAGCACTAGCGAGGCGGCTAGGAGAACCATGCCTAAGGAGTAGAGGGAGAGGCGGGCCTCGGAGAGTCCCCTCCAGGCCTGGAAGGTCTTATACGCCACGTAAGACGCCAGCGCCGCGATTATTACGTCAAGGATAAACAGCATTACTCGTACCTGAGGGCCTCCACTATGTTTATCCTGGCCCCCCTGTAGGCAGGCAGGAAGGCCCCCAGCAGGTTTATCCCCACCACCAGCGCCGCCGCCCCCGCCACCAACACGGGATCTAACACGAGCGAGTTTATGTTAAAGAAGCCGTGGCCGAATCCGCCCGGGCCGGGCCCCCTCGTCTGCTGGGTCTGCGCGCTGTTCATAAACGGGAGGCCCATCTGCGTCAGCGGGATCAGCAGTACCGCGCCTATGACTACGCCTATGATGGCGATCATCAGGGCCTCGCCTAGGAACATAGCCATTATGTGCTTCTTCTTGAAGCCCAGGGATCTCAACACGCCGATTTCCTTAGTCCGCTGAACCACGTTGATGGACATGGTGTCGTATAGCCAGAGGGCGGTTATGAGCGTGCTGACCCCCGCGATCAAGCCGAGGAACAGCTGGAACGAGGTGAGGAAGCTGTTTATGGTCTGCAGTATCGCTTGGGGGGAGATCACGTCTACGTTTGGGAAGCTGGCCCTGATTTCGTTGGCCACGGCGTCTATCTTTGAGGAGTCCTCCAGAGTCAACACCACCGTGTTGTACGTGGTGATCCCGGTGAGTTGCCTAAACGACGCCAGGTCCGTCACGAAGCCCCTGGCCGTGTCCACGAAGCCCAGCGCGCCGGTGGCCAGTATCCCAGACGCCACCACTGTGGCGGACCTGCGGCCCACGGTGAGTGAAAGAGGCGTCCCCACCGCGATCTTCTGCTGGCCTGTGGATCTGTCGAAGGCCACGTAGTACCCAACGAGGGCCGTGCCGCTGCCGACCACCATCTGCCCGTCGTAGAGCGCAGTGGGTGGGAGGAGTTGCGGAAGGAGGGCGGGGTCTACGCCGTAGACGGTGACGGGCAGGCGGTCTGCAGAGCCGGGGATCCTCACGACGCCGCGGGCCGCGGCGATGGGCACCGCCGAGACGACGCCGCTGATTGTGGAGAGGGCCCCCACGTCGGCGTCTGTAAACTGGGTCCCAGTTACGTATATGACGTTGGTCTGGAAGTTGGAGGTGAAGAACTGGTTGGTGTAGTCCTTGAAGGTCTGGCCGAGGAGGAGGGCGTAGCTGAGCGCCGTGAAGGCTATCATGACCCCCACCACGGCGCCGATTGTCCGGCCCTTCCTCTCCCACAGCGCCTTCCACGAAAGCCTCAGCATCTCCAGAAACATAGCCCCCTCTCGGCCGTGGTTAAAAACCTTGATTCACTTGAGGTGAGTTGCGTATTTAAACACCCCCACATGCGATGCAATGCGATTCGCAAAACTCCTGGCGTTTGTAACCGCCCTGGCTCTACTCGCCTATTCCCAGGCAACTGTCGGGATGGCGCCAGCCGTCGACTATCTGTGGCTCGGCGTCAAGTGGGCGCAACTCCCCAAGTTCCCAGGCGACGTAGGAGTCCTCTCCCTCTCCTTCTACGTCTCTTCCCAATACATCGACGTGTCCATATCTTTGACGCCTAAATGCGCATACCTGACCCCTCTGGAGACCGCTAGGTTGCCCTCGGCCGGGCCCGGCGTTGTCTCCGTTACGCTTAAGGTGTCCGCCTCAGCTCTCAACGCCACGTGCCCCGCCACAGTTGCCATAAAGGCCGCATATAAGGCGTCCGGCTCCACTCTCGTTGACGGGATGGAGAAGGTGGAGTACGCCGATGTCTACATTCCGCCGTATCCCGCCGCCAACGTGACGGCCGGCGGGGTCGCCTACCTGGGGTTGCCCCGCACCATAAACCTCACGGTGACTGCCCCCAACTCCCTCGTCGGGGTGCTCACCCTCCAGGCCCAAGGCGCGAGGGTTCTGTCTCCCGCGGGCCCCGTCTACGTAGCTGAGGCTGTTTCGACCGTGCCCGTCACCCTAATCGCCGACAGCTACGGCGCAGTTCTCACAGTGAACATCCAGTCTAAGGACTGGCTGGGGAACCCCGTCTCGCTGAGCTACGCAGTACCTGTGGCCGTGGCGCCTCCGCCGCCCTCGGTGCTGTATCTAAGCCCCACGACTCTTTACGCCAACAGGCAAAACGCCGTAAACCTCACCATCTTGTTGCCGGTGCCCGCAGACGGGACGGCGGTGGTCTCGGCCGCAGGCGCCGCCATGTCTCAGTCCAGCGTAGTTGTGCCCATTAGGGCCGGCCGAGGCTCGGCGATCGTCGAGGCATACCCAGTGTCCAACGTGGTGACCTTCACGGCGCAGGTCACGTACCAGGTAGCCGGCGTGTCGCGGACCGAGCAGATATCCACCACGGCGGCGGTTCAGCAAGCCGCGGGCGGCGCCTCCCGGGTGGAGGTGAAGCCGCCGCGCCTCATCGCCGGGGTCGCCAACAACGTCACGCTCCTCGTCTCGGCGCCGGGCAAATTCAACGCGTCCGTGGCAGTGTCCAACGCGGCGGTGGACAAGCCCCTGCCCTACCTCTTCGGAGGCTCCGAACGGGCCGCGGCGAGCCTCGTGGTGACCCCGCTGTCTAGCCAGCCCGTGTCCATCACGCTGACGGTGTACCACGCCGCGGGCACCGACCAATACACGGTAAACCTCCCCGTCTCCTCCTCCAGCATATTCACAGTCCTCCCAACCCCCTCCCTCGTCAAGTCCGGCGGCAACCGCACCGTGGTGGTCACCGTGATAAACAGCGGAGACGTGGCGGTGCAGAAGGCCGTGGTGACCATCTCCCCTGCGTCGCCCAGCCTCCTGGCCCCCACATACACCTTCCAGCTCGGCAGGCTGGCGCCTCTCGACAGCGCCCAGCTCCCCATATCGTTCATAGTGCCTGCCACCTACAGCGGCACGCTTGCCTTCACGTACAACATTGTATACACCACAGAGCTAGGCACCGTGGGCACGGCCCAAGGCACCTTCTACCTACAGGCCCTCCAGACCCCGGCCATCAACATCACAAGCGTCTCAGTGGTCCCCGCAGCGCCCCAGCCCCGCGGGACCTTCTACGTGTCTATAACCATCGTAAACAAGGGCTTCACTTCGGTTACGAACCTACAAGTCGAGGCGAAGCCGCCGCGCGGCATCAGGCCCATCACGTCGCCCATATACTTCGCAGGCCAGCTCGACCCGCAACAGACAGCCACCATACCCCTCAGCTTCAACGCCACCACGCCGGGGCAGTACAACATAGAGCTGGTGGTCACCTACACCGACAACTACGGCAACCTCTACACAATCCCCTACACCGTCACAGTCACAGTATCCAACACCACGCGCTTCGGACCCCCTCGGCCGGGCGGAACCCCCAGGCCACCCGCGGCCCAAGAACCCACGCCTAGCTGGCTATACGTCGGAGGCGCCGCCGCGGCTGTTGCGGCCGCCGTGGGGGGCTTCCTCTACGTTAGGCGGAGGAGGCGCGGCTGAGGGCCTCCTTTAGGTAGCGGAAAAACTCCTCCGCCTCCTCCTCAGACATGTAGCCAACGCGCAACCTCTCGGCCAGCTCCCTGTCGCCTACAACCACGACGAATTTGCCCTCTATCTCCGGCAGGCCCTCTGCTAGAGACCTCACCTCCAGGCCCTCTGCCTTGAGCTCCCGCCAGCGCCTCGGCACCTCTCCCTTGAAGAGCATCAACAGCGACATGGCTGGCCCAAAGGTACCGTTTATAAGCTTTACGACGAAGATAAAGACGTCAATGCTCTCGCCGGCCCAGCGTCCCCACCGGCCGAGCACGCCAGCCACGCCTCCTCTAAACCCACCCCCCGCTAAAAATATTTTACTGCGTATTGTTATACGTGCCGATTTACAAATAGCCTCACCCTTTAGGGCGGTTCATTAAAGTTTTTAGGGGAGGTGGGGACATGGAGTGTGTGAGGAGGGCTGTTGCCGTAGAGCTTGAGCACCCGCCGCCTGAGCTTTCCGCCGTAGAGGAGCCGTATCGGAAGATCGTGGAAGAGGTTGCGGCATACGTCGCGGAGAGGGGGAGGCTGGAGAAGGAGAAGTACAAGGAGCTGTACCGCCGTTTCAGAAAGCTGTACCCCCTGCCCTCCCAGCTGATCCAGCAGGCGATGAACCAAGGCGTAGAAATCGGCAAGTCTTTTCTGAAGCTGAAGAGAGACGGCCGAGTCCACAAACCCCGCCCCGAGGTTCGGCGGGTTTCGATAAGATTCGCCAAAGACAGCTGGAGCTACAAGAAAGCCATCAGCTCTGTAGCCCCCGTCCGGCTGGGGCTATCCCTCCCCGGCGGGAGGAGAGAGATTTGGATCAAGCCCCACAGGAGGTTCTGGCTCTACTGGTGGAAGATGCTGAGGAGAGAGGTCGAGCTGGCATCTACGTTGGTGCTGAAGCGGCGGAGGGGCAAATGGTATGCGATATTCGTCTTTGATATAGTGCCTAAGAGGGAGCCTCCGGCGGAGGCTGTCGCCTTCGACGTAAATGAGAACTGGGTCGCAGTCGCCAGGGTGAGTCCCTTGGCTACGGTAGATGCTGTGGCGCAGTGGAATAGGCAGTACGTAGACCCCGCCGTGTACTCCATAAGGACGGACTTCGGCAGGCTTGCCAAGCGGTACGAGGCCGTCAGAAACGCAAAGCTGGAAGAGCTGAAGCGGAAATACCCATACGCGGGGAGAGACGACGAAGAAAAAGTACAGAACGTGGCGGACACTAGAGAGTTTAGAAAGTTTGTGAGGAGACTTAGGGAGAGGAGGCGGAAGGAGGGCCGCATAAAGCAGATTGTCCGCGAGTTTATGAAGAGCCCCGCCGTGATTATAACGGAGGAGCTGGGCAAAAACCCGCAGGAAGAGATGATCGGCCTTGAGAAGACGAAAAAAGACGTAAAGAGAAAGGTGGAGAAGAGAGAGCTGAGGCATCGTATTAAGCAGACGCCGTTTAGAAAGCTGGTAAGAGCTGTGGAGGATAAGGCGAGGGAGGCTGGCTCTGTAGTAGTTTACGTCTCGCCGTATCGCAACAGCAAGGTGTGCCCCATCCACTTCGTCTTGCTGAAAAACGGCGGCGGTTGGCATACTTTGCACTGCCCCTGTGGCCACGATGTTGACCGCGATCATGCCGCTGTGTTGAACATGTTGTGGAAGATTACGCCAGAGGGCGTCGTGAAGGGCGTGTGGTGGGATCTGAAAGACGTGAAAAGGAGACTGGAAAAGGGGAGAGAACTCGTGCCTAAGGAAGTTGTAAGGAGGAGAAATCCGCTCGTCACGTGGCCCGTCGTGTATGCAGTCTGGACTTCGCTTAGGTCATTGAAGGCCAGCTCCCAGTGGCCCGCGGTGCTGGCCCGGGCCGCACCCATGACCCCCGCCCAAGGCGCCGATGAAGACGGGGCGAGGGCACCTCCCCGCCAAAGGGGAACCCCCGCCATTTAGGCGGGGAGGAGGTCAGACCGCTCCTTCCTCTAACAACTCCCTCATCTTCCCAACAAACCGCTTCACGTCGTCCACAGCCCGTCTGACCCCCTCAGGCGGAATCCACCCCCCGTAGAAGTTCTGGTGAAGAGTATTAGCCACGTGCCAAAGCCGACGCAACTCGTCGTTTTCCCCGGCCACCTCCAACACGAATCGCCAGAGATCGCCGTGGCTTTTCAGCTCTCTTCCTTTCTTGGCGGCTACAGCTTTGACCATCTGCGCCGCGGCGCCCCAAGCCTTCTCGGAGGCTTGGACGTAGTCGCCCCTCGCCAGCAGTTCCTCAGCCTCCCGCAAGAACTTCTCCGCAAGACCGCGGTGGAACTCGGCGCGCTCCAGCGGGTCAAGCGACGCCCCCAGCGCCGCCTCCAGAAGCTCGACAACAACCTCGTCCACGGCGGCGCCCCTCCTCTCTGCCTCCTCCTTGAGCCGTCGGTAGATTGAGTCCGCGATGATGACCCGCGCCACGTTTATTTCACGGCACGGCTTTTTAATCTTCCTCTTCTTCCCCCTGCGGCCTGGGCTCCGCCGGCTCCTTTTCGTAGAGCTCCCTCCGCCGGGCCTCCAGCAACTCCTCGGGGCGCCCCGCCAGACCTGCATACGTCGTGACCGCCACGCCGTGTCTCTCTGCAAGCTCGAAGACCGAGCTCATCTTCTCCCGCCACTGGGCGTCTCTTAGGAGGTGGTGAGCAAGCACAAGGGTGTGGGGCTTAAGGGCGATGATTTCGGCGAGGTGTTTAAGCGCCTTCTCCAGCTCCCAGCTGAGGTAAGTGGGGGGCCCGCCCACCACCGCAATGGTGGGCCTGACCCGCCGCAGGAAGGTTACGGGCTCCGGCTCCACGGGGCCCTCCACGTCTGGCACAAAGGCGAGGGTCTCCTCTCCATCCCTCACGGCGAACGCCACCACGC
>Ga0209739_100777_pt1 | contig 12166 bp, 15 predicted proteins | sample JossMetagenome_2_FD_184729 | JGI IMG/M metagenome (GOLD analysis project Ga0209739, IMG submission 184729) | Hot spring sediment microbial communities from Joseph's Coat, Yellowstone National Park, USA - JC3_ASED (SPAdes) (version 3) | ecosystem: Environmental > Aquatic > Thermal springs > Hot...
GAACCGCCGACAGCATCAGAGGCGCGAGGAACAGATACATGCTTGTCTGGAGAGGCGGGGGCTCCACGTATCGTCCGTCTTTGTAGGTCCCCACAAGAGCCGCCTTGTAGCTGTCTTTCTTGTATTTTCTGCGTAAAAACTGTAAGAGCTCTACGGCGTCCACCTAAGGAGGGGTGTTTAGGTATTTAACGCCAATGCTCAGGCTAGGTGCCTATTTTCTCCGCCTCCAACAACTCGAGGACTTTTTCCGGCTCGTGTATGGTGAGGATGTCCCAGAACTTGTTGTTTTTGTATAGGCCGTATACCTTGCCTCGGGCGCTACGCTTAATGATTGTGATGTAGCCTCTCTGCACCAAGTCGTCGAGGAAGGCCCTAATCAAGACGGTCTTCGCCCTTAGGTCCTGGCGGCCGTATAGGTGGAGGTCTTGGGCCACCTTAGACGGCCTGAAGGTTATGAGGTTGCCCTTGGCGTTCTGGACCTGGCCCTGGAGGAATTTAATGGTGATGAGCTTGATGCGGAAGGAATCGGTTTTATCGGCGTAAGTACGCGAGAGGGTTCGTATATCGGCCATATTTTTAAAGAAAGTCCTCCTATTTATTTATTTCTTTGACATTTTTAAAGCATCTATCCTCAAGATATCTGATTTTACTTTTTATTGCGTGGATTTCTCTCTCAATACTTGCGATATACTGCATAAAGTAGTTAATATATATGTCACATGGATTTAACTCATCTATTTCCAAACCTAAAAGCCTCACCACCTTCTCTACATCGTCCATAGCTCCTCCGCTTCGTTGTTCCTCAACACTGCAGACCGCTTAACCTTAAGGTTGTAGGTGTAGTGCGGCTGGGTGATTATGTGCGTCCCATGTACCAGAAGATCCTGCGGCGGCATCTCGTTGCTGACGAGGACCACCCTGAGGCCGTACTTGGCGCTTTCAAACACCAGATACCTAACCACGTCACCACGCCTCATAATGTTCTGCGCCTCATCTACCACCAGCAGTCTCTCGGGCCTCTTCGCCACCCCCTTCTCAAAAAGATGATTGTAAAGCGACGCCAAGACGAAAAGGGCTATCAAGACCTTCTCCTCGTATAGCCTCAGCCGTGATAGGTCCACAGCCACCGTCTTCTTCGTGGTAAACAGCTTCTCGAGGGGGATCCTCCCGCCTTCAAACACGTCGAGTATATACTCAAGCCGCCTCGCGATGGCGGCTTTCATCTCCACCTCGCTCCTCGTCGTGACTAGGAAGTCCTCCAGCGCCGCCACAATGTCTCTCAACGCGGCTAGGCGTCGTTGCCTAATGGCGCGGTAGAGGAAGTAGACGCTGGGCTCGTTGAGGTTCAAGGCGAGGCCGAGGATCTCGGCCAGAAGCTTCTTGTCGAAGTTCTCAATGGAGATCTTAAGCAACCTGGCGTCCACCCGCAACCCGCCGTATTCCCCGTGCCAGTCCAGGACCAGGGCAGGTAGGCGAGCTCGCTTTATTATCTTCTTGGCGAGGCTGGTCTTGCCGCTGCGGGTGGGGCCCGTGATTATCACATGTCTATCGAGCGGAAGAAAAACAGGCCCCCTCTTCCCGATGCCTATGAATATGCCGTCTTTTAGAGAAGCGGCGAAAAGCACCGCTAGGAGGACAAGCTCCCACATCATATGTCCCCGTTTTTAACCTACTTCAGGGCCTGAGATAAGGGGGGAGTAGGTGCCTATACTGGGTAAACCTATCGTCGATGAGTAGTAGGAGCTTCTTCTCTCTGGCTAGGTTCCTCATCACTCTGCCGGCGGCCTGGACCACGTGGTTCACCGCTGTGAACAACACCGCGTATTTGTAACCATCGAACCCCAGCCCGTTGAGTATACGTCTCTTTAGCCACAGCTCCCTCGACTTCACGTCTGGTATGGGGAAGCCCACCAAGACGCCAGCCTTCACGTCTAGGTTGACGCCCTCCGAGACGGGGCTGCCGTAGTACGTGACGACCACGTGGTCTATGTCGCCGAGGGGGCGTTCAGACACCGGGAGGCCTCCCAGCTTAGACATGTAAAAAGCGGCGAGTTCTTTATTTGGAAGGAAGACAACCGCCCGCCTATACTCCTCGAAGACCCGCCGGACGGCCTCCGCGACGGCCTCCACGTATCTACTCCGCATCCTAGTCCGGTACCGAACCTCAAGCGGGATGAGGTCAACCTCGAGGTTCTCCGCGCCGGGGAGCGTGGGAACCTCTACATACTCCGCCCTGAGGAAGTATGTAAAAACCTCGGAGAAATGCCGCAGAATGGAGGCACTTGCCGCGACCAGCCGCCTCGACCTGCCCACCAGCTCGCCCACCAGCGGCAGGGCTAGACACATCACCCGACCCCAGGCGTCTACGCAGTAGCGCTTGGAGTACAGCTCGTCGTCGCGCACCTCCACCACAGCCAGCAGGTTATGCGCCTCGTCTAACGCGACGAAATCCACCTCCTCGAAGAGGTCAGCCACTGCCGATATGTTTGACACCTTCGATAGGTACGCCAACGGGAGCACAACCACGTTACTCCGCCGGCCAGCGACGTGGAGAGCCTCGTAGGGACACACCCCCTGCTTGTACAGCTCCTCCACGTCAAAGACAAGCTTCAGAGGCCGGCGGGACATCGCCTTACAGACCCCCCGCTCCCTCAGCTCTAGACACCGCAGGGAGTTCTCGGCGCCTAGGGGACATAGCGACTTCCTACCGAAGAGCAAACCCGCCTCCCCGCCGAACTCAGCCACGTACCTAGCCATCTGCAGACCCTCCAGGTGGCTCCTGGTAAATATCAAAGAGCGTCTGCTCCGGGCCGCCGCCTCTGCCACATGTCTAGACTTGCCGGTGCCCGGCGGCGCGTATAATACTACCCTCACTTAAAGTAGGGCCTTTAAAAGCCGCTTATCAGCTCCCGGAGGTAGTCCTTAACCCTCGAATTGGCGACCTCCTCCAGCTCGAGGCAGTGCTCCACCAGCTTCTTAACAAACGCCCCGGCCAAGGCGGGGTCCCGCTCCTTCAAAACCTTCAGCCTCTCGGGCAGGTCGACCCTCAGCGTCCTCGCCACGGAGTCCAGAGAGGTGAAGTATTTCTCCAAATCCCTAATCTGGCTCACGACGTCGTCAAATACGTTGACCACCTCCGCGGGCACCCCCTGCAACTCCATCTCCGCATACGCCTTGTTTACGCAGTACCGCACAAACCTGTACCGCAGAGTAGTTACCACATCCACGGCGGGTCTCATTTAGCAGTTTATTTGTTTTACCCCAAGCCTAGTCCCTAACCCCCTCCCGAACCCCTCCACCGGCACCACCCCGGCCTCAGAAAGCCCCAGCACCGTGATTCCCCTCTCTACGTAGAAATAATACGCGTCTGTGCCGGGCTCAAACCCCTCGGCGCGGGGCCCCCAGCGCCAGTAGTACTTATCGCCGCGGGGGTCAACCCCCTCGTACAGCCTCTCCCTATACACACCCTTCGCCAGCCCCCTGGCGCAGTAAACGCCGCCGCCCCAGCGCGCTGGGATGTTCACGCTGACGGTCAAAAACCCGTCTAAAAAAGCGGCGGCCTCCACGGCGGCCACCGCGACGCGCCGCATAAACTCCACCTCCCCGCCCGCCTCCATAGACAACGCGAGAGACCGCGCCCCCAGCACACCAGCCTGTATAGCCGCCCCCACGGTCCCGCTTCCATACGTCGCCTGAACCCCTATGTTCTCACCCACGTTCACCCCCGACAAGACCAACTCGGCGTCTGGCGACACAAGGTTAAGCGCGAGAAACACCGCGTCTGCCGGGAAGCCGTTAACAACGTAGTAGCTCCCCAGGCGCCTCACCCTAAGAGGCTTGTGATAAGTCCTAGCCAAGCCGGCGGCGGACCTAGGCCTCTCTGGCACCACCACAACCACCTCGTGGCCCGCCTCCTCCAGCGCCTCCACCAAAGGCCCAAGCCACGGGCTGTGGGGACCGTCGTCGTTTGTAACCACGATCTTCACAGCCCCCCAAAACGCTACATATTTAACCTAGTTGCCGCCGCCAGCCCCGCCACAGCCAACAAGGCGCCCAGCGCCCTCCTCCAGCGGAGCGGCCGCTCCGTAAGCGCAGTTATGAGCGGATACGTAGACATTACCAGAGACGCCACGACGTAATCGCCGAGGGAGACAGCCAAGGTGTAGGAGACAAACCCCACGAACGTATCCACGAAGCCGCCGGCGAGTAGGCGGCGGATCTTACATATGGAGGCGCCCCAGCTCAGGGGGAGGCTCGCCAGAAACACCACCGCACCCCTCATAAACAACGCGCCGCCGGGGCCCAACGACTCCACAGCCGCCGCGTAGGAATTTATCGAAACAGCCCAAACAAACGCCGCCAAGACGCCGTAGAGGGCGCCTCGCCTGGACCCCTCGTCGCCCCACGACGCCACGGCAAGCCCCAGCAGAACCAGCGCGGCGGCTGGGACTAGATGTATCTTCCAGGCAAAAAGCGGCAACAGCACTACATACAGCGAACTGCTGATGTTGCCCACCGACGCCCCTCCAACCTTCACAGCAGATATGTAGAGCCACGACCCAACCACCCCTCCCAACAACGCCGCAGACGCCACCGCCGCGACGCCGAACGGCTCAACCGCCCTCCACGGCAGGAGGAAACCCGCCGCGATGGAGAAGAGAGAAAAAACATTAACAGCTCTGTACTGCGACGTGCAGGCCAAGGCAGGTCTGTAAATCACCGGCGCCAAGCCATACGCCACGGCCGACAAGCCAGCCAGCACTAGGGAGATCACAACCCAACAGCAACTGTTATATAACTGGACACACCAACTCCTATGGACGACGCCACTGCTGTGGCCCTGGTTTTCGGAGTCCTCTTCCTTTTAATGGTAGAAACAGTGTACCTAGTGATGCTTATAGCGCCCCGCCGGCCCACCCCCTATAAACTTATGAGATACGAGGCGGGCAACCCCGAGACGGGGCCCGCCAAGGCGCCTTTAGCCATGCAGTATTTGGGTTACGTCCTGATGCTGGTCACGCTGGAGCCAGCCGCGGCGATACCAATCGCCGTCTACATGTTCAAAGGCGATCTGCTACTCACAGTGCTCACAGCCGTGATAGGCGGCGCCGTGGCGCTGGCCGCATCGACCTACGCCTACAGCTACGCCAAAAAGATAGAGCTTTGGCGCCTCAGCTAAGCGCCGCCTTCAGCAAGCCGACAAAAACAGGCCTTGGTTTCGTCGGCCGGGAGCGGAACTCGGGATGGAACTGCGTAGCTATGAAGTAGGGGTGGTTCGGCAGTTCAATTATCTCCACCCGTTTTATGTCGCGCCTCCAGCCAGACACCACAAGCCCCGCCTCGGCTAACTTAGGCAGGTAAGACAGGTTGACCTCGTACCGGTGCCTATGCCTTTCCACAGTCGCCGCGGCGCCGTAGAGAGCAGCCGCCAGGGTGTTGGGGGCGATCTCTACCTCCCTGTTGCCCAGTATCATGCTACCCCCCAGCACGTCCACCTCCCTCTGCTCCGGCGCCAGGTGGACAACGGGATGGGGGGTCTCCGGGTCCAGCTCCGTGGAGTTGGCGCCCCTCAGCCCTACCACATTTCGCGCGAACTCCACCACCGCCAGTTGCATGCCGAAGCAGATGCCGAGGAAGGGGATCTTCTCAGTCCTGGCATACCTAATACACTCGATCATGCCCTCTGTCCCCCTCTTCCCGAAACCCGGCAGAACCACCACGGCGTCTAGGCCAAGCCTCCGCAACATGTCCGGGTCCTTCTCCACCTCCACCGAGTTTATCCACACCAGCTCCGGCTTCGCGTCAAGCGCCGCCCCTGCATGCCTAAGAGCCTCTATGATGCTGAGATACGCGTCGGGAAGCTCCACGTATTTGCCGCACATGCCCACCGCGACTCTGTGCCTAGGCGCCGTCAGCCGCGACACGAACTCCTCCCAATCTCTGTAGTCCGGCGCCCGCGACACAAGCCTCAGACGCTTCACCAAGAAATCCCCCACGCCCTGCTGCTCCAACAACAGAGGCACCTTGTAGATCGTATCTACGTTGTAGGAGTTGAATATGGCCCACTGCGGCACGTGGGCGAAGAGGGCGATCTTCCTCACCGAGCCGGCGTCTACGGGGCGCTCCGAGCGCACCACCACCGCATCTGGCTGTATACCGTACCGCCTCAGCTCCGCCACGCTGTGTTGAAGCGGCTTAGTCTTGAACTCCCCCGTCGTGGACAAGAAGGGGACCCACGCCACATGTATAAACACCACGTCGTCGCCCAGCTCCAGCTGGAGCTGCCTCGTAGCCTCCAGAAACGGCAACTGTTCGTAATCCCCCACGGTGCCCCCTATCTCCACCAGCGTCACGTCGTAGCCCCCCGCCGCCTCAACTATCCTCCGCCTGATCTCATCAGTCGCGTGAGGAATCAACTGGACAGTCTGCCCCAGGAAATCCCCCCTCCTCTCCTTCTCAATCACAGACAAATACACCTGGCCCGAGGTGACGTTGTTCCTCCTGGGTAGCTCTACGTCGAGAAACCTCTCGTAATGTCCCAGATCCAAGTCGGTCTCGCCGCCGTCAAAAGTCACAAACACCTCCCCATGCGCATATGGATTCATAGTACCAGCATCGACGTTTAGATAGGGGTCTATCTTGACGGCGTTTACCGTGACGCCGCGGGCCCTCAAAATCCGGCCTAACGACGCCACCACAACCCCCTTCCCAACGCCGGACATCACGCCGCCGGTGACAACCACAAGCTTCGGCACCAAATACCCAAAACACAGATATAAAAACAAAACCTCCAAGACCCGTTAAAGATAAAAAGAAGTAGAGGAGAAAAACACAGTGACGAGTTGAACCCACGCGGCATAGGTGGCGAGAGCCTGCCCAGCAGTGGCGGGCGCTGACATGTTTTTATACCTCCTCTTCACGTCCCACATGCCCATAGTGGAGGTGGGAGGCGTAAAAGTGCGGTTTATCTCATGGGCCGAGGGCATCGCGCTCAGCGAGACCCTCGCGCGGAGGATCCAAGACAGCGGTTTTAAGCCAGACGTGATAGTGGCCGTATCGAGAGGGGGGCTGGTGCCCGCCCGCATCTTAAGCGACGTGCTGGAGGTAGACGACGTGGTAACCATCGGCGTCAAGTACTGGGGCCTCGCCCAGAGACGTGCAGAGAGGCCGGTGCTCTACCACGGGGTGGAGCCCGGCGTCATACGCGGCCGAAAAACGCTGGTAGTAGACGAGGTGGCAGACACAGGACACACCTTGATGCTGACAAAAAGCCTCCTCGACCTCATAGGGGCGGCGGAGGTGAAAACCGCCGTCATACATCTCAAAACCACCAGCAAATACACCCCAGATTACTACGCTGAGAAGATAGAGGAGTGGGTCTGGATCTCCTACCCATGGAGCCGATACGAAGACTTGAGAGAGTTCGAAAAGAGAGGACACGACATATCCAAATACATAGACAAGATCTGCTGACTTCACAGCCAAACCTCGCCACAACCCCCGACACTAGCGGAAAGAAGGGATGTACAAGAAGCCCAGCCTCCCCTCAAGGCTTTGGCTTGCAGGAGGCACAAGACGACGCCAGCGGCTTTCAGCTTTGACGCTTGCCTAACGCCGGGCGCGTCCCCACGGCGCCGCTGTGTGCACCGCCTATGTGCGCCCCTATATACGCTCTGGGCCAGAGGCGCCCCGTGACGCAATGCAGAGCCGGTGGGCCGCCGTCTCGAAACCGCGGCGGCCTATGCATAACTTGCCACTAGGGGCCACGCGACACGAAGACTTTTATAATAGGAAGAAGATGGAAAAAGGGTGAGGAGGCTTCACCTCGCTGATACGTGAGGAATCCTTTAAATGCTGATTAGCCTTCTGGTTCCTCTCTTTCTACTTCGTTTTTGGCTATGGTTTTTTGGCGTTTTATCTAGCTCCTTCTTTTATCTCTTCGTAGCCGCAGTTTGGGCAGTAGAGCCTCTCCACCACTGAGTACTTTCCGTTGGTCACCTTGGCTGTCCTCTCCACTACTCTGAGCCGGGAGAAGCAGCGGGGGCAGGTGTAGGGCCCCGGCCTGTACGCCCCAGCCGCCGACAGTATCCGCCTAACTTCATACAGCGAGAGGCCGAAGGCGCGCGCCGTTTCCCTCAGGGAGGCGCCCGACTTGTACATCTCCACAACGGCTTGGGCAATGTCGCTCTTCTTCTCGGCCACGTTCCAGATCTTGCCCACCGCCCTCGCCCGCTCCAGCGCAGTCCGCGTCCGTTGCCGTATGAACTCCCGCTCCATGGTGGCGACGAAGGCCAACACGGCGCGGAGGAACTGGCGGTACACCCCGTCGAGGCTCTGCAGGGCCTGCTCCCGCTCCGAGGCGGAGACCACCACGAGGCCGAGCTTGTTCTCCACTAGGTCCAGCAGGGCGAAGAGCTCCTGGAAGGACCTCACAAGTCTCGATATCTCGTAGACGAGGAGCACCTTGGGCTGAGGCGTCAGCTTCGGCGCCTCCGACATCAATTGCTTAAAAGCCGGCCTCTCCCAGGGCGCCACGGCGCCGGAGACGCCGACGTCAACGTAGTGGCGGACGATCTCGATGCCCCGCTCCCACGCCCACTTCTCCAGGAAGACCCTCTGGTTTTCCGGGTCCTGGTCCTCGGTAGAGACGCGGATGTAGGTGACTGCCGGTATCAAGACCTACGTCCGCCCTCCCTCCTGGGTCCGCCCCCGCCTCTGGGCCGCCTCGGCGGCTTCACCTCCTGCGGCGGCTGGAGCGGCGATATGAAGTAGCCCAGGGGCCAGCCGTAGGCCCTGTCTACCTCCTCGGTGGAGGTGGTGTGGACGTCGATATAAATCACGTTTCTAAATATGAGGGGCTCCTCGAGCCACACCCCGACCCGCTCCGGGTAGTACGCTATGGGCTCCACGAACCACTCGTAGACGCGGCTGTCTTGTATAAACCTGACGAAGTCGAGGTACTCATCTGCGTTGTAGAACCCCCACAGCACCACCACTGAGGCCGGTGGGAGGTTCACGGTAATTCTCCCCAGCTGGAGGGTGTAGCCGAATTTGTCGGCGGCATCGCCGTATATATGCCTGGGCTGTATGGGCTCCAGCCTGCCGCCGATCTTCCTGGCGTGTTCCTGCGCCGTGTGGTACGCCTTCTTTATGGCCTCAACCGCCTCATCCCTGTTAAGTGGTAGGAACCACACAGCACCGCAAATATGCACATATTTAAGCAATACACCGGCCCGGCGTCTCCCCGCCCCCGCGCCGTGGCGCCCGGCGTCGGCCAATATATTGACATGCCCCATAATAACTGTTAGACATAAAACTGGCGCAGTCGGCGTGCCTATGATCGGGCTCGTGGCCTTGACAGTGGTGGCTGTAATAACCGCGCTGGCTCTGAGGAGGGTGAGAGACAGGGTGCTTACCGCTTTGGCCGTCGCTGGGCTTGTGTTGCTTTCCATACCCGCCGTCCTTGTAAACGGAGACGCCGCGGAGAGGCTGATCGCCGCGGTGTATATGTACGCCCCGTATTGGGAATACCTGGTGCCCGTGGCCTTCTTTGCCCTGGCGCTCCTCCCAAACGGAAGAGGGAAGAGGAAAAAGAGGAGTCGTTACGTAAGGCGCGAGGTCGTCACCGTCTAGAGGCGTAAACCAAAGCCACCACGGCAAGCAAGGCGATCAGAACCGGGATCCAAATGCTTTTTTCCTCTCCCCCCGTCGGAGTGGTTGGCAACGGGGTGGCGGCTCCGTGCCCCGCCGGCGGGGACGTCTCTGGGGAGAGGCTGGGTTTTTGATACACGACTCCTCCCTTGGCGGTACACGCCGCGTCTCCCATGGCTGTGGAGTATATGGAGGCCATTATGTAGTAGGTAAGCGCTTGCGGCTTGCCCGACTGCTGGCCGCTGAAGTAGTCGCCGAACTGCAGGTAGCTCAGCGGGAGCGTGTTGGTGTAGCCGCACTGAGCTGCACGTCCCATGTTGATGAGCGCTCTGTTTCTGGCAACTTCGAGGTATTTGTCAGGAGCCGGGGCCATGAGGGCCGAGGCGGATTCGGCGATTACCTCAATGGAGTTCGCCATGGAGGCCAGGTAGAGGCCTTTGCCGTAGAGGTCCTCCGCCAGCTGCACGACAGTGGCGTAGTCCCCGGGCGTCATCCCGTAGGTGGTCTCCAGATATGCGTACATGGCCTTGGCGTAGTCGAGGTACATCCGCGCCACCTCGGCCAGCGCGCTCTCATTTAAGACAGGGCCGTAGGCCCACTTACGCGTCTCGTCAATCCAAGACCTAAGGGTCACGGCCCGCGCATACATGGCGCCGGCGTCCGGCGACGTGGAGTTCGCCTGCAGATACACCTCGTATATCCGCGTGTAGCTGGCCACCACCAGATCCACGTTGTTTATGGTAACCGGCGTCTGGGCCAGTTGCGCCTCGGCCTCCCTCGCCATCTGCAAGGCCTGGTCATACAGAGTTCTGGAGGTACTCCGAGACGCCGCCGCCCGTTCCTTGTAGTACTGCACAATGCCCTGGTAGATCAGAGACGCGGCTGTGTAGTACTTGCCCTCGGCCTTCAGCCGCTCAATAACCGCAACGTTTACGTATCCCTTGCCGACGGTCTGGTTGTAGTAGCTGTAGATCGCGTTGAAGAGGTTGCGCGACACGTCTCTAAACGCGGAATCGTCCACGGCGCCCGGCGGAGGCGTCTGCACCCTGTAGCCGGTTAGGTAGTATATTGCGTCTTCCAACGTCCCGATCTCCACAACCCTCACGCCGGAGACGCCGCTGGGGGCCTCGCCCATGGGGACAAGCACCGTCTTTATGCCCTTCTCAGCAGCCGCGCTCACTTTCTGCGACACGCCGCCGACCGGCCCGACGAGGCCGTCGGGCAGGATGATGCCGGTCATGGCCATGTCGCCTCTAAGCGTGAGGTTGTTCATAAGGGCGAACAACGCCACCGTGATGTAGCCGCTGGCTGAGGGGCCTCCGACCTGGGCGTCGCTGGCCAGAACCCTCAGCAAGGCTGTGTAGTTGGTGTAGGGGCGGCCGGAGTACCGCGCCGCCACGTAGAGGGCTATCTGCGCCGACGGGCCGAAGCCCTGGCCCGCCTCGGGGACCCCGGCGACGTACGCCCTGCCGTCTCCCGGCGTAAGGAGCGTCACCTTTATGGGGAGGACCGCCCCGCCCGTGGGCCCCACCGCCAAGGCGTTTATCTCGGTTGACGCCAGCTTCACCGTGTACGTCTGCCAAGCCGCCGCAAGCACCACGGCGGCCAACGCCGCCAGTATCAGCAGGATCTTCCTCATAACCCCACCCCCGGGCTCGCTATAAAAAGTTAACTTACCTTCAGAGGAGGTCGTGCCGCGTCACAGATCGGCCTCGCCTGGGTCATCACTTTAAAACCTCCCACGTAGGTGTTTATATGGATGTCGCCGACTTCGTCGCGGCGGCTAGACACTGCATAGTCTTCACAGGCGCCGGCATATCTGCCGAGAGCGGGGTCCCCACCTTCCGGGGGGCGGGCGGGCTGTGGGAGAGGTACAGGCCGGAGGAGCTGGCGACTCCCGACGCCTTCGCAAGGGATCCCGAGCTGGTGTGGCGCTGGTACCGGTGGAGGCAGGAGCTGGTGTACAGGTCGGGGCCGAACCCGGGGCACCGCGCCATCGCCGAGCTGGAGGCCATCGGCGTTGTCAAGGCCGTCATTACGCAAAACGTGGACGGCCTCCACCAGAGGGCAGGTAGCAGAAACGTGGTGGAGCTCCACGGCTCCCTGTGGAGGGCTAGGTGCGTGGAATGCGGCGCCGTGTATAGGCTAGACAAGCCCGTGGAGGAGGCACCGCCCAGGTGCCCCAGGTGCGGCGGACTGCTTCGGCCCGACGTGGTGTGGTTCGGCGAGCCTCTTCCGCGGGACGCGTGGGAAAGAGCTGTGGAGCTCGCGTCTAGGTCAGACGTGGTGTTGGTGGTGGGCACATCGGGCGTTGTGTACCCCGCCGCGTATATCCCCCGCATCGCCAAGGACCACGGCGCCGTCTTGGTGGAGGTAAACGTGGAGGAGTCCGCCATCACTCCCATAGCTGATTTCTTCCTCAGGAGCAGATCGGGGGAGGTGCTTCCGCGGCTCGTGGAGGAGGTCAAGAGGAGCCTCGGCACCCGCCGAAGCTGACGCCATGAGCCGCGCCAGC
>Ga0209739_100781_pt1 | contig 12136 bp, 23 predicted proteins | sample JossMetagenome_2_FD_184729 | JGI IMG/M metagenome (GOLD analysis project Ga0209739, IMG submission 184729) | Hot spring sediment microbial communities from Joseph's Coat, Yellowstone National Park, USA - JC3_ASED (SPAdes) (version 3) | ecosystem: Environmental > Aquatic > Thermal springs > Hot...
CCCGAGCTGTTCGTCGTCGCGCTGATGGGCGAGACGAGCGGCCCGCCACTGATCGTCACGGTGGCGTTCGGCACCGGGTTGCCGAACTGGTCCACGACCTGCACCGTCACCTGTACAGTTGCGGGGAGGAAGCTCGCGGTGATGCTCACTCCTTGGGCGGGCATCTGGAACGTGACCGGGTTCTGGGTCGAGCTCACGGTCGCGGGATGGACCCCCCGATATTTAAGCTCCGCCACGGAGCAGCTGTATCGGCTCCTCCAAGTTGCGCTGTATGCAGTAGCGTATCGTCCTCTTCATGTCGCGCCACGCCTTATCGCACGTGCTCGGGTCCGGGCAGTCCCTGTCCCTGTAGAGCCAGTACTCGCGCTCCTCCTCATCATATGCCCGCCAGGGGGGCTCCATGTCGTCGAGGCGGCGCTCGAAGTCGTCCAGCAGGTAGCGCATGAGCTTGCCGCAGTCCTCGTCGAAGTCACAGTAGACGATGTAGGAGGTGTAGAGGCGGTGGACGCAGTCGCGGACCAAGCGGATGCGCTCGGCGTATTCGTTGCTCATCGGTCGGTCACCTCCGGCATGTTAAGCATAGCCTTCACCGTACTCCTCCTCCCTCGGGCATTCGTCCGAGAACTGGCCCTCCATGGATTTCCACATCTCGCCCTCCTCCGTCCCCTCCAGCCCGTAGTACAGGATTTTCCGGCCATATTTCTTCAGCTCGTGCAGGACATCCATCATCTCATCCTCTGTGCGGAACACGTAGACGAACACCTTCCCCTCTCTATCGCAACCCGCTAACATGTACGGATAGTAGCCGGGGATCTGGAGCGGCTCCCTGCGCCTCCGGCCGGCGAAGGGGATGGTCATCCCCCTCCTGTCCGTGATACCCTCCGGCGTTACCTGCCTAGGACCCGGGCTCGGGGGGCGCGCCCTCTCCTGCGGCTGCGGCGGAGGCTGCGGCTTGGTCCTCGCCACGGGCAGTTGCAGCGGGTGCTTCGAGAACTCCTCATAGAGGCGGTCCGCGCACTCCTCCAGATCCTCCAGCGTCTCGGCCCTCTCGGCGCACTCGACCGTGAAGCGCTCGTACTCTATCGGCCTGAGCCTGCGGCGCAGCCTCCCCTCCAGCCTCCTGAGGACGGCCTCTATCTCCTTCTCGCTGGGGCGCTGGGGCCGGGGCTGAGGCGGGGGCTGAGCTGGAGGGGCCTGCGGCGGGGGCTGCGGGGCCGGGGCGGGCGGCTGCTCGGGCAGGTTCAGCGCGCCCAGTATGCCCTGTATCTGCCTCTCGGTGAGGCCCCGCTTCAGGAGCGCCTCCCGCAGGTTCCTAGCGATGTCCCCCGGCCTGTAGCCCGCGTTAAGCGCCGCCTCTATGCTCCTCGCGACCTCCTCCAGTATCTCCCGGCGCGCCCGCTCCTCCGGCTCCTCCGGGCGCCACCTGAAGACCGGGTACTCCCGCTCGAACCTCTCCAAGTTCTCGGCGAGCGTGAGCGACGAGTCGGCCAGGCCCTCCCAGTCGATGACCCCGATCGGCGCGCCCGGGTTCCACTCCCTGAAGTAGTACTGGAGGCACCTGATGAGGCGCTCCCTCGGGAGCCGGGCGCTGTACGGGCACGGGCCGGCCGACGACACGCGACGCTCCGCGCCCCGGCTATATAAGCGTCGCCACTACCTGATGATGGCCACTATCACCGAGGCGAGCGCCGCCAGCCCGGATATGAGCCCGGCCACGGCGGCGACCTGATACCACTTGAACCGGGAACTGATCTGATTCGACCTCAGCTGGGTCTCGACCGCCGTGAGCCTCTGCGCGAGCTCGGAGTACCTGTCGGCCATCGCGTCCAGCTTCGTCTCGATCCTCTCCAGCCTGTTCAGTATCTGGGCGATGTCCCCGTCGTCCACGCCTGCCGAAACGCCAACGGGAGTATATAAGCGTCGCCACGCCCCTACGCCATCCCAACGCGGTAGCATGCGCGGAGCTGATACGCCACGCTCACCGTCGCCCCGCAGGAGGCCGCCCCGCTGAGGCTGGGCTGGCCGTTCGGGTAGTAGTAGCAGGTCTGGGTGCCCGTGCTGACGACGACCTGGTTGATCGTGTAGCTGATGGCTTGGCCGGGGCTGCACTGCACGTTGATGCTCTGGCCGGACGGCGCGCTGTAGGTGGATCCGCCGACCGTCACGGACCACGACGCGCCGCTCGGCAGGCCGCTCTCGCTGAACGTCACGTACTCCGTGGGGACCTGCTCGAATATCGCCGTCACCGTGCCGTTCCCATTGACAATGATGGTCGTGCTGGGTGACGTGTAGTCCGCCACGCTTATGTCCCCGCTGACCTGCCACTGCACGAACGCCCAGCCCGCCGCCGGCGACGCGGTTATGTTAACTGTCGTGCCCGGCGGATAGTACTGCGTGCCGCTCGGCGTGACGGATCCGGAGCCCGATGCGGTGAAGGTCACGGCGTAGGTCGTGGGGACCTGGGAGAAGTAGGCCGTCACGTCCACATCTTGGGAGGGCATCTGGAAGGTGACCGGGTTCTGGGTCGAGCTCATGAGGGCACCCCCTGCCATCCCGCGAAGGCGTAGCCGGGCTCGGGCGTCGCGGTGAGGGTCACGGTCGCGCCCACCGGCACGTGGAACTCCCGCTTATAGCCGCCCTGCACGGTCCAGGACTGATCGCCGATGGTCACGGTCACGCTCCCGCCCTGCCCAGCCGTGACCGTGAGCGTGGAGTAGCCGGGCGGGGCCCTCTTCTGAGTGGCGAGGAAAGCTATGGCCGCTATGGCCGCGGCCGCGACCGCACCGCCCGCTACGACCTTCTTGGTGTCCACGGGATGGGGAGGGAGTGTTCAGTATATAAGGAAGGCGCCGGGCTCAGGGCGGGATCGGCAGGCGCCCCTCCCTGCTGCGCGCGTCGAATCCCGCCTCGGCTAGGATCGCCTCGATCAGCTTCGCATATGCCTCAACAGCGTACTGGTATGCGGCGTGGCAGCAGGGATAGCGGTAGGACTCGGCGTAGCGCAGCAGCCGCATGAACCCGTACAGATCATCTGCGCCGTGCAGCAGCTTCGCTTGGCGCGCCAAGATAGGATCATCCTTCTCCAGCAGCTCCGCGAGCTTCTCGCGGGCCTGCTTCAGTATCTCCTCGGACTCCGTCACGCTTTCGCCTCCTCCGGCGCTAGCTCCCGGATAGTGATGTGGCGCTCGCCCTCGCGCCACTCCAGCACGATGGGCATGCCGCCCCTCCAGCCGAGCTCGCGGATCCACTCAATCGGAAGCACCACCACGTAGCGCGCGTGGTCGCGCGGGCCTCCGGAGCGCCACTCCTGGAGCTTGTGGATCCGCTTCATGCTTTCGCCTCCTTCAGCGCCTTCTCCTCATCGACCCATTTGCCATCAATGTAGTATTGCCTCCTCCTAGGGGAGTAGGTGAACTCGCGATAGCACGCGTTGCAGTAGTAATCATAGGCCTCAATGCCAAGCCACGCCTGCACGAAGTTGATGCCGATCTGCTTCGTGAAACCGCTCCCGCAGTGGGGGCACCTAGTCATGCTTCCACCTCCTTCGCCCACTCCGCGAAGAGCTCCTCGGCGGCCTCGCGGATGTCGTCATCATCATAGAGCATTATATATTCGTTGTCCCTCTCCTCCTCGGTTAGATCTTCGTCGTCGCCTATATCGATTCTACCTATAAGTTTCTCCCTTTTAGTTGCTTTATCTATCAGTATCACATCGAGATATTGAACATGGTACTCAACTGGTAGGCCTTCATTGACAACATCAGCCCAATTCTCCGTCCATATCTCATACCTGCTCAGGTCAATATACTTCTTCGCTACTTCTGTGATGATCTCGTAGAAGTGCGCTATAGCATCAGCATACTCATCTCCTATATGCCTGTTCTCCCCCTCTACCATCTTCACTTTCCTCATGCTTCCACCTCCCTCAGCTTCCGCGCCGCCGCCTGCGCTACCTCAGCGACGTGCGTGAGGATCCTCTTCTCGCTCCCCTCCAAGCGATCTATCGCCCCGAAGACGGGGCCCCAGTAGAGCCCCTCGCTCTCCCTATCCACCTTCCTGCCCGCTACGGGCTCCGCCGCGCCCGCGGGCTCCGGCGCGGCCTCCACGCCCATGTGGGCGCTCATCGGGTTGCCCATGGGGGTGCTGGGGTATATAAACTTTTTGGCATGTAAATGCGTTTCCACTGTAAATGAAAACTGAAAACACGAATCATTTTCAATCAATGTGAACCTGTACAGTCCAATGCATACAGCGATTTACCCGTTCAACGGGGAAGTGCCGGGGTGTACGGGGAACGGCGCCGGAAACGGGCGCCTGCAGCCGCGCGCCGCCGGAGCGCCCGGGATCTCCCGCCATGTGCGGGGGTTCCTGGAAGTTCAGCGGGTATAAGCATGTTTAAGCTGCTTCGAGCAAGTTCAAGCCAGTTCAGTGTGGGGGGTTCAGTTTAACTTGTGGGGGTTCAGTGCGGGGGTTTAAGCATGCATGGGCGAGTTTAAGCGAGTATAAGCTTAAATCTGGGGGCTTATACCGCTTAAACGATGGTTGAGGATCTTGGCGCTGAGGGGCCCCAAGAGGGCAAGGGGAAGACGTCGATCGAGGAGAGAGTACGCGAGCTCGAAGCGCAGGGGCTCAGCAGGGAGGACGTGGCCTATCAGCTCATGCAGGAGCACTACCCCATGAAGGATATCGTGAGGGTCACGCGCGTGAGCCCGCACACGCTGAAGAGGATGAGGGAGGGCGCTGCGGGCGAGGCGGCGGCGAAGAGGAACGCGGACGAGGCCGTGATCACCACCGCGGAGGCGACGGCGCTGGAGGAGCTGAAGAAGTGGTCGGGGAAGGAGACGCACGAGCTCCTCCAGGAGCTGCTGGCGCTCGGCAGGCTGCTCTACAGCATGGGGGTCCGCCAGCGGGCCGCGCGGCGCGGCATGCCCCTCCTGGACTACATCGAGAACGCCCTGAACTTCTACGACTTCTGGTATGGGACGGTCGTGGAGCTGCTGAACATGGGGGTGCTCACGATGGACGGGTTCATAAACGGCGACGCCGTGTGCTACGAGGCGGTGGTGCCATGAGCGGCGAGGACATCGACGAGATAAACGACGAGTGGCGCGAGGTGATACGCTACGCCAAGCGGCGCGGCATCGCGCCCGCGGACGTGAAGCAGAGGCTCGCGACGATGATGGTCAGGAGGCCCGAGGCCGAGGCCAGGGACAGCGGGGCGCCGAAGCCGCCGGTCGCGCTCGAGGAGGAGGACGACCTGCTCCGGGACGTGGCGAGGCTGCAGAAGCAGGCCATGAGGATGAAGCTCCAGATGGACCTCCTGAGGTCCATGGGGATCCTGAAGGAGGAGGACAAGGGGGACATCTCGGACGTGCTGAAGGTGCTGGCGCTGGCCTCGGCGGGCGGGAGGGGCGAGGGCGAGGAGAGGATGGACGTGAAGGAGATGCTCACATATGTGATCATGATGAAGGCGCTGGGCGGCGAGAAGTCGAGCGACTGGAAGGACCTCATGGCGATCCTCATGCCCCTGATACAGGGCAAGAAGGAGATGGATCCGTTCCAGATCATCGAGAAGATGAAGGAGATCGAGCGCAGCGCGAAGGAGGAGGAGGGCGAGAAGTGGAAGACGCTCATGGAGATGATGTCGTCCAAGAGCAGCGGCGGGGAGGAGGACTTCCTAGGCCAGGAGGCCAGGCGGCTGATGAGGGAGAGGATCATCGACGCGCTGAGGGAGTCGCTCTACCCGTCGAAGAAGATCGTGACGGAGGGCGGCAAGGTGGACTGGGGGGCGATCGCGGACAAGATCCTCAGCACGATACAGGACGCGGTGAGGAGGATGCCGGTGCAGTCCCCCCCTCCGCCGCCGAGCACCAGCTTCGAGGCGATGAGCGTGGAGCAGCCGGCCGAGGCGCAGGAGGCCGCCCCCGCCGGGCAGCCCCCGGCCGAGGCCCCGGCCGAGGGGGCGCCCGCCGAGCAGCCGGCGGAGCAGCCCGCGGAGTCCCCCCCGCCCCCCTCGCCGAGCGAGGGCGTGGAGGCCGGAGGGGAAGGCTAAATAGCCACCGGCGGGCCGGATCGGCGTGTCGATCGACTGGAGGCGCTACGAGGCCCTCCTGAGGAGCGACGACCCGGGGCAGCGCCGCGAGGCCCTACGCGAGCTGATAACGCAGGGGCTCGCCCAGCTCTCCGAGGCGCAGATACGGGAGGCGGCCAGGAAGCGCCTGAACCTGCTCTACGAGCTCATAGTCCGCGCCCACCTGCGCGACCGCATCGTGGGCCGCGCGGTCGCCCTGGCGATGGCGGGGGTGCTCCAGAGGGCGTGGCCGGACGTGGAGCACGTGCTGATGCATCCGCGGGAGATAGTGGAGGCGATGGGCGAGAAGGGCAGGATCTTCAGGGAGGACCCGGAGGCGGCGGAGTGGCTGAACGCGCAGATGGAGGACATCTACCTCTTCCTCAAGGTCCTGACGTGGGACGTGCGGTGCGCGTACTGCGGGCGGCGCATAAACTACGACGACCTCTTCGTGAAGAAGAAGGTGATCTCGGCCAGGGACAACAGGATCCACATCTACCTGATGCACTGGCAGTGCGCGGTCGAGGAGATGCGGAAGTACGAGGAGTTCAGGAAGTATCTGGAGGAGAGGGTCGCGAGGGCGCCGCCGGCCGGGGCTAGGAGACGCCGACCAGGTCCTCGTCCCGCACGCAGAAGGTCCAGGGGAGGCCGCGCGGGCTCAGGAGGGGGTTGCGCCCGGCCGCGCACTCGATCGCGTACCAGTGCTCGGCGTCCACGCTCGCGATGCACTCGCCTACCTCCGCCACGTAGTCGGCCTCGCCGTCGAAGTCCACGAGCACGGCCCGCCCCTTCGGGGTGAACTGGACCCTGTCCAGCAGGCGCGCGGGGAGGATGGTTATGGCCGCGCCCGTGTCGAGGATCATGTCCACCGGCACGGGCGAGCCGTCGACCCCCAAGAAGTATGCGCGGACGCGTATCATGAGCCGTACCGCTCCCTGACGAGCTGGAGGGCGCGCCTGTACTGCGCCGACCCCACCGCGGCCGCGGTGCGGACCGTCTCGCGGCCGATCTCGGTGGTGACCAGCGCCGTCGCGGCGGCGCCCACGACCAGCCCGATCAGGAACGCGGACAGATCTCCCATACCATCACCCCCTACGGTATGTAGCGGAGCCACTTCCTGGCGGGCGTCGCCGACGCCGGCGGGACCGCGACCGGGGGCGCCTGCGGGACCTCCTGCTGTGGCTGGGGGCTCGGCGGCTGGACCGCGACGGTCGGCTCCGGGAGCACGTTCCCGGCCAGCGCCCGCGCGCTCTCCATGAACGCCTTCCTGTCGTACACGTTCACGAGGAGGAGCTGGGCGTAGGCCTTCGCCACGATCTGGGTGCTGTCATTCCCCAGCTGGGCCGTGACCGTGACGTGCTCGTGGATCGGCTCCAGGATCGCGGGGTTCCAGGCCACTACGAAGTTGCCGCCCGTGCCGCCCTCCGGGTCCCACACGGACACGTAGGGCATCTGGTTGTTCGGCGAGGTGTACCCCGCGAGGTAGACGTCGAGGACCTTCACCGTCTTCGTGGCGCGGTCTATCGCTATCGTGATCGTGGTCGTGTAGTCGTCCGTCCAGAAATAGAACGCCTCCAGCAGGCCGGATATCCTCTCGTCGATCATCGTCGCCGGCTGCGTCTTGGTTATCTCCGCCTCCACGATCAACGCCTTCCGGTTCCATCCCGACAGGAACAGCAGATCGGTCGTGGTCAGCACGACCTCAGGTCGCACCTCCGCCCTTTTCTACTTTTCCACGAGCTGCAGGATCCTCTCCCTGATCACGCGCTCTAGGTCGGGGGTCGTCGCGGGCACGGCCTCGATCGGCCTGCCGTCCTTGTAGATGATGAAGCCGGGCGTGCTGCTCAGCCTCGCCGCCTCGACCTCGGCCTTGCACTCGTCGTCCGGCGAATCTATCGTGAGCTCGTACACGGGCACGGGCTCCGGCAGGTCCAGCTCCTTCGGGAGCTTCCTGCGCTCCGCGCGCTCGCGCCTCGGGTCCGTCGCGTCTATCACCGCGAGCATCGCGACGGGGTGCTGCCTCATGGCCTCGCGCACCTGCAGCTGGCACGCGTTCAGCCGCTCCTGCTTCTGCTCCTCCGGCATGGCGTAACCTCGGCGTTGCGCTTATATACACCTTGCCCCGACCTCCCCCCGGAATGGCGTTCGTGAAATCCGTGGGCATAGGAACGGGGACCGCGATCGCGTACGAGCTCGTCGACACCGTCGCGCAGTACAGCAACTCCAAGAAGCAGGTGCTGTCCTTCGTCACAAACGGCGAGCTGATAATGATAGGCGCGGGCGCGCTGGTGCTCGGCCTCGCCTACTGGGCGTGGAGGTCCGGCAGGGACATGGTCGCGGCCGTGGGCGTCGAGCTCGGGCCGCTGCTGCTGGTGGCGGGCGTCCTCGACATGATAAAGAGGAGGATGTCGGGCAACGTCCCGTCGCTCGCCCAGGTCGCTCAGGTGAGGCCGGTGCCGGTCCAAGTGAGGCCCGTCCCGGTCGTCCCAGCGCGGTCATCGAGGCCGCTGTTCACCTCGATGGACTGAGCGATCGCTGAAGGTCCACCCCCGGACCGATGATCCTTCTAGCGCGCTCCTTCTCCAGTTCCCCACTTATCAGCTTCTTTAGATAAGTCCCGAGGTCCATGCCGGAGGCCTTCGCCCGCCTAGACAGCAGCGCGAGGGCGTCGGGGTCGAGGACGCGCGCGACGCTCACGGCCGCGTTCACGGCCTCGGAGATCCCCTTGGCCTTCATCCTCCTCAGGTACTCGTAGTTCTCGTCCGTGAAGTAGACTGAGACGCTCGGCACGGGAGGGGATGCCCGGCCGCCGATTTAAGCGTTGTGCTATGCTAGTAGTGCTGCTACTGCTACAACATACTATTTCAATGTTTATAAATCAGTGCCCCCGAGGCATCCCGAAATGAGCGCCGAAACGAAGAACAGGATAATACTGTACTGGTCCCCGAGGGAGCAGGAGCTGACGCACGCCGCGATAGAGGAGGCCGAGGCCAAGCTCGCCGAGGCGATGATCGAGCAGAAGCAGATGCTCTATCAGATAAGGCCGCTCGTCCCCACCGACTTAGGGGCCTCCTCCAACAACGCCTTCATAGGCTACACCGGCATCACCGGCCCGGGCACCTACACGATAGCCAGCTTCACGTCCCAGAGGTCTAGGCCGCTCGCCATATTCGGATTCAGGAACCTTAACGGCTCCGCGACCGGCGTCATAACCGGCATACAGTTTGTCACCAACGGGCAGCAGGTGCCGCTCCAGCCCGTGCCCCTCACGCTGAGCTGGAACGAGGACACCGAGAAGACGGTGTACTTCAGCCCGATCTACATGACCGCCCCCGACACCCCGGTCCAGATAATCCTCACGGCCGCGGCGAGCGCGACGTCGGTCAGCTTCGAGCTGATAGGGCTGGCGGCCCAGCCCAGCGGGGCCACCCTCGGCTGAGTGAGTGGCGGGGGCGAACACACACATGAAGATCGAACCCCGCTACCCACTCAGGGCCTACGACTACTTCATCCTGACGAACCAAGCCAGCGGCACGCCTCCCTACCCGGTCTTCCAGGTCGTCGACGAGCCGGTCCGCTTCTACGACTACCTGAACTACTACGTGCCGGCGGACAGCGAGTGGACCGTGACGCTGAACGGGCACAACGTCACCGTGGGGACGATCACGCTCCACGTGCCCAATCTTCAGACGCAGCCGAACGAGCTGATACAGGTGCGCCTCGGGGTGGACTCGATGGACCTGGCGGTGCAGGTCACGATGAACGGGAAGCAGCTCTTCATGCTGGGCAGCGACCAGACCTACCTCACGCCCCTGAACTCCGCGATAGAGGGCGAGGGGCCGTGGATCTGGACCTACGGCACCGACTTCATCCCGACGCTCACGATCACCAACACCAACCCCGCCGCGGCCCTGGCGGCGGTCGGCGTCAACCAGGGCATACAGGTCTGGGGCTACAAGTACCGGTGGAGGCAGGTGACGCGCGCCGAGGCGCAGGAGGTCTACGAGAGCAGGGCGTTCACGGCGATCACGACCCTGTTCTCGCTCGGCGGAGGTGGGGCATGATGCTGGAGGAGTCCAGGTCGAGCGTCGTCTACAACGCGGGGCAGGACGTGGCGACCGGCCGGTTCATCCCGGAGCCGGCCTACAACACAGCCGTGCTGACGGCCTCCGGCTCCACGACGTCCACCGGCGCGGTGGCCTCGTTCACGCTCCCGGCGGGCGCGAGGGCGCTGGTGCTGCGCGTGGTCGTGGCGAACGAGGGGTCCAGCGGCGCGGTCGCCGGGTGGCTGACCGCGGGCGCGGCGAACCTGCACCCGCTCTTCCTCCCGAGCCCCGGCGTGCTGGAGCTGAAGGGCGACCTGCTGAGCCCGGTCGCGGTCGTGAACAACACGACCGCGAGCCCGCTGAGCGTCTCCGCGAGCATATCGTCGAACAGCGCGAGCAACCCTGTGGCGGTGTCGATCAACTACATGATAATGCCGGACAACAGGCCGCCGATGTGATCCGATCCCCGGGGATCCTCCCCCATTTTTTCCGTGCACACCTTTTATATGGGGCGAGCCCAGGCGATACCGTGGGGTCGAACCCGGTCAAGTACAGCGTGATATGGCCGACCAAGATACCGACGGAGGCCTGCCTGGGGACGTGGTGCGGCAACACGGTCGACGCGCTGAACATCATACCGGAGTCGGTCTGGAACGGGATCCTCTACGACGCGATCTACCCCGAGATATGGGTGAGGGGGGGCACGCTGACGGGGCTCGGGGGCGCGCACTGGATAGACTACCATGGATACGCGGCGCTGCAGTTCACGATGACGGTCGACCCGATAAGCGCTGCCGATGTGGTGGCGGCGCTGCTGGCGGCGGCCGCGGTCGTGATAGCGGCGGTGGCGGCGCTCGCGGGGGTCGCGACGTGGGGCGTGGCCGCCGTCGTGATAGGGCTCGCGGCGGTGGCGGGCCTGCTCGTGCTGCTGGAGCCGATAGTCCAGAAGGTCAGCCCGCTGGCGGCGAGCGCCGGCCTGATCATAATAGCGGTGGGGGCCGCGGCGGCGATAGCGCTCGCGGGCCTCGGCGTCGCGGGCATGCTTAAATCCCGGGGAGGGAGGTGAGAAGACGTGAGCGCGGGCACGGCGGCACTAGTTAAGGGCGGGAGGTCGGCGCCGCCTTGGTTCCCGGCGGGGATCAGGGCGCTCTACGACACGGAGCGCGCGTTCGTGATAGTGAACGCGTTCCCGCTGAGGGACACGAACGTCCACACCTACAGGACGGACCCGAGCTACATATCGCTCGCGCCGATGCTGAAGCGCTACGACGAGTACGCGGTGTGGGTCTACAACGGGACGAACCAGACGGTCAACGCGCAGGTCATCGGCAACGTGACCAATGATCAATCCTACCCGGACTACGCCATCGGACAGCAGGAGACGCTCTCGGCCGGCGCCTCCAACATCTACGTGTTCTCCGCTGAGTTCGCGTTCACGCCCTTCGTCTCAGCCCAGATCACAGCCGCGTCGGCCCCCACCTCCGGATCGGTCTACGCGGTGGTGATCGTCGAGTGAGCGCCAGTAATAACAAGCTGAAGAGCTACGGGGTCAACATAATCGGCCCGGTCGACGCCAATGGCAACGTCCTAGTCAACCTAGCGAGCGCGACCGCCTCGGTCCTCGTGAGCGGCACGGTCGGCGCCAACATAGTGGGGCCGGTCGACGCGAACGACCACGTAATGGTCAACATAGCGGGAGCATCCACCGTCGTGCCGGTTTCGGGCTCGGTATCCATCTCGGGGACCCCAGCCGTCGCGGCGAGCGTGACCAACACCGTGCCGGTATCGGGCACGGTGGGGGCCAACATCGTGGGACCAGTGGACGCCAACGATCACGTCCTAGTCAACATAGCGGCGGCATCCACAGTGGTCCCGATATCGGGATCGGTCTCCGTCGTCAACACGCCCTCTGTGACGATATCGGGGACTCCCAGCGTCACGATATCAGGCACCCCGACGGTCTCAGCCAGCATCAGCAACACGCCGTCGGTGACCATCTCAGGGATCCCCAGCGTCGCTAT
>Ga0209739_100782_pt1 | contig 12130 bp, 10 predicted proteins | sample JossMetagenome_2_FD_184729 | JGI IMG/M metagenome (GOLD analysis project Ga0209739, IMG submission 184729) | Hot spring sediment microbial communities from Joseph's Coat, Yellowstone National Park, USA - JC3_ASED (SPAdes) (version 3) | ecosystem: Environmental > Aquatic > Thermal springs > Hot...
TATCCCTAACCACAATTCCAATCTGAATAGCTTTCCTAAAACCATTTTCACAATATGCCATAGAGCTGCACCCCCAAACAGTTTTTCTGTAGAGGAAAAGTTTTTATCTCTTGACGATGGGAAGAATCTGCAATGGAGCCTCTGCTTTCTTCAGCCCCTTGTCAACGAAAAGATATTCTGAAACCCTCTTTATTGCAGCAACAGTCTGACTCTGTATACAGAGAGCCCACATAGCATTCATTATGGCTCCATGTGCTCCAAACACTGCTGAGAGGATCCCGGCCAGTGCCCCAACATCTATTTCTCCCCTCCTAGTCTTATCTACAGATAGGTAAGCTATAGCTGAGACAGAAGCATATTGTGTGAATAGTGAATAGCCCCAGTACACTCTATCATACCACATCAGAGCTGTTATAGCTTTTCTCCACCAGGAAAACACATTGCTTAGGACATCGAAGTCATTGTACTCATAAACAGCATTCCTAATACGAACAATACTCACACTATAAGCTCTTCTCTCATCGGTTCTCACAGGCTCAACTCTTCTACTATAATACTCAGCAATTATCGTATATGGTGCAAGAGATGCTAGAGATATATAGCCTATTACGGCATTAAAGCTGAAGACAGAGGCTATGGATGCTACACTGCTGAAAAGATTGGGTATGAGGGTTGTGAGAACAGCGTTAATGTTCCAAATAGTGAAATCAACATCACTACTAATCCTACCTACAACATCCTCAGGAGAACCATCATTACCCCGCATCTTAATGCGCTTTAGCATAACATCTTTTAGAACCACTATGGTGTCAGCCAACTTCGCGAAGTATTTCATCAATGCAAACTCGGTTGCAAAGAAAATTACTGCAGATGCCAGCAATAGAAAAACTCCAGTTAGAAGCCTATTCATGAACAGCGCATCAGAAGCACCATTTCTAACAGCATTAACAATGTTTGCCACTGCCTGTGGAATTGCATAACCACCCATAGCAGCTCTGATTCCAAAAACAGCAATCATTATTAGAAACGCCTTTACAAAACCATTAACGTGCTTCGCTACTACGTTCTTGATAAATCTAGCTATAGTAATAAGATCACTTAGTATCTTAACCCTAGCAACAACTGTGTTTGCAGATTTCAGCATTTGGTAATACCCCTTGAATTTAGTGCTTTAGATATGTAGAAATTTATAAGCTGATAAACTCACTTATTAACTCGGAAGGTGCTTGTCTACTGCTTGCTAAAACCTATCTACACTTAACGAAAAGCGTTGAAAAGCTTATAGTGTAAAATCTCTTCACCCTAAAGAATAAAAGACTCTGCTCGAGGAGAAAACCTTGTGCATTGATGTGTTATGGAATGTAGCTAAAGAAATTAAGAAAGAAAACTATGGGAGGATAGTATCAAATATATTGAGCGATCCCAGGCTTAGTTTTACTGAGGCAAAGCCTTTGATAGATTTATGCCAAGCTCCAGCTGCGCCAAGAAAACACCACTTCTTTACAGGAGGCTTGGTGCTACACACATTGTCTGTTGCTTTAATAGCCAAGAGACTTGCTGAAATTCTCAAAGAAGTCTACGGCATTAACATAAATGAAGACCTTGTAATAGCTGGGGCACTGCTTCACGATATATTCAAGTTTTATCAGTACATTTCAGATCCTGTTAATGGTGGGTATAGGGCTAGGGATGACTGGTATCTAAGCCATGACTATGCTATCGTGGCAGAGCTTGCTAAGAGGGGTGCTCCAGATGAGCTTATAAGAGTTGTCTCAGAAGCGCATGGACTAGCACCTTTTTCAACACTAGAAGGTTTTGTAGTACATTTAGCAGACTCTATAGACGCAAGATTTGGTGAGTTCATCCAAAGTATGCTGGTATCGAAGCTAAAGGATATTGAGAAGGAGGGGTGTGCATCATATAAAGCACTAGATGAATTTGTTAAGAGAAGGGGTTTAAAAACAGCTGTAGAGTTGATGCAACAAAGTAGTGAAAAGCTTGTTAAAGAAGTGAAGGAACTGTGCAAGCAGTTGTGAGCAAAGAATTGAAATTCTTAAAATGTAGATACTTTTCAGGGTTATCCAAATAAATAATAGTGATTAAATAGAATAGGGTTCATCTTTTGATATGAGGAAGAGGTTAAAATGCGCTAAGGAGCTCTTTCCTAAACTGTTTATTTTCTTCAGCAAACTTAATAACCTTTTTAATACAATCATAGCTAAGCTTAGTTTTAGAGATGCAGGGAATAGTTCTTCTACATGCAAAATCCTCTAGACAAATATTTTTAAGAACCTCTACAAGAGTTTTTGGCAGCACCTCTTCAACAATGCGCCTTGAAATAGCTCCTTTACTAAGCTTTTTCGCATATCTCATAACCAAGAACAATGCCAATGCGAAGCACGTTATTGAAAAAACTATTGATGTTATTGACTCGGGTAAAGAGTAAAACGTGTAGTGTAGGTATCTGACAGGGTTTATGTATAAAGACAAGGCTTTTTGAAGTCCATAAACACTGGTCAACTCCTCTAGCGTCATAAGCCTTGTCCCATAACTAGAGGCATCTACAAGAAATAAACGTGAAGAACTGTTTTTACAAACAACATTTATTAGAAGTGCTAGAAGCTGTCTATATGGATTTAGTGGATTTGGATCTTGTAAAGCTGCGTTAATCGCTATAGAGCCGTCCCCAAACACTATAATAGACTTGCCATTAGCTCTGCAAAGCACCCCTACAGTGTAGTTCTGAACATGGGCTATCTCATAGCATTCGCTACCTCCTTGTAACACTACTGGCGATACAAAGGCATATGCAAGGTAAATTACTTTTGACGAGATATTTACATAACCATATACGATAGAGGAGTTGCTCAATCCCCCAATGTATCTAAATGCTTGGATCTTAACAGGAGCACCTATAGCTTTCAGAATCTGATTTCCATAATTCCCTTCATCAAGTACAATCACAGCAACATTTTTCTTTCCAAAAATATCTCTAATAGTTGACAAATCTCTACTTGAATAACTTTTTTCAGGTGATATGAAGAATAGGAGAGTGCATCCATAACCATTTACTTCGATATTTTTCGCCCGGTTCCAGTCCTTAACTATAACTACATCACCTTCCTGTGAAAGAACATGCACAAAAACTGAAGTTCCATCCCATAACGTGTTAAAGGGGGATGCACCAGAATATGTAATACCATAATCTCCTGGCTCAAGTGCCTCTAAAACCAATACAACAACTATTATCGCTAACAAGAGGAGTGCAAAGCTAAGCCTTTTCTGCATGGTGCAGCTCACTAGCATAAGACAATACTATCATTCCTGCTAAGAGGGAAATGAAGGATGCAACATATCTCTGTAGTACTGCAAGAGCTATTGATGTCACTAAAATTGCAAGCGCTGTAAATACCAGCAACTTCTGCAGAAATTCTCTATCCACTTAGCAACACCTCTAAGAATCTAAGCTGAGAATCTACAGTGCTATACACACTCTCATCTAAAAACTTAGCTAGGTAAAGCACAAAAGCTAGGATGACAATGGCTATGGAGTAGTACCTTAAAAACCTTAACTCTGGTGACAATCTGTTCAATGTATAAAGTATTAGGATAGATGCTGGCAGAGATGCTAATGCAGAATATATACTGCTTCTAAGCATTAACCTTAAGATTGATTCTAATACTGTTGAAGTGACAGTAAATAATAACAATTGATATACATATACCTTCACCCTTTGAAACCTTATCAAAATTCTAGGGATTTTAGGAGTAGTGAAAGATGTGTTTAGATATAGCATCAGAAGAGCTCTATTAATAAAAAACATCGCTACAATGTACATAAACACCATAGTTGTGTAATTTATGTAACTCTGCTGTGTGAATAGAAGTAGTGTGGCTACAGCAATGCCAGAGGATATGTTTAGAACTAGAAATACTCTTCTAAAGCTATCTAACATTATCTAACCATCTCTTTTCAAGCTCAATTAACATGCTGTTGAGAAACTCCAAATCCTCCTTCTCCCACCTTCCAGCATACCTAATAATCTCATACTTTAGCGTGGCTTTCTCAATAAGCTTTATAGCATTGCCATCAATATTGCTTCTTTTGAGCCCCTCCAAAACCTCTCTATGGGTATTGCATGCCTCTATAGATATACCCCTTCCCCTAGCTAAACCCGTCATAATATCCCAGAATTTTTTCAACACCAAATACCTTTTATCTAAATATAGGGGATTGTTGTTTTTAGTCTTACCACTCTCTGCTAGTAACCTATGTGCAGTAGAGGTGCTTCGGCTAAGGATGGCAAAGAGCCTCTTTCTAAAGATTATTACAGTGGTAAAAGGTATGAGAAGTATTAGTGCTGCTAATTCATGATTTAATGCAGTATTTTCTCCAGCAATTGTAATAACGTGATGCAAAATCATAGTTTCATTACTGTTTTTACTAGTCATCCCCATAATCATCACAGCGTTGGACTTTGCTATGACATCTTCCACAACTTTTGTTTTCCTTCTAAAGCCCTCAATAGAAATGGAAATGCGTTGCCTTGGCTCCTTAGCAGGCGTGTAATGCACATCACTTTGCCTTGAATCACTACTCTTTAATGCTGTTCCCTGCCCCACAACACCTGTAGAAAAGTAAGAAGATGTGTTTTTATCTATTTCGATAATGACATTTTGAATGAATTGCGATACATATGCACCATTATCATGATACTCTACCCACTCTGGGTTTTCACCAATAGCACCCCCACCATAACCTACACTAGTAATACTACTGCTATTCATAATCTCCAGAATTCTGCTAGGGTTTGAAGATAGCGTTATAAATATAGCTGTTAGTATGTCGCTAGGCCTTATATTATCTGCTGCATGCCTTTCTAGTATGAGAAGAGTGTTGTACACCAATTTTTCAAAGGATTCAATGCTTGTGACAGCATTACTTGATTCTCCAAGGAGTTTTATTGTAGATGTCATAGTATTTGAAGTGCTACTATTCATTATCTTTGGCATACGATAAGTTGTGAAACTGCTGATGAATAGCGCTGTAACTAGGGACTCGTTATAAAGGAGTTCGTTGTAAAGGTTGAAGAATAAACCAGGATCTACAGAAACCTTGTTTAGATAGAGAAGTTTTAAAATGAGAAGCTTGGAAACAACAGATGTTGCAATACTTAGAGAAAAGTTTTTGCCTAGGTACATCACATAATCTATGAACTCATCCATGTCTATTACATTATATGGGCAAAACTCGTAGTCGTAATATGTGTTTACTATGAGTTTTGAAATAGCGCTATCACAGCTAATATTGTCTATGTTTACTCCAAGGCTTTTGGCAACGGCCAATAGAACGCTAGCCACATCCTCTTCTGATAGTAAGAAGCCTTTTCCTGAGTAGAGTTTCAGAATTCTGAGTTGTAAAGACCCCGTAAACATTGCTAGATCCCCCCTACTATAAATAAGCCCGAGTATCTTCTGCGCTGTTCGAGAATCAATTTCATTGTAAGAAGCATTTAGATTTAGCTGTGAAAGCAAGGTCCTCAACATTGCCATTCCATGAATAGCAAAACCTGTGTATTGACTAAGCAGAGGAGAATGTCTTTCGGCATATGCCACTGGCAAAGAACTTGTATTAGATATAACCAGAAGTAGAGAAAGAAAAGCACATAACATGGGCTTGGATATACGCATCAGGCTTCACAAAGCTAAATACTTAGCAAAGGAAGTAAAAAACTTGTTGAAGTGAAGAGACGTGAGCACGTTTAGCAGAATTGTTGATGGAGTTGTTGAGGAGTCTTCAAAAGTGCTCGTAGGTAGACAGAAATATGTTGAACTTATAACGTTCTCAATCATCTTAGAGGGGCATATACTCATAGAAGGCATACCAGGTATTGCTAAGACTCTAACTGCAAAAACTATTGCAAAACTGCTTAACCTCACCTTCTCCAGAATTCAGTGCACAGTAGACATACTGCCATCTGACATAATTGGTACTAAGATATTTAATCAGAAGACAAGTAATTTTGAACTAAGGCTAGGACCAATATATGCAAATATTGTGTTAGTTGATGAGATTAACAGGGCTTCCCCCAGAGCACAGTCAGCTCTTTTAGAGGCTATGCAGGAGAGACAAGTCACTATAGATGGTGAGACAGTTAAACTACCTAAACCATTTACGGTCTTAGCTACGCAAAATCCTATAGAACTTGAAGGGACATTTCCACTGCCAGAAGCACAGCTCGATAGGTTTTATATAAAGGTTGAGATGGAGCCTCTAGAAGGGGGGTCCCTAGTTAAACTGCTGAAGAAGGGGTTAAGAAGCATAGAGATAGAGTTTGAGAATTTGAAGCCAATTGTAAGCCCTGAGCAAATTTTTGTAGCAGCTGAGGAGGTGAATCAGGTCTATGTTGATGATGATGTATATGAATACATTGCAAGAATTGTAGAGTATAGCAACAGGCATCAAGCCGTGAGACTGGGTGTTACACCTAGAGGTGCTTTAATGTTGCTTAACCTAGCCAAGGAATTTGCTCTTTATGACCATAGGAAGTATACCATTCCTGACGATGTTAAGAAAGCTTCACAGCCAGTACTTTCTCATAGAATTCTTCTAAAACCTGAGTACATAGCTGAGGGGTACTCTACAAAAAAGATTATACAGGAGATACTAGCTAAAGTTGAGGTGCCAAAGCCATAGAGAAAAACAACTTTAGAATATATGTATGTGCAAGTCGTAGGCTATACATGTTTCTCGCAATACTTGTTCTACTTGAGATCACACTTTACCTATACCCCTCAGTCCTCATATCAGTATATACGCTTGTAACCACCCTCTCAATTCTGATAATCTCCTTCTCTACAACACCATTAGCACAACACATAGCTAAAAGTGTTGCACTAGAAGTTACAGGGTATAGTGGCATTGAGGATGAGGAAATCATCATACCAATCACTATTAAGAATAAGAAAGCTTTAGAGCTACTTAGAATCTCAAAAATACATCTAAACTCAGATCCTGGCATAGAGTTAGTGAGTTATAGGCTTCACAATGATTTAGAGCAGATTCAGCTCTTTCTCATGCTAAAAGGTTTTGTAGGAACCCATAGTGTGAAAGGCTTAGTACTATTGTTGAGAGATGCCTTTGGATTACTCAATATCTTCATAGAGATGCGTTTTGAAAAAGATGTTGAGGTGTGTATAGTTCCTTCCAGAGCTATAGCAAGATTTGGAATAGAGACTTTACTCTCAAGAGAGATGCTTTATGAGAGTGCTCTAACCAGAAGAAAAGGTATGGGTATAGATATCCTCGGTATTAGAGAATATGTATCAGGTGATGATTTTAGGAGAATTGCCTGGAAAGCAACTGCAAAAGCTCAGCGTCTAATGGTTAAGGAATATGAGGGCAGGTCATTTAGGAATATAGTTGTTGTAGTAGTACTCCATAGTGGGCACTTCGCTGGAGATCCTCCACCAATTCAACACATTTCAAGAGCTATAGTAGATCTAGTGGATAAAGCATTAAAACGGGGTATGAATGTGAGGGTTGGTGTTATAACAGAAGACAACATAGGCATGACCAATGTTATATCTAAAGGGAATATTCATGAAGTACACAAAATATTTGCAATAGTCACTTGGCCTCAAAACCCTGCTATGATACGTAGTTACTCGAGTAGCAATAGAATAGCAAGGTGGTTTACAAAACACATAGTTTCTGAAACATGTAAGGAGCCATGCCTCGTAGCCTTGTTCATCGATCCTCAAGACGAGTTCGATATAGAGAATTTGAAGAGGCTCTACAGAGATCTTGAAATGCAGAAACATGAACTAAAAATCTTCTTAACACCATCAACCTCAATAACATTTCTATGTAATGAAAAAATCTCAGAACACCTTATTGCACTTCTCTATAGAGAAAAGTCAAAGATGGTGCAAATAACAAAACTATACATGTCAATAGGTAAAGCCATATATACACCAGCATATTATTTATACTGTTAAAGTTCTATCCTAGAGACATTTACACTTAAAACCCACTTTTTTAGAATTGGGAAAGTGTTAGGAGTACTATATAGAGAACATGTTATCCTACAACAAAAAATAGTGTTAAAAACTAGAAGATTATTTGAAACCTGGAGATCTTACTTTCAAAACATCTTTGTTTACTAGTGTTGGCGGTTCTCTGCCTTCATAGAAAGCAATTAGGTTTTCAGCTACAAGCTCTGCCATTGCATGTCTTGCATCATATGTTGCCGAGCCTATGTGTGGTACAAGAACAGCGTTTTTGAATGCTGTTAGTGGATGATTTGGAGGTAGAGGCTCTTGCTCAAACACATCTAACCCTACACCTGCTATCCAACCCTCTGAAAGTGCTTTGACTAATGCGTTTGTGTCTATTACAGCCCCTCTAGCCGTGTTGATTAGCAATGCTGTTCTCTTCATCTTTCTCAGCTTCTCCTCATTAATAAGATGATAAGTCTCCTTTGTTAGCGGAACATGTATTGACACTATATCGGCTTCTTGCAGCAAGGTATCAAGATCCCTATATTCAACACCTAACTGCTTCTCCAAAGCCTCATTTCTGCTAGGATCGTAATATATTATCTTCATGCCAAAGGCCTTGCCTATCTCAGCAACTCTAGATCCTATTCTCCCTAAACCCACGATACCAAGTGTTTTCCCCTTAAGCTCTAGACCAAGCATCATGTGTGGATGCCAGCCTGTTTTAGTTCTCCACCACTCACCCCATCTAACAAATGTATCTGCCTCTACAATCCTCCTAGCAACAGCTAGTATTAAAGCCCATGTAAGCTCAGCTGTTGCCTCTGTTAAAACCCCTGGGGTATTTGTAACATATATCCCCAGCCTAGTAGCGCACTCCACATCTATATTATCATAGCCTACAGCATACTGTGCAACTATTCTAAGCCTCTTTGCCTGTTGAAGCAAGTTGCAATCTATTCTATCGCTTAGCAGAGAAGCAAGGGCATCTACTTCCTTCACCTTCTCTAATAGTGTTTCATATGGTGGTGGTTGATACCTATCCCATAATTCTACATCGTAATACTTCTTCAATTTTTCTATCACATCTGTGAATAGCTCTCTAGTAACAAACAGTTTGGGCCTCATTACACACAACACCACATATTACTCATTATCTCTGCCTCTTAAATAACGTTACTACTTTTTCTCTAAACACTATGTATTCATGGCTAAATTCGTCCATAGTCTTCTTGCTTGGACCATAAGAAGGCCAGTCCTTTGGAGATACACCCCTATTCCCATAATCTCTATCTATGCCAACATTCTTTAGAAGCTCATTGACTTCAGGCGAAGCTTCATAAGCTTTAACAAAGTCTTCTAATTGAAGCAGTATTTCAAGGTATTTTCTAGGTAATGACTGGTATATAGACTCCTTTAGATCCTCTAATTTAACTCCTTTTTCTGCAACCTCCTTAACGACATTCAGTTGGTGATCTGGAAATTCTGTGTTCGTCATATTTCTTGAGGCAAAGGTGTAGAGAGTGTCTATGGGTTTTCTCTTTGATGCTGGTAGCAAATCTATTCTATCTAGCACAATCTCTGCCTCTTCTCTCGTTAAGCCAAATTCTTTGATGAAGTGATTTATCCACTTCTCCCTGTTCCAGGGAGCGAAAAGTATTTCATAAACTCTCTGCGCAACAAAAGTACCTGAAAGCTTTAATGCATCTTCTAAAGGCTTCAAATGCTGCAATCCATCTTCTCTAGATCTGTATAGCCCTAACTCGACAAGTGCATCTATGAAGGGTTCTCTCAGCAGATTTCTGCCTAAGACTCTTCTACTACACAAGAAGCTTGCAATAGATTTGAAATCCTGCTTCTTAACCTTATCCCAAGCATCCTCCTTAACCCCCAAGCCCTTTGCAAGCTTTTCAAGAATGCTAAACCTCTTAGCTTCGTCAACTGCTTCAAGAGCTTTTAATAGGAGTTGCGTTGCGGTCTCTTCTCTTAGATGATCTTCTAATCTACCACCCATGTTAGTATCATAGGTTTGAGAAGGTATTATACCCTTTCTAATAGCCTTTGCCATACCCTTCAGAGCGGCATACGCTATTAAAACCTCTTGCGATACCGTAAAGCTAACAGTAATATTCTGGCCTACACCCATCTCATTTATCTTTTCAGCTATCTCCATCGCAGCTGGATAAGCGGCTGAGACCTTTACAACAAGATCTGCTCTACCTTTTTCAGGGACGTTAAAGCCCCACCACAGATACTCATCGTAAACAGCAAGATCTCTTTCAAGTCTAGAGACAAACACCTTCACATCTTCAACACTCTTCTTTGCATCATGTGCAAAAAGTGGGTTTAGCTGGTAGCTAACTAAACCATCGTGATATTTTGAGAGTATGAATGGTACCCTAAATACATAGAAATTGTCCATGAGAGCAAATCTTGTTGCCTCCATAGCTATGTCGTCAGCGTATTTCTCAGGGTTTTCAAACCACTCAGGATGTTCCTTGATCAAAACCTCTGAAGCATATTTCCTGAATTTTTCGAGAAGTTCAGGATCGTCATTGTATGCTGTGGCTGCTAGAGGTGGATTGGTTGAAACTTGTACAAAGCCTAAGTGCCTTAGGAATCTCAAACCTAATGCATAGTCATTTCCAAACTTACACATGCCCTCCTCATACACCTTTCTGTAAAAAATATTCTTTATCTCGCTAAGCATTGCATTTACATAGCTTTTAACAATAGAGCTTTTATCAAGTTTTTTAGAGACTTCCTGCGCTATGGTAGCTACAAGGCTCTTACCTTTGTTAACCTTCATTAACTCATTGAGTTGCAACTCTACTACAGACTCAACAATTACTGGATAGCCAAGCTCTTCTCTTTCTAGAGACTCCCAGTAATCAAATGCATTCACTAAATACCTTATATAGTTCTCGGCATCCTCCTCACCATACCCAGCCCACTTACTCTCAACACCACCCAGATTAAATATTATCTCAAAGATAGTGTCATAAATCCTCGCCCTTTTCACAACAGCTGACTCTATAAGCTTTCCACTAGAATCTAGAACACCCTCACTCTTCAACACATGCTCAATCCTTCTAACAAGCGCTGAAAACACTTCCCTAGCTATCTTAACAAACTCGGGGTGAAGTATGTGATCAGCTGCAAGCTTTGTCCAACCCATTAAAGCTGTCTTCATTATGTGATCAGCATGATCTATTCTTGGAGGAATAGGTATGACAAGTTTCTCTATTTCTGCACTTTTTATTATTTTAACAACTTCTTCTTTTACGACCTTTGAATCCAATCGAAATTCACCTATATAGCCCCACAAATAGGGCTTATATTTGCTAGTACTATTTAAATTTTCTTTATATGAAGACCATTACTAGTATATATAGAAATATATAAAAAACGATATTAGTTGGTTAAAATTGTATGGTTATGGAGGTATATAGCTATATCCGAGACTCTAGAAATAGTTGAAAAGCTCTCAGTAGTACACCTTTAGAAGAGTTTACTACTTCTAGTGGATGTTGACCTTCTTCAGGCCTGACCTCAAAGCTTATAGCGCCCCTATAGCCTATATCGCTTAAGGTTGTGAGAAGCTTCGCTACATCAACTTCTGTGTTGAGTGCTCCAGGTCTGTAGAACCCTGGGTGAGTATCTAGAAGCTTATCTCCAGCCTTCTTTGCACAACCTATATGTATGTGTCCAACAAGCTCTGGATATGATCTGAGCTTTTCTGGAGATTCGTTTAGTAGTGGTGCATGGCTCAAGTCCCACATTATGTAGACATTCTTTGCCTGCTCCCTTACCTTTTCAATGATTTTAGCTGTCTCTTCAAAATATCCAGCCAACCTCTTTCTATCCCATGCCACATCAAATGTCTCTAGATATACATTCATACCATATTTTGCAGCCTCTGCACCAAGTTCTACAAGGCTTTTAATTAGAGCCTCCTTAGCCCTTTCCCTTTCAGATCCTTCAACATTTGGACCAGAACATATTCCAACAGCTCTATAGCCTCTTTCTCCAGCTACCCTAACCTCTTTAATCAGAATCTCAACACTCTTCTTTCTCTCATCTTCATTAATTGCGCTAGGATTTACCCCACGTGTCAAGACAACTGGTT
>Ga0209739_100785_pt1 | contig 12118 bp, 15 predicted proteins | sample JossMetagenome_2_FD_184729 | JGI IMG/M metagenome (GOLD analysis project Ga0209739, IMG submission 184729) | Hot spring sediment microbial communities from Joseph's Coat, Yellowstone National Park, USA - JC3_ASED (SPAdes) (version 3) | ecosystem: Environmental > Aquatic > Thermal springs > Hot...
GTGGCGCCCAGCGGCAGGCTGGGCCCTCTGGCGCAGTACGTGGCTAATCTGGCTAAAGAAAAGGCCAAGGACTCCTCCGATCAGAGGCCCGGGGCTTGACCAACGGCGCGCCGGAGACCGGCAGAGACCGAAAAGCGGGATCAGAGATACATACGCCCCCGTAGACCTCTTCCAAGAAGTACTCGGTTCCCCTGGCGGCGTCCCGAGCTGTACCAACCTCCTCTTGTAACTGTACGGCGAGCAAACAAGCAGATAAACCTGCTGCCGTGTGCTGATTTCAGCTCCTCAAAAGTCGTGCCAAAGCCTGAAGGCCCCTTATCCGTGCCTCACGGAGATTTTTCAGACGTCCGGCAGATATACGGGCGGCGAATAAGCGGCCTTGAACCTGCATTGTCGTGTCTCGGTAGAACATCTTACAAATGCCGCAAGGCCTTCGTCGACAAGATGCGTAGACCTTGTAGCCAACGCCGCGGCGCCGGACACGGTGAGGTAACAAACCTGTCCGTAGCCCCAGACGCGGATGCAATCCCCAACTTCCGCTCCGTGAAGATATCCTCAAAACATTTAGAGATTGGGCGATCCTTGCGGGTCTAAATTATTTTTATATGTGGCTGATGCGTCTCCATGAAGCCTGAGGAGATTAGATACAGGGCTCTCCTTGCGGTGGTGTACTGGGAACTCACCAGGGACCTCAACCCCCTCCACGTCTTCTACGAGCGGACTGAGAGCTGCGTGTTGATCGCGTCGGCGGTGGCCGCTCTCCGCCTGGCCGCGGGGCTTGAGACCGAGGTCGAGCCCATAGAGGAGGCGGGGGAGGCGGACTACGGCCTTGCGTTGGCGGGGCCGTATAGAGATGACCTGGGCAGTTTCGTCTTGAAGATACTGCGGCTGATTCGGAAAACCGCCGTGCTTCACACACCCGCCTACTTCGCCGCGTCTGAGCTAGAGGGCTTCAAAGAGACAGCGCACGGCAGAGAGATCAGATACGCCGTTAGGGAGACCCCCGGAGAAATCACCTACTACAGGTTGGCCAACGGCGAGGTGGAGGTGATGGGGACAAAGAGGCTCAGCCCATATGAACAACTGATAATAAGGATGTACGAGGCTGAGCACGCGCAGACCGGTGCCTCGGCGTGAGCTACTTGAACAACGGCGTTGATATGTCCCAGCGCGGTTGGAAAAGTTTATAAAGTACGTACACCCGTATATACGTGAAGAAGGTGACTCTATCCATGTCGGGAGACGTCGTGGAGCGGGCGAAGTCGAAGGCGAGGCGGCTCGGCTCGTTAAGCGCCGTGGTGGAGGACTTCCTCTGGACTCTAGACGGAGAGGGGCTCGTCGACGTCCTCTGCAGAGACCTCGGCTTGGAATGCGACGCGTTTCTGCCGCCGGGCGAAGTCGCGGCGCGGCGTCCAAAAGCCCTCGGCCGGCCCGCCTCTGAGCTTGTCGCGGAGTTGCGCAGAGGCCGCCTCGATGATATATCTTGACACAAGCGCCTTGGTCAGTCGCTACGTCGAGGAGGAGGGGACCCAGCTGTGACAAGCTCTTCGACTCTGCGTATAGGGGATCAGCCGTCTTAGCCGCATCGGTCCTCAACATCGGCGAGGCGGCTTCAGTCCTAGACAAAAAAGCCAGGCGGGGCGAGCTCGCCGGAGACGTGACGCCGTCTCTCTGATGCTGAGAGAAGTCAAGACGCTGTCCCGCCTGGGGAGCCTCGTCGCGGTGCCTCTAGTGGGAAAGATTCTGAGGGGGTCTATCGCCGTGGTGCTCCGCCACCACATGTATGTGGTGGACGTCCTGCAAATCGCCACCTGCAAATACGTGAAATGCGAGACGCTCTACACAGCCGACAAAAAGCTAGCGGAGGCGGCCGAGACTGAAAACATCGCCTCGGTGCTCCTAAGCCGACCATAGCAACGCAAAAAGCTCGACACCCCCCTTCTGCTCCCCCTTGCGGCTCACCGCCGCCTTCTTGAAGGGACACAGCGGGGGAAACTTAGGGTTTATAGAATATACGCCGAAATATATACATGAACGTCGACTCCGCTACGCTGAAGCATTTCGGCATAGACGGCGAGCCTCTCGACGAAGATCGCCCGAGGGAGTTTATGAAGACCCCCGGCATAATCTTCACCTCCTCGACCTCTGCTAATATAACGTTCAGTGGAGCTTAGTGGCGAATCTCTTGTCGTCGGTCTTGATGCTTAGGGGGCCCGCGCTGGACGGCTACAGCACGGCGAAGGTTCCCACCACTATCTTTCCTCTTCTCTTCAGCAACTTAACGGCGCTTTTCAACGTGGTGTAGAGCGAGCGGGCGGCCACAACGCTGGAGGTGCCTCTGGCCACGTTTTCGACGCGGATGTACGCCTGTCCATCGTCATGTTTTATATGTATTTCGTGGACGATGTGGCCCTCCGGCGCATCGCTCCGCACCTCGACGTCTACCCGCCTTGCCCCCGCCAGCTTGATGGCTACGGCGGAGTTCAGCTGGCGCGGCATCTGCCAGTAGAGCTGTTCTGCCTCGCCGTCTTTTTCCTCGGCGCCGTGTTTATGCATGACGTGGCGCACCTCGCCGCGGGTCGCCGCCGCCAAGTCGAGACCCCCGATGGCGCCGCTTATTGCAAAGACGAGCCCGGTGCCGCATCTAGGCAGTTTAGTCAAGGCGCCTACAGACGCCACGATCAAGTGGCGCCCCCTCTCGAGGATGGCGCAGCCGTGTTGAAGCACTGCCTCCGCCGAGGCGGCCTCCACGACGAATTCAGACTTTTCGACGAGCTCCTCCAGCGGGAGGCACCTCAAGCCCGCCCTCTCCGCCTCCGCGCACCTCCCTTGCGAGACGTCGTAGACGCCGACCAGCTTGAGCTCCGGGTCTGACGTTATCATCTTTGCGACCTCGGCTCCCAGGCGGCCGTAGCCGAGTAGGCCCACGGGGACCGCGGCGGGCTTCACCGCGAGGGACATGTCGAGGGCAGGCGCGCTGTGGGTGAGCTTGCCCACCGATATCACGTCGACGTAGGGCGCGTACAGCGCGATGTTCCTCTCGTCTATACCTCCGGAGGCCTCGAGGATCACTCTGCCCCGCATGCCTCTTCTCTCCAGCTCTTCGTGGACCCTCCGCACCTCCTCCGGCGGCATGTTGTCGAGCATGACGATGTCGGCGCCGAGCTCGACGGCCTTCAGCGCCTCTTCCGCGGTCTTCGCCTCCACCTCCAGTTTGTGGGTGAAGGACCTGGGGGCTGAGAGGAGGAGGTTTAGGTCTGCCAGCTCTCGATGCGTGTCTTTAATCATCACAGCGTCTGAGAGCGAGAACCTGTGCGGATCGCCTCCGCCGATAAGCACAGCCTTCTTCTCGATGTACCTCAGATGCGGGAGCGTCTTTCGGGTCGCCGCCACGTGGACCCGCGGATTGGCGGACTTGGCCACGTCGACGAGCCTCCTCGTGTAGGTCGCAACGCCAGAGGCGTGCATCAAGAGGTTCAGCAACGTCCTCTCCACCTTTGGTATGTCTCTTGCAGGCCCCTTGAAGCACATCACCTCGTCGCCTGGCTTGAGCCCCGCCCCATCTGGGAGCGCCTTGACCACGTGGAAGCCGAGTAGCTTGAGGAACTCCGCCGCCTCCTCGGCGCCGACCAAGACGCCCTCAGTCTTGGCCACCACGCAGGCCTCAGCCTCGTCGGCTGGTAGCGCCAGCGATGCGAAGTCTAGAAACGGCAGATCCCTCTTCAGCTCCTCCAAAAGCTCGTAGGCGAACAGCTTAGCCTCTATCATGGGAATTCAAACATACGCTCAATTGCCTTCCTGGCCCTCTCGGCGATCTGCGGAGGCACCGTCACCACGTGCACCTCGTCCCTCAGCGACTTGTACACCTTCTCCAGCGTGATGAGCTTCATGTATTCACAAACCGCGTCCTCCGCGGCCGGTATCAGCTCCTTGTCGGGGGCCGCCTTCCTCATCCTGTACAGTATGCCGGTCTCGGTGGCCACCACGAAGCGCTTGGCGGGGCTCTCCTTGACGTATTTAACCATGCCCTCGGTGGAGAGGAACTTCACCTTTATGCCCAGCTCCGGCAGTTTTACCAGGCAGGCGGTGCCGCAGCCGCACTCGGGATGTATGAGAAATTCCGCGTCTCTAAAAATCTTGGCCAAGTTGAAAATCCTCTCCGAGGTGAGCTTAGCGTGGACGTGGCACTGCCCATCCCAGATCTCGATCCTCTTGCCGGTCTTCGCCGCGATGTACATGCCCAGGTATTTGTCTGGGATGAAGAGGATGGGGACGTCTGGGAACGACTCCACGATCTTTAGGCAGTTGGCGGAGGTGCATACGTAGTCGGCCAGGGCCTTCACCTCCGCGTAGGTGTTTATATACGCCACCACCACGCCGTTTGGATGCTTCTCCTTCCACCTCCGGACGGTCTCGACGTCGACAGACGCGGCTAGGGAGCAACCGGCGTCTGGGTCAGGTATCAACACCTTCTTGTCTGGGTTCAGAATCGCCGCGGTCTCCGCCATGAAGTAGACGCCTGCGAAGACGATCATCTCGGCGTCGGCGCCTCGCGCCGCCAGCGACAAGTTCAGAGAGTCGCCCACGAAGTCGGCCACGTCCTGCACCTCAGGCAGCTGGTAGTTATGGGCTAGTATCACTGCGTTTTTCTCCCTCTTAAGCCTCAGCACCATCTCCTTCAGATCCATGGCGGAGACATAAATGACTTATTTAAGTTGCAGACAGTAAATTTTTACCGCAGAGCCGCCGTAGCCGCGGGGGGATCTGGCAACTACCGCCTGTACCACCCGCACATGGGGCAGTAGCCGCCGCGGAGCTCGAAGCCACAGACGGGGCACGGGTTCTCGGCGGCCCGTCGGTAGGTGTAGCCTAGTTGTTTGAAGATGTGGTATAGGTACCGCGCCGCGCCTTCGGCCGGTATGTCGGCCTCGACCGCCCTGCCCATCTCGGCCAGGACGTCGTATAGGGCGTCGAAGCCGCTGCCCCGCTCCACTGGGCTTTTCTTCCTCCAAGCCACCTCCGGCCCCAGCGCCTCGGCTAACTCAGCCCGCAGTAGGCACTTCCCCATTCCGCACTTCACCTTCTCCTCCGCCGGTATGGAGAGGAGGAGTTCCACGTTTTGCAGAAAGGGCGCGGCGACGTCAAGTCCCAGCGCCTCTCCTATCTTGAAGGCGCAGAAGCTCCACATCTGCGGGAGGCGCCTCATGTAGTCCTTGAGCTCTTCCAGCGGCATCTTAAGCATGTAGCCGTAGCCTACGCAGAGCTCGTCGCCGCCGTCGCCCGTGCACGTCCTCTTGGCCCCCCTCAGCTTCGCCTCCCTAAGCGCGACATACACAGCGGCGCAGTTCACCACCTCCATGGGGTTGAAGACGCGGAGGATGCGCACCACCTCTTGGACCGCTTCGAGGGCCTCCTCCTTAGGCACAAACCGCACGAGGAGCGGGAGGCCCAGCCTCCTCGCGACGGGCACCACGTACTGCAGGTCGTCGCCGGGCTTCTCTAGATACTGGACGCTTATCAGAAGAGGCTTGAGACCGAGCATGTGGTGCGCTAAGGCGACCGCAGTGGAGTCGGCGCCTCCAGAAGCCAGAACTACGTCGCACGGCGCCTCCTCCACCCGCCTCCTCAAGGCCTCTAGGATCACAGCCTTGCGATGTAGTAGTCGCCGTATTGCTCCACGGAGTCGCAGCGGTAGGGGATCTTCACGTCTAGATACCTCACCACAAGCGTGTGGTACTCCCCCAGCTCCCCCAGGGGATCCACCCCGAGCTGCCTCGCCAGCGTTATGAACTCCTCCACGTTTTCTCTAGTCACCAGGCGGCACACCAGCTCTCTATGCCTAGCCCCGATTATTAAGACGTCCATGTGTTGCACCTCCTCCCTCAGCACCTGGGCCGGGTCTCTGCCCCACAGCGGCTCCCTAAACTCGGCACCAGTCTCGGCCGCAAGCCGCTTCATGTATCTAAGGTGGTCCTCCACGGCCTGGTCCCCAGCCACCAAGACCTTGGCCCCGAGCCGCCTCAGGAGAAAGGCCTTGGCCTCGAACTCGCCGCCTTTTGGGAGGTTCACGATCAACGTCGGCACGCCCAGCGCCAGGGCCAGCTCCACCGTCTTGTGTAGGTTGAGGAGGTGCGGCGAGGGCCGGGGGAATTGGTAAACCGAGACGAAGAAGAGGTCCACAGGCCGCTCCAGGTGGTAGGCGTAGACCGAGTCCTTGCCCCCCGAGAAGAAAAGCACCTTCATGACTTAGCCCTGCGGTAGCTGTGGCTGAATGCGGGGTTGTAGACGGCGCTCCGCGGGACCTCCCTCGGCTTTACGGAGCTGCCAACGATTATTACGGCGTCTCTCACGATCCTCTCCGCCTTGACCTTCTCGGCTATGTCCGCGAGGGTCCCCACCACAATTTTTTCGTCGGGCCAAGAGGCTTTGTATACAACTCCCACGGGCGTCTCGGGGGGCAGGCCGCCCTCTGTAAGCTCCTTGACCACCTTGTCTATGACGTGGACGCCTGTGTATATGGCCAGGGCCGCCCCCATCTCTTTGGCGAATCTAGCCGCGGTCTTCAAGTCGCCGCGCATCTCCACCCTGGCGGAGGCCCGCGTAATGACCACAGTCTGCACCTCCTTGGGCACAGTCAGCTCGATCTCCATGGCCGCCGCGGCGGCCAGCGCCGCGGTGACGCCCGGCACCACCTCGTATGGTATCCCGAGCTGTTGTAGCGGCAGTAGCTCCTCCCACAACGCGCCGTATATGGCTGGGTCGCCGGACTTCAGCCTCACCACCAGCTTCCCCTCCGAAGCCTTCTTCACAATGATGTCCACGATCTCCTCGGTGGTCATCGTGGCGCTGTTGTATATCTCCGCCCCCTCCTTTACGTACTTCAAAAGCTCGGGGTTCACCAGCGAGCCGGCGTATATCACCACGTCTGCTTGTTGCAGATACTTCATGCCTTTGACCGTGATGAGCTCGGGGTCGCCGGGGCCGGCCCCCACGAAGACTATCTTCCCCGCCATATATACGCCACGGTGAAGTAGTCGTCCCAAGTCACCTCCCCCGACACCTCCCCATCCTTCATGTAGCACCTCCTCACTGCGACGCCGCCGAACCGCCGCAACAAGCTGTTTACCACGTCCACGTTCCTATTGGCCTTGACCACAACCACTATGTCGAAGAGCTCCGCCGCGGCCTCCAGCAGGTCGCGTCTGGAGGCGGGCACCACGGCCAAGGCCTGGTCCCCCACGGCTAGGACTCGGCCTGCGTACTGCGCACACGCCGTGATGGACGTGACCCCCGGCACTAACTCCGCCGGTGTCTTCACAAAGGGCATGAGCTTGGCGAAGGTGCTGTAGAGCGCCGGGTCCCCCAGCTGCGCATATACCGCGTTGCCCCCCGCTTCGATCCCCTGGGCGATCCTCCTCAACTCCTCCTCAGTGGTGCGGCCCATGGGGAACTCCACCACGACCACCTCGGCATCTGTATACCTCCGGACTATCCGCTCCGCGAGGCTCCTCTCGGAGCGGGAGGAGGCTGGGACGTACACCACGTCTGCCCTCCGCAGGGCCTCAACCGCCTTTACAGTCACTAGGGAGGGGTCGCCGGGGCCTAGGCCCACGACTATCATAGCCTCACCGTCACGACGAATACGGGATTAAGCGGAGACAAGATTGTGTATCCGCCGACCTTCCTGCCCCTGGCCACATGCAACAACACCACCTCGTGGTTAAGCCCCTCGAGGAGGGGGGTCAGCGCCGATAGGGTTTCAAGCGTAACTACGTCTATCACCACTCTGCCTCCCGGCTTCACTAATTTAACGACTTCGGGCACTATCTTCGGCAGGTCCCTCCCCCCTCCCCCCACGAAGGCCGACGTAAACATAATGTCTCTCGGCAAGTCGCGGGGGGCCTCCCCGAGCGCCACGTGAATCCTATCTGCGACGCCGAACTTCTCCGCATTTCTCCTCGTGAGCTCCACAGCCCTCGGGCTTTTGTCTATGGCGTAGACCTCGGCGCCTAGCAACGCCGCCTCCACCGACACGCTGCCCGTGCCGCACCCAACGTCGAGCAAGACGTCGCCAGGCCCCACCTTGAGCTTAGAAATGACGACTGCCCTCACCTCCTCCTTCGTCATCGGCACTTCGGGGTCTCTTATGAACTCCTCGTCAGGTATGCCGGGGGCTCTCATGCCTGCGCCTCAATTCTCCCGTCTTCGCCGTATATCACCACCTTCACCTCCCTCCCCGCGTGCCGGCTGAGTCTCTCCTTGACGCGGCCCGCCACCACAGACAGAACAGCCTCTCTGTGTTGCCCCAGGTAAGTAAGCGCCTCCGCCACGCTCTGCGCTCCCGTCACCTTTCTCAACACCTCATAGGGGACGTCTGCGGCCACTGCCGCGTAGATCAGAGATTCCATCCGGGCGTCGCAGTACCGGTGGTGCGTGTTCAAGGCGCCAGCCGCCACCTTGACAAGCTTGGCAGGCAGACCGGCGACCACTACCTTGAAGCCCATCTCAACCGCCAGCTTCACCGCGGCGCCGACCCAATCTCCAACCTTCACCACAACGTCGCCGAAGTCCCTCCTGGCGTACTTCACAGCCCTGTTCCCCGTGGCCAGCACCGCCAGCTTCGAGGCGGCGCGGACCGCCCTCAGCTCGGCCTCGATGTGGCCTAGGTACTCCTCGTCGCTTACGGGGAGCTCTATGCCGGTTGTGCCCAGTATCGAGATGCCGCCGAGCACGCCCACGTCTCTATTCATCGTAAGCTCCGCCAGCCTCTCCCCCTCCGGCACCTCCACCAAGATCTCCACCTCCCCAACCCCGGCCTCCCCAACCGCGTCGAGAATCATCTGGCGAGGCACCGGGTTTATGGCGCACTCGCCCGGCGGCACCGGGAGGCCCGGCCTGGACACGACGCCCACGCCCCTGCCGCAGGTTATCTTAAGCGGACCTGGCCTTACACATGCCTTAATCACGGCGCCGTCTAACACATCTGGGTTGTCGCCGGAGAATTTCTTGACCTCTGCGCAGTGCCACCCGCCGTCTATGTAAACCCGCTCCACCGGTATCTCAAGCCTGAGACCTATCGGCGTGGGGATGGTCACAGCCCTCGGGGACTCCCCCCTGAGGGAAAGCGCGGCGGCCTTGGCCGCCGCAGCGGCGGCGGCGCCTGTGGTGATGCCGAACCGCTTAAGGGTAAGCATACTTGCGGTGGTAGCCCCTAGGCGTTATGAGGAAGCCGCGCCAGACGTACGTTTCATCGTTGCCCACAAACAGCGTGGTGCGCATGTCCACCGACTCGACGTCGACGCCGTCTAGGGTGGTGACCACAACCCGCTGGCCTTGCCTATAGGCGTCCTTAACTACGCCGACCGGCGTGCCGCCTCCGCGTATCTGCCGCAGAACCGCCAGAACCTCCTTCAACAGTTGCTTATCTATCGGGTTGTAGAGGGCCAAGATGAAGCCCGCCGCGGCGGCCTGCCTAACCCTCTCCAATATGACCTCGCGGGGGGTCAGGAGCGGGCTTAGGTTAATCACGGCGAAGTCTGAGCCGAGCGGCGCGCCGAGCAACGCGCCGGCGGCCAAGGCGGCTGTGACGCCGGGGACCACCTTGATGGAGACGGGCACGTCGAGCCTGCTGGCCATCTCCAGCACAAGCGGCGCCATGCCGAAGACCTGCGGATCTCCGTCGCTCACCACAGCCACGCGCCTCCCCTCCCCAGCCAGCTCTAAGGCCTTCCTCGCCCTGTAGATCTCCTCGCGCATGCCGGCGGACACCACCTCCTTCCCCTCTAAGAGGTCCGAGATCAGCTCTATGTAGGTCTTGTAGCCGATAACCACATCCGCCGCCTTAATCGCCTCCACGGCCTCGGGCGTCCGGACGCTTGGACTGCCCGGGCCGAACCCCACCACGTACAGCTCACCCGCCATGTGCAATCTTGACGAGCTCGTTAAAGAGCGCCGCCGCTACCCCCGACCCGCCGTATGTGCCGCGCACCACCACGGAGGGCACCCCACACTTTAAAAACTCCTCCTTTACCTGCGCGGCGTTTGTAAAGCCGACGGGCGCCGCCACTACGAAGGGCAACTCGCCTCCGCCTCTACAGTGCTCCACCACGGCGAGTAGGGCGGTGGGGGCATTGCCGACCACCACGCCGGCAGCGCCAACCCTCCTCAAGACGCACAACATGCCCGCGTACGACTTGGTGACGCCGGGAGCGCCGTCGGTGCAGTCCAGCGCCACATGTACGAGGCTTGGCTCGTACCGAAGGCCCGCCGCAACCATGTGGACGTCCGCGGCGATGGGGCCGCCCAGCCACTCCCTAAACGCGTCTGCCAAGTCGTCGGAGATGTGGAGAGCCTTGGCCACGTCGAGGTTGCCTGTGGCGTATGCGGCCCGCGCCCTCAACCTGTCCCTCCAGTCGGAAAGGTCCAGGCCCAGAGCCGACGCCACCGCGTTGAGAGACTCCATCTCTATCTCTTCGGGGTCCAACACGTAGGAGGGGGTCTCGGCCCTCAACGCCGCTTGTATCCGGGCCTTGAGGGCTTGGTAGACAAGAGGCGAATCCCCCAGGGGCGGCGTCGCGTAGACAAGCCTGCCGAACGAGCTCCTCTGCCATCTGCCGACCTCTACGCCCAACTCGCCGAGGATGTCGCGGTATACGTGGTTCCCGCTTCCCAGAAACGCCAATGCGACGACCACAGGTCCTTCGCCGTTGCGCATGAGGTCGCGCCAGTTGGGCTCCGCATACTCGTTGTACCCAACCCGCACAGGCACGCCCAAGTCCTTTTCGAGACGGGAAGCCAACTTCTCCATCAACGAGTTGAAGTCGCGCCTCCGCGAGCCATGGTTAACGACAACTACCTCCATGGAGCCACAACATTTTCTATTTTTAAATATTGGCCTAGAATCCATTTAATAAATTTATCTGCGCCACCACGAGTAGATGCGCAGAGCGCCGACAACGCTTAGCCGCAAGCTTTCAGCAGAACATGAATATCATGACCATGAAATTTAACACACTATGTTGCCACAGCTACACTCTAAATATACGCCATAGTATCTTGCAGTACAGATGACAACTCCTCAGGAACAAGCAGAGAAACAGATCATCCGCCAACGGAGAAGAGCTAAAGCCCCTGCGGCGATGGTAGCCACGACGACAACTCACGAGTATAGCTTACTGTAGCAACGAGCTATCCACTGATGAGTCTCTTTTCCAACAGCAATACACCTGTCGCAACTGCGAAGCCGTCGCTAGCACTGTTGTGTTTGTAGGCGACAGATGTAACACATAGCGCACTGCATTAATTATGTTGGCAACCAACGGCGCAGATGCCGCATATCCTTCTACGGCCAGTATCATGCTTGCGGCCTTATTTTCTGGGTTTAAACCCAGATTCACGGACGCTACATAAACAGCTTAAATATGGGTAGACAGTACCCGCATCGGGGCTGAAAGGTCAGCAACGGGACAGCAGCACGTCTCGCACCCGTGGCGTCGGGCGCGCAGTGCCAAGGAGCGCTGGCCGGAGTCCCGGGCCTCTGTCTATGCGTGTAACGACGCCATAAACTGTTGCTTTGCGGCAGAGGAGGGCGGAAGGGCAGTAGTGTCCACCGCGTACCGGGGGCAGTTGACGCGCGCTTGGCCAGTTGCATTGGTAGTAAGGCTTATATACAGCTAGCGGTGTGTAGTTGTGGCTGTGGTTAGGGTTACGCGGAATTACCAGATAACGATTCCGGCCGAGGTGAGGAGGAGGCTTGGGATCAAGGCAGGGGATCGGGTGGTAGTGGAGGTGGAGGGCGACAAGATCGTCATAAGGAAGGCGGCTGGGGGTTTGCCGAGGATTCGGCTGGGGCGGAGGCTGACCCCCGAGGAGATAGATAGACTTGTGGAGGAAGGTGCGGCGAGAGGCGGTAGTTGACACCAACGCCATAATTTACTACGTGGTGGAGGACTCACCCATGCATGTAGAAGCTGAGGCTTACTTGACGGTCTGGACGTCTGGCACATGCCCACCGTGGTTATCCACGAGCTCGTCTGGTTCTTCAAAAAGGCGGCGCCGGAGGAGGGCGTCGGCGTGTTGAAGGCTCTTCTTGAGTACGAGAAGGCGGTGATCCACTGCG
>Ga0209739_100786_pt1 | contig 12115 bp, 14 predicted proteins | sample JossMetagenome_2_FD_184729 | JGI IMG/M metagenome (GOLD analysis project Ga0209739, IMG submission 184729) | Hot spring sediment microbial communities from Joseph's Coat, Yellowstone National Park, USA - JC3_ASED (SPAdes) (version 3) | ecosystem: Environmental > Aquatic > Thermal springs > Hot...
TCTTCTATTATCTGAGCTACTTTTTCCCAACCTTTCTCTTTAGAGAAAAATTTTACTAAGGAAGATGAATCAATGACTCTCACGGTCTTCTCTTATTGATTTTGTAGAGAAACCTTCTTCACTAGGTTTAATATCTTTTAATTCTTCAATCCATTTATTTACATATTCTTTAGCTTTAACTTTTATATAAAGTTCTTCTAAAAATTTTCTTATTTCTTGACTAATATCTATTCCATGTTTTTCTAATTCTTCCTTTATTTCTTCATTTATCCTAATGCTAATGACTGTAGACATAACTGTTTATTAATTGTATACATTTATAAAGATTTCTATAAAAAATTAATGTAAACTATTGAAAAAGTTTTTCTTATTTTAATAGAATATAACTATGTGAGTTTTCTATTGTATACGTCTTTTATATATTAAATATTCGATGAAAAAGAAATCTTTAGTTACCTTTATTCAATATATGATGGACATTTTGCTATAACCTTTCTATGTATTCTATTTATAATGTAATTTTTTCTCTATAGAACAAAGATAAATTTTTGGTGAGAGTTTGTGATAATTTAACAATAATTGATGATACAACTTTTATTACAACTAAAAGATTATTGCAGTATTTAATGGTTAAAACTTATTAAACAGTTAATTAAATAATTATAATGACAAAGTACATATTTATTACAGGAGGTGTGTTGTCTGGGTTGGGTAAGGGTATAACAACATCTTCTATTGGCAAAATACTTCAAGCTCGAGGTTATCGTGTAACAGCAATTAAGATAGATCCATATCTAAATGTGGATGCTGGTACAATGAATCCATTCCAGCATGGTGAGGTATTTGTAACTTTTGATGGTGGTGAAACAGATTTAGATTTAGGACATTATGAAAGATTTCTTGATGTTGAAATTCCTAAATATCATAATATAACTAGTGGTCAGGTTTATTATAAAGTAATTAGAAGAGAGCGTAAAGGAGAATACTTAGGTCAGACAGTTCAATTAATACCTCATGTTACTGAAGAAATAAAGAGGAGAATAATGTTAGTAACAAAACGTGAAAAACCAGATATAATTTTAATTGAGATAGGAGGTACTGTTGGTGATTATGAAGGATTACCATTCCTTGAAGCTGCAAGACAAATGAAGCTTGAGATGTCCAATGATGTATTGTTTATTCATGTTGCATTGGTTCCTTTGCTATCAACTACAGGTGAGCTTAAAACTAAACCATTACAACATAGTGTTGCTGAACTTAGGAGAGTTGGTATTCAACCAGATATAATAATTGCAAGGGCACCAAAGTTGCTTGATGAATCAACTAAAAGGAAAATATCTTTATTTACAAATGTACCAGTTAATGCTGTATTTACATCACCTGATGTAGATATAATTTATAAAGTGCCACTCATTTTAGAAGAACAGGGTCTTGGAAAATATATAGTAACAAAATTAGGATTAGAACCTAAAGAACCTAAACTAGATGATTGGGTAGTCTTTGTAAAGTCCTTTGAAGATAGTGATGATGATGTTAATATATACATGTGTGGTAAATATGTAAAACTTCATGATTCTTACATAAGTATTGTTGAGGCCATAAAGCATGCTGCAGCTAAGTTAAAGATTAAGCCAAATATTATTTGGTGCGATACTGAAGAGATTGAAAAAGATCCTTCAAAGATTAAAGAACTTAATAATGCTGATGCTGTTATTGTATTACCAGGTTTTGGAGCTAGAGGTGTTGAAGGTAAAATAGAAGCTATTAAATATGTTCGTGAGAATAATATACCATTTCTTGGAATATGCTATGGAATGCAATTAGCTATAGTAGAGTTTGCAAGAAATGTTGCTAATCTAAAAGGTGCTCATACAACAGAAGTTGATCCAAACACACAATATCCAGTTGTTGATATAACACCGGAAGAAAAAGATATTAAGGAGCTTGGTGGTACAATGATACTTGGTAATAGGAAGATTAATATTGTTGAAGGTACAATAGCTCATTCAATCTATGGAACAACCGAAATAGTAGAGAGGCATAGACATAGGTATGAAGTAAATCCTAAGTTCTTTAATATACTAACTGAAAAAGGTCTTGTTTTCTCTGCTTGGAGGTCTGATATTCCAAGAGTAGAAATGATAGAGTTACCAAACCATTATTTCTTTATAGCTACACAATTTCATCCAGAGTTTAAAAGTAGACCATTACATCCACACCCATTATTTGTTGCACTATTAAATGCAGCATATAGTAAAAAGCAAGGATTACCTTCTCCTTGGTCTCATGTACTTGTTAGATAACTTTTCTTTATAGTTTAACTAGTTATAGATTACTTAAAAGACAATAAAGTAAGATGATTATATTTATCTTTTAATTATTGAGAATGAATATGAAATATACATAATTTTTATTATATCTTCCTTACTAATCTTGTGGTTGTTAAATTAATATCAAGGGTAATAAAAATATGTAGAAAATATGGAGTATATACATTAAAGATTAAAATTTAAAATAATTATTTATTATTTTAGTATTATGGAATATGATGAAGTATTTTTAAGTAAAATAACAAAAAGCAGATATCCTGATATTTATGATAATTTAGATATAGAAAAAATGAAAAAAATTATTTACGAAAATATGGATTGTCTACTAAAATTAAAAGGTGAAAAAGCTATTGAAGAAATGATTAATAATGATAAATTGATTGACTATTTTCAATGGTTAGTTAAGGAAAAAACTATTTTATATATTCCAAAAGAATTCCTAACTTATATTTATTTAATTAAAGAAAGATTTGGTGAAAAAGTTTTAGAAGATTTGATAAGTATGTTAATAAAATATGAAGAAATATTTCAAATATCTACAACATTTATAATAGAAACTATCGGAAAAAACATAGAAAATTTGGACGATGAAAGAATAAATGTTTTATTAGAAATATTAGAATATTTAATAAATGAGAAATATAAACTAAAAATTACTATGTATGAAGCTTTATCTGATAGTCTAAACTTAATTGTTGATAAAGATATAGATATTAAAATAGCAAAAGACTTTATGATAAAAATTATTGGAAGTTTTAGCGGAAGGCCATATATTATAATAAAATTAAAAGATAAGATTCCAAAGGAAAAATTCACAAAATTATTAAATATATTTTCTTCTAACGGTTTATATTATAAAGTACAAAATGAAGAAGATTTAATATTATTTTTAAATCAAGTTGCTAGAGATCCTTCAATTATTGATCTTATAGATAATGTAAACTTTGAAAAAATAAAGGCAAAGGATTTCTTATTTATTTTAACAAAATACTTTGAAAATATATATCTTAATGATAAAATAGATCGAGAAATAAAATTAGAAATATTTAATCGGTTAATAAATAAAGGAGGAAGAACTGTTAGATATATAATAATTCATACAAATAACAAAAAACTTAAATCTGTAGACTATGATAAATTATATAATGTTATAAATTTAATAGGAAAAGATTTATTTACGAAATATCCAAATATATTAAAATATTATCCTCAATTTGTTTCTTTTAGATTATATAGATTAATAAATTCTGAAAAAGATTTAGAATATTTAGAAAAAGAATTAAATAAAAGGGATCCTTATGAACTTATAACTGATTCTAAAATATTGGAAGAAATATATAAAGGCATAATAAGTAAAGCAAGTTTAACTTTGGATTATCTGATAAGACTTTTGGACCATATAGTTAAAAAATATGGAAAGAAAAGAAGAGTAATTACAAAAATATTAGATGCTATTGAAGAAATAAATAAATTTGATAAATCAAGTTATTTATCGACGATTCTTGCATATAGATTATTCCGCATTAAAGATAATATAGGAAAAATTGGGGCTTGGTGTAATTATTTTTCACATGAAAGTACATATTATAAGTGGATTCTTATTAATGTCAAGAAAAAAGTAGAAAAGATGAGTGAATAGCTAACTATATAATTATTTTATTATATTTTTTAATGTGAGATTGTTGTTATATCATATTAAAAAAAGATTACATTCAAATTAACTAAAAGATATAAATCATTAATAACATTTATATTAAAATCTAAAGCTATAATAATTATATCTAAAATTACTTTCAAATATTTATATAGTTTTATATATACAAAGAAGAATCATCTTTATATTTATCATTGAATAAATATAAAATATTTCTCTTTGCTTTCTTAATTTTTAATTGTCATAATTTAATTAAAAATTTTATAAAAATTTCTTAACTTTTCAATTTATCTTCAATATATGATTCTAATACTTCATCTATAGTTTCAATAATATTTTTTGATATCTCTCTTTTTTCTAATAGTTCATATGCTGTTAAATAAGAAATTAAATAATCTTCTCTAGGAATTTTACTAATCCCTACTTCTTTTTTCTTTCCTATAATTTGATTAAGCATTTCTTCTATAAAATTTTTTCTGTTTAGATATAGATCTTTCATATTTGCATTTTCTAATATACGTATTGTTGTTAATTCTGTTATAACTTTATGAATTTGGATTTTTATATTTTCAGATTTTCCATGAAGAGGACTATAAGATTTTACATGTTCATTGATTATCTTATATAAGTTTATATTTTTCTCACCCATTCTACTATGAATATTAATAATATAATTAGATTTTATATACCATAAATCTTTATAGCCAGGAAACCTAGGACTGTCGTCTAAATTTGCTAAATGTATAAATTCATGTATGGCTGTTGGAGCTAGAACTCCATATTGAGAAGATAAACCATCATTTATTAATATTATTGTTGGAATATTTGATATATCTGGAATGGATCCATGTCCTGTAGCTATGTTTAGTGTATATAGATTTATAATTTCATCTAAATTTGCTCCTCTTTTTAATATGTCGTCTAAAAAATCCTTTTGTGGTATATCTTCTCTAGAAATAACCCTTCCATTTATAGTGTTTTTAACATCTATAGGTAATTCAGAAGCATATCTATTAATGCAGTATTCTAATGAATTTTGTTGATTTTGTATTTTATACTCTCCAGTTAAAACACATTTTATAATTTCTCTAAGTAAAGAACGATTGATTACGGATACTCTTGGATTTCTTTTTTCATCTTTCTCAGCAATTTCTAAGAGCTTAGCTAAATATGAATTTGAATTTTTTCTTATATTATATCCATATCTTTCTACTTCATCTTTTATCAATTCTGACCACTTATATTCTTCATATAAATTACTCATATTTACTATATTATAGTAGTAAAACTTTAAAAAATAAACATTTTTATAAACTTGGTTTTTCTAAAATGTTAAAAATTTTTTATTAATTTGCTATCATTATTTATTTTATTGAATAAAATAGCATATTTTTCTTTTTTACTTATAGATAAATATTAATTTTATTTTTACCGTTATTATATATTATTCCACTAATTGTTCTTTCATTTTCTTTAATAAAAGCAATTATAGGAGAAGATATCATATTTTCATCATTTTTATCTCTATATATTTTTGCTTTAATAATTATATTAGCTTTAATATAAGGAGGTGATGTTATTGATGATATATAGCTTGCAATTATTCTTCCAATATTTTCTATATTTCTTAAGTAATTATTTAATTTACTTAAATAATTTTCAGAAGGGGAAAGTAAACATAAATATCTAGTATTGGGCTTAAAAGATTCATGTGACTCAGATGAAGAATCAGTGCTAGTGAGTATTTTTTCCCATATATATTCTGCAATAATATTATTTTCTTTGTCTATAAATTTTAACTGATAGTCTTTACTAATGTATTGATAGTCATTTCTAGATATATTCAGATATACTTCTAATCTTTCTATATATATGTTGCATTTTTCTTTTATTATATTATCAGTATCTATTATTATATCTTCCAATGTTTTTTCTAAATCATTTAATGGGTGGTATAAATCTTTCTTTATCTCTATTTCAGTTTTTATCATTATATTAATATTTCTATTAATTTTGTTTTATATTTTTATCTATTTTATTAATGTTATTGTTTTTTAAATCTGTATGGTTTTAAACAGTATATTTTATTAAAAAATCTTTTAGTCTAACAATATTTTTTACTATGGTAAGAATATATATTATTTTTTTCAATTTTAATATAGTGACTTAATGATATGTAAATCAGTTTTAAATAGGATTTTATTGACTTTAATTAAATTTTTCTTGTAATTAAAAGAAGGGATAGAAAATTTAGATAAAAAATGAAGATTTTAAAATTTATAAAATAAGAAATTTATATGGATTTCCTTAAAAATAATTCAATAGATTTCTTTAAAGAAGGGGAAAGAAATTTAAATGAGGGAAAATATAATTTAGCTATGTTTCATTTGGAACAATCACTTCAGTTAGGTTTGAAATATAAATTATATGAACTAACTGGAACATATGATAAAACACATGATATTATTATTTTATTAAATAAGGTTATTGAATTAATGAAAGATAGTAAATTAAAAGAAATAATAGATAAAGAATATGTTACTTTAGAACTAATAAAACAAGCATATATTTCTTCAAGATATTTACCATTTATATATGATAAGAAATCTGCAGAAAAGGCTTATCAAGTAGTTAAAAATATATTAAATGTACTTGGAATACTTTAAAAATAAGTGGGAAGAAAGAATTAAAATATTAAAAAATGCAAGAGAATATGTTAAAAGAATTAAGGAAATTTGTGTTAATGAAATAGATAAAAATTGTAGAGTAATATTATTTGGATCGATTGTTAGAGGAAATTATAGAATTGATAGTGATATAGATGTATTAATAATATTACCAAAAATTAAGGATAATTTTGAGAGAGCTGAAATTGCTGCAAAAATATATAAAAAATTGTGTATAGAAGATCCTATAGAATTGCATGTAATATCGGAAGAAGAATATAAAAATTGGTATTCAAAATTTATTGATAAATATGAAGAATACTAAATAAAGATTAAATGTTTTTTATGTAAGGCTCATATTTGTGTTTCCTTTATTTGAATTAATATTTATATACCTTTTTATATAATCTAAACCTTCAGATAATAATCTTGATAGGCATTCTTTCTTAAATTCTATATAAGATTGTTTATAAGTATCTAATTCTTTTATAATGTTTGATAATCCATTATAATAAATATCTAATTCTCTTTTTATATTTTGTATGTCTTTTATATATTTAGAATCCCTTAAATCTTTTAAAATATTTTCCAGATTGTTTTTTATATGTTCTAAATTTTTTATTGTACAAGAAATTTGTTCTCTAATATTTTCTACTTTTTCTATATAGTAACCATTTTGCCAATTTTGTATTATATAATACATATAACTCAATGAGGGCATATTGCATTTTTTAGTGCTTTCTATAGAATTTTCTATCTCGATATATGTTTCATTATTATCATTGAAGAGAACTTTTATTTTATCTTTTAATTTATACAATATATTATCTATATTTGGAAAAGATTCAATTATCTTTTTTATAGATTTTGATTTTTCTTCAAAGTATTTCCTAAATTCTTCATAATATCTTTTATAAATATAGATAGAAATTTCAAATAGTGCTTTATCAATTTCTTTTATTCCTAAATTTGAAATATCTGTTAATATTACTGATATATCTTTTACGTCATACCCAATTTCTATCAAATTAACCAATCCTATGACAAAAAAGTTTGTATTTTTTATATGATCTTCATATCGAATTACATATTGAATTACAGATTCTTTTAAAATTTCAAAATCTTCTTTTTTAATTCTTCCATTTTGTAACTTTGAATTTAACAATTCAAGTATTCTTTCTAACTTAGTAGTCATTATAACAAATCTATATAAAAAAGTATTTTAAACTTTAATATATTTAGAATTTGTATAGGCCTTTTTTAATATACCCAATTGTTAACATTAAAATCTTTGAATGATAAATTATCTTTAACTGTTATACTTTTATTTTTCTAAAGTCTTTATGTGTATGGCTTTTTAGATCATAAGTCTTAAAGATAAATTCTATATTCTTTCTTTTTGATTATCCTTTTATAGAAATCTTTTTATAAATATTAGAAAATAAATATAACTATGCAATATATATTGGAAAGAAAATTATATCTAGCTAATATTTCTTATTACTATTATGTTCAAATGGTAAATTATAAAGAGAGAATATTTGATAATGAAAGTATAATAAATTTCATGAAAAAACAAATCCAAAGCAGTATAATATTTAATATTAGAGAAAAAATAGAAAAGGCTGTAAGGAAAATTGAGAATATGATAAAAAATGAGTGAGGCAATAAAAGCAATAAATCTTACTAAAGCTTTTGGTAAGTTTGTAGCTGTTGATCATATAAATTTTGAAGTTAAAGAGGGAGAAATATTTGGTTTTCTAGGACCTAATGGTGCTGGAAAATCAACTACTATAAAAATGCTAACTACCGTATTAAAACCTACTGAAGGAACTGCTATAGTTAATGGTTATGATATAATTAAAGAACCAGCAAAAGTAAGGAACTCTATTGGAGTAGTACCTCAAGAGTTCACTGCCGATGAAGATTTGACAGGATGGGAAAATATGATGTTAATGGCTGGGCTTTATGGTATAAAGAAGGATGTAGCTAAAGAAAGAGCTAAGGAATTATTAGATATGGTTGAATTAACTCAAGCAATGAATAGAAAAGTACGAACATATAGCGGAGGAATGAGGAGGAGACTAGAAATAGCAATGTCTTTAATTAGTAGACCAAAGATTTTATTCTTAGATGAACCAACTATAGGTTTGGATGCCCAAACTAGAAGTGCAATTTGGAACTATATTATGAAGCTTAAGAAAGAATATGGTATGACAATATTTGTTACTACCCATTACTTAGAGGAAGCTGATCTTTATGCTGATAGAATAGCTATAATTGATCATGGTAAGATACTTGCTATAGGATCACCTAAAGAATTAAAAGAAAGTATAGGAGGTGATGTAATTACTTTAAATACTTCAAATGATGATGAAGCTATGAGGTTATTACAGAATTTTGATGGTATAATTGATATAAAGAAAGTTGATAATATGTTAAGGATAAAAGTAAAGGATGGAGAAGAAATGGCTCCAAAAATTCTTGAAAGATTAATAAAGAGTGGGGTAAAAGTATTAAAAATGTCAATAACAGAACCTACAATGGATGAGGTTTATATGGAATATACAGGTAGAAAAATGAGAGATGAAGAGGCTGATTCGAAAGAGGTATTTGCAATGAGAAGAACTTTAAGAAGAGCTAGAGGATAAAGATGGTTATGGAAATAAAAAAGGAAGAAGATATAGATAGATCTCCCTTCCATGGTTTGTGGACTTTAACAAACAGAGAGTTAAAGAAATGGTACAAGTCTAAAGTAATTCTTTTATTATCTATTATACAACCAATATTTTGGATAGCACTCTTTGGGAAAGCAATGAACCTACAGACTCTTTTCTCAGGTACAACTCTTTCAATACCTGGGTTGAATATACCGAAAGATATAATTGATAAAATTGGGCAAGAAATATTAAAACAAACTTTTGGAACAACAGATTATTTTTCTTACTTAGCTGCTGGAATGTTATCTTTTATAACATTGTTTACTTCAATGCAAAGTGGTATGTCAATGGTATGGGATAGAAGATTGGGGGTATTGGATAGACTTTTAACTACCCCAGTATCAAGGAGTAACATAATTATAAGTAAAGTATTATCTTCAGTAATTAGATCATTAGTACAAGCTACCATTGTTCTAATTGTAGCAATATTATTGGGAATGTCTTTTTATCCTGGAATAAATATCTTTGATTTTCTTGGAGCTTATGCTGCTCTATTCTTGATGTCTTTTGGACTTTCTTCTCTCTTCTTAATGATAGCTATTAGAGCAAGTTCATGGGAGTCACAAATGGCAGTCATGAATTTATTAAATTTACCATTACTATTTACTAGCAATGCATTTTATCCTATAAATTCAATGCCTTCCTGGTTAAAACCAATTGCCGAGATAAATCCATTAACTTATTCAAATGCAGTAATAAGGGGAATGCTACTCAGTATACAAACAAACTTAACAATAGATTTTATATATCTCACGGTATTTGCTACAGTTCTCTCTATAGTTGGTATAATTTTATCATGGAAGTATATTAGTTCTTAAAAAATTATTTTTCCTTTTTTGTTTACTATTTGTTGGGTTAAAAAAAGATAAGAGAGTGTTTTATGTAATAATTTTTGAGTTAAAAAGATAAGAATGGTACTCTTTTTCGGAAAAATTTTTTATTGGCAAAGTAAGAATTTCATAAGAAATTTGAAATATTTGAATTCTAATTTAATCTATTAAATTATAATTTCTCTTTGCTAACTCCTCTTCTAATTTAGTCTTAACTGTATCTATATTTCCTATATACATTATAAGATTACAGAATGTTTTCTCTATCTGAGAATATATGAATTCATTAATTTTACAGGCTAGTATTTTTTCCCCAAGATTTAGATCCTTCAATAATCTTTTGTTCATCTATTTTGCTATATCTACTTAATGTGTAATTCTGACCTCCTCCCCGCCTGAAGGGTGAGGATTCCTCCAGGACGGATCATAGGTTTGTGGTTTACCGCTTTCATTTTCATTACATCATAGCTAGTGGGATTTACCCCACCCCGCTCCGTTCATCCAGCGGTAGACCACGGGCTGGGTCTTCAGCCCGTTACCCTTATCCCTTACCAGGAGTTGCCCTCCACTCCTGGATCTTAGGGACTCGAGGATATGTAAAATATTTATCGCTCCATTCAGATCTGCATTTATAACTTTCCCTATGCGGGGACACTTAAACAAACCGCGTTTAACACGCCCACTCTTATGGGCTTCCCCGCATAGGGCGCAAGTTTTAGAGGTATGGGCTTCATTTACTTTTGTTATCATAATTCCCAATTCCTCTTCTATCTCTTCAAAACGCTTAATAATGTAACTATAATTCCAAAAGTTCACCGTGAGTTTATTTCCATGGTTTCTAATAATCTCTTTAGGATAGCCTATAATAACTTCTCCTACACCCTTTTCTTTTAATTCTTTCATTATCTTCCTAACCATACTGTTTAATGCATGTTTTAAGAACTTCCTTCTCTTATCGTAAAGGAGTTTAAGCTTTCTACTTCTATTTTGTCTATGTCTAGCCAAAACTTCTTGAATACTACTTATTCTCTTGCCATAGTATTCATATTGAGAGAGAACACTACCACCTTTAAAAATATACCATGTTCCATCTTCAATATATACTGTTGCTAGGTTAACGATTCCTAAATCAACTGAAGCCCTCAAGCCACCTCCAGCTTCGACTATGTTCTCGACTTCTACCGGTATGTGGGCGTACCAACTCCTCCTAGCTTCATCATAGATTATCTCTAACCTACCTTGCTTCCCATGCCATTTAAATTTTCCTTTAAACCTCAAGACTAACTTAAAGTCTTTTAAATAAATAATCCTATTCTCTTCATCTATATCATAACGGTCGTTCCTTATAATGATTATTAGTTTATATCTTCCACTCTTATCTATCTAATAGCCTGGAGGTCTAGGTTTAAACCACTTTGGTAGTTTTCCTTCTTTCTTCTCTTTGATTAAGGAGAAGAAGCTCCTCCAATCCTCAGCATTCTTCCTAGTAACTTGTTGTGCGTTAACTTTTAACATATGTTTGTACTTCTCATACACTTCTTTTTCTGTTTTGATAAAATCTATTCTTTTTTCTTTCTTAAATTGTTGCATCCTTAACCAGTTCACTTCATTCCAACATTTAGCAGTTACAGTAGCTAGTTCTTTAAGTTTTTCATGGATGTTTTTATCTACTACTAATTTAACTATATTAGTTCTTTTCATTCTCTTTCTTCCACTGTTCTTCAAGGTATTTCCTTATTGTCTCACTTGATACATTACCAGCTGTTGACATGAAATAACTTCTTGTCTATTAATTCTTTAAGTTTGGTAAGAAATTCATCTTTATTAAATATTGAGTTAACTAGAGCTTCTTGTACATCCCATACTACAAGAACAGAGTTTTTCTTAGTTATTAACTTTTTCATTTCATCTTTAT
>Ga0209739_100788_pt1 | contig 12114 bp, 10 predicted proteins | sample JossMetagenome_2_FD_184729 | JGI IMG/M metagenome (GOLD analysis project Ga0209739, IMG submission 184729) | Hot spring sediment microbial communities from Joseph's Coat, Yellowstone National Park, USA - JC3_ASED (SPAdes) (version 3) | ecosystem: Environmental > Aquatic > Thermal springs > Hot...
TGTGTTCCACCTTGTAGCCGCCGCTTTCCACCACCGCCAGGAGGTCCCAGTCACTCAGCGGCGTGTAGTCGCCCCTAGCCCTAGAGCCGAAGAGAGCCACCACAAGCGCCCTCCCGCAGAGCTCCTCCATAAGCCTACGCGCCTCCTCCTCCCTGGCCTTCGCCACTTCACGCAAGGCCTCCAGCCACCTCTCGAACATACCTCCACACAGCATCCATACACTTCACCGCCTCTTCCGCCTCCCACTTCCTGTATTCGTTGAGGCGCGCGTCTGGGTACCTCGCCTGTATGTAATGCGTCTCCAAGGCCTCGGCACACCTCATCACGTCCTCAGGCACAGGCCTCCCCAGCGCCTTCGCTAGATACGCCAACAGCTCCGACACGGCGTACGTCAACGGCCGAGACCCGGTCAGCTTAATCAACACACCCTTTAACAGAAACTCGGCGGCTTGTTGCGCGAAAAATGCGGCCGAGTCGTACCTACCACTTCTCAAATCCTCCTCAGCGTACTCTCTAAACCTCAACGCCTTTCTAATCCAGACCTCATAACTCACAAATCTACGAGACGACAAAGTAAGGCCACGTCTCGAGGCTGCTTTAAAGAGGGCGCGGCTGAGGCGGCTATGTGGCATAGCGCCCATGAGGTGGGGGAAAGGTTTTAATCTTTCTCCGCGGCTGTGGACGTGCTCTCTCTTTCAAAGCCTTGGGTGGATTTAGAGAAGTACCGTCGGGATCGCCTAAAGGAGGCTTTATACGAGGCGGAGCTCGCAGAGGAGTTTTTAAAAAACGGCGTTGTTCGAAACGCCGCCGGCAAGGCGTTTCAAGCAGTCAAGGCCTATCTGGCGGCTGTGGCCGCGGCGCAGAGAGATAAGGTAGCCGCCGCCTTCCCGGGCAGGCGCAGGCTGAGCCCCACTAAAGTCGTAGAGAGGGGGGAGTGGATCATCGCCGTGATGCCGACGTCTAGAATGCGGGAGGTGGCGGCCATAGTCGGCGACAAAGAGCTACGGCTAATGGTCGAGCTGGCCCTGAACCTCCACGAGTTTCAATACAACGGCCTCGACAGAGACGCAGAGGTGTCTAGATACGCCAACGAGGAAATGGTAAAGAGAGACATAGAAGAGGTAGTGGCCTACATCAAAAGAGCGGCGTCTAGTCAGCAATCTTAACACAGCCCCCCAGGACCTGCCTCCACCCACGGCGCACTGAGCCAATCATCGTCCCCGATGACTACAGACGGCGGCCTCACGCCGATAAACCTCAACGATACAACAGCCCAAACATGCAACCCCCACGCCGAACCCCCTCCCACGCCCACTGCCTCAACGCCGCACGTCCCGATACGCGCCGTAGCTGAGATCTACGCGGCGTAAATGTTTTAACCTCCGCCTGCGGGGGAGGCGTGGTGGACGTGGTCGTCGGCGTGGTGAAGAGCGGCGGTAGGTACGCCAGGGCGGAGCTCGTGATTAAGGCCGGGGGGCGGCAGGCTAAGTTCAGCGTGGAGATGAGCTACACAGTCAAGATCCAGTTCAATTCCTCCAACCGCGAAGCGGCGGAGGAGGCAGCCGCCGTGCTAAGAGAGGCGGGCATAGAGACCGAGCTGAAGAGCTACTGGGACAAGTCAGTCAACAGAGAAAAGTGGTACGTAAAAGCCTCCATAGACAAACTAGCCGCCGCCCGGAAAGAGCTCAGAGAAGCTATCGCCCAGGCCATACGCGAAGCCGAAAAGAAAAGACTCGTCGACAGCGAAAAGGCAAAGACCTGGCTCCAGAAACTACAGTAACAAAACAGCTACCGCCACGCGCCGGAGAACAGCCTCTTAAAGACACGCATCTTCCCGGGACAGTTCAGCAGATCCGCCGGCGTCTTGCCCTCGTTGTTTTTTGCATTTGGATCTGCGCCGTGTTGAATTAGGAGTTGCGCCAAGGCGTAGCGGCAGTTAGCGGCGGCGCGGTGGAGAGGCGCGTTGCCTTCTGCGTCCCTCGCGTTTGGGTCGGCGCCGTGTTGGAGGAGTAGATAAGCCACGGCGTATCTCCCCTCCCCCGCCGCTATGTGAAGCGGCGTCTCGCCCCTTGCGTTTACCGCGTTGGGATCCGCGCCGTGTTTGAGGAGCAGAGCCGCCGTCTGCACGCGGTTAAACTCCGCCGCGAGGTGGAGAGGCGCGTTTCCGTCTCTGCCGCGGACGTTTGGATCAGCCCCGCGGCTCAGGAGGAGGTCCACCACCTCTGCGTTGTACGGATTGTTGTGTATCAACGCGCGGTGTAGCGGGGTAAGGCCCTCCTCGTCGCGCAAGTTGGGATCCACGCCTAGGTTTAGAAGCGGCTCCACCTCGAGGGCTCTGCAGCTAGCGGCTCCTCTGCCGAGGAGCCGCACCGCCTCCTCCGGCGTCTTGACCGCCAACGCCATGACGAAGCAGTTAGAAAGAGCCTTCTCCAGCGTCTGCTTATCTGCGTATTTCGCCAAGACCTCCACAACCTCCCCCCGCCTAAAATCTTCAGCCAAGGAGAAAAGCCCAGCCCCCATGCGCGCCCCCCAGCTCAGCAGAAGCTCCACCACCTCCACACAGCCGGCCGCAACCGCAGACTCTAAGGCCGCCTCCAAGGCGTCGGCCTCCGCTCCACGCTCCAGAAGAACCCTCGCCACATCTACGTCGCAGAACCAAGCCGCCGCGGATAAAGCCTGCTTATGGTAGACGGGGGGCAACGCCTTGACCAAATCCACACAGCCGGCCTCCACCGCGTGGCTAAGAGTGAAGGGCCCCAAGCCGTAGGCGGCCAGAGGCGCCCCAGTCTCCGCCGCACACCACTTCGCGGCTAAATCCAGCGGCGTCTCGCCTCCGTTGTCCTTCGCGTTTGGATCTGCGCCGCGGCTCAGCAGAAGCTCAGCCACCGCCTTGTGGTTCCTCGCCGCGGCGTAGTGGAGGGGGGTGCGGCCAAAGACGTCTCTAGCGTTGGGGTCTGCTCCGCTGTTGAGAAGCCTCTCCACCTCCTCCGCACCTCCCCTCAGAGCCGCCAGGTGGAGCGGAGTGAGGCGGAGGGACACGGCGAGGTCCTCGTCGACCTCCGCTCCTGCCTCCACCAGCGCCTCAGCCGCCCACCGCCTTTCGGAGGCCACGGCATGGTGAAGAGGCGTCTTCCCCTCGGCGTCGCGGACGTTGGGGTCTGCACCTCGGCGTATCAGATACTCAACGGTGTCGCCGTCTTCTGCGTAGTACAGCGGCGTCCGGCCGAGGCGGTCGCGGGCGTTTACGTCGGCGCCGTGTCTCACCAAGACCTCCGCCGCCTTGAGATGCAACGAGCCCCTCGCCGCGGCGTAGTGAAGCGGAGTGCGGCCCTCCGAATCTCTCGCATTGGGGTCGGTGCCGTGGAGCAGAAGCGCCGCAGCCGTTAGCTCGGCCATAACCCGCTCCCAGCGGTTGCCCGCCGCCCTCTCGAAGACCGTGTACAGCGGGGTTCTGCCCTCGGCGTCTCTGGCGTTTGGGTCTGCGCCGTGTTTAAGCAACAACTCCACCAAGTCGGGCATGCAGTGCTCCGCCGCGTAGTGGAGGGGGGTCTTGCCGTGTTCGTCACGGGCGTTTGGATCTGCGCCGTGTCTAAGCAGAAGCCAAACCGCCCCCGTGCGGCAGTTGGACGTGCCTTCGTAGACGATTGCGAGGTGGAGAGGCGTCTGGCCGCGCCACCCCCGGACGTTGGGGTCGGCGCCGCGGCTCAGCAGGAGATAAACGGCGTCCACCTCCTCCGCGAAGACAACTGCCTGGAGCAACGCCTCCCCCGCCGGAATTCCATCCCCCGCCAGCGCAACCCCGTCCGGGCTCTCGGCCGCCTCCACATCAGCCGTTGCGCCGTGAGACAGCAGAAACGCCGCCAAGTCCAGATCCCCGCGCATAAAGGCACGGGTAGCGGGGGTGTAGCCCTCCCCATCGCGGGCATTTACGTCCACGCCGTATCTGATTAGTAGATCAGCCACGTCTAGGCAGACGGCGCGGTGGAGGGGCGCGTCGCCGTCTGCGTCTCTGGCGTTTGGGTCGGCGCCGTGGGCGAGGAGGGCCTTTGCGGCGTCCGCCCTGCAGAGCTCGGCGGCTATGTGAAGCGCCGTGCGGCCCAGCGGATCCCTCACGCCGAGGTCTGCGCCGGCCTTCAGCCACTTCTCCACAGCCTCTGCGTCGTCTGCCGCCGCGGCGCAGAAAAGCGGGTGCAGGACGCCCCTCCTACACAGATACTCCATGCCACGATCACCACAACTCCGCAGAAGAACTCCGGCGGCTGCCGAGATGTCTGGGAAGAGGTCGAGCACGTCGAAGCGGCAACGCTCAGCCGCCGCCACCGCGGCTTTGGCGTCCGGCGCCGCGCCGGCCACAAGAAGAATACGCACCACCTCCACACCGCAGTTGGCGGCGTAGTAGAGGGGAGTAGCGCCTCGGGCACTCCTCGCGTTGGGATCCGCGCCGTGTCTAAGCAGAAGCTCAACTACGTCCCGCCGACACCGCTCCGCGGCGACGTGGAGAGGCGTCCTGCCCTCTTTGTTCCTAGCGTTGGGATCTGCGCCATATCTGAGGAGGACAGCTACGACGTCAGTCACGCCGTTTTCTGCGGCTCTGTGCAGAGCCGTATTGCCGGCGGAGTCCCTAACGTTGGGGTCCGCGCCGTGCCTCAGCAGAAGCTCCACGAGCTCAACTCTGCCAGCATGATGAAGCGGCTCCTGCCCTCGGCGTCTCTGGCGTTTGGGTCGGCGCCATGTTTAAGTAACAGCTCCGCCAGCTCGACTCTGTCGGCCTTGTGCAGAGGCGTCTCTCCGTCTGCATCCCTGGCGTTTGGGTCCGCGCCGTGTCTAAGCGAAAGCTCCACAACCGCTCCGCAACGCACCCAGACGGCGATGTGGAGAGGCGTAAAGCCGTGTCTATCCCGGGCGTTTGGATCTGCGCCATGTTTAAGCAGAAGCTCAGCTAAGTCGGCCCGGCACTGCTCCGCGGCGATGTGGAGAGGCGTCTCTCCGTCTGGGTCTCTCACGTTGGGGTCGGCCCCCGCGGCGAGAAGCCTCGCCACCTCCTGCACATCCCCCCGCCTAACGGCGTCGACAAGACAACCCATGAAAAACACTAGCTAAATAAATCAAGAACTACATCCAACACGGCGCCGGAATCCCCAAACCTCTCCCTGTCCCCCCTCAAACGCTCAAACAACTTATCGCCGAGTTTAACTTTTTCATCATCCCAACTAATCTGGCCGCCCTCCCCCGTAAACTGTTTATAAGCCTCCTCGTGGACCGCTTGAAGCCACTTCTTTAAACTCGTCTCGTCAAGCTTGCCTCCCTTAAACACGCTCTCAGGCACCTCTAGGATCCACACCATGACTCTGCCATCGCTGGGATCAAATAGGGAGTAGACAAACAGAGGCAACTTATTGTCAATCGGCGCCTTGTTAATCGGCGGCGGGACGGTCAACGTCTTTAAGTCTACGGGGGTGGCCCAGGCAGAGCCCACGGCGTTGCTCCCCTCCCTCCCCATGGAGCCCACGCCGCCGAAGACCAGCGACATGAAGGCAACGTACTCGCCGGAGGCCTCGCCCCACGACTCAAGAATCTTAAAACGCGATGCAATTGCACCATCTACTTCATCAACTTTTTGCGGGTACAGGTCAGGCTTAACTTTAAACTCGTTTATACTCTTAACCTCGCCCAGAAGAATCACGCCGCCGCTGCCGACGCCGAGGATGTCTGCACGGCTACCGCCAATCTGTTTTATAACAGTGACAGAGACTTCTCCGTTAGCGCCAAGCGACTCAGCCACCGGCCCATGCAACTTAGCCGCCGCCCACGTCTCGTCGCTCTTCAACACAACCGGCACCTCGGTAGCCACGCCGTTAATCTCCACGCGGCCCCACCCATAGAGAAAAGCCGCCACCACGTCCTTATATACCGTGTGAGGCTGGAATTTCATCTAGTGACACCAATTATGAAGCACAAGCCGCTCAAAATCTACAAAAAACGCACTATTCTCTAGTTGTCGATGCGTCTATTTCTGTGCTTATGTTGCCAATGGAGGCTCTGCAGTAGGCTGGCAGTCCCCGCCGGAGAAAGCCTTGACGCAAGACCAGCTCCGGTGGAGGAAGACGATGTAAAAGCGCCGTTTTACAGAGTCCTCCAAGAGGTAGCACAGAGACTAGAAAAAACCGACCAGCACCAGATCTCTTTCTGACGTGATACGCACCAAGACAGCAGAAACAAAGAAACACAACGAAGACCAACCACCGAGAGACGCCACGGGTCGACGGCAACAACAACCCAACCCTCTGGGGGATCCTCTCCGCCCCTGCCTATCAAAAACAAGAGCCACCATTTCCCGCATATTTTTAGCGGCGTGGGCATGTTAGGGCTTTGCGAGTATCAGCCACAATTCTCCGTTGGGCAAAGAATAGAGCTTTTCACTAACCCAGATCTGGATGACGTACAAGCCACCCACCACCTGAGTCGATGCAGAGACGTACGACGAGGACTCCATAAAAGACACGTCGAACAACGTCACATTGTAGACCTCGCCATCATACGTTACCAGATAACGGCCCACCCACCCACCGGTATACGTCACATCCCCCGGCCTCGGGAGGAGAACAGCCCTTATACCGCCCCCCTGAACCTCCCGAGGGAAGAAGACAAAACCGTTATAATACACCTTTAAGATAACACACCTGTACTGCGTACGGCCTACAGCCAACGCGGTGCTGTTTATAAACGTCCCATTTAATATAAGCCCCAGAGGATCCACACCCACCAAGCCGCTTCCATTCACAGCCACGGCACGCACATAAAGCCCCCTCGCCTCAGCCAAAACCCTCTCAGCATAGCCCAACACAGCGGAGTCAACGGCGATAGCGGACCCGCCATCAACACCTCCAACGCCACGAAACCCCCCACGGCCAACAAAATACAAACCAACAAAAACCACAAACACCACAACAAAAACCAAAAGGAGAGCCCTAATCATCAACTTCACATCCATCAACCTCACCAACGGAGGTCCAACAGCAAACCCACCATAGATCGTTTGGCCGCCCAGCGGCTGAAGACCCCCCACCCCACACTGCCACAGCTTAACCATACACACCCTCTCCACCTTACCCAAAAAATTTTCCATACAGGAGAAATGGCAGAAAAGACCCATATGAATAAGGAGCCATACACGCGGCGCACCAGTTCTAACTATAACTACGGCCATAACAAAAAACTGGAGCCAAAAACCCCACGCCGCCGCCTCCGGCCCTTTCGCCCACCGCCCCGCACGCTCGGGCGATTGGGAGGGGCCGGCTCCCCCCTCGGGAAAACCCTCGGAGGTTACACCGCCCCCCCATCAACCCCGTCTTCTACGGGAGCCCTCGCACCCCGGGGTCGCCCCCAGGGCAACGGCCGCCTCGTCTCGGGGAGGGCTTCCCGCTTAGATGCGTTCAGCGGTTATCCCCCACGGCGTGGCTGCCCGGCAGTGCCCTGCCGGACAACCGGCACACTAGAGGCCGCGGCGCCCCGTTCCTCTCGTACTGAGGGCACCTTCCCCTCAGGCGGCCAACGCCCCCGACAGGTAGAGACCGACCTGTCTCGCGACGGTCTGAACCCATCTCACGTTCCCCTTTAATGGGCGGGCAGCCCCACCCTTGGCGGCTGCTGCACCGCCAGGATGGGAAGAGACGACGTCTGGGTACCAAACCGCGGGGTCGATGGGGACTCTCACCCGCGACGAGCCGGTTATTCCTGGGGTAACTTTTCTGTCATGCCCGGCCCCCACTGGTGGGGGCACGAGCGTTCTCTAGGCCCCGGTTTCCCGCCTGCGCCCCTCGCGTTCAAGGGCGCAGTCAGCCCGGCTTTTGCCCTTACACTCTACGGCGGAGTCCTGACCCGCCTGAGCCGAGCTTAGGGCACCCCCGATATCTTTTCAGGGGTGTGCCGCCCCAGCCGAACTGCCCGCCTGCCGCTGTCCCCGGGGTCGCCCCCAGGTTAGCGGAGGGGCGGAGAATGGGCAGTGTTCCAGGACCGCATCCACGGGACCCGGAGGCCCCGTTTCATCGCTCCTGCCTACGCTCTGCATCCCCCGCCCCTCCGCAACGACAGGCTGCAGTGAAGCTCCACAGGGACTTCTCGCCCCGTCGGGGGTCCCAGGACTGTGCACCTGGAGGTAGGTTCGCCGGGCCCCAGGCCGGGACAGTGGGGACCTCGTTGATCCATTCATGCACGCCGGAACTTACCCGGCAAGGCATTTGGCTACCTTCCTCCCGGGGGGTCCCCGCAGGAGGAGGATGAGAATCAAGAGTTGGGAGGTGGGTTGTCTAGGAGTTTTAGTACTTCTTCGAGTGTTCTTTTTCTTCGTGACTTGGGGTTTATGTGTGAAAGTTCGTATGCTAGTGCCACGAGTCTCTGCATTTCTTCTTTTTCTTTGTGTTTCCCTTTAGAGAGTGAGGTGACGATTTCTCTAAATAGGTCATAGGCCTTGCCTTTTGAGTATAGGAGGTGTCGGTATTTGTCTAGAAATGGTATTAGGCGTCCTGTTAATTCTTTGATGTTGCCGACGATGTAGAGGTGTAGGTGTTTCTGTCCTGGTTTCTTGATGATTCTTCCTGTATTTATTACGCCGTGTATCACATCAAGCGGCTCTCTGTTTAACTGCGTAATGCTGAAGACGGGATCTAGCCTCAGGCCGTATCCCCGCTGATACTTTATCGACACCGAGAAGCTGGCCTCTGCGTCGATAAAGCCGACGACATACCCTATGGCAATATCGCCACCAACGCAACCCAACTCCATAGAGGAGGGAGGCCGCCTCAGTATTTAACTCTTCTACATTCGTGCGGGGAACGCCCCCGTTAAGAGGGTCAGAGTTACCCCCGGCCTTCAGCGGCGCTTCGCCCGGTTGTACCCGGGGTTCACGTACCGCCAGTGGCCAGGATTCAGCCCCCGTACACACCCTTACGGGCTCGCGGGGACCTATGTTTTTGTTAAACAGTCAGGTCCCCCTTGTCACTGCGACCTGCGGTCCCGGGGGTGTTCCCCAAGACCGCAGGCACCCCTTCTCCCGAAGTTACGGGGCTAATTTGCCGAGTTCCCTGGCCTGGGATAACCCGAGCCGCCTTGGGCTTCTCACCCAGGAGCACCTGCGTCGGTTCTCGGTACGGGCGCGGGGGCTCGTTCCCCGTCCCCTTTTCACGGGCCCCAGGAGTCGGGCGGACCGGGGAAACCCCCGGCTATTCCCGCCTTCGGCCGGTTCTCGCCGTTACGGCACTCCCCGGCCTTCGACGGTTAAACGGGACGGCGGTCCCGCCCGCCCTATCCCGAGGCGTCGGGGACGGGGCCTGCGTTGCCGCAGAGCCTACCCCCGCGGCACGGGAATATTAACCCGTTTCCCTTTCGGCGGGTGCCTATTAGGCCCCGCCTTAGGACCGGCTAACTCCTGGCCTATTGTAGTTGCCAGGAAAACCTTGTCCTTTCCGGCGGAGGGGCTTCTCACCCCTCTTCGCTGCTACTACTGCCGGGATCTTCGTCGACCGCGGGTCCACCGGACCTCTCGGCCCGGCTTCTGCCCCACGGCCGCGCCCCCCTACCGCACTCCGGCCAACGGCCGGAGGCCCGGGGTATCGGCGGCGGGCTTAGTCCCTGTACATCTTCGGGGCCTCCCGCCTCGGCGGGTCCGCTGTTACGCGTTGCTTAGCCGATGGCTGCTGTTAGGCCCACGGCCCCGCTGTCTTGGGCGGGAGACGCCCTTTGGGATTGACACTAAGCCCGCACTTGGGGGCCTTAACCCCGGTCTCGGTTGTTCCCGTCTCGGAGCGGAGGCTTACCCCACCGCCCCCGCCTCCCCCCTTCTGCGGCGCCGGCAGGTTCGGAGTTTGACCGGGGGCCGGAGCCTTTCGGCTCCCGCACCCCCGATCAGTACTCTACCCCACCGGCAACCTCCGGGGAGGCCGGGCTGGGACCCGCTTCGGGGGGAACCAGCTATCACCGGGCTTGATTGGTCTTTTGCCCCTAGCCCCAGGTCATGGGAACGATTTGCACATCAGAACCCTTTCGGGCCTCCACGAGGCTTTCGCCCCGCTTCGCCCTGCCCAGGGCTAGATCGCCCGGTTTCTGGTCTCACGGCCGTGACTGCGGGCCCTTTCAGACCCCGCCCCTCGCGGGTTGCCCCGCTACGGGCTGTCGGTTTCCCTACGCCTCCGGGGTTTGACCCCTTAGGCTCGCCACGGCCGTGAACTCCCCGGCCCGTGTTTCTAGACGTAAGGGCGGACCCTGGACCCCCTCCCTCGTACTCCCCCGTCACCGGGGTTTCCTTCGGGAGGGGGCATCCTTGCGGGCCCGCCCCACTGTAGCCGCCCGGTTTCAGGCTCTTTTCACCCCCCTTCCGGGGTGCTTTTCAGCTTTCCCTCACGGTACTAGTGCGCTATCGGACTCGGGACGTGTTTAGCCTTGCCGGCCAGTGGCCGGCGTTCCCACGGCAAAACTAAGCCGTGGTACTCTGGGACTCCGGGACTCCGCCACGGGCGGTTTCGCCTACGGGGCTATCACCCTCTACGGCGGGGCTTTCCAGCCCACTTCGGCTACCGCCCGCCGGCGGTGCCCGGGCCCACGCCCCACATCTCCCCGCGGTTGTCCCGTGGGGATTTGGTTTGGGCTTTCCCCCTTTCGGTCGCCCCTACTCAGGGGATCCCTTTTGGCTTCTCTTCCTGCGGGTACTAAGATGTTTCCTTTCCCCGCGTTCCCGCCCCTTACGGGGCGCCGGGGCTTGTTCGGCCCCGGCAGGAAGCCCCATTCGGGGATCCCGGGTTCTAAGCCTGCCTGCGGCTACCCCGGGCTTATCGCAGCTTGCCACGCCCTTCCTCGGCGCCCGAGCCGAGCCATCCACCGGGCGGCTTTGCCGTGCGGAGCGGCGGTTTGCGGGGCCGAGGAGAAGCCCTTTGGACTACCCACCCCCCATGGGGAGGTGATCCAGCCGCAGGTTCCCCTACGGCTACCTTGTTACGACTTCACCCCCCTTGGGAGCCCCCTGCTCGTCCCCCCACCGAAGCGAGGGGCCTCGCAGGGAACTCCCTCGGGTGGTGCGACGGGCGGTGTGTGCAAGGGGCAGGGACGTATTCACCGCGCGTTGGTGACACGCGGTTACTAGGGATTCCACGTTCACGAGGGCGAGTTGCAGCCCTCGATCCCTACTGGGGCGGGGTTTACGGGATTGCCTCCCCCTTTCGGGGTCGGGTCCCGCTGTCCCCGCCATTGCAGCTCGCGTGCAGCCCCGGGGTTTCGGGGCATACTGACCTGCCGTGGCCCCCTCCTTCCTCCGGCTTACGCCGGCAGTCCCCCTAGTGTGCCTCCCGCTCCGAAGAGCGGGAAAGCAACTAGGGGCGGGGGTCTCGCTCGTTGCCGGACTTTCGGCCCCGTGGTGGGGGATAAAATTTTGGATGTCTCAGGGGGATGGCCGAAATGATCCTTGTTATTTTTTCCTTCCCGTAGACTATTATACGGTATCTTTGTCTTTCCCCTCTCTGGGTCTTTCCATACGGCTTTGGCGTCGCCTCGATGCCTATCTGGCGCAGATAGTTTGACGCCGCATGTAACAACGGGAGGTTTGTGTTGGTAATAACCAGTCTCAACGACCCTCTTCGCGGCTTTTGTAGCGAGCCCTCTGCGTCTATCAGCCCAGCCACAAAGGGAGCTGTAGGACTTTTCAGCAAATTTGCGGCCAGTTCAAGACATAAGTAATACAGCTCCTTATTTGAAAATTCCAGGACATACGCGTTTCGGCCTTTTATCTTGTATATATGGCCTTTATAGCCAGCAGACAACATTTCAGTTCTAAGCATCTCTAAGAACTCCTTGTTACTGTCAGCAACCCTGACGAGGTACTTCCCCTCCTTCTTGTAGTGATAGAGGTAGCCATCCCCCAGGAGAAACCCGACAAAGTACTCAAGGATCTCCATAAAGATCACCCGCGCCTACGGGTTTAAAGATCACCCCCCATCCACGGGTTAACCGGACACCTCACGGCACGAGCTGACGACGGCCATGCACCTCCTCTCAGCTCGTCCGGCAAGGTCGTTAGCCTGGCCTTCATCCTGCTGTCGCCCCGGGTGAGGTTTCCGGCGTTGACTCCAA
>Ga0209739_100790_pt1 | contig 12104 bp, 12 predicted proteins | sample JossMetagenome_2_FD_184729 | JGI IMG/M metagenome (GOLD analysis project Ga0209739, IMG submission 184729) | Hot spring sediment microbial communities from Joseph's Coat, Yellowstone National Park, USA - JC3_ASED (SPAdes) (version 3) | ecosystem: Environmental > Aquatic > Thermal springs > Hot...
GACTGTAAGCATAGGGCTGAGGACAATGATAGGACTTCACCAAGCGAGACTCTGAGGGATCTGGGCGATGAATTTTACTCTCACAGCTCTCACACCCTTGAAGATCTAGATCTACTTAACGACGACATTGTAGACGATATCTTTAAGATGCTTGGGATAGAGACGAAGCGCAAGAGCAGACTTTACAACGCTTTTAAAATACCCATACTATATAATGAGCTCAAGAGAAGAGGGGTCCCAGAGCCCATTGCTGCTGTCCTGGTAGCTCGGAAAGCGGCTATTGACGAGGAGCGGGCTACACGCCGTGAGTGGCGCACATACCCTAGGAAGTCCTTTATTTCCTGCGTTGAGCGGGCAGGCTTTGGAGGGATGATGTACCGTCTTCTCGCTGAGGAATTCTATAGCGCCGTATCTAAGGCTAAGCTACGTGATAAGTGTGACGCCATAGCGAAGCTGGCCGTAGACAGGTACGAGCATCTCACAGTTACGGCGAGGAGTCGGCATGACAAGGAGGTCGAGGTCCCCCTGTCCGCTGCGCTCATCAAGTGCCTCTGTTACGGCAAGGCTAAGGAAGCATATGAGAACGCTTTGAAGGAGATGTACGGCAAGGAGGTCGATGCAGACGAAATATTCTCTGCCATATCATAATGTTCGACCTGATATTACGAAGTCCTGCTGTAATCCTCTTTAGCGTATAGGATCCATGCCTCTGCTAGGGGTAACTTATAAGGTCAGCGCGGCCTTCGATCATGACACTTCGTAGCCTTTTACGTTAGAGCCAGCGTCAGGCAACATCCGTGCCAGCATTCTATAACCTCTTAAAGTTCCAAGGTGCGCTTTAAGGCTGCTTCATCAAGCCAAATAAAGCAGAAAACGTCTTCCTTTACACCTTTGACGATAAAGCCCTCCTGACCTCTGCGTAGAGACCGACTTACGGGGCTGGCCCTTGAAAGGGCTAAGCAAGGACTAGGCTATGGCGATGAATGGGCTTATAAAAAGGCCCGCCCTGATCTACAGCCTTTACGCGCGGTCCAACTCGAGGAACTTTTTGTTAATTAACTTTATTACTTGTAATGCTTTATTATATTCGATGTGCTTCTTTGGGTCAAGCTCCCAGAGGCGGGCAAGGGCCTCCATATGGTCCTCAGACATACCGTTATCATAATGCTTGTAGGAGTTCCAAAAATCAATGACCAGAGACCTGACAAGAGGCAGGAACTGCCTTGGGTTAGGGACGTCGCCTATAAGTATGCGAACCACGTCCTTATAGACTCCCTCGGTGACTGCATTGATCAGCTCCGTCCACCTCAGCATCTTCGCATATCCCGCCTCTGCTAAGATCCTGGCTGCGTTGTCTCCCACTATCCCAGCTATTGACTTAGATACCTTTGAGACGTATGCGTCATGTCCAGCTGTTGACCTAGAAACCTTTTTTGAGGTATGTGCGTCATGTGAGGACTCCTGCGACCCCTTTTTGTCCGCCATGCTCTCATGCTAATTGGTCAGCTAAGGGATTTAAGCACCAACGGTACAACAGCCTTTAGCTATTTATCAACAGAGGCTGTACATATCTAAGCACTCTAGCCCTTTGGGGAAGAGCTCAGACCTAACAGTCTGTCCTCCTAAGACCAGTGATCAGGGTAAGCTTGTTGCATCTCAGGGCGACGATTAGCCTTGAGGGCTTGCGGTCAAGTCGTAAGGGACAGAGGACGGGAAGGACAGCCCTATTATTGAAAGTGCATTAAGGTAACGTTAGGCGAAAGAGCGGCCGAATGACCTTTTTACTTTCCCCTCCGTTTTCTAAGAGGGGGGACCCGAGAGGGGCCCATGAGCCCCTCCGCCCTACGTGGCGGCATTCCGGGGGATGACCTGCCCCAGTAGGGTCCCCCCGAAACTTTGCTGGGCTACCCATGAAAGTTTTAACCAGAAGCCTAGGTTGCTGGGGGACGCCGTTACCCTCTGGACCCTGAAGCTCGACGATAACGACCTGGGCCTGACGAGGTTCAGGAACGTCTACAGGGAGCTGAGGAAGGTGATAGGGGCGCCCAGGCGGCCAGGAGGCAGACACTTCCGCAGGCGCCTAGGGCTCAGGCGCTAGGGGAAGGCAACGAGTCCTCACCTTAACATCCTTTGGGCTCAGGCCGACTCCTCTAGGCCTTCCACGCAAATTTGTGTGGAAAAGCTGATATCACCGAGGTCATAGTTCTCAGGGCCACGTAGTCTCGGTCCATAAGCTTACTCGTCAAGGTCCTCGGCCTCACGCCCGCAGCCCCTGCCGCGGAACACGTACCTGCCCTCCCTCTCCGCATTAACGTCATGGACCCTTTCCCACATCCTATCAAACTCGTCGGGCGTCACGCAGTTCACCTCGCGCTGGCCCTCGTCGCCTATGTATACTATACAGATGATGTGCCGGTCCCGTCTGCTATCAAGGTACTGCACTTCGTTCTCAGTGAACGATATGCTCTCGCACAGCCTCTCGTCCCACCTGTCCTTTGGCACCCTCCTGCCCTTCACCTCCACCGTGTATCGCTCGCCGCCCTTGGAGACGATCATGTCGTAGGGCCCGGGCCCCCTCCTGTACTTCATAACTACGGAGTAGCCCATCTTCACGAGGTGTTCCGTTGCGAGCCGCGCAGCCTTCATCTCAACCTCTTCACTTAAGGGTGAACGCTCGCCGTGGCCCCAGCTGGGGCTCGCCACACATGGCTTCAGCTCGGGCGACTGCCCCTGCCCGCAGGCCTTGTAGACGGCCTCCGCCAGCTCCTTGGCGTAGGGCGCTGCCTCCTTGAACACCGGGGAACCCCTTATCACGGCCTCAAGGGCCACCTTGTCAGCTACGTCAAACCTGCCATGATCACGCAGGTACCTGCAGGCGTACCTCACGACGGCCACTAACTGAGGCCAGGGGACCTTTGAGTCCTTGAGCAGGCACTCAACCTGCGTGGCGACCTCGTAGGCCTCTTCTGAGGGGGAGCGCTCATAGTCTGCCACAGGCGGTCATAGTTTGCAGGGGCTGAGCGCTTCTAAAACGTTAAAGTAAGGCAGATAATTCCTTAGAGCGTCCCCTATCACGTTATGGGGACAGGTGCTGAAGGCCTGGACGTTAATCTCTAGGGTTTTGAGAGCGGAAGAAATAATAGAGCCCTTGACAGCTAATTTAACGCGGAGATATTGACCAGCAGAAGGAAGCGCTCCCCCTTTGATAACTACAGGCTTAAGATCTCTACGAGGATCTATGAGCCTGAGCTGCGCAGAGACTTCAAGGAGATAGTGGACAGCGCTGTGAGCAGTTATGATGAGTATAAGAAGCTTCTGGAGTTCTACACCGAGTACAGGTTAGAGGGGCGCCCGGAAGACCAGGCTATTTCAGAGGCGCTCCGCAGACTTGAAAGGTACAAGGAGCGGACCTCAAGCCTCAGGGGCTCCTGGAAGTCCCTGCTCTACGAGCGCCTTGAGGAGCGCCTCAGGTCCTACCTTGAGTGGGCTGGCTTCCCAGGGCTGATAGCGAGCCCAACTGCAAAGCTGGCCAGACATATAGCTAAGTACGGGCTAGGGGGCGACTGCGACGCCATAGCCAAGCTGGCCATAGCGAAGGGGCTTGAAGGCGTCACAACCACTATAAGGACCCAGGACGGCAGGGAGGTCAAGGTCCCCCTGTCGGCCGCCTTCATTAAGTTCTTCTGCAGCGACAAGGCCCGGGAGGCCTACGAGAAGGCGCTGAAGGACGTCTACGGCAAGGAGGTCGACGCCTCTGAAATCTTCGCCGCCCTGCCTAACCCCTGGTGAGCCCAGCATAATCGATAAGGCCGCCAGGGCTAAGGGCTGGGCTAAGGCCTCAGGGGTTGAGAGCGCAGCCCTGGGTCACCAGGCCTCATCCTCATGGCCGCTACAGGCCTTTGACAGGTCCTTTAACACGACATCCAGGCACTGCTCAAGCTGCTGCTTGAGAATATCCTTCAGACGCTTCTCTGCCAGCTTAACTGCTTGTGACAGGCACTTCTGTACCTCACCTGGATCAGCTTTGGATCTCTGCCCTAAGCAACTCTCGCACGCCTTCACCACGTACTCCTTCAAATCATCGGGGAGGTCTACGCAGGCCTTAGACTCCGTCAGGATCTTCTTTACCTTCTTTGTGATCTTCTTCTTCATTTCCTCCTCCCAATTCTCAAACTCTACAGCCATCCTCTTTCCCACAGGCCTTTTAACGTCCAGAGTTTTTAAGACGTAACGATACCATTGGGTCATTTTTAGGTAACGTAGATGGATGTTCTCTCCATCACCAGTGCTGACCTCAGAGGACGTCGTTATTAGCTCTTCCAATCAAATCAAGGCTGCGGTCGCGCAAGACCTTAACACCAAGCTGACGACCGACTTCATTAAAGGCCTTCTCATGTCTTCAACTTGGGCTCTATCTTAGACGCTTTCGATAGCCAGCAGTACACGCACTTTCCATTAATGCTAATAGCCTGGAGCTTAGCTTTATCTGTAAATGTGACGGACGATAACAATGTTGTATGGAAGAGGCCGGCAAACGGCCTAAAGAATCTTCACAAAAAGATAGAGAAGCAATTAGATGATTTATTAGACGATTTCCACAAGGCTAGAAGACATCACCTTTACGCGCTAATACTAGCGATCGCTAGCTTAACAGTATCGGCTCTGTCCAGTTTTTTCCTATCCCGTCCGCTTAATGCGCTTGCACAAGTGGCGTCGTCATTCCTACTTATCTTTGCCTTTATGCTTGGGCTTCACGCTGACACTCTTTCGATTTCTATTTTTATCTCTTTTTTCGTGAAGTAGCAGCAGCGATCCTTAACTTGTGGGAGGACATTGATGTCCTCATTATAGAAGCCCTAAAGCGCTCCAAAGTGTGCTCCGATGAGCTAACGTCAACCTCTTCACGCCAGCCCTGCGGCACTTTAATAAGCAGGCTTGCGGAGCAGATAATGAACGGGCTTGCGGGGCAGATGATAGACTTGTATGTATACCCACTAATTTCTATACCTTATATATCTTACCTGGATCCGACACCAATAACTAGCATCTTTTATACAATAGAGTTTGGCGGAATTTTTAATGTAATGTTCAACTTAGCAACTAGAGTTTTAGGTCTCTCCATACAATTACAGCCGCTCTTAAGCGCCTTCTCTCTGATCGTGCCAATCTCTGCATCAATACTTCTGGGCCTGAGCCAATGGGGCACGAACACGGCAGTCGGAGGCTTGCTAGAATCCAACTGCACATCTATATGGCTTGAGATGCTTAAGAAAGTTAGAGAGCGCGTATTCATGAACTTTATGATCATTTTATTTATATATATATTCTCATTTTATCTGATACCTATGTCACTAACCCCTAGCACGGGAGCTTTCAGCATATTATGGGGCTCGCTTTACTTTGGTTCGGGACTAGGCTTACTGGCGTCTCTTGCGCTTGAGCTGATGTTACTAACATCGTTTAGAGACTTTATGCATCTCAGATGCTCACTGAAACAAACACAGGAAAATAGAGGATAAATTAGGGAAACAGCAACATTTATAACACGTGGTAAGGGATCATATGTCGCAGAAGGCAGAGGGAAGGCGTGAGCCCAAGCCGTGGGCCGCAGGCCTGCTTAAGCTCAGCATAACCCTTTCGCGATGGTACCCCTCTACTTCTTCATGGGCGGCTTCTTCACGCCCTATATGGCTACGGGCGCCGCGCGGGGGATAGGCGTTTGCACGCCCGATGTTCTCCTAGTCCTGCTAGCGCTCACTGTCGTGGCCCTTGGAAGCCTGAGCGGCGGCCTCATGAGAGGGGCTGGCTGGGCCTGGCGGGCAGAGGGCTCATAGCTGCTGCCATGTCGCTTATACTTCTTGACGCCTCGGAGGGCAGGGGCTGCGACGTAGCGCTCTTCAAGGTCGCCCTCCTGGCGGCCGCCCTGGGCCTCACGCTCCTTGGCCTGAGCCTCTTCAGGCTCGGCGTCCTCCTCCTAAGCCCTTTCCTCATAGCCGGGGGCCTCATGATGACCGTGCCCTTCCTGGAGACCTTCATACCCGCCGTCTATGAAGGCTTCGCTAAGGCGCCGGGGCACCCCCCTGGCGGCCATAGCTGGGCTCCTGCTCAGCTCCACGAATATAGCTGCAACGGGCTTGCTGATATTCCTGTGGGACTCGCTAGGCCTCATCTTCAGTTACACGGGCCTCACGAGGCTTAGGAGGAGAAGGGTCCTGGTCAAGGTTGTGGTCAAGAAGTGATAGCTGCCGTAAAGCGCTTCTCCTAAGCGAAACCTTAAGCGCTGGCTAAGACGTAAGTAAGGCCATTCGCACGGGACAGGTCATCTTAGTTCTGATCTTTGACAACTGATGAGCGCTTCTTCCTCGGCCTGAGAGGCCACTAGATGCGACTATACAACTGAGCCCTTGATGGCGAAAGGGCTAAAATGGTGGGAAGCTTATAACTCTTGGTAAGACCTTGGCCTTAGGCCAACCCTCAGGCTGGTTCATCTACAGGCCTCCCTTCAACGGATTCGATGACCTCAGGAAGGTCCTGGACTGGCTTAAGGGCCTTAAGGGGACGCCATACATCTGCGTCTTCCCAGGGCCCTCTAAGCACTGGTACTGGTCCCTGAGGTACTCGCTTGAGGGGGAGCCCGGCTACGTCCTGTGGGGCGACAACACTAAGGGGCCGAACAAAGGGGGCCATGGGGCTTTGGGGATTCTAAATAGAGCCAGGCAACGTGGGTCACAAGCCCACTCCTCAGGCTTGTGGCGTAGATAACACCAGTCCGAGGACAACCCTAGTGCCCCAAAACCTCCTAACCCACTTAATATTCCTCTCAGTATCAGTCACGAGGACTAGGTAGCCGAATAATTCACCATCAACCATAGGCAACGCGCTAGTACTAATGCCCCCTTTGGAGGTTGCTAAACACTTTGGTAGGCACTATGAGGAGTGCCTGGATTACTGCGAGGATAGGGAGTGCAAACGTAAGTGTAAAGAGGAGACTACGTCAAAACCGTGTACAACGATGTAGTATAATGACGCGGTCTCCTCTACAGAGCCCTCAGCCAGATGCTTGTTCATCAAGTCATTAATTGCTTTAAGAACTTGAAATAGGCTTTTGCTCCTCAATCCACCAACTCAGCTTGCTCCTTAATATCCTCACCGTGGATTTCAACTGCTGCGATTAATCCTGTTGGATCCTTTAGGATCCACAGTCTCGGGTTATTGGGTATGCTCTCGACTATTGCAAGCCAGTACCTACTTCTCAGCTCCAGCGCGGTCTTTACCTCGTTCTCTGTCAACTCAACAACTAGCTCATCAATGCTTTTACTCCGTCCCTTGATCTCTAAACATATCACCTCCCCACTTACATCAACCTTGAGATCACATCCAGAACCCTTACCAATAATCCTGTACCCTTTCCCACCAAGCCTTATCTCAGTAAACCATTCAGCAAATCTCTCGATTTCTTCTCTGCTGGCGCTCTCCTTAACGCCTAGGACATTAACAAAGAACCTTTTCCAAGAAGGTGCCTCCTCAGGTTTCTCAAGATACTTCGGGCTTACGAAGGGTCCTATAGCGAAGCCTTTATCTTTCCACTTAAACCACCGCTCAATAGCACCATAAATGTCATGCAGCAGTAACTGGTCTGAGTACGCAAAGCTATCTTCGTCCGTAACGAGCTTTACCCTAACCTTGCCCCATTGAGCTGAAGATGATTGTTGCCACAATCTATGTAAAAGTCGAACAAGCTTTATGTTATCGTCAATGGAGGCGCTCTTCTCCAAAGCTTCTTTAACCTTGTTGATAAGATCCTGGACATACTTGTGTAACTCACAGCGCGACGAGGAGTAACATTTGTATAGTTGTCCATAGCCTAACACAACCTTTCCAAAGAACCCTCTCCAACCCTCAACATCACCGTCATACTTCGTGTAAGCGTCAATATCAAGTAGCTTAACTCCTAAAAGTTTTGCAACATCCTCAAAACCTGTAAAGAGTTCTGGATTCCAAACATTATCTGACTTTTCAATATCTCCATCCTTCGTTAATACCCATATAGGCTCAGTAACGACTATACCTGCCTGCTTAACCAAGAGTGTGGTGGCAAGCAACCTCTCTTTGTCTGGCGACGAATTTTTCGTAACAATCTGTTTCAGAATTGTTTTCTCAGCTATATCCTTCAAACTAAATTCTTTAACGCCAAGCCACTTAAGAGCCTCTTCACCGACGAGTTTAGTCATCTCCTCATGAACAAAGTCTAGAGACTTGAGATAAGTGTCTACTTCAGGGAACTTACCGCTAATCTCAATAACGCGCTCCAGCATCTTAGGAATATACGCATTACTAGCAAGCTTTAGCTCCCCGGAAGATGTTACAATGAAGCGTTTCCCAGGCGGTATATCAATGTTTTTTTCACGAGCTAGCCCATAGACTTTGCTTAAGAATATTATAACCTTATCCAAACCCTTATTCATCAAAGCCCTAAGCAGGTTTTCATTAAGAAGATCTACTAAGGTTAACTTAGGCACCCTATCCTTGTCTACCTCACGCAATTTAAGCTCTGGATCTAGAATGTGCTTCTCAACACCATAAATGTGCTTGAGGTCTTCCTCGTCAAAAAGCTTATACTTAATAAGCTCGTTAATAAGCTCGTAAACCTCCTCAGAAGCTTTCACCACCTGGGTTAACTTAACTTCATGCCCTTTGTAACATAGAACTGTAGGGTCCTTAAGAACTTCCTCTATTGTCTTGACTATGTATCGCTTTATAAGATTGTTCCAGACCTCGTCATCCACAGATGTATAGTCAAAGGCTGTCAGGTACGATTTCTTGAACTTCTTTCTAACGTAATCGATGACGTTTTTCAAAAGTTCTGCTAAGCTTTGCATCATCCAGTGATTCCACTTAGCACTAATATTTATGTACCTTCTACCAGGGTGAACAATGAAGTCTGCTTGAATAAGGAACTTAAGACCTGTTCTAACCTCTGCTAACGGTAGGAATGAGTACATCAACCAAAACCTGGTTTCCTCAATAGGTCTTAAATCATCCGTGACAGGATCTAACTCAAAGGCTATCGCCACCTCCCTCTTCGTAACATCTCCTCTCTTCGCCTTTATACTCACAGGATCTTTCTTAACGTCTTCAGGTACCTCAAACTCCTTCTTAAACACCAAGAACTTATTCCATGTAGGGGTACCTCCCTCCTCAGAAACATGAACCGTTACAACCCTTACCTTTACATCGTTGAACATCTCCTCTTTTTCTACAGACCAGCTTATGCTCTTGCGTTTGTTGTTTACATGATCAATGATTGTAATGCTACTTACGTGATCTAGGAATAGAAATATTGGAGGCTTCAATTCATCAAGCACATTAGCGATTTCTCTGCTTAGGGATGGGTCCTTGAGGTATATGGTGAAGCGAGTTTCGTCTTTTGGCAAGGCCGCTGTTGGTTGAATCAGTATTGGTGTTACTTGCCATAAGACTTCATCCGGCTTCAAATCGTACTTCTTCAAAATCTCTTGTGCCTCAGGTTTCTTCCAGAACTCCTCATTAAACTCAAAGCATATTCCAGCTGAACATACCTCTACATGGTTAGAGGCTTTGTACACAGACTTCCATCCAATACCTATGAAGCCTTTATATCCAAGTGCGGGCTTCTTCTTACTTGCAATAGCACATAAACTTTCAAGATCTTTCTCATCAAACGGCTTACCATTATTACTTATGATAACTTTATCTCCGTAAAGCTCAACCTTGAAGTACCCTGTCCTACCAGCTTCCAGTAAGGCATCTTCAGCGTTCTGAAGGAACTCCAGGACGAATTGACCAGGCTCAACGTATATAAGCTCAAGAAGGTTCGTTATATTCCCAAGACTTTCAGCTTGCATCCTGTAGTTAGGATCCTTTACAAAGTTTAGCCAGCGATCTCGAATCTCTAGAACCTTACTCTCTAAATCTGCCCTACCCATGATTAATCACCCCTGGCTTGGTGAAGTGCTCGGAGACGCTGAAGTCCCTCTACCCCCTTTATTGAGAGATTCTGAATTGTCAGTTTATTAACTCTTCCACAAGTTTTCCATGCCCGTTCACAGACCTCGTCAGAGGGTTTATCCGGGTGGTTATTTCACGACTTGTCAAGCCTCTGACGGCGGGTTTGGTTCTCCTGGTTGCTAGGTGGGTACTTAACCGCACATCGGTTAAACATTACTGTTCACCAAGGCATGAGAAACTAAGGTAATGGTACCTCAAACGCACACCCATGAGGCTTATTGCCACAGAGGAGCGATAGGGGTCGCGACTACATGCCTTGAACCTCGACGACAATGACCGAGCCTGATGAGGCTCAGGGACGTCTATGGGGAGCCAGGCGGCCAGGAGGCTGACGTATGCAAGCGCCTAGGGCTCAGGCGCTGGTAATGGACGAAAGCCGTCACCTTGACGCACTTAAGGTCTCCAGCTGAAGCCTCTACGTCTTCTACGCAAACTTGTGTGGAAAAGCTGATATTGCTGAGGTCGCATTAGGCAGGGGGCTGCAGGCCCTTACCTGCCCCTCAAGCACTTTTCTACACAAAGTTGCGTAGAAACGCCTTTAAGCCCTGGCAGCCCTCCCTGCTCCTAGGCGAGGCGCGTGGAGGCCCAGCCCAGCGGACGCGTGGTGGTCTGCCCCAGGTGCGGCCAGCCAATAAGCTACATTGAGAAGCACAGGAGGAACGGCCACGTCTACTACTACGCGGTCCACTACCTCGGCTACGAGAGGGCCCCTGACGGCAGGGTCGTCAAGAGGCTCAGGAAGTGCTACCTCGGCCCCGAGGCCTACACGGAGGTCTCCCGCACGCACGGGGACCTGGGCCTCACCTTCAGGGGCCTCCTGGAGGGCGGCAGGGAGCTCGAGTACCTGGAGGGCCTCGTCAGGGCCGTTGAGGCAAAGCTTGACGGCGGCCAGGCGGGCTCGGACAGCGCCCTGGCGGAGAGGCTTGAGGGGCTGGCGGGCAGGCTCGCCAGGCTTGCCGAGAGGCTGAGGGAGCGCGCGGCCTCAGGAGGTCAGGCCACAGAGGTCTCCTAGGCTCACGCCGTCCTTGGCCTTTTCTACACAACCTTGTGTGGAAAAGTGCGGCTGGGCCTCATGCCCTGCGTGACCTGACGCTCAGAGGACCTAGGCGCCCTGCCGTGGGCCAGGGGGACGCGACAGGCCATGGTACTTGACTTCGTGAGGCAGGCCTCAGAGGCCGGCCCGGAGCGACTTGCCCTGGTAAGGGACCTGTTAAGGGAGGTATTCGGTAATGCAACGCAGGCGCCTTCGCCGTCCTCACAGTCCCAGGCGATAACGGCTGGGAGACCAGCGGTGAAGGAGGTCCAGGTGCCGCAGCCCGCGCCGGTCGTCCCTAAGGAGCTTACTGACCGCCTGATGGCCCTAGATGACCACCTGACGGCCCTGGAGGAGAGGATGTCAAAGTTCGAAGCAAACCTTGAGAGGGTGGTCAAGGCAATTGACGGCCAAGACAGGGCCCTGATAGATGAGGTCTCAAGGCTGGGGGAGGAGCTCAACATGGTGAGGCGTGAGTACGAGAAGATTCAGCAGTTACAGCAGGCCATGACCTTATCACCTTAACCTGGCCAGGCGTCAGCTTCACCTCGATAAGGTCCTGGGCGAGTTTCAGGTCAGGGATTAGGACAAAATGTCGTCAGAGTCCATGTAGGACCCGCAGCCCCTGACGACGCTGGCGCCCTCATTGCCCTGGCTCTCAAAGCTCTCCCTGAGCTTTAGCGCCAGGCCCAGCGCCTCGTCGTCAACGCTTCCTGGTCGGCCTTCCTCCCGCCTACCACCTGCTCATATGGTCGACCTTCTTTAACAGGCTGGCCTCAGCCCTGAGGTGATTTTTAGGCCCCCTGACCCCCACTAATGGGGGACACCGTGGGGGTCATAATTGACACGCTCAAGGACGCCCTCTCGCTGTTAGACGAGGACAGGAGGAGGAAGGCAACGGAGGCGCTTGAGAGGGTTGAGGAGCTCTACTACGACGGAAGGACGACAGTGACAAACGAGGACGCCTTCTTCATGGCCCTGGGCGTCGTGCTCTTCTACGTGGTCCCAGTCTGGCCGCGTGACG
>Ga0209739_100793_pt1 | contig 12005 bp, 10 predicted proteins | sample JossMetagenome_2_FD_184729 | JGI IMG/M metagenome (GOLD analysis project Ga0209739, IMG submission 184729) | Hot spring sediment microbial communities from Joseph's Coat, Yellowstone National Park, USA - JC3_ASED (SPAdes) (version 3) | ecosystem: Environmental > Aquatic > Thermal springs > Hot...
AGAGAGAGTTAAGCTGGCTCTAGCGATTATTCAGATTGAAGATAGATTTGCAACTAGCTATGTCATTGTGAGACCAAGAGATACAACGCCTCTGATAGATGTCGTGGCTTTAGAACAAATGGGCCTTAGAATAGATCCTTCGATAGGAAAATTTATAAAAGGACTTTCACTAATGCTTTAGACAAACATTTTGTTCATAGATCCTTGACTATTTTTAAAAGACCTTCACCTATGAGTCATAGGATCTTTTCAAAAACATTTAATCCTTAAGCGAAATATCAGGAAGCATATTACTATGAATCCTATTTCAGGCAGAAAGGGACAAGAACAGATCTTAGTTAATATAGTGTCATGCAGGCTGTTGCTCCTAGAAAATCTTTGAAGAACTAAAGTTTCTTACAGTCAGCAGAAAAAACCATGACTGTTAAAGAGGAATCACAAAATTTCTCGATACATGTTTTGAAATTTCCTGATTACGTTGAAGAATTTGATTCTATATTGGTTAGATCTTTTCTGTCTTTTTGATAGTCTTCATATAAAACCTGAAAGATCATTAATGACGTTTCTTCTTTGTATGAAACAAACTTTATCTTATATATACTATAACATACAAAAAATAATTAAGATAATTAGTAAAAATGTTCACGAGTGAAAATTCTAGTAAGTTGACGTAATTTACAGAATAAATGAAGCAGGTTGTTATAGAAACATTGGGCTAGAAAGTGTTATAACTAACTGTCGTAAAAATGTTGTCTTTATTTGTAGCATTACACTATTAAAATAATCATCATAGATCTATTAATGGACAGTAGATGTATATTGTTTCCCTCTTTTGACTAAGCTTATTACACTTTCGATATCCTCAGATGATGTCAGAAAATTTATTGCTATTAATACTGGTATTATTATATAAATCCTTTGATTTACTGAAACAGAATAAGATATCCTTTCCTGCCTCTCCCCTACCTTTTGTTCTAACATTGTTAATGAAATAGGAACGGGATAAGACATGACAAATGTTATTGGCATTAAGAAAGTAAACTTAGAGGATAAGTTATTTATCGAATTAATCAATGAAAAATCTTGGTAAAGAGATAATAGTTTTTGAAGACTCTTGCTATTATTTGCAATCGTTAAGTCTGTGTCTATAATAGAGTATTTTTCAAAAAGAATTTTAATTATATCAGGGTTTAAAATACTTTCATTTACATCTTCATAATCAATATATTCGATGAGCCAATCTCGAAAAAGATGTTGAACAGTTGTTTTAATCCTTTTTAAAGCGTCGTTAACAGCTAGTTTAATAGTGTTCTCATATGCAAGTCTGCATTTGATACTTTCACACTTCTCTTGCCATCTTTTTCCAGTCTCGTCTTTTATAAGTTCGTAAAGATAAAAATCTATATATATGCACGAAGTAAACTTTTCGCTATCATTAATATTGTTATCTCTGTTTTCATTAACCTTAGTTTTATCATCAAGTTCTATATTTGAATGGATGTGTTTGCATATCTCGACGATAATTTTTGATAATTTATTCTCTCTACTTAATTCCTTCTCGGAACTATTATACTTTTGCGTCTTTGGTAGAAGAAGATTTGCTGATGGCATGATTACTAAGACCATTTTCTTAAACGAGGGAATAAACCCTGATCTTACATTTGAAGCTGGGGAATAGAGAAGATCCCAAGGGTTTGCCAATAGAAATAGCGTCATAGATAATAAGATTTTCTCCCATCGGGATAATCCGAACTCTACTGATCTTCCAATCCTTAATAAGGTCATATAAATTATTGCCTGAATAATTTTCTCGCCTTTAATATCTACTTTTTTGATGTCATCTTTTTTATCCCGAGGAACATCGTATGATTTGAAGCCAGGTATTATTATGCTAATGTTGATGTAAGAGAACAAAAATGCAATCAATAATATCATTATTGGGGTTAAAAGAAAAGAATGTGATGAGATAGATATTGGCATGTCCCAACCAATGGCTTTAAAAAGATATAATGTGGCTATAGGCATCAAGATCAAATTATTTATTAATGAGGTAATTATCATGAAATTGCCGAATATGATTTTTAATAAAAACGTTTTTCCTCCGCTTTTTCTCAAGATCTCACTAATTTTTCTGATAAAGATCTTGGAAGACGCATCCATAAGATTCTTTTCGAAATCGTACACGTTAATATTATCAGCATTAGAAAAAATCTCACTGATCTCAATCATATTTAACGAGAATAATCTTTTAAAATTATCTCTGATAAAATTATATTCAACATAATAACTTAAGCCGATCGAAAGTATTATCAGAATCAATGCCAGCAAAGCATAAAAAGTTCCGTTGACAGGGATCTCAGGAATAATTAGTTGATATAGAATAGCCATAGATAGATATAAAAGAATTTTTGAAGAAACATGAAGAAGTTTATGCACATACCCTAACTCTAGCTCTTTTTCAGATATTTTCTCTATTATATCAAAAAGACTCATAGCTACACACTCTATAGAAAATATATTGTGTAAAATCTTTTATTCTACACGTTTCGTTTAGGTTGTATAAAAAAGATCTTTAATATACTTTCTCACGTCTAACATATAAAGCTCTACTAGGAATCTGTCGCAGGAGATATTGATTAAAATATTCATGATACAAGTCTTTGATGCGCTGTTCAGTTGAAAGAAATATTCCTAATATCTGTCTAATTTGTCTAAATAATAGTAATTATGGTATATAGAGTGCTATCTATATATCTTGAAAAATTAAAAGAAACTTGTTCAGCTGTATAGAGGTTTGTCTGTTTTTAGATGTGAAATATTATATAACAGCTGATGACATCTATATCATTGTTATAGTTGAGAAAGATGCTAGGACCGTGCTTGAGCGCTGATTAAAAGTGGCGTAAAGATTTAAAGATCTTGATCCTATTCTCATACCATAGCCTAGCAAGACTGATATATCTTCAACAAAGTTTGAGTAGCTATCTTGGCAAGTTCTTTGTTAAAATAGGTTTACATCTCTAGGAGATCATATTTTTCTAATTTGAATTAAAGATGATCAGGCCTGGAGATATATTTAAAATAAAGATCCTAGCCTAAGTTATTTTATATCAGTTATCATCGATCTTTTATAGATAGAGATCATCTTTTACGTCGAGAATAAAATCTTTTATTAATTAACAACTATCTTTAATAATATTTGATGGTCATTTGATTTATGAAGCCAGTTGAAAGAAAGATCGAGTGTGCCAGAGAATTTGCCGAAGGTCTCTGTGATGTTGATAGTGACGTGGATATTCTTGTTGTAGTTGATAGAGTCTCGAATGATATTAAGAATATTGTTGCAGAGTCTGTCTTCGAGATCAGTATAAAATTTCATGAGCCCATAGAATATATTATTATGAGTAGTGAGGAGTATAAATCAAGAGGAAAAGACGATCCATTTAAGTATGAGGTTGGGCGATATGGCATGATTCTTTATAATGATCCAAAGTCTGAGAAGGAGATAATTAAAGATTAATGAACCAGCTTAAGAATATTATGATAAACAGTGTTAGGCCTATATTATGAAAAATAATGATCTTTCATTCTGTCAGATCCTATATATAGATGGGTCTGTATATGAAAAATTTTTCTCATGGAATCCTAAGATCAAGAATATGTTGTAGATATATCAGCAGACATCTTTACTTAATTTCTCGAGATAAACTATCTCTCAGACCTAGACTCTTTAACATCTTCCACCCACTCTTCTACACTAACATTCATATTTTCTAATGCTTCATCAATTATCTTCTTTAATCTCTTCATCTTAACTCTCTTAATCTCCTCAAGACTCTTCATATTCTTCTCTCTAATATTTTCATTCAATTTCTCAGTCTCTTCTCTCAAAGACTTCTTCACCTATAGACCTGATCTATTCTCTAATTATCTCTTACGACATAAATACATAAACACCTCTTATCATATCGTCTCTGCAATACGCATGTTGGTGCACAAAGATCTTGCTAAACAAATATTATAAATACTCTAAGATGACAGCACCATATTATTTATTATTTACAAATTGTCTATTGTCAAACAAAAGATCTGGTGTGATTCTATACTACGAAAGATCATTCATAAATATTTTATTGTCAATAGAATATGTTTCCACATTATTTTCAGAATATAAAGCTCTCAACTTTTCTTAAAACGCCTGATGTCGTGTCAGGCATCATATTTGCTCTCTCAATTGTTAAAAGACCTATGATTATATTCTCATCAAAACCGTTTTGAGCCAGAACCTTCTTAACACTCTCAGTTATGTCTGCTACTGCAACAATCTCATATCTCAAGATCTCCCCTCGATCTCAAACATCAACATAACCGCCTTAGAAGCCTTCGCAGGCTGACCAGATATAGACCAGATATAGAGATGAAACTAAGGATCCTTCCAGTGCACTCAACACCTATCTCCTCAGCAAACAACCTATCTATTAAAGTCATTCTGGCACCCGTGTCTACAAGAGCTGTTGAAGAATAAGATCTTTTGTATCCTCGTAGATAAACTCTTGCTCTAGCCAAAGCCATGAGCCTTATACCATTTAAAAACATGATTTAAAATCTTAATAAACCATATATTATCTCTTCTAAAGATCTTTTTAATCAAAAGAGATAATAGATAAGATCCTGAGGAGATAAAAGATAAAACAATGTCTAGAAACCCTGAGATCATGATCATATCTTTCCTCAAGATCCATATTGCTAGTATATAAATTTATTCTCACAAAAAATATATTAACAACATACTTAGAAAAGGTGCACCATATAAAACCTAACTTTATGAAAAATATAAAAATCTTTTAGATCTAAATAGGGACAAAACATCTCACGAACAAGAATAAGATCTTTTTACGAATTGTTTGACGTGTAGAATATGATGAAAAATGTTTTAAGCAGAGAAACTATGATTCAGATCTTTTATAATTTGTCTGTGAAAGCATAAGAAACTTCGAGAATGTCTCTTCTTTATCTTATCTATTCTCTCTACGTAAGATTTTATATTTGTACGATACTAAATCTTTTTGAGGCGACTATTTTTGAGGATACCTGTCATAGATCTTCATGAGGACATATCTACATATTATCTATTAGCCGGTGGTGGAGAGCCTCTTGCTGATTTCAGAGATGATGTTGCTGGTCGTGATGCTGACATACCTAAGTATATTCGTGGTAATGTGAAGCTAGTTTTCGCATCAATTGCTCCCAGTATTGTGACTTTCAGACCCGAGGAATCTGTTAGGCTCAAGAAGTTATATGGCCGATGGACTCCTGCAATAGGTTATAGAGTGCCTCAATCAATTATTTTAGAACATTTCTCTATATATTATAGACTTGTAGAGACATATCCAGAGCTGATGATAATAGAGAGCGTTAATGATATAGAGAAAGTTTTTAATGAGGAGGGCAGGATCGGTCTTTTAATACATTTAGAAGGTGCTGAGGCAATAGATGATCCTTACGATCTTGTTCTTCTGAAGAAGTTAGGTCTGAGAAGCATTGGTATCACTTGGAATTATAATAATAAATATGGATCTGGCTGTATGTCTAAGAAAGATTATGGGCTGACGCCAGAAGGTGAGGAGCTTGTCAAGACAGCTAATAAAATAGGCATAATAATTGATATAGCTCATGCAAGCAAGAGAACAGCTCTTGAGACGATAGAGACCTCCTCGAAACCTGTTATAATTAGCCATGCTAATATACGCAGATTTGTTGATACTCCGAGAAATGTTGATGATGAGATTCTTGAGGCTCTTAACAAGAATAAAGGTGTGATAGGACTTTCAGCAATAGGACCTATTATATCATCTAAATCAAAACCAACATTAGAAGATCTTGTCCAACATTTTCTTTATCTCTACGAAAAATACGGATCTGATATAATAGCTATAGGCACAGATTTTCACGGGCTGCTAGGTCTTCCAGCTCCTGAGGGACTAGAGTCAATAGATAAAATACAGACCCTCCTAGAAAAACTTAGAGAAAAAGGTTTAAGCGATAATGATCTGAGGAAGATAGCCTATGAAAATGCTCTTAGAGTGATAAAAACTAATCTTACATAACCATATGATTCTTCGAATTTGTCAAAAAGATCATCATTCCGAGGACGAGTACTTATATTGTTCTTTATAAGGAGATGGATCTTATAAAAATTTTTAAGATACTTAAGTATACTATCAAAATAAAACTTATAAATTATGAGAAATATTTATTTAGTAAGTATAAATGAAGGTGTAGTTAAATGATCATGGGAAATGGATCTTATAAAAAATTTTTAAGGTACATAATATTGTCATCTCTAATATATTTAGTAATGTTAAGCTGTGTAATATTATCTCCATCATTTATTATATCTGAGGCTCAGGTATCGCGAGATTATGTTATAGTCTCTTTAAGGTCTGATCTTTTGACTATGAACCCATTTATGCAGTCATTAATTGATGAGTTTAGCGTAATGGAGCTAGTATATGATACGTTATATAGACAGGCATTGAACGGCTCCTTTATTCCATGGCTTCCAGATCAAGTGAAGGTTTTGGAGAACGGCACTTTATGGATATTTCATATTAGAAAAAATGTATATTGGCATGATGGCAAGCCTTTAACAGCTGAGGATGTGGAGTTTACATTAAATTATACTGTGAAATATAGATTTCCCACAAGATCTAATGTTTGGGAGCCTATAGAGAGAGTGTGGAGAGAAGGAGATAATGTATATGTGAAGCTTAGGTATCCTTATGCAGCATTTTCAGCGGCATTAGCATCTTTATTTATAGTTCCTAAACATATATGGGAGAATATTACAGATCCTATGACATTCTCTAATTTTGATAATCCAATAGGCTCAGGACCTTTCATATGGGAGAGTAGAAAAGCTGGAGATTATATTCAGCTAAAGGCGAATCCAAATTACTGGGCAGGGCCTCCTAAAATAAAAGGCGTGATCTTCAAAATATATGGAAGCTCTGACGCAGCTTATACCGCAACGGTTAATGGAGAAATAGATGCTATGAACAACCTCTTTATACCTCCACTACTATTATCAAAGGCATTGGATCAGGTGAAAGCTAATCCAGCTCTCCGGATACATTTTAGAAGACCTGTATTCGTCGAGTATTTAACATTTAGTCTTGAGAAGTATCCCTTCAGCATCAAAGAGTTTAGAGAGGCCATGTTATATGCTATAAATGTGACCGATATCGTTGAGAGAGTTTATCTAGGCCATGCAGACCCGGGAAGCTTAGGAATGTTTCCACCTGTTTTCGGCGACATGCCTGAGAAATGGTATAGACCTGGTCTTGAGAAAGAAAAGCTTTATCCATTTAATTTAACAAAAGCCAATGAGATCCTTGATTCTCTAGGGTTTAAACGAGGCCTTGATGGCGTAAGAGTTACTCCTAATGGGACGAGATTAGAATATGATTTGTTAGTTTCCTCAATTTATCCTGATAGAATAAGAATCGCTGAGATGATTAGAGACTGGTTTGCTCAGATAGGTATTAAAATTAATGTGGTTGTACTAGATCATAGGACGGTCGTCTCAAAATTGCTTAATAGAGAATTTCAGATGGGTATTATAGGAATCTGGCTGAGCGATCCTGACGACTGGTTCCTTCTACTTCACTCATCAAGCGCTGTAAAAGGAGGATTTAACACAGCAGATTATAAGAACCCTGTGGTAGATAAGCTTTTGGAAGAACAGAGAGAAGCCATAAATGTAGAGACGAGACGTAAAATATTATGGAAGTTGCAAGAAAAGGTTGCTCAAGACATACCTTATATACCTCTAGTTCATATTCATGAGGGATATTTGTATAGAGTAGATAAAGTGTCGGGATGGCAACTCTCAGAACTATTCCAGCCTGCCAACTTCTGGTCATTTATATCTCTTCAATACGTAACAGCAACACCAACAGCTACTACAACTCCTTCACTGACACCGACTACTACCCCCACACCTGCTTCACCTACTCAGCCATTCAAGACGCCAGCCTCACCCACCGCTCCACCTGCACAGATAACTACTCCGCCTCCAGAATTAGAATTTAATGTTATAGTAGGAACAATCATAGCTATTATAATTATAACAATAGTTATAGCAGTCATAATCTTCCTGCGAAGAAAAAGGACATAGGCAACGCCTATGGCCTCCTTCTTAAGTTTTGTAATAAAAAGTTTGGTTCATAAATTTATTATTTTTTTCATTGTTATTACACTAATTTTTTTGATACCAAGACTTGCACCAGGCACTCCGATAGATTATCTTGTTGAAAATCCTAGAGTGCCTCCTGAAGTAAGAATTGAGTTGATTAAAAAGTTTGGTTTGGATAAACCTATCTTCCCAGATCAATATATTAATTTTCTTTACAACTTCTTTGTAAGACTTGATCTTGGCTACTCATTTACGTATCAAGAACCTGTTCTTAAAGTGGTGTCTGAAAGGCTTGTATGGACTCTTATTCTGATGGGTTCTGCTATTGTTATATCAATACCTGTGGGAATCTTGATCGGATTGTTACTAGCGTGGAGAAGAGGTTCATCGACAGGATATGTATTAACATCTCTTATATTATTAGCAAGAAGTTTTCCAGTATTTTGGATAGGCATGGTTCTTCTACTTATATTCTCGTTTTATCTTAAAATAGCACCCTCTGGTGGAGCATTAACACCCGGTGCCGTATATACTAATATATTCAGCTACTTAGAAGATGTTTTAAGACATCTGGCTCTGCCTCTTATAACAATCTCATCGGTGTTTATACCTCGTTATGTTATTTTAATGAGAAACGCCTCGTTAAATGTGTTAGGCGAAGATTTTGTGTGGGTTGCCAAAGCGGTGGGGCTTTCCTCAAGACATATATTGATCAGTTATGTAGGGAAAAACGCTATACTGCCGATAATGACTTTGATCTCTATTGACATAGGTTTCATTGCTGGAGGGGCTGTTGTTACTGAGACTGTGTTTTCATATCCTGGAGTTGGCAGACTTATATATGAGGCTGTTTTAAACAGAGATTATCCTCTGATACTAGGAGCATTTACTATTATAGTAGGCGTCACATTAATAGCCTTAACTATTGCAGAGCTTCTATACGCGATAATAGATCCGAGGGTGAGACGTGGTGAGACTTAAACCACGTCGACTCATAGATTTTTTAAAAAGATTAGCTAAGAAGCCTCCTGGCGCCATAGGTCTCGCAATATTACTGACACTTGGTATTGTAGCAATATTTGCACCATATATTTCTCCTTACAACCCTTGGGAGAGAGTTGGAACACCGTTTGAGCCTCCTAATCCAAGACATCTTCTGGGGACAAATGATGTGGGGCAGGATATACTGAGCGAGGTTATATGGGCTTCAAGAATCTCTCTCACAATAGGTTTTCTCTCAGCACTTATATCGGCTCTTGTAGGAACATTTCTTGGTGTGATAGCAGGTTATTTTAGAGGCTTGTTAGACAGATTAATAACCTCTATAACAGATATAATGTTGCTAATACCTTCGTTGCCTTTGATGATAGTATTAGCGGCATTTCTGGGAAGAGGTATTTTTATAATAATATTTGTTATAGTAATCACCAGCTGGCCATCTGTATGTAGAATGATCAGAGCTCAGACGCTGTCTATAAGCTCACTTCAATATATAGAGGCTGCAAAAGCCGTTGGTGCCGGTAGCGGCAGAATATTATTAAAATATATCATTCCACAGATACTCCCTCTTACCATGGCTGTAAGCATATTAGGCACAGGAGAAGCCATGATCGCTGAGGCAGCACTAAGCTTTTTAGGTCTTGGAGATCCTTTGGCAAAAAGCTGGGGAACTATAATCTACTGGGCTTTCGTCTCAGGAGGATTTACTTATGGAGCCTGGTGGTGGTTTGTCCCGCCAGGAGCATTAATAGCATTGTCAGTTTTCGGATTTATGAATCTAGGATATGCATTAGAAGAGGAATTGAATCCAAAGCTAAAACAGCAATAATATTAACTTAAAAAATTTAAAAGTTAGCCAGTTAATTCATTACTATTATAATAAATTAAATTACAACTGAAAGCCTTGCCTTTAGGGCGGGGAGGAGGTCAGATAAGAACTAGAATAATCAATTTAAGAGGGTTCTTGAGACAAAAATTATGTAATATGAAACCTATGAGTTGATAATATGAGGTTTAATATCTTCTTCGCAATTATTAATAGGAGATAATTTGGGGAGAAATTTAATGCTTGAAGATGCGTGGAAAGTTCTTCAAAGGCTTGGCAGGAGCTTGAGAACTATAGATCTACAAAAGATCATATGATACTTCGTGATGCTGCTGAAAAAGGATGGCTAGCCGTTAACAAGGCTGTTGAAGCTCTTTTAAAAACATATGGCATCGAGGCTGAGACATATAAGGAGAAGAGAGATCATCTTTTAAAACTAGGTTTCGACTTGTTAAGAGAAAGATTCGCTGCCAGAGAGAAGTTTCTTCATATAGACTGTTTCTACGACGGATTATGTGATGAAGAATTTGTATTGAGAGAGCTTGATAAAGTGGAGAAGATGCTTAGAGAGATAGAGAGTATGATAGAAGAAATCGAGAGAAACAAAATATAGCAACTTCTCATATGGATATAATGCTTGTTTTCATACAGCTTTCAGATGATCAGACAGTTAATATTTTTAAAGATCTCTCGAGTAATCCTAGACGAAAAAGCGACAACATATGATTAAAATCTGTTTTCTACAGCAATACATAAAGTTTTTCTTCGAAATCCTTAGATAAAAGACCAAAATGAAACTTTTTTGCTAAGGCAAGATTATACAGATTTATAGATCATTCGAAAAATCTAGATCTTGAGCTCATAATTGATGCTGGATCAACATATACATGAGTTGGAAAAGAAAACTGTTAGAGCTAGAAATAAAATATATCGGTAAAAGATTTTTCAAAATGATCGAGGGAAGATTCATCAAGAGATATTTGTAGGAGCTATGATAGAATATAAGAATGAGAAAGCTACAACAATAGTTGTCTTTGCTGAAGCAACGCTGAAGTATTAGAAGCATATGTTTTAGAAGCTCTAGGTCTAGAGAGATCCTGAGAATAAAAAATTAAAAAGATCTCACATGGCCTTTGTGTATTAATATGATCGAATCAATTCATCTGATCAATGCTTCTGTTAATTATTTCAAGAAGTTTTTCAGCAAGAACACTTATTTTATCAGCTAATAGGTGAGTCTGGATCCTGCTACAAACATTTTCTATATCTCCTCTCTTAATATCTTTCTTCTCGTTATCATTACAGAATTTATTTATAGATCTTCATAAAAACTCTTCTATGAACAGATCAAAAATTATCACGATTATCTTCTGAGACCTCCCATATATTCCAATATGAACATTGTTTCATAAAATAGATTAGGTAGATACAAAAAATACGTGAAAGATTTAAATGAAGAAACAAATTAGATTATGGTATATAGCTTGAATATTGCTGAGTTAAAAAAAGAGTTTCTTAGACTGCTTAGAGAGGATGAAGAGTTTAGATTTGCTGTTGCTGGTTTGATTGGTTTTGAGGAGCTTCTTAAGAGGTTTGAGAGACATGAAGAGGAGCTTAGAAGAGTTTGGGAGGCTATTGAGAAGCTTAGACAAGATCTTCATATGTTTATGAAAGAACAAGAGAAGAGATGGGAAGAAAACAACAAGAAGTGGGAGATGAACTGGCGCCTATGGGAGGAAAATAATAAACGTTGGGAAGAGAATAACAAGCGTTGGGAGGAAAATTGGCGTAGATGGGAAGAAAATAATAAGAGATGGGAAGAGAATTGGCGTAGGTGGGAGGAGAACAACAAAAGATGGGAAGAAAATAATAAGAAGTGGGAGGAAAACTTCCGTAGGTGGGAAGAAAACAACAAAAGATGGGAGGAGAACAATAAACGTTGGGAGGAAAACAACAGAAGATGGGAGGAGGCTTATAAAAGAT
>Ga0209739_100794_pt1 | contig 11991 bp, 11 predicted proteins | sample JossMetagenome_2_FD_184729 | JGI IMG/M metagenome (GOLD analysis project Ga0209739, IMG submission 184729) | Hot spring sediment microbial communities from Joseph's Coat, Yellowstone National Park, USA - JC3_ASED (SPAdes) (version 3) | ecosystem: Environmental > Aquatic > Thermal springs > Hot...
TCGTAACGCCGACTCTCACAAGCACGTAGACATCGCTGTGCATTATCTGGGCACCCGGCACGTCAAGCCAGATGCCGCTCAGCTTCGTGGTCTTTATACTTACATTCAGCCCAGGCTCCCTCCCGTCGACGCTTTTAATGTCGCGCGGCAGATACTCCTCTAAAGGCCCCACACTGTAATCAAGCTCTACCCTTATGCGATACCTCTCTCTCAGCCACTTAACAAAAGCAATCTCGCCCAAGAAGCCCCGTATTGTATCAGTCCACAGCTGGCCCAAGTCCCTCTGCCGAGCAGTGCCGTAGTCAGTTGCGGCAAGCTTAGGCGCCACACCCAGCGCGTAGACCGCCGCAGAAAGATAGTCCATCTGTTCCAGAGCGACTTCAGCCGACTTGAGCCATTCAAGCCACATCTGCAGACAGCTACGCCAGCTCTGACCCTGCTGAGAACCGCACAGGGCGTCCACATCAAGACCCCTAACCGCGCCCTCGCACAGCTCCTCCTCAAAACCTGAAAACACGCGCAACTCAGAAGATTGTTTCAGCTCTACCTGCAGGAACCCAACACAATCTGAAAGCCTACTCATACTTCTACATCGCGAAGCCTAAGCATATTAATATGATAAAGACGCGAGGATATTGATGCACTGCACAGATAGCTCTATATGACCACCTGAGAGTTCTGCGTCTATTGTGCAAAAATCGCGAAATATTCCAGGGGGTGTTTGGGGGCATCAGCAGTAAATCGCCGGCAAGGTAAAATCAAGGCGCCGTTCTTCAGCGCACCAAAGAAACAAAAGAGGAGTGAGGCGGGAAAAGCACGCCATTCTTCGCAGTGCTGTGTGACGAGTTCGAGACATGTGGGGCGGTATGTGCCGCAGTCTGCGCCGCGGCTGTGCCGGGAGCTGTCCCCGCGTTGGGCTACGCCGATGTCGCTGTGCTGTCTCGACGCCGGTCAATGCCTAGGTCCAGGGCGGCTCTGCGCCTAACAACGGCTCGTCTTATTCTACGGCCGCCTCAATCTTCAGCAGAGGAGCTACGACAACTTCAAGCCTAAGGCCAAATAGGCGTTTCTCAACCCCCTTGATGACTTCGCCAGCCTCTGCACCTTCGGCGAATTGCTTCATCATTTGCGCGTAGACAGCCGTCGCAATCCTAAACCACTAGTCCTCGCACAAGATGTCACTAACCGCAGACAGCTCCCCCACCCGCCGCCGCGCCTAGCCTCAGCCAGCTCTTTTTCAACCTGCTTAATCTCCGCCTCCACCTCCTCTGCCACACGCCGCAACAAGCCTCTAAGAGCCTCAAAATCCATGGAGGGGAGGGGAGAAGTTTAAATTTGCTCAGCATGACAAAAGCGGCAGAACGCCAGACGGCGCCTCGGCAAGGGGTTGATGCTCAACGTGTGGAGACATATGGTCCGCCTACGGCATATATAAGCATGCTAAGGGGAGGGCAAGGACCTTAAGGACATTGCGGAGGCCTCTGCCGCAGTGACCTGTAAGCCGCTTCAATACGCCTCGTTGAGAATGTGGGAAAATACAAGAGGCGCTGGCAGATCCTTAAAACCCGCCTCCGGCGAATTAGAAGGCGTTCTTGCTGTGGAGGGCGGGGGCCGGCCCTAGCCGGCCGCCCCGTCCAGGTGCGACGGAGGCCCACCCTTGGCGGCCTTGCTTGGGATTAGACGTCCCGGGGCTAGGGACGAGGAGGACGCGACGCGGCATACTACCCCACTCTTTTCCACAGGTTGTGCAACCCGCCGGTGGTTGTGGATGAGAGATACGGCGAGGGTGGGCGAGACTCTGCGCAACTGGCCCCATGTGGGATCCGCTTGGCACCAGTGACGCCCGCTTGAGCCACTATATAACTGGGAACCGCAAGGCGGAGTCTATCTCCCGGTGGATGCCCGCCGGAATCAACTCCTGCTACTAGCCTTCTGCCGAGCTGACAGATGGCGAATGCCCCCTCTGGATGCAACGCACCATGGTGCACGCCTAGCCGAGACGCCCCTCTTTTGCCTCAGAGAGCCGCTACCTCCATAAGAGCCTCTGCACGACCTACGTTCCTCTCTAGAAACTTCCTGAAAGCCGCCACTGACGCGGCCGCGGCGCCATAGTTTAATCTAGCTATTTAAAGTCCTACGTTACGGAATGTAGAGGACATTTAAATCGTATAGACGCACATTTGAGGCGCCAGGTTAAAAGATAGGGAAGTAAATAATCATATCAAAATTCTAAGTAAGTTGTTTAATTCAACTTCGTCTATTTTCTTCTCGGTGTTTTGAATTAAATATATCAAGATCGCATCTCTAATGGCGTCGGCTGAATCGTAATATGTCTCTGCATCTCTGAGATATAACTTCGGGGCTGTTTTTACAGACTCCACGATCTGCGCCCTTATTCTCTTATACCGCGCCAAGGCCTCCATAACTACAGACCGCACTTCGCTAGTAGTCTTCACGTAATTCCACATCTCGACAAGAAGCGCGTTCCCTAGCAAAGAGCTTAAGTAGAAGTTAACCACATACATGTTAGAGCGCGTGGCAACGCCGTGCAGAAGCGCCTTAGCCAAGGTGGCCCCCATACCTGTCAGTACTATAGGCTTAGAGGTAAAGCCCCCGCTTATTGATAATTTTTTCAAGGTAGGATATTGGGCGAAAACCTCATCAGCCGCATGCGACACCAAATTTAGAGCCGATAAAAATGCATAAAGAGCTGGCGCAATATGTTTAGTAATTCGTTTTTCATGAAGTTCTTCAAAATCTTCACCCTTCTCCAACATTTTTTCCCTTAACGACATGGCCTCTGAGCGAAACTGTGAAGAACCGTAGAGATATACGTGGGCGGCTGCAGAGCGCAGAAATACGAACTGAGTCATAACAGCCTCAGCAAGGTCATAAAAAGTCAACGGAAGTCCTTCCACTACGTCATATATCTTAGCTCTAAGTCTGCCCCAATCTACGACCGGCGAAAACGCCAAGACAAATACGACTTGTCTAGAGACCATATCTATAAAAATATTGTTAAATTCGTCAGAATTTATTAATGTATTTGATTTAATTTTTTCTAAAAGTTTACTAAAAAACTCCTCAGAGTCCAAAAACCTTTGAAACAGCCCGCGTATGTGGACGGAATATTTATCGCTAAGTAGCTTAGCCACTTGGTGAACCTTATCATCAAAGGAAAGCAGGCAACAGGTCCGTTCACTTGGGTGTTTGCGACCTAGGCCTTTCCAGCCCGTGATTACCTCTGAGATGGCAGGTGTCAATGCCCTTCTGGCTTCCTCGAACAGAGTCTCACTCACAGTAACTACGGAGGAGCCGCGACCTTAAATAGCCACTTAGATATCTAAGCGTAACCATGCGAATCTCTTCGTGTAGCTTCATGAGACCTTCTATGTGAGGTCTCAAGTCTGAATATGCGGCTATCATCAAGCGAAAGTCTATACCTAGCGACTTGCCATCTATCAAGAGATTTCCGACATCATCTCTTTCAATTCGTATTTGGCAATCATTAAGCACTTCTAAGCCACTACGTCTATTCTCTCGGAAGTCTATACATAATTTTACCGTAGTTTCATTCGTAGTTTCGCGTCTTTTAGTAGGACACTGCAACCGGAATATTAATTCGTATACATATACGTTGCTTCTGGCATCTCTGCGAAGATCTCTAGTTCCTATTATTGTAACGTTTCCGGCCTCTTCTAAATTCTTTTTTAATTCGTTCAAAAAGTAATCAATAGATCTTTTTACTTTTTTATTACGTGGATAAAGTATTAGCTCCTCGGCGACTCCCTTCAAAGAATTTAAAGCATCCTCAATTTCGCTGACTGTTTTGGCGCCATAAAATACACTAAATACGAGACGCGGCGGAAGTTTTTCTAGCTTTTTCGCTACCTTTTTCAACATGTCATCATTATCTTCTATTCCGATTTGATTGATAATTTTCACGTAATCCTCAGTCGTGTACCCCCTAAGTTTTGCAAGACTTGTAACACCCTGACCAGCATACGATGAGCCACACGGCGATTTACCTTCTAAAAACCCAGGAAATGACGAAACGAGTAGAGCTTCTTGAAGCAATAGATATATCCTTATGTGCTCCTTTAGAGCTGTATCTAATTGCTTAGCTTCATCGCATATTCTTGTAAGTGCGCCAACAAGATCTGGCACAACCTGCTCAAGCTCATCTATTACTATATACAGTCTCTTTTCTGATATTTCTGGAAGAAAGTTTCTTATTATTGAAGCTAAGGGAACCTCCATGCTGTTTATTTCATTTACGATTTTTGATACTCTTTCTTGAATTTCTGGTATGTTTGTATCAAGTATATTATTTCTCATTAATATATGTATTGGGTAATTTATATCTACTAATGCGATAACGATCGACTTCAACACGTCGCGTAACGATAGCGGCTCTATCTGTAGCCCACTCACAGCACTCTTAAGTTCGCGTAAATTTACATAGAGGTAGAAGTCGTTTTCTCTTTTGGCTTTGCATATCACATATCCGCCGACTCCAATCGTCTTTCCATATCCATAATAGCCTGTAACTATATTCAAAGCGAGAGGTGCCCGAATCACCCTCTTGGTAGTCTCTGTTTCAAATATTCTCGTGCCTAGTGCATAACATGGCTTATCTGTATCAGGTTTTTTCAAAGAATCTACTTCTTCCGAGAAATCTACCACCTCGCTAGACACGTCGCGGTTTGAAGATAAACTCATAGCTCTAATCAAGTGGTGTTTTTAAAATTTCCTTCTTGATTAAGTCATATAACTGCCGGTAATGATCAACCATATTACGCATTGCTGGGTAATTTGCAAGATGCATCTTGGTCTTCCCCTCGTTTGTGATATAGGCTACTTCAAAATATTGCGTTGAACTACCAAAATTTGCCACTAGAAATTGAAGAAATCCTATAAACTTTATTGAATCTTCAAGACTAGAAAGAAAACTCTCGCCTCTTAGTACTGTATATAAATCGCTCAACTGCCGTTTAACTGAACCTGCAAAAATACACATTCGCCTAGGTCCGCCAGAGCTACCTGTACCTGCCAGCTCACATTTCCATCCCTTATCCATGTTATGTTTGAAACATCTAAATCCTATAACATCTCTGTATATCATACCCTTAAATTTAAATCCATATATCATTACTATCTCAAGATCTTCTGTTGTATCATTTTCTATGCTTTTAATTATTCTATTAACATAATTCGCTACTATCTCTGGAAATTTTGATGGCCCATGTTCTATAAGCGGCTTTTTGATTTCTGCCATAACTCGACGAAGCGCCCCAAAGAGCCTAACTATAGCATCTTCATTGCCTGCCATAGCCACATACGCAATCGGCCGCTCCCCTACCTTAAGGAGAGTAATTTTACCAACGCCGCTATGTAGACCGCTTTCTTCGCGGATATAGCCGGTGTCTGCCGAGAGCACCACGCCATCAAAGGTGTTACATGCGATTATGGAGGTCACAAGAAATTTATATGTTTTATATGCTACTATACGATGGATCTTTCACGATGTCTAGAGGGATTTTCCCAGAGGCCGTTATTAATACCTGCAAAAACCATAGCTCTCGGCGCCTCCTTCTGCGTTAAGAAGGCATTTCTCTCGTTGATGGTAGATGGGGCTCCCTCTTCTCATGTGCCCTATAGCCAGCCGTTCCATGCCCAAAGGGTTCATGACCTATTGTCATACCTCCTGCCACATATTACATATACTCTGTTGGATGGGAGGCAAGACCTCAAAGGAGCTGTCGACGAGGCTTGGGCGTCTATGCGGGATGCCGTGGAACAGTATGGGAACCTCACGGCAAGCGACTACGAAAAGTACAGGGATACCGTGCTAGGGTTTCTGCAGATCTACGCCGCGTTGTTGAGGTGGTTGCAAAGATACAAGGGATTCTCACCCGACAACACGTTAGTCTATACGGAGCGTATGCTTGTTAGCATGCCGCAGAAATCGCTCCTGGAGGGATATACCGATTTCCTACCTATGGTGGGAATTCCAGATGTTATCTTAGTAAATGCTAGAAGCGGATATGTTGCGTTAATCGACTGGAAGACGTCCTTGGAACAACGGAATCAACTACATTATTACCAGCTGATGGCATACCGCTACGTCTTGCAGAAAGTGGCAACAGACGTCGACGTCTTCCTTGCATATCTCACTCCGTCGGGCGGAAAGAAACTTGTATCGTTAACACGACCTCTAGGAGACATATCAGGTATAGAGGCGGAATATAGAGATGTTGGCGATATGGCCGAGAAGATTAAGGCTATTGCATCGCTGTTGTACGGCTTAACATTTTGCAAAGGGATGCTTAAGGTAGCCGTGGAGATGGGCAATCAGTACGGCTTCCGTCTTTTTAACCCGCGAAAGGAGAAGCGTCCTTGTATTAACTGTAATTACCGTGATGTGTGCAAATACCGCTTCGCAAAAAAGAGCGAACTAAAACCCGAAGAGGTGAAGCTGAGAAGTGCCTTCTATAAATTGTACAGAATAGTGCTTAAGAAAAAGAGTGATGAATATAAACAATTCATAGAATTTGAGAAATGCATAAAGTTTGATAGACTTACGTTCGACGGACCCACCACGATTAGGCTTTTTGCATCACTAAATGCAAGAGATCCGCTCTCAAACGACGTTATGAAGTATTCGTTAGGCAAAAAAACGGTTTATGTGTTTAGTATGAATGATCGGTTGAATATTAAATTGGATAATGGTATTTATTCGCCAATGTTATTTGGAAGGTATGAAGATGATGAGGTTGAATTGACGCGAGACATGAACCAATATAAGCTTGAGGCAAAGATACGCATGGTATCCCCTACGTTTGCGGTGCGCTGGCTACCTATTTACATACTTTACCGTTTAGGGCCGAATTCAGAAATTTTCAACAATATCGTTGTATGTCCCGGGAGGGTGCCAATGAACATAGAGCTAAAGGCTATCGCTACAGTAGAAAATGCTATAGTAAAATATCAACAGGTGAACATTGATGAAAATCTAAAATGGACCGTTGATACTTTACGTAAAATTATTCTTAGTACTATAGATGAATATGACTAATTTTTACGACATAGGTGCTCTACTCAATAGAAATTACAGCGGTCGTGGCCAGCTGTACTACGAAATGTTGTATGGAGCATCTCCGTATAAACAATTGAAAGAAAGAGTAGAAGAAATTCTGGCAGGAAATCAAGCTGTTGTCGCGGCTCCCGGAGTTCCAGGTGCTGGGAAGACGACGTTTTATGCATATATATTAGCAAAGCATCTAAAAAACGAGATCTGTAGAGAAAATATAAGTTTTAATTATCTCTATATATACATAGCACCTACTAATGATTTAGTTAGAGATTTTATAGAGAAATTCCTTGGATTCCTAAGGGGAACATTCGGCGTTGAGTGTCGGCCGGAGATACTTAGCAGAAGGATTCGTGTGTATGGTTCTAAAGTCTCGGCGCCAAGTTATCCACAGCTTCTAAAGGCCATTGACGATGAGGTGCTTTTGGTCGCCTCGACAGATTGGCAGAGGGTTGCGGCGCGTATTCAGACGCGGAAGGTGCAGATCTACCTTATAGACGAGGCAAGCCGCATGACCTTTACGCGGTTTTTTATATCTATCGCAGATGCAATAGCCAAGGGTAACGCTAAGGGCGACATACGCGGCTTTACCGTAATCGGCGATGAGAACCAGGCTATTGGTCTCGACGAGGAGGAGCGTAGATTCCTCCTCTTAAGCTCTATCAGGGAAATAGCTGAAAAAGGTAGTGACCGTGTATACATAATTCCTCTCAATGTGAGCTGGCGCCTGCCAGAAGATACGGCAAAGCCGATTAATGTTGGCTTTTACGATGGCAACCTCATAGGAAAGGGAACTCCCTTCAAAGTTAATCTAGACGAAGCGGTATTACGAACGTTGATGCGTGAAAAACTTTGTCAGAAATTTTCAAAATATATTTACGATATTTTACAAGTTGCGTCAAGATATCCGTTAGTTCATATTGAGCTTAGTGAACACTTTCGGACAGGCGAAAAGTTCGACGAAAAACGTGCCGAGCTCGGCTGGTGCCTGGCGTATGTGCTTTCAAATTTAGTGGGTAGTAGGCAAGTCTCTGTGGTTGTGCCCTATACGCAGATGGCCTTTGCGATCCGTATACTGAGCTCTGCAACCCGTATGCCGAGACCTCCCCAGAATGTTAGGGTGGCGACTATCGCCAGCTATTTGGGTCGGGAAGACGACATTATAATATCCATTTTTGGCAAAGAGCAAGTCTCGCAGTGTAATACATACTACCTCACAGATCCATATACCTTCAACGTACAGCTAAGTAGGCAACGGAATGCGCTACTTACGATAGGCTCCGCAGATATATTAAAGATGTCCGCAGAATACTGTATAAAAATTTCAGAGAGAAAGCCTAGAAAGAAGATATTGTCTTCAGGCTGGGAAAAGCTGGCAAAGACCTTAAAAGTGATACAGACGATAGAGAGTTCAGTTACCGTCGACCGGGCGTAAGCACTAGATTCTGCATGTTTTTTCTCACATTACGCCTAACAACCTCCCAACCGTCTAGCAGGCCTAGGAGCTCGTCCACAGTGTAGCTTATTGCTCCTCTGTGGTTTACGGCGTATGTCTCTAGGACCAGGTATTTTCTGATAATTCTTGCCGCCTCCTTAAGGGCGCTGGGCCAGTGGCTTTTGCTTTCTAAGAACATGAGTACATGCGTGTAGAGGACTACGTCGAAGGCTTTGTCTCTGAAGGGGAGGTGTGTGGGGTACGCCACCACGTCTGGTTTCGTGTCGGGTATCGCGTCCATCCTAACGACATATGCCCCGAGCGACTCCAGGTATTTAGAGTTTCTCCAGTTGCTACACCCGAAGTCGAGAACGCGCTTACTTCTCACGTCCGCCACGCCTAATAGTAGCTTGACGCCTGTGCTTCTAGGGCTCCTCTTCACTATGGGGCAACGGGCGCAGTAGTGATCGCGGAGTATCTTAATCCTCATGGATCTTCACCACGGCTTGGAACTGCGTGTTGCCGAGCCTTTTCACTACCTTTGGGACTCCCCACCTTGACGCTATTGAGATGAACTCCCTAAAGGCTATATATCTGCCGCTTCCCGCGTTATAGGTTGAGAACACTACCTCCCGCCGCGTCACGCGTCTTATCTCCTCCACGGCCTCGTGGGGGCGGGCTAAGAAGTTGAGAACGTTCCAGAACACCGCCACGTCTATAGATTTAGTGCGGAGCGGCAACATGTGGGCGTCGGCGACAATCTTGTCTATTAAGAGGCCGTTGCCTCTGCTCTTGAGCACCTCCACGTCTACGTCAAGGAGCACCGCGTATTTGGCGCCCCATCTAAGCGAGGCTGCCCCCTTTGTGCCGAAGCCGCTACCGACGTCGGCGACCACGGCGTCTTTGAAATCGGCGTGGGCGAGGAGCGCAGGTATGGAGTAGCGCGCCGCTTGCGACCTCACAACCCTCACCGTGCGGGGCAGAGACCTGAGACTGGGAAGCACGAAGCCCCTTCTGACGAACTTTCTGGCCTCCTCCCAGAGCAGATCCGCCGGGACGGCCCTTCCCACGCCCCACCTCGCCAGCAGTTCGTTGAACGATACGGCGTTGTGCACCTCAAGGAGGTTGGGGAAAAGGAGTCTCAGCAGGACGATTGCATCTACAGCGGCGGCTTCCGGCAAGCCGGCGCATGTGGCGAAGGATGCAACGTCCCGCGCCCCGCAGAAGCCGAGCGAGTCGACGACCTTCTTGGCCATGCGGAAGAGCGGATATCTCAACAGCTTGCCCATATCGACATGGACGCGGCCTTCCGCGACGCGCACTAGGCCGTAGTCCTCATATCTGGCTAGGGGAGGCATACGCCTTCTATCCACAGCGCATGGGATCTGCCCCCTTCTGAGATTTCCCAGCTGCGCCTCCACCACAGCTACCCTGTCGCCAACCCAGTAGTTGGCGGCCAGCTTCCCGTCTCCACAACAGAACTTGCGCAACTCGTTGCAGTCGGCCTCTGCGCGGTTCGTCAATAGAGGAAGTAGAAGGAGTCGGAGCGCACCCACTAATAATTTTACATCCTTACCCAAAATCTTAGATATCGCAGGAAAGTCTATGAGTAATGTATTTTTATCCTGGTTGATATTAATCCATGGCATTTCAATTGACGCACGACGCATTTAGGGTTTTTGATGAGGCGGCTTTAAAGTTTAGAACGTTTGTACTCGCTTTTTCAGGTGGCAAGGACTCCACGGCGGTGGCTGTACTGCTGTATAGATGGCTGGCCGAGAGGGCCAGGAGGGGCGAGAGGCTCCCCAACGTGGTTCTGCTACACAACGATACGTTGAGCGAGATACCGGAGATGGAGGAGTGGGTTGAGTACTTCGTGGGTCAGTTCAAGGAGCGGGTGGGGAAGCTTGGCGTCAGGCTCCGCGTGGTCTTCGCGAGGCCTAGGGCGACGGAGACGTGGTACTGGAGGGTTTTCGTCAGAGGGTATCCAGCCCCCACGTTCAACTTCAGATGGTGCGTCGACATGCTCAAGATTGAGCCCACGGACAGCTCGCTGAGCCGCCATAAGAACTATGTGTTGGTGGTCGGGGCCAGGGACGAGGAAAGCGCCGCTAGGTCTAAGTCCATGAAGGAGCGATTCGGCGTCTGCACCGGAGGCGGCTCGTGTCTCAGCGCATACTTCACGTCTAATAACGACATTCCTAAGGTCGCGCCGATAAGGTTCTGGAGCTATGAAACCGTTTGGGCTTTCCTCAAGGCGCAGAGGGACTTCGACGTGGGGAGACTTGTGGAGCTGTACAGAGGGCTCGCCTCAAGCGGCTCGCTGGGCGGTAGATACGGCTGTTGGCACTGCACGCTGGTGGTCAGACAAGCCGCCAACTACTACCGGGAGGAGTACCTATACGCCGAGGCCATCCGGCTGATATACCGCGCCGTGTCTGACCTGGCCGAGCTCTTCAGAGAGAGGAAGGAGGGCGGATACAGCAGATGGGGCCCCCTGAACCCGCTGGGGAGGGCCGTCATCTTCAACGCACTAAGGACCGCGGAGGAGCTGGCCGGAAGGCGCATCTTCTACGGGCTGGACAAGGCCAGGATTAGAAACCTCACCCTGCGCAAGATCTTCTACGAGATGGACCCGGAGAAAGCCGACAGAGTAATAGCGCGGGCAGACCCCACAGACAGACGCGTCCCCGTGGCTGCCCTCCGGGATCTGTCAAGGCATGAAAGCTTGAGGACGGCCCTAGACATGCTCAACGCCTACTTCGCCTCAAGAAACCACCGCGGAGAGGCGGCAGACAAGGCGCTCAGAGAAATACTGGCGTCGCTAAGGCGTTAGGAAGGCCGCGGCCTCCAAAATCCCCATATTCCACCAAAGGCACCATCCTTCGGAGAGGCTACTGCCAGCTACGGAGATCTATAGCAAACACGCCCGCCGTCGCCTGTAGCGGATAAGCCCCTCCTTACCGCGCTCCACAGATTTTGGATATTTATTCTAGTTCCTAATCTCATATGGTCTTGCTCTTCCGCCGTCTCTACGAGCTTAGGGCTGAGGAGGCGGCTGGGGTCTGTGGTCGTGGTGGGCCGCCCGGCGCTGGGAGGATTACCCTCGTCAAACAGCTACTTGAGCCGCGGGGCGTGGAGGCGCACTAAATATGCTGAAGGGTGAGGCGGTGATCTGCTCAAGGCCGCTGGGGAGGGGCTGAAACTTTTCGCGGTGGAGGCTGGCAGGTCAGCGCAGAAGTCAGGTATAACGTATATCTGCGTAGCAACACAGTTCCAATTCCAATCGACAGACGGTGGCCGCGCCGAGGTTGCGGCGCGTCCCCTCAAGCTTGCAGACGCATGGAGGGCTGAAGTGGGGGTGGAGAGCAGAAAGCACGTGGTCATAGGCGAAGGCACCGAGTTCGATAAGGAGAGGAGTGGTAGGGCTTTGCGGCCTGGTGTTCAGAAAACCAGCGGTATT
>Ga0209739_100798_pt1 | contig 11951 bp, 13 predicted proteins | sample JossMetagenome_2_FD_184729 | JGI IMG/M metagenome (GOLD analysis project Ga0209739, IMG submission 184729) | Hot spring sediment microbial communities from Joseph's Coat, Yellowstone National Park, USA - JC3_ASED (SPAdes) (version 3) | ecosystem: Environmental > Aquatic > Thermal springs > Hot...
GGGTTATGTGGACATTAGTGCCTAATTGCATACTCAACGAGCTTCCTAAATCCCACCTCACCCTCCCTAAATATTGATTCATCCATTGGATGTAAATTCCTCGATATTCTCGGCTTAAACTCCATTTTACTCAGTATGTCCTTCTCAATATCAACACCTGGCGCATATTCCTCAAGTACGAGACCCTCATTTGTTAACCTAAAGACTGCCCTCTCCGTTATGTACATGACCTCCTTACCCATCTTAAGCCCAAGCTCGGCATTAAAGCCAATCTTGTACGGCTTATTCACAAACTTTATTATTGGTCCATCAACTAGTATCATAAGCCTATCATTGCTTATGATGATATCCCTCTTACCCGCAGTGAATGCACTCGCAAAATACAATCTTGGCGAGCCATGGGCTATTACCGGAAAGCCGCCAGGGCCTGTAACCCTCTCCGGTAGGAAGCTGGGGTTAACATCGCCCCTAAGACCAACCTGCATGAAGCCTAGGGATGCTGCATCAATCGCGCCACCCTCATATATTATGAATTGGTCAGGCATTGGTATTATTGCCTTTGGGGATATTGCAACTCCAAAGTCATCATCACTAAGTGCCACACCTCCCCACGGGCCCGACTCTATTGTCATGACTATGTAGTCCTCTAGCTTCTCTCTCATTATTACCCTGGCTGCTAAGGCAGGTATGCCAATACCTAGGTTCACTGCGATTGGTCTGCCCAATTTTTCAATGAGACTAATGAATTCAAGCACAACCCTCCTAGCAATCAAATACTCAAAATTCAATTTATCATTACTAGGCAGGCACACATTGCTTAGCAAAACACGACCACATACACTTGGATCATACCTAATACTGGCTGATTGTGTATGGTGTTCTGGCGGTGATAATACTACGTAGTCAATTAACGGACCCGGCACATGCACATCCCTAGGGCTGATGAACCTACTCACGTATAGTACCTGGGCAAAGACCCGACCTGGATTTGGTTGAGCCTTAACAGCCTGTGCTATTGCTAAAACCGAGCCATATATTGCCTCCTCACTCATTGATAAATTACCGTACTCATCAGCCGCACTACCACGTACAAGACCCACATTGGGCTTTGGGCAGTTGTACAACAGGTATTCATCACCGTTAATACTAATCACATCCACACTACATGTCTTTCTCTCCCTGGCTAGGTCATTAAGGTAAATACCATCCTGCCTAGGATCCAGGAATGTGCCAAGCCCCACCTTCGTAATTGTAGGCGTTCCAGATGCTGTATTCCTAAACCATTTAGTGGCAACACCTATTGGGAATGCATACGCCTCAACCCTATTCTCAATAACCAGCCTCTGCAAGTTCGGCGTAACACCAAGAAATGTTAGCATAAAGCCCCTAATGAAACCGAAATCATTATCCTCAATCATCAACTTAGCCACAAGATCAAGGGCGCGATTCTTAGCAGCAGGTAAGGAATCAGCAACAATGAATAAGTCCCTCGGATGACCAGTATTTCTATACATTTCATAAAGCTTTAAGAGTAAATACTCAGGCGTCGTAGCCATGTTAAAACCAGACACCGCAATGACAGACCCGTCTCTGATAAAACCCAAGGCATCATTAATATCTACAACCTTTCTCATCGATTAAGAAGTTCGTAGGTTTGAGATTTAATACCTTTGTAAAGATGCACTTTTTGCATATATGCTGGACAAATTACATACGAATAAAGACATACGAAATTAAACAAATGAATACTTAGAGATTCATGGAAACCAGGACAAAAAAGTTAAAAGTCTGCGATGCATAACAAGACCTGCGGGGGTGCCCGAGCCAGGTCAAAGGGGACGGGTTTAGGTCCCGTTGGCGAAGGCCTGCGTGGGTTCAAATCCCACCCCCCGCACCAGAGATTGAACATCCTACGAATCGTACCATGCATACCTCCATGGGCAGTCGTGCATACTAGGTCTGCTGATCATGCCTGCCCTCCCTCACTGAGCCTCCTCTTCACGACCTCCTTAACGAGCGACCTGAACGCGGCCTCAAGCTCGGTGTAGATCACGTTGTATATAGCCATTAGGTACTCGGCATCCTTAACGAGGCTGTCTATATCCCTGACGTAATCGTCCAACTCGCCAGGGCGCACTGGTATGGCATCACCCTCGAACGACCTCCTAATTGCAATATGCCTAATTAATATATTCTTAATTTTATCATCAATTTTATTAACATATTCTTCAACTATTGGCGTGTTCCTCTTTAAACATTCATAAACGGTATCCACAGCGCCCTCACATGTTATTCGTCTCCCCTCATTCGGCTCTTCGCCCCTTAGTATTAACGTCAGCCTGAACCCGTGCTCGCCCTCAACTAGCCTGCCGTCTATGACGAACGGAGGCCGAACTAATTCCCGGTATGCATCCAATATGCCACCGAGCAACGCCGCTTCGCGTAATTTCGTAACTACGCCGATCATGCTAGCCAGGAGGTTCATCAATTTCTTGTCACCTCCGGCCGCGTTGATGATCCTCGCCACCAACAAGCCCCTAATTGTTAATACGAACCCCCTTCCACTTATTTCCCTGAACCAGGGGTCAACATTCTTGGCATTGTTCAGCTTCATTAAAAAGCCCTGCTCGACTGCGACGCCGACATTGCTTGAAGCACCCCCACGCCTCGTCAAGCCCTGACTCCTCAGGCAGTCAATCAATTCCTCCTCAAGGAAAGGCCTCCTCAGCTTTTCGTACAATTCAACTGCACATTCCATGGTTTTCTCAAGCCAACCTCTCCGACGCCTGTCGCTGAACGCATCGGTGAGCATCAGGAATGCTATCAATTTGACATTTAAAAAATTTACTCGTCAATAAAACTACCCATTATTTTTAAATTAACGGGTAAATCCCCGCAAACTTCCCACAAGCAACTATTTAAATTGCGGCTCAGCAAACGTGACGACCAAAATGGCGAACCCCTTGCTAAAAGCGGTGCCTACGATCCCCCTAGCAGGGAGGAGGATTACAAAATCAGGCAACCGCTTCCTCCTGTATCTGCCGACGGAATTGAATGAGCTATGGGAGGAGCTCCATAAAAATAAAGTGAAACTGAATGTGATAATAATCGTGCCTGGCCGAGGTGGTGAGCCATGAGCAAGCCACTGGATTTCTACGTTGCAGCAACGATAAAGAGCACGAGCTTAGCTAAGAGGCCAGGCACGATGCGCGACGGTAGACGCGTAATGAGCCTTCTGGTCTCGATCAACGACGCCGATTACGAGCTAAATATAGTAACGAAGCCGAACCAACCCATCGAGGCCGCCATCGATGAGTTGGTGAAGCTCAGCATAATACTGAAGGACAAGAACGAGTTCGTAATACTCGTGCCGACCTGGGCACTGGCCAAGGCGAGGAACAACACGATTTGGGTGCACGTCGAGGACTACGAGAAACTGAAGGGAACAACGACCTAACACCAGCACCCTCAAAATCAAAACCACGTCAAAACCACCCCCTGGTGGCGGTGGGTACAACCCACCGCCCCAGGGAAAGGTGGTGCCCCCCATGGCGGAGCAACCCGCAAAGGAGAACACCAAAGGCCAGGATATAAACATTACTCAAGATACTCATGAAACTCAGGATACACAAACAACCCAATACACTCACAATACTCAAGATACCCACAACACACAACAAACAGACCTAACGCGCGAATTCCTAGCACACCTAGGCCTGGCTAGTGATACTGCTGCTTCTGGTGGGTTGTCTGAGACTCAGGCACGTGCTTCTGCACGTGCCCCAATCTCAGAGGCAGGGGTTGTGGGTGTGAGATTCAGCGACGGCACACCACGACCGAGCGGATCTCAGCAAACAAACACATTAGCAACAGCATCACTAACGCGTGAGGTGAATTGTTTGCCGTGCAATGGTTGTTGTGGTAATAGGCGTGGGCGTAGGTTGCCTGTTCGTGTGTATGAGTTTGTTGCTTGGGTCGCCAGTGTTAGGGGTGTGCCGATGTGCCAGGTGGTTAATGAGTTTCCTGAGTTGTTTTGTGTGGGTGGTTCTGGTCGTGGTCATGGGTTGGGTAGGGTTAAGGAGTTGGAGCGTTTACTGAGTCGTGAGGGGCAGTATAAGGGTTCCTACATCGTTAAGAGGCTTGGGGAGTGTACTAGTGATAATGTGTGTGTTCATTATGTTAGGCTCGGCGTCGAGGGTTGGTTGAGGCTTTGGTTCTACCTCAACGGCCGCGCCCTGGGCGATGGCGTTGTTGAGTCCTACCTCGGCAGAATCGCCAAGTCCCTGGGGTTCAGTGGTGTGGTTGAGTTGGTGAGGTACCTAAGGCTGGTTGTTCAGGGCTTAGTTGTTGAGTATCCTACTGATAGGCATGCTGGGTACAAAGATATTCTTGAGGTTGGTTGTGGGTTGTGTGGTACGTCGTTTAGGACAACCGACCCGTTGCCTGCCTTTATTGTGAAACTCGTTAGGCATTTCCAAGTCGTGCATGGGTTAGGGACTGCCGAGGACGTTAAAAACAAGGTTGAGGAGTTGGTGGTTAGGGAGCTCGATAGGAGGGATAAACCTAAGGTACACCCAGCCCTCAAGGACCTAGTTACTGAGAGGTTGCTCAACGCCTTAGTTGGCGTCTTGGTTGCAATCGGCCTCCTTGAGGAGGCTGGGGACGGTGGGTTTAGGTGTGTTTTGGATGGGGTTGTGGTTAATGGTGCGCCTGGGGTTGTGGCTCATGTTCTTGATTACCACCATGACGTGGTTAGGGACGTCAAGCACCTACTCGAGGCTAGGGGTGGTGCCCATGGTGGTGAGGGCTCCAAGTGAGGTTGTTGCTGAGTTGGGTAGGTCCTTGGGTGTTGATAACGGCGTGGTCGAGGGTTTCGTGGATTGGTTGCTCAACGCCTATTTGGTTAGGTACCGCAGTGTTGGGTTGCTGAGACTCGCGGTTGACGTTCTGAACAGTGGTGACTCGAGGGTGGTTGGGTTCAGGAGGGCGTTGGGCATTAGGTCGAACGTTGACGTAAAAATCAAAATCAACGACGCGTCGTTCAACAGGTTCCTCACGGCAGTAAGGAGCATAGTCAGGGCCTTGGCGAAAACGGGCTTAGTTGAGTATGCCGAGGAACTGAATGTTATAAACTCGGTGAAGCAGTAATCAAATTAATTAAAATTATTGGTTCATGCAAACTCCGAATACTCATGTTCGTCAAATGGTTCTATCTGTTCGATGTCGAGCTCCTCATCGCTGAAGAGTGATGCTTCATCATGGCAATCTAAACTGTAGTAATCAATTATATCGACCAAATTGAAAAGCCGAATTTTCCCGTTGCCGGCGACGGCGATCACCGCCTCAGCGTTACCAATGAGCTCAGCTACGCGGAAGAATGCGCACGCTTGGCGAATGCTGATGAATGGGTGCCCAGTACCTTTCACCTCCACGAGGACCAACCGCCCCTTCTTCCGTGCAATTAAATCACAGCATGGGCAATTGAAATAAAATACTTCGAAGCCCGCCGCTTCATACAGTTTTGCAGCCATCCTCTCCGTGAACTCCATCGCCCAATACTTGTTTAGTTAATAAAAGGGGGAAATATAGCCATTAATTATTGTCACCCTGCATGCTACCGCACCTAACCTTTCTGCATCATCGAATCAATAAATAATAGGGATGTAGGAGTCGTACCTGAGTACCTTAATCCTAATTAATGAAGTACGTAATTTAAATTCTCATGAACCTTCATCCTTTTTAGGATGAAGATTCAATACCTGATATTACATGCATGTCCACAATCATTGTAGTTTACGTACTTCATTAATTAGGATTCTTGATGATATAGCGACCCAAATTGCAACATAGGTTTATTAAGTTAGGTACTTAATAATCCTGTTGATGAATATAAAGGAGGTGCAGAGCAAGAAGAGGCTGAATCAATTGGATGGTAAAACTTGGGCTAGGTACTCAATAAGTATTTGGGATATTGCAAAGACGCCTGAGGAGGCCAAAATAGGGCATCCGGCAATGTTCCCGGTGGAGCTCCCTAAGAGACTTATTGAGATATACACAATGCCTGGCGAGGTGGTGCTAGACCCATTCATGGGCTCTGGAAGCACGCTGGTGGCGGCTAAAATGCTTAGGAGGAAGGGGATAGGCTTTGACGTCGTCCCCGAATACGTCGAGTTGGCAAAGAAGAGGCTTTCGGATGTTGGCGCCATTTCCAAGTTCTTGGGGGATAGCGTTCCAGAGCCCGAGGTTTACTGTGAGGACGCGAGGAACCTCCTCAAGTACGTTAAGCCGGAATCCATTGACCTATGCGTGACGTCCCCGCCGTATTGGATTGTGCATAGGAGGAAGAGGACTGCGGATTATAAGGAGTCGAGACCATACTCTGATTTGAAGGATGATCTCGGCAATATAGAGGATTACGGCGAATTCCTGAGGGAACTCTCGAAGGTGTTCCATAACGTGTATATTACGCTTAAGCCTGGGAAGAGGTGTGTTGTGGTGGTTATGGATATAAGGGTTGGGAGTGAGTTCATACCGTACCACATGGACGTAACAAGGATGATGGAGCAGATTGGTTATGTCCTTGAGGATATAATAATCTGGGACAGGAGGCGGGAGTACAATAACCTGAGGCCGCTCGGCTACCCCTACGTATTCGTGGTGAATAAGGTCCACGAATACATACTAATCTTCAGGAAACCTAACGGCACAACCCCTTGAAGCCTCCATTTATAAATCCTCACAGAATAATATTAGCATGTGTAATCCCATTAACGGTTATTTCCTATCCTGCCTAGCTTTCAGGAAATACACCCTAAAACATAAATTTCCATCCATCTTAAGTTTATTGTGGATTATTGTTATGTAGATAATGATTTAGCATATCTCTTAGGAGCTATCGTAGCTAGGGGAGAGATATTCAGGGAAAACAGCATAACCAGGATTATAATTCATTACCCGTTCAGGAACTTAGAGGTAGAGGGAATAAATACCGTTATTAATGTTCCTGAAAAATTATCTTTAGGTTTAGATAAGATTGTTAAGAGATTTAATGAGCTAGGCTTTGATCGCGTACAAAAAGAACCACTTGAGTCTGAAGTCCAGATAATAATTGAAATGAAGACGGGAGGCATAGTGGATCGCGTACTAAAATGCCATCTTGGTGATGCGACAAGCCATGCGGAATTTCATGTACCGAGAGCCATATTTCAAGCAACAGATGTAAATAAGCTGGAGTTCATGAGGGGGTACGCAGACGTGGCGGGGCATGTCAGGAAATCTAATGCATATAAGAATGGGAGACATAGGGTATACATCGATGTCCTCAATCCAAACTGGCACCTCCCAGTGGAGCTCTGTCAATTACTTCAGGATCACCTTAAGGTACCTGTTCAAACAATAACGTGGGGACACCCAAACATAAGAGATCCTCGTGGTAAAGATCGAGAAGGGGCTTGGGCAAGGGAGCATCAAATAAAAGTTTTTGCTGATGAGTATGAAAGAATCGGCTTTTATATTGACTATAAAATGGACGTGTTGCATCAACTCGCTGAGTATAATAGAACTCATAATTTAGTAAGTAATCTAAAATTCTGTGATTGCGAACCTTCTAAGAAGACAAAACCGCCACACCCTGCTGAGAATGATCTTAGGCTTCCCGATAATATTAGGGGGATGCATTTTAATTCGTATAGGGAAATATGTAGGGTGATGGGTTGTCCTCGGTGTAGGAAGTGGGGGGACGTGACGAAGTATGTACAGCCGTGAGGAGAAGATGTACCCTGATGTTAGGGATTGGCTTGAGGATAGGCTAAGGCGTGTCATGAAAGATGCGGACGTCAGGGTATACGTAACCCCACGAACAACAGTGGCCGACCTAATTGAGAGGGAACACCTGACTCGTTACTTTGGCGATATTTACCGAACTTACGACATCATGGTTGATATTACGGGTATAATCATAAGGAATAATAAAGGCGAACTTGCCTTTGTTGAATGCAAGCTTAACAAAATATCTTTAAGGGAGCTTTCTCAATTGTTGGGGTACAGTGTTGTGGCAAGACCTCGTTATTCCATCATAATATCTCCCCAAGGCGCATCCGACTCTCTTCGTACATTATTAACATCTTACAGGAGGATGGATATTCTCGAATATGCACGTGGTAGGAGAATAGCCATAGCCCGATGGGATGTGAATAAGAAGGATATTGACTATGCAACGATAATACCGCCAGGATGGTCTTTTTAAGACTATAGTCCTTTTAGTTTGTTTATTATTATCTGCGCATCTTTTTGTGGCACTGACTTCATAGTATAATAATATAGTGAGACCCATGGTCTCTTCCTCCCCCTGAATATCTCCAACTCATTGGCTATATCCTCAGGCTTCACCGAGCCAGTCGCTATTGCCCTAACCCTAACGAGCTTCACGTACCTAAGTGTTCCCTCAGCTACTTCGTCCGGGAATTGCGGCTTCTCGGCATCGAACCAGTCACTAACTACCTCGAGGGCTGCCGCGAACACCCCGCAGTACCTACTGCAGCCTTTCTTGTTTACGTAGACGATCAATACATCGCCAGGCCTTACCTTGTTGATCATCCTATTGCACATGCGCCCACCACAACCATATATGCCATGATCAATGATGTGGCGGAAATTAGCCTCATTAACAGCAACAATCCAGTAACTGGGCATCAACTAAGTTGTAGATTACTCAATTAATAGGTATTACGGTTAATAAACCGAGGATGGAACTACCTCACTGACTCGCACCTAACTAGGTGTCTCTTCTCGGCATTGTAGAAGTGCGTCAGTGCTTCGGTTGGGTTTTCGGAGTAAATAAACTTAACAGCACCCTCGTCATCCTTTCGAAACTCGATGACGACCTCGTTATTGCCCTCATAGAGGCAGTAATGGCTGACGGAGCCGAGGAGCTCCCTAGCAATGTTCAGCCCGGCCTTGACGGCATCATCGATGGTGAACGCCCTAACCTCGGCGGGTATGAGGTAATCATTGAGGTAGACGAACCAGGGCATCGAGTAAGTCCCAACCAGTTACAAATAAGGATTAGTCTCAGGGGTTGTGCAAACCAGCCGCCTCAATAACTCCGTGATTCCGAACACTTAAAAGTCCCTTAACGATTTAATGCTAATGTCCTCCGGCCTTAACTTGTATTGTTCTGAGGGTGAGGGCGGTGCCTGGATCGATGTTAGGGGTTTAGTCTACGTGCTGGGCACTGGTGGTTATAATAGGTTGTTAAGGTTGTTGGGTAAGTCTGGTTACAGGGTTGAGAGGTCCAGGAGCTACACATGGGTTGTGGCGAGGAAGCCCTGCGACGAGGCAGTGAGCGAGGTCGCCAGGGTGGTAGAGGAAGTAATGAGCGAGGAGGAAGAAGGAAGGGCTAGAAGCGCTGACTGCAGACCAGCTGACATAGTGATCATCGCCAACTCCGTCGTAAATAGGGTCTCCAGCCTAATACCTAGCCTAAAGGATGTCATTGATGAGGTTGCCATCAACTTGGAAGCCGGAAACCACGTGATGCTCCTCGGCGGACCAGGCAGCGGCAAGACGCTCATCTTGGACGCGATCTATGAGGCGTCTAGCAACCCGCTGTACATAAACATGGCAGACGCCTCTGCTGCTGGTATTGAGGACCTAATAATCGAGGCTGGTTGTTTCGATGTCATACTCCTCGATGAGGTTGACAAGGCCAGGAACGTGGCGTTGAGCCCACTCCTCCAGCTTTTAGACCACGGTGGTAAATTAAGAATAACAAAGAGCGGCAAGACTACAGTCATCGAGGCACCCTGGGTTAGGGCTGTTGCAGCCGCCAATCCGTTTAATCCTAGGCTTAGGGCTAGCAATTGGTGGATGCCCCTCATGGATAGGTTCGTGCCCATCGAGGTACCACAACCAAGCGTTGACGAGGTTGTGGCATTCATGGGCAGGGTAGCCAACGCGGAAATGCCCAGCTGGGTCAGGGAGCTGGTTGAGAAGTATATTGACGCAATCACGCTGAGGAAGGCTGAACAGTCTGCAAGGTACATAACTATTTCATTAAGGAGAGGCAGGGGTGAGGATGCGGTCAGGGCTAGGGTCGAGAGGATTTTACAAACAACAAGGGCTATCACGACAAAGATCAAGTAACACGGAACGACAAGTATAGACATTTGTCAAAACACCACGAGGGGAATTCACGAATCCCTGGCGTATAACGATCAGTGCAGAACCAAAAGTAAAACAAAGCCCAGGACCCACCCCACTGAGGGAGAGCCGTAAAACACACGATTTTGTGCCTCTTACTCGCTTGTTGTTTTGTTTCCTCGGTCTAGTTTTTTCGTTTACTGGATGCCCGTACCCATTGCCCGTCACCTCCACGACTCCCCCAGATATTTAAAGTCTTCGGGACCGTGGCTTTACGTAGGGACTTACCTAGATGGTAATTTAGCAGCAGACCCTTGGGGCGTATTTGAGGTACCATTTCCTAAGCTCCTCGTGGCGTGGAGACCAGTAGTGCTCGACCAGGACTCTAAATTCATGAGGTGGTGCACGCCCCTGTAGGGTGTTCACAATGGACTCCGGCACTCCCTGGCTTATCATGTGCGTGGCGAAGAACTTCCTAAGCTCATACAGCTCGAACTCACGACCAAGCACCTGCCTGCCAATCTCCTTAATCTCGCGCCTAAGCCTATCCCTATCAAAGGGTATGAACCTTTTAGCCCAATCCTCAACATTGGGCTTGACGCCCAGGTAGTCAGCCCTGACTATGTCTAGCTTAGCCTTTATCAGAGACTCCCTCACGGGTAGGTATTCATGCTTAATCCAGTCAAGGAATTCGGGCCTTAGGAAGGCTATGAAGGCTCGCTTGGTCTCTGTGACCTTACCAATGTGGATGACACCGCGGTCTAAATCCACATCATCAATGCTTACCAAGAACGGCTCGCTAGGCCTAAGCCCACACTCGGCGAGTAGTGTAAAATACAATTTAGATTCTATAGTTGGTAGCTGGGTCCATATCTGCCTGAGCTGTTCAATGGTTGGTAGTTTAGGCTTGCTGTGGTTCCTCGGCTTCACGACGGTGAAGCTGTTGTACAATAGGGCGTAGAGGAATGGGTCCCTGGGCTTGAGCACTGTTTTCATGAACGACTTTAAACTATAGGTGGTGTGTTTAAGTACATATTGCTCACCCTCCTCAACGAGCTCCGCCAAATACTCACGGATACCGTCTGGAGTCAGGTTCCAATCTAACTCGGCAAGCGCCCTGCGTATGTACCTAACCTCATCATTTATTGTCTGCTCCCTAAGGCCCTTCAACCTTTTCGCTTTGATAAAGTCCTCAACGTCTTTCTCACCCACAACCCAGGAGGTCCTATACTCCCTAAACTCCTCACCAAATGCCTGCCTGAGCATGTCGAAGAGTAGGTTCCTGAAGCTCCTATCCACCAACGCCTTCTTGATAACGCGGATTATGTCATCAGGCGTTGCATCTACCAACGGCGGCGCACTGCCGACAAGCCTCGCGTATTCCTCGACATCGATGAACCTGAGGAGAGATTTAAAGAGTTCATCACTTATTGGTACTAAATTATGCCTGACCTTGTACATATACGTCTTATCGTAACCCAAGTCGCTTGGTTTAACACCCTTGACCTGGGTTACGTAATCAAGCACCTTACGCCTAACATCCTGCGGAATAGCCTCGACCCTAATCATTGACGGATCCATGCAAACCACCCCGTCCATGATTAACGCACCCACACATCAAGGTTAAAATGCATAGGTGCTTTTTAAGCATACCGCTTCGTACAAGCAGTAAGAAGACCAGATAGGGTTTAGGTCCCGTTGGCGAAGGCCTGCGTGGGTTCAAATCCCACCCCCCGCACCAGAGATTGATATTCTTTATTATATATCGCATATCACGTGTAAATGAGCATGTTAGTTAAAATTAGTAATAT
>Ga0209739_100806_pt1 | contig 11870 bp, 9 predicted proteins | sample JossMetagenome_2_FD_184729 | JGI IMG/M metagenome (GOLD analysis project Ga0209739, IMG submission 184729) | Hot spring sediment microbial communities from Joseph's Coat, Yellowstone National Park, USA - JC3_ASED (SPAdes) (version 3) | ecosystem: Environmental > Aquatic > Thermal springs > Hot...
TGTGGCCGGTCGCCGCCTTGAGGCCGGCCCTCCAGGAGCCCCTCGCGCCCTCAACGACGGCGGCCATGGTCAGGGGGCCGGGCGATAGGGCCCCGCTTGAGCTCAGGGCCACGGTCAACATTATGAGGTTCAGGGGGTCCACTGTGATTCGGAGGGCTTACGCGGACACAGGGTAATAAAAGTTGGTTTGAGCCTCTATGGCACTGACCTCTTATAAGCAGTTACAAGCCCTTAACCTGTAAGGGCTGAACAGCTCCATTTCAGGTATATGCCTAGGAATGCTAAAATTCCTGTGGTCCTCCTGCTGAGCGGGTCCCAGTTTGAATAGGGCCTCAATCTCAACAGCGGCCCTGGCAGCTATCGTCATCGTTATAGTGGTCGTGGCCGTCGCCGGCGGCCTAGCCTATTACTATATTTCGATGCATCACGTGACCACGACATCGCCTACAATGACGACAAGCGTGACCACGACCAGCAAAACGATGACAACTATGACCACCACGACGCCGCCTCCGACCAACACCTCGGTCATAACGCTGACAGTGGTGACGTACTCGGGCTCGCCCGTGAAGCTCCTGAACACTATAGTCATCCCGCTCTTCGAGCAGGAGCACCCAGGCGTGAAGGTACAGGTCCTTAGCTACCCGTTCACGAGCTACCTCGAGAAAGAGATGACGGTCCTTGAGGCCGGGAGCTCCCAGTACGACATAGTTACCTACACGCAGGGCCCAGGCCCCAACATACTCCCGTACCTCTCGCCCCTCAACGAGTCGGCCTTCAACATCAGCAACCTTGTCATGACGGTCATGAACTTCGGCGGCGTCTACTACAACCCGCAGACAGGCCAGACGACGCTTTACGGCATAGCGCCCTGGGCCAGCGTGCTGGTCTTGTGGTACAACATTAAGTTCTTTGACAACGCGACGCTTCAGCAGGAGTTCTACGACGAGTATCACTTCAGCCTCAACCCGTGGACGTGGCAGAACTGGACCCAGGTCCTCGACGTTGACCAGTTCTTCACCTCGCACAACATAACCAAGTACGGCATTCTGATATATGACGACCCTGCCTACGACCTGAACGAGGCTTTCCCGCTGGTCTTCGAGTGGTACTACATGCACAACTCCACCCTCAACTGCGGCAACCCTGCTGGGCTGCCAGGCTACATGACGCTGTTCATGGGCTGCTACCCGAAGGGCTGGCCCTACTCGTTCCCTCCGCCCTCATTCAACAACAGCGTGGGCGTGGAGGCCCTTGAGATGTACAAGGAGCTGGTCAGCTATGAGCCCAACCCGAGCGTCCTGACGGTGTCATTTGACAACACGCCGAGCCTGCTGGCAAGCGAGCAGGCGCCTGCTGGCTTCACCTACATGTCACAGATGGCGTGGCTCACGCCCCAGAACAGGACCATGTTCAGGTTCGCTCCCGCCCCAGGAGGGTACGCTGGTGCCGGCGCCACGTACTTCGCCATAAGCAAGTACTCACAGCATAAGGACCTGGCCATGCAGCTCCTAGAGCTCATAGTGTCGACCCAGGTGCAGGTCCAGTCGTTCTACACCCTCGGCCTCTTCCCGATAAACAAGCAGGCCTACTCTATCCTCCTGGCCAACACGTCCATGCCGAGCTACATGCTGCAGCTGCTGAACGAGTCCTACTACCTAGTTCAGCACGCCTTCGCCGGGAACCCCACGATATTCACCTCCCTGGCGGGCACGTGGACCAGCGAGTTCGACAGCTACATATTTGGCTACCTGACAGGGCAGATATCGAACCCGATGCAGGCCCTCCAGGAGGCGGCCCAGGCCACCGTGAGCCTGCTGGCGGCCTCCACTACCAGCTCCTCTACGACCGCCTCGTCGGCCCCCGCCTCGCCTCAGCAGGCCCTGCCTGAGGCCCTCCAGCTCCTCGAGATGGCCCCCCTGACCTTCAGGACGTTCCCATGAACTAGATTCCTTTCTTTTTCTTATCATACCTTTTCTTGACCCGCTTAGAACAGCTTACCGGGGTTCAGGAGCCCCTTGGGGTCGAAGACTGCCTTTATTGCCCTCATTACCTCTATCTGTCTCTCCCCTAAGGCCTTGGCCAGGGCCTCCCTCTTGAGCAACCCTATGCCGTGCTCCGCGCTCACCGCTCCCCCAAGCGAGAGGGCCACCTGAACCACGTCGTTGAACCACGCGGCCGCGACCCTTGTAGACTCGGGGTCTGTGGGGTCGAAGCCTATGGCGGGGTGCAGATTGCCGTCCCCTATGTGGCCCCCAAGCGATGAGGTAATCCCGTACTTGCTGTCGAGCGCCCTCAGCGCCCTCACGGCCTCGGGCACCCTAGAGGGCGGCACCACTATGTCCTCTATTAGGAGCAGCAGGGGCCTGCCAGGCCTCCTGAACATGGATATCTGGGCGGGGAAGAGGTTCCTCCTGAGCCTGAAGAGCTCCTCTGCCTCCGAGGGGTCAGCCGTGACCCTCACCTCCCTCGCCCCATGGGACCTCATAAGCTCCTCAAGGAACTTGGCGTGCCTCTCCGCGCTCTCCGGCGTGCTCTCAAGGCTTACCAGGAACATGTCGCCCCTGGCCTCGAAGGGCAGGTCAAGGCCCTCTGAGGCAAGCCTCACGGTCGGGGCGTCCATGAACTCAGCTATGTAGGGCTGGACCCTCCTCGACTTGAGGTCCACGTAGGCCGAGGCGAGCCCCTCGAGGCCCTCAAAGAAGGCCAGGGCCGTGACCACCGTCTCGGGGAGGGGCGTTATCCTGAGGGTGGCCTCAGTGACCAGGGCGAGGGTGCCCTCGCTGCCCACTATGAGCCTCACTAGGTCGTAGCCCTGCCTGCACTTAACTGTCCTGCAGCCAAGCCTCAGCCTGGTCCCCTGGTCATCAACTAGGACGACCTCAAGCCCGTTCACCCAGTCCCTCATGGTGCCATACTTGGCCCCCCTCATACCCCCAGCCCCGTTGGCTATGGCGCCCCCTACGGTGGCCACCGACTGGCTCGCCGGGTCGACGGGGAACATGTAGCCGGCCTCGGCCAGTTGCACGTTAAGCTCCTCTATCCTAACCCCTGGCTCAACAACTGCCACGCTGTCAACGAGGCTGACCTCCTTGACCCTGTTCATCCGCTCAAAGCTGACGACAACGCCCTTCCTGGTAGGGACGGCGTTGCCGCTCAGGCTGCTCGCTGAGCCCTGGGGGTAGATAGGGAACTCCAGCCTGTAGGCAAGCGACGCCAGGGAGGAGACGTCCTCAGGCGACTCAGGGAAGACCACAGCCTCTACTGGCCCTGAGAGACCCTCGGGCTCGGCTGAGTATAGCCTTAGGACGTTTGGGTCGGCTGAGACCTTGTCCTTGCCCAGAGCCCCCATCAGCTCGCTTACTATGTCAGCCAAAATATCCCCCTTTGTACCTGCCGAGCGGGGGAGAAATTTTGGCGTATGGGCTTCACGGCTACGCGCCCTCCCAGGTCATGGGGGTCATAGACTCAACCCTCCTCAGGCCCTACTCGACGCTAGCCGAGGTCCGCTACCTCGTCGAGGAGGCGGCCGCCATGGGCTGCTACTCCGTCTGCGTCAACATGGCCCACGCCGCTTATGCGAGGCACCTGATAGACGAGGGCGGCCACAGGCTGAGGCTCTGCACGGTCATAGACTTCCCCTTCGGGGCGTCCACGACCGACGTCAGGGCCGAGGCGATAAGGAGGGCTGTTGACAAGGGGGTAGAGGAGGTCGACGTGGTTGCCCCCATAACTTACGTCAAGTCTGGCAGGCTTGAGGCCGTCGAGAGGGACCTCAGGAGGCTGGCCTCCGTCGCCCACGCCGAGGGGGCCTTAATAAAGGTGATAGTTGAGGACGCCTACACCACGAGGGCTGAGAAGGAGGCCCTGTACAAGGTCGTCATGTTGTCGGGGGCTGACTTCATAAAGACGAGCACGGGCTTCGAGGACCCCTCCTACGCCTCCTCCCTGGGCAACCAGGTAGGCGCCAGGGTCGAGAACGTGAGGCTCATGGCTGAGCTCTCCAAGGCCTACAACCCCAACATAGGCATAAAGCCGGCGGGCGGGATAAGGTCGGTGTCCCAGGTCATGGAGCTCCTAGAGGCCTCCGGGAGGCCCCTTGACCCGAGGCTCTTCAGGGTAGGCACCAGCTCTGCCAGGAGGATCTGGGAGGAGCTCCAGAGGACCTCTCAGAGTATATAGGCCTCCTCAGCTAGGACGGGCAGCCTGGCCTTGGGCCCCCTAATGAGGCCGGCCGAGGCCAGCCTTGAAGCGATCGAGGCCAGCCTCCCCCTCTCGCGGCCAGAGGACCTCCTCACCACGTCCCAGAGCAGGCCGCTCAGCGGCCTGAGGTCCTTGGCGCTCAGCAGACCAGCTCTGGCCAGGGCCTCCGCGACCTCCCAGGCGTCAGCGTAGATGCCAGGGGTTGGCCCGCGGGACCTCAGGAGCTCCAGGAGGCCCTCCTTTCGCTCAGCGAGCTCCTTCGGCTCAACTACGGCGGCCCTGAGGAGCAATGCAGCAGCCCTCCACGCCATTACCCTGGCGGGCGCAACCGATGACATAAGGAGGGAGAGGAGCCTCCCCAGCTTCTGCTTAAGCAAGTCAGCCGGGGCCTTCCCCTCTGTGGCCAGCTCAGCCGCCTCCAGCCAGGCCCTTGGAGCCAGCCCCTCGTCCTCTACGTCCAGCAGCTCCAGGTACATGCCTCATCATTAAGTATAATTAAGAGGGCAGGCTTATAGGTATTAACTCGCATAATTAGGAAAATTAAAGTAATTATGAATAAAAGCCCTTAAGGCTCAAGCTTTAAACTCCTCGTCATCATTGGCCCATAGGTGACTTAGACGCTCGAGACAGCCATAGGCGGCCTGAGGGTCCTTCTGTCAGCCCGCACTTGACCCCATGATCCTTCATAGACTGGTTAAGCAGGTTCGTTATGACGTCCTTGAGGCCGCCCATCAGGGCGTCGTCAAAGCTGATGTTATGCATCACCTCCATGAGCATCCTCAGGCCCTCGCACTCCCTCTTGTCATAAGGCCTCGCAGATATCATAGCCCTGTACCTGGACATCGCCTCCTCGGCCTCGTTCCTCTTCCCGACCTTCAGGGCTGCCACAGCCAGGCTATGCCATGTGTAGGCATAGTCAGGGTCCCTTGAGGCCGACTCCCTGAACAGCCTGTAGGCCAACTCGTAGTTGCCAAGCTTCATTGCACACCACCCGCCCCACAGCAAGTTCCTGGGGTCTTCATGCCTTAGGTGAAGGCCTAGGGCCCTTTCATAGGCCCTCCTGGCCTCCTCATGACGCCCAGCGTTCTCCAGGCATATCGCCAGTCCATGCCACGCGCCAGGATTCTCGCCATCACATGAATTGATGTACGCCTCGTAAAGGACCTTGCCGACATCATACCTCATTAGGCAGATGGAGGCCTCGGCGACCTTGTAGAGACTCCTGCACGCCGCGTCAGAGCTCGTCATGCCGAAGCCCACAGGGTACAGGCTTGACGCGTGACCTAACTTAAAGGTTAGCCGCAAGGGGCGCAGCAGGAGAAAGTACGCAGGTTAAGGCGCATTGGTACCCTCGGCTTGTTGAATACTACGCAGGCACTAGAACCCAGAGGGCCAGCTGATATCGCTTGCGAACGACCTAAAAAGCCCTAGATATTAATTAAAATAATAATTAAAAATAATTTAAAAATGAGTGGGTTACTGGACCCTGGCCGTAGCCGGCCTTGGGACCCTCACGCTCGCAGACATGCTCTCAAGGCCCCTCATCCTTACGTCGTAGCCCCTCAGCCTCCACCAGACGGCCCCGGCCAGCCCGAGGCCCTGGAAGGCCATGCCGTAGACAACGAAGGCCCACTCGGGGAACGAGGCTGTCAGGTAGGTCGAGGCCGTGTAGGCGCTCATGGCTATGGCCCTGACGGACCCTATCAGGAAGGCCCTCCTGTGTGTTGGGAAGAGGAGGGGCTCATGTATCGTCCTAACCCACCAGGTGAAGGTTATGAAGAAGAGGTTGGCGAACGTGAGGCCGTAGAAGAGGGGCGCCGACTTGAGGCCCAGCAGGACGTAGGCCAGCACGGGGACGAAGCTGAGGAGGGCAAGGGCGAAGGAGAGTACTGTGAAGTCCCTTGAGTCGAGCCTGTTAACGAAGAGGGCGGCCACGGCCGCGGCCGAGGCGCCCAGGTTCGCGAAGAACATGACCAGGTAGAGGGCGCTTCCCGTGAAATAGTAGTCAGCCAGCACGAAGGCCATGAGGCTCCAGGTCAGGTAGTTCGCGAGGGACCAGAGGGTCAGGACGGTGAACCTTCCCCCGAGGCCCATCCTTGGGCTCTCACTGACGACCTGCACCTGCTCCAGCTCCCTCCCGACCCTCTCGGCCTCGCCCTCGGCCTCCCTTGTCCTCCCGTGGGCCATGAGCCACCTGACGGACTCGGGCATGAGGAGCCTCAGGACTATGGCGGCGGCAAGGCCTACAATAGCCATGGCTGCGACTGCCAGGGCGTCAAGGACGTAGGAGTTCCTGTATGAGTAGACCGCGTAAGCTAGGGCGGCGGCAGCGGCTGCCCCTATGTTCTCAAAGTTGGGCGAGAGTATGAGCACCTTCTCCCTGTGCTTCACAGGCGAGAGCTCGGCCAGGAGGGCCAGGCCTATGGGGTTCTCTCCCTCGACCCCGAACAGGGAGAGGCCATAGCCGAAGAGGAACGTGACCATCTGGGCCAGCCCCTTGGGGACCAGGAGCAGGTCGAGCACGATTATCAGGCTGCCGACCCCGTAGAGGCTCATGGTTATTAAGTAGGTCCTCTTCCTGCCCAAGATCCTGTCGGAGAGCCAGGAGAGCAACAGGTCGCCTATGAGCGGCGTCGCCGCGACGACAACTATGTACGCCACGCTCTCGTACTCAGGGTAGAAGGCGTAGCCCAGGGTGTTTATGATACCCCATAGGAAGAAGCCTATGGACGTCGAGGCGAATATCAGCCAGTGGGCCCTGCCCCACTTGGCCCTGTCAACCCTCGATACGAGGTCGGCCTGCGTGTTGCATCCCTTGAAGAACAGTTGTTCTCCAAGATATTTAAGGGCTTTAGAGTGCTCACCGGTGGGACAACGAATGACGCCCTCACAGGCTGACGCGCGCTGCCTTAGAGGCCTGCGGCATGGTTTACGCGTCGCGGGAGCTGGCGGAGGCCTGCGAGGAGTGGTGCACGTCACACGGCTCCTGTAACCTTGAGATAACCAGGCACGCTGTGGGCAAGGTCAGGAGGCCAGGCCTCAGGCTGAGGCCCTCCAGGCGGGCCTAGGCATTTAGCCCTGAGGCCCTCGGCCACGCGGGGGCGGCCAGGGTGCCTGACAGGCACGTTGACGTGAAGGGCACGAGGGTCCACTACGTGGAGGAGGGTTCTGGCCTACCCGTCGTGATGATGCCAGGGGCCTCCTTTAACGCAAGGACGTGGGTCGAGGTGGGCCTCGTCAAGGCTGTCGCAGAGGCTGGCTTCAGGGCCATATCTGTTGACCCGCCAGGCCAGGGGGAGACGCCGCAGGGCAGGTACCAGTTCGGCGGCAGGAGGGAGTTCCTAGAGGACTTCCTCCCTCTGGTAGGCTTCGAGAGGGGGGTCCTCCTGGGGGCCAGCCTTGGGGGCTACTCAGTGGCCACCTATGCCCTGGCCCACCCTGACAGGGTCCTGGGCCTTATCCTGGTAGGCGCCGTGGGCCTTGAGAGGCACGCGCCCCAGTTCAAGGCCCTCTCGGGCAAGCCCATACTTCTGGTCTGGGGCTCAGAGGACGACGTGTCCCCCATATCGAACGCGGAGGCCGTGCTCAGCAGGGTCAGCACTGCTGAGCTGGTGAGGTTCGGCAGGAGGCACGCCTGCTACCTAGACGACCCGAGGGGCTTCACGGAGCTTGTCGTGGGCTTCCTAAGGGACAGGGTCAGGCCTGCTGTAGGCCCATGAGCCTTGAGGCCTCTGAGGCGAGCCTGTGGGCCACCCTTATGGGCTCAGGGACCTTGGTGAAGTACTGGTAGGCCTCAACGACCTTAACCGCCTCGCTGAGCTCAACGCCCCAGGTAACGAGGTAGAGCTCCCCCCTCCTCGTCATGACCCTCCTGGCGCCCCTTATGGGCGCGAGGGCCCTGAGCCTGAGCTCGGCGTCGGCGAAGTGCTGCCTCAGGGGGGCCTCGAGCCTCTCGACGCTCGGCTCGTAGGAGTAGACAACTATGGCTGGCATGCCGGTGAGCCTGCCGAGGCCTGGGAGGGAGACGACGTTGAAGCCCCCTATTGTTATGGAGTCGAGGAGGACAGCGCCGGGAGGCCTCGCCATAAGTGATATCATGCCGGAGAGCACTGAGGTTGCGTCAAGGCCGTCGACCCTTATGAGGCCCAGTGAGGCGTCAAAGGGCCAGAGCTCCCTGTAGGCGACGCAGGCCACGGTGGTGAGCCCTCCCCCCAGCTTCCTGACCTCGCCGTCGTCGCAGGCCACGATAGTGAAGGCCACCTGCTGGCCACCCTGGCTTAGGCTCACCTTTAGTGAGCCTGGGGTGCCACAGAGAGATAAAGACAAAGGGCCAGAAGAGTTTTTGCAGAGGTCAGGACAGGGGTCACGGCATTTTAAAGGGTCTCTTGGCTTCCACGAAATCTCACAACCAGTTGACCTGAAGGCCCCCCAGCAACAGCCTTCAAAGAGATCCTTTGTGGGCAACGCGAACAGCCGCTGGGCCAGGGCCTTCGTGAGAGGGGGCGAGAAGCGCGTCGAGCTGGTCATACCGCCAGGGCGCGTAGTCCTCGCTGTAGATCAAGCTGTATGCATTTTGTGACTCTTTTTTGTCTATTTTGTTAGATAAAACAATAACTACATATGTTTTTAAGCCTCCGAACAGAAACTATGAGTGGGTGAGAGTGAGAATGGCACAGGCTAAGGAGATTAGGTACGATTGGTCCCACCAGGGGGAGCCTAGCTCAAGACGTACGCCCTGTGAGCCTCAGGCTTCCTTGGACTATTTCTTGTACATGGCCCTTTACGGACTGACTATAAGGTGACGGCCTTTTTAACCTCTTCTCATCCTTGCCGCTGGACATGCCATCTCTGACTGGAAGCCCGCCTGGGACCAGCCGAAGAGGAAGCCCTTGGGGAAGCTCACGGTCAAGGTCGTTCCCACCAGAGGGGAGGCTGACAGGAATTTAACCTAATACCAGCTTGAGCACGCGGTAAAAGGTGTAAATAAGGGCTGGTCAAGAAAGGCGTGAGGCCTGAACCCCTCACAGCAGCCGGGCCAACAGCAACGCTAGGGCAAGGGCTATGTCGTCAGCCAGCGAGGCCAACAGCGGCCCGGCCAGGCCTGTCAGGGAGAGGTCACGCGTGGCAAGGGTCCATCCAAGGGAGGCCGCGAGTGACGCGGCCTGAACGGTGTAGAACAGCAGCCTTCGGCGTCGTTTCAACTTACGGGCATCACCGCTTAACTAGTTATAGGTTTAGGGCTGCTTAAAAGTCTAGATGAAAGTATTACTTCGTCCTCGGCTACCATGGTCCGAGGGCGTCATTATCATTACAGGTATGTTAAGCCTTGACCCAGTCCACTTAATGTAGGCTTGCGGAGCCCTCCCTGAGGTCGCCCAGCAGGCGGCTGCGATCACAGGCCTCAGGGGCCTCTGTACGTGAACCCGCGACTCGCGACATCACTAATGACTCATTTTAAGGCGACCCTTCGATGCCCTGGCCTAGTGCGCCAAGGCGATGGAGGCCGCGTACAGCGACGCAAAGGTGATAGTTACATAGAACCTGAACCTCACTGCCCTCCTGAGACCTAGGTCGTAGACCTCGGCCACGTGAAGTATTGAGAGCAGCGCGAGGGGCAGGGAGGCCTCAACAAGGAGCCCCCAGGGCCACAGCATGACGGGGGGCAGGGCGAGCGCGAGCAGAACCATGGCGGCATACATGGCCTTCCCCGCGTCCTTGCCGACCCTGACGGGCAGCGTCCTGACCCCGTGGGCCTTGTCCCACTCGTAGTCCCTCAGGTTGTCGGCCAGGGCCACCGAGGCCGTCAGGAGCGCCATCGGCGCTGAGAGCGCTGCCTCCCACCAGCTGAGCCTCCCCGAGACTGTGTAGGCGCTCCCGACCACCATCACTATTGCCGTCACGAAGACGTCAAGTTCCCCGAGGCCCCTGTACTTCAGGCCCCCGGGCCCCGTGTACGATATTAGGAGCAGGGCGCCTACGGCCAGGATCAGGGGCAGCAGGGGCCTGTCGAGGGCCACGGTGGCTATGATCACCAGGGCTACGCCAAAGGCTAGCAGGGAGATGCCCAGGTCCCTGACCTGCCTCAGGCTGAGGCCAAGGCCGTAGACGCTGTGAAGCCTGTAAAGGGTCGCTGGAGCCCCTGGCGCGTCGACGCCCTTCTTAACGTCATAGTAGTCGTTGAGCACGTTCTCTGAGGCCTGGAAGGCCGCGACGCCAAGCGCTACCAGGGCCGTTAACGCTATTGGAAGCGGGCGGAAGCCCGCGTAGTAGCTCATGGCCATAACTCCCCCCACCACGGCCCTGGCGACGCTGTTGAGGAGCGAGTAGGGCCTTGTGGCCAGGAGGTACCTCCTCAGCTCAGAGCCCGTACTCCGCCCACCTCCTGTCAACAAGCCTCACGGTCTCCTCGTCGGGCCTCAGCTCCTCAGGCGGCTCGGCGCCGCTCTCATCCTTTAGCTTCCTGGTGGCGTCGACTATCAGCTTGCTCCCCACCCTCCTCCTCGGCAGGTATGCAACGTCTAGCTCGTCGGCTGGGGCCTGGGGGACCACTATGATGTCCCTTGAGGGGTCGACGAACGTTGAGAAGGCCCACGTCACCTGATCCATGTCGTGGGGGTCTATGTCGGCGTCCACCACTATGATTGCCTTGGTTAGGGAGAACTGGCCGAGGCCCAGGAGGCCCATCGCCACCCTGACCGCCTGGCCCGGCATGGTCTTCCTTATTGAGACTACGGCCAGCCCCTGGGCCCAGCCGGAGGGAGGGAAGGAGTAGTCCACGACCTCCGGGTAGAGCGACCTGACCAGGGGCAGGAAGGCCCTCTCCGCGACCTTGGCTATGATCGAGTCCTCCATGGGGGGCCTGCCGACGACCGTGCCGTAATATATGGGGTCCGGCCTGGCGTAGGCCCTCTCAAGCCTGAACGTGGGGAAGCGCCTGTCGGGCTTGTCGTAGAAGCCCACGTGGTCGCCGAAGGGCCCCTCCTCCCTCAGGTCAGAGAGGTCCACCGTGCCCTCGAGGACCACCTCGGCGTGGGCTGGCACCCTGACCCCGTTGGGGAGCGTTGTTACCTCAACCCCCTCGCCCCTGAGCGCCCCAGCCACCAGGTACTTGTCAAGGGGGTAGGGGGCTGGCATGGCCCCCGCCAGCAGGGTCCCTGGGTCGGCCCCTATGACTAGGGCCACGGGGACCTTCGTCTCGCCCCTCTCTATAGCCCTCAGGTGCTCTGCGTAGCCCCTCTTGTAGGTCTGCCAGTGTACCACCGCTTCCCTCTCGTTCACTATCATCACCCTGTAGACGCCGAAGTTCGTCGACTCGCCCAGCTCGCCCCTTTCCCTGTGTACGACAAGGGCGTAGGTAAGGTACCTGCCCGCGTCCTTCGGCCACGACTTGAAGGCGGGCAGGTCCGTGAGCCTCAGGTCTGGCCTCTCCTCGAAGTCAGGCCTGGCCTCCCTGGGGAGGTAGGAGGCGTACCTGAGGAGCGTAGTCACGTCAGCCCTGGTCAGGGAGGCAGGGGTCGGCACCCTCTGGCCAAGCTCGTCGAGTGAGCTCACCCCCAGCCCGAGGGCCACCGCCTCCTCGCAGCAGAATATGTTGCCTGCCACCCTCCAGCCGGGGTGGCCCTGGACGTTCTCGAAGAGCACGGCGGGCCCCCTCGACCTCATGACCC
>Ga0209739_100809_pt1 | contig 11827 bp, 10 predicted proteins | sample JossMetagenome_2_FD_184729 | JGI IMG/M metagenome (GOLD analysis project Ga0209739, IMG submission 184729) | Hot spring sediment microbial communities from Joseph's Coat, Yellowstone National Park, USA - JC3_ASED (SPAdes) (version 3) | ecosystem: Environmental > Aquatic > Thermal springs > Hot...
TCAGGCCTCGCGCCTGACGTGACGGCTTCCCTGGCCTCAGTGATAGAGTCCACGGAGGGCGTCATAAGGAAGGTCGGCCTGCTCAGCTCAGTGCTGCCTGAGGGCAAGAGCGTGGCCCTCTACAGCCAGGAGGTCAAGGAGCTCATAACTGAGGCCATGAAGGAGGCCGCCGAGGAGGCCGAGAAGGCAGCCCCGAAGGTGCCGCCAGCCTATGACCCTGAGGCGCTCGAGAGGAGGCTGCTTGACTACATAAGGACCTCAAAGGGCGTCATAAGCATAAGGCAGGCCGCGACCTCCCTCGGCGTGGCCCCAGAGGTGGTGAGGGAGCTGCTGGCCAGGCTTGAGGCTAAGGGGGCCATAAAGGTAGAGCCCGCGTCATCGACCTCAACCGCTTAAGGCCTCTCCCCCTTTATTTCGCTATATTCAACGTCATAGAGGTGAAGACGCTTGTCAGGGAGCCCTGTGCAGATGCTGGAGAGCCTTGCCAGAAGGAAGATAGAGGAAGGGCTTCAGGCAGAGAAGAACAAGGACTACGCCACGGCCGCGGACAAGTACAAGAGGGCGCTGGAGGCCCTTGATGACATTATTAGGAACTACCCAGATCACCCGCTCATAGGCCTTTACAGGCGGATGTATAATGACGTAAAGTCCAGGCTCAAGTACGTTGAGGTCAAGGGGACTCAGGCCGTATCCTTGGGAGATGACGTGGTAAAAGTTGACATAAAGGGGGAGGCCGAACAGGGACCTGACGAGCTGCCTGAGTTCGTGCTCAAGGAGAAGCCGAAGGTCACGTTCAACGACATAGCTGGGCTTGAGGAAGCTAAGAGGGCCATAAAGGAGGCGATAATCTACCCTATAACTGAGCCTGAGCTCTTCCCCCTCGGCTGGCCGAGGGGGATCCTCCTTTATGGCCCCCCAGGCACTGGCAAGACCATGTTGGCCGCGGCCGTGGCCAACGAGGTGTCAGGGGAGTTCCTTTACGCTGACGCGGCCAGCATCATGAGCAAGTGGCTAGGGGAGGGCGAGAAGAACGTTAAGAGGCTGTTCGAGTACTCCAGGTCAAGGGCCAGGTCAGGGACCCCTGTGATAATATTCATAGACGAGGTTGACGCCCTCTTCGGCGTCCACTCTAACGAGGTAGGCGGCGAGGTCAGGGTAAGGAACCAGTTCCTTAAGGAGATGGACGGGCTTCAGGACAAGAACGAGAGGCTCCACGTGTACGTTATAGCGGCCACCAACAAGCCCTGGGCCCTTGACGAGCCCTTCATCAGGAGGTTCCAGAAGAGGATTTACGTGCCCCTGCCTGACCTAGAGGCCAGGAGGCAGCTCCTGCAGATGCTTATCTCGAGGCTGCCGAGCGGGGCGAAAGTGGACCTGGACGAGCTGGCCAGGAGACTTGAGGGCTACAGCGGCAGCGACATAAAGGACCTAGTCCAGGACGCCTATATGAGGGTCGTTAGGGAGCACTTCGAGCAGAAGGGTGGCCTGAGGCCGGTAACCATGGAGGACTTCGAGTACGCCCTGAGCCGCAGGAAGCCAAGCGTTGACGAGAGGATGCTCAGGGCCTATGAGGAGTGGAGCGAGAAGTTCAAGGCCGTTTAGGTCTGCGGGCTACAATCCCTAGGGCCTCCTTAACGTACCTTATTTCATCGAAGCCCACTTCCCTAAGCCTTCTCGCTACGTCGGCCCAGAGGCTCCTACCCCTGGCCCTGCCCGGCTCGCCAGTGTAGTGGAAGAGCCTGCCGCCCGGCCTCAGCAGCCTGAAGAGCTCCGCGTAGAACTCCCTGCCGTACAGGGGCCCCGTCGATGACGTGAACCTCGGCGGGTCATGAACTACATAGTCGAAGGGCCCCGAAAGCTCCTTGACGACCATAACGGCGTCGCCTAATAGGATCGTCACCTTATCTGAGGCCAGATGACGGCTCCAGGGGTTCCTCTCGGCCACCCAGAGAACGTTCTCATCGACCTCTATTGAAGTCATGTGGGCAGCGCCCGCCTCCAGGGCAGCGGCCGTCGTATAGCCTAGACCGGTCCCAACCTCAAGGACCTCGGACCCTGACCTTATTGAGAGGGCCCTGACCTTAGACCTGGCATCCTCAATTGGCGTTGTTCCCTCCACCCTGTGCATGTGTATGCCGTTGATTTCGAGTGTTGGAGCGCGGCTTCCCTCCACGGGCACCAGCTTGTAGTAAGCGAACGGCGTCCTCACCTCGACTTCATAGGCCGCTGACCGCTCAACCGCCAGGTACGATCTCCTACGCGTGTGCCTCTGAAGGACCTCCGCCTCAACGCTATAGGCCCTACCCCCTAGCTCGACGACTACCTCGTGACCCCTCTTGGCTACCCTGACGGAGTCCTTACCCGCATTAACCGTGACCACGCTCCCTGGCGACGCGTTAAGTAAGGCCTCTGACTCCCAGGGAGCTAATACTACACACTCGCAGGCCGAGAAGCCGAAGACCTGGAGGGCCATCAGAGCAGCTCCTCTAGGCTCCTCTCTACCTCCTCCGCCCTTCTGGCCTCTCCCTTGGCAAGTGCCTCCCACTCGCTGATCACGTCTATGTCGCCTCCCCTGCTCTTCTCCTTGCATATGTCAACCTTGACTATGGCGGGGAGCTTGACCATGCTCCCTATTACGACAGCTTCGCCTGGGTTCAGGCTCGGCAGGAGGGCCGCCAGGTCCTCGCTAAGTTCCTCGCTAGCCTCCTGGACGTACCTAATGTCCTGGGGTTCAACGATCCTGAGTATGATCTTGTTGTTGGTCTGACTTAGGACGTCAGGGTCGACGTTCCTGGGCCTCTGGCTCACTATAACGAGCCCTACCCCGAACTTCCTGCCCTCCCTTGCCACCCTTGAGGCCCAGTACTTAGTCAGTTTGTGGTCCCTTGCCGGTATCAGGATGTGGGCCTCCTCGATGACAACAATTATGGGGGGCAGGCGGCCGGCCCCCGACTCCTCCCTCCTCTTCAGCTTCTTCCTCTCACTCAGTATCCTCCTTAAGTAGTGGCTCACTATGGCGTCGGCCGCCTCCTCATCGACCCCGCTTAGGTCGAACACGTTGAGCCTGCCCGGCACCACTACCTTGGTCAGGTCAAGTGGGACGCCGTGGTCAAGTATATCAGCGTACTTCTCCTTTACGTCCATGAGCCTGTTGAGGGCTCCCCTGCCCCCCTCCTCATCAACAGCGCCTTTCTCTATGAGCTTCTCGAGCGTATCTATCAGGGCGTCGACTAGCGTGTGATCCGCTGTGAACTTGATCCTTCCCTCCGAGTACCCCTCATGGACAAGTGCCCACGCCTGACGGATCGCCCTTTCCTGTCTCACGGCGCTCTCGGGGACCTTGGCCAGCTCCATCAGCTCCTCAAAGGCCATGTTTACGGGGTTCATGGCAGGCCTAAGCACGTTAACCAGCTGACCGCCAAGTTCAATGTTTGAGTACTCCCCATGCATGTCGAATATGACTACTGTGCCCCTTAACCTCTGAACGATCTCACGGGCTAGGACGCAGACCGTGTTGCTCTTGCCGCCGCCTGTGACCGCGAGTATCGCCAGGTGCCTCATCAGCCTGTTGACATTTATGCTGTACCTGACCTCCTCGTTGTTGATAAGGCTCCCTAGCTCTATCCACCCCCTGCTCTCGTTTGAGCCAAACACGCTCTTCAGGAGGTCTGTTGACGCCGAGTAAACAATGGTGCCTGGCCTTGGAGGGACCTTGGGGAGAACTACAAGGCCCTTCACCAGGTGGTCCTGGTAGCTGAGCCACCTTATGGAGCCCCTCACATAACTTGGGGACACCAGCGGGTTCTCGTTCAGGGTCCTGACCAGGGCGTCCACGGAGTCGGGGCTCGTGACGTCCTCTGAAAGGAGCCTGTTACCTGCCGTCACGGTCTCTATCATACCGAAGACGCAGCCCGCGGGGGTCTCAGCAACGACGTAAGTGCCGGCCTGAGGGACCTCGTGATCCCCCTTGAAGAGCACCTGACTCGACCTGGGTGTGCTCTCGCCTACTATCCAGCCAAGCTCCCTTTCGCCCTTACACGGGGACATCGTAACTCACACCCTAAGCACAGACCTGCTCTCAGGCACCAGGTCGGCCCCCAGGGCCCTCAGAACGCCGTCCATCTCAGACTCTGATATCCTTGCGTTGCTGTCGGCTATCATCAGCGCCAGGGGGTAGCCCTCACCAGATAGGGGTAACGTGGCTAGCCTGGAGAGAAGGGAGCCCGCCAGCTTGACCTCGTCAGCGGACTCCACAAGGTCCTTCCTGTAAAGGGCCTCCACCTTAAAGATGAAGCCGCCCCTCCTCAGCCTGACGAAAGTGCTTAGGACAGCAACCTTGCTCTGGTAGAAATCGCTGACGCCGTTGACAGCGGGGTACAGCCTTGGGCCTCCGGTCTTCTTAAGGCCGAAGTACTCGTTCACGTTCGTGAACAGCCTGGCCGTGAAGCCTGGCTCTATGTCACCCCTGGACCTCAAGATGTCCTCGATTATGTGTATGTCCGGGAGCGTTGAGTTGCAGAACGACGTTGACCTGCTGGTCTTGACTACGAAGACAGGCGTCGAACCCTGGGCCCAGATACGCTCTATTGTCCTCTTGACGACCATTAGCCTCTCCAGGCTCTCCAGCGCGAGTATCCATGAGTTCTTCAGCCCGTCCTCCCTGGCCTCGTGGGTCACCTCATCAAGGCGGCCCTCATAGGCCAGCCTGAGGAGCAGGCTCGCTGAGAAGGGCCTGAACCTAGAGTCCTCTATAGCCTTGGCTACGCACTCAGGGTCGGGCGACTCGCACACCGTTCCCGTGAGCCTTTCAGCTATGTCCTTGTTCTTAGTTAGCACCCTGCCCACGAACTCCAGCGCTTCATCCCATGTGACCCTCGCGCCGACGCTTCCCCACCTTATTGGCGGCCTTCCGTCAAAGAGCGCTACGCCGTTCGTAGGCGCCACGTCCCCTGCGGCCTCGGCCTCGAGGATCTCCCTGTAGAGGCTGAGCCTCTTTGACGCCTTGAAGTCCTGAGGAAGGATTAGCCCTACGAAGCCCTTAGGGCTCGTGGCCTGAGGGACCCCTCCCCCTCCGAACCTAGCCCCCCAGGCCTTAACGGCTACCACAGTGTACGTCCTCAGCCGCCTTACGTTAAGGCCTCCGTCCTCGGCTGAGTACTGCGAAACGACGCCTTCAGCTGCCTCAAGGCGGTGCCAGGAGAGATCGCACCTCCTCTCGGTCTTCGTCTCGTCTAGGATCCTCCTTATGAGGTCACGCGACTCCAGCGCAAAGGGGACTAAGCTCAAGCCACCTCACCCTCCTCGCAGCTGACCTTCGACAGCCCCCTCTGGTCCTTCTCCACCGTGCAGACCTTGTCGACCTTGTCGACGACCTCCGTGTGGTGCGTGATCATTATCAGCTGCGGCACGCCGCCCTCCTCGGTCACCCTGCCTATTATGTCCACCAGGGCCCTCCTCCTGGCGTCGTCAAGCATGTCAGTAGGCTCGTCAAGCAGGAGGAACCCTACCTTTGACTGCATGATCCTGTTCAGGGCCAGGACGTAGGCCAAGGAGAGCACTATCTGCTCCCCTCCGCTGAGCGTTGAGACGGGCCTCTCGACGCCCTGCCTGTCCACGACCCTGAAGTAGAAAGCGTCCTCAGACTCCCGCACCTCCACCCTGGCGTAATCAAGTCCAAATAGCCTGAACACGTCATTCATCTCGTTCTCAAGGCTTATGAGGGCCCTCCTGTAAAGGGCCTTCTCAAGCCTCTCCACGACGGCCATAGCGCCAAGCGCTGCGTCAAGCTTGTCCAGTGCCCTGCTGAGGGCCTCCTCGTCTTCGCCGGCCCTCTCGGCGTCAGCCTTTGTCTGCTCGATCCTCGACCTGAGGGCCGCGACCTCCTTCAGCGCTTGGTCCCTCTGCGTCCTTATGTCTTCCTGCCTGCGCCTCAGCTCGTCGCACTCCCTGGCCTTAGGCTCAAGCGCGCTTACCTGAGACCTTAACGCCTCTACCCTGCGCCTCAGCTCGTCGACCCTGGCCCCAGCCTCTGAGACCTGTGACCTAAGCGACAGCGCTGTGCCCTCAAGGACCCTTGCCCTGGCAGCGGCCTCCACTGCCGTCTTGACCTTGGCGAGGGCCTCTGCTAGATCCTTAGCTGAAGCCTTGTTGATCAGCTCATGCTCTACCTGAGCCCTCCTGGCCTTACTGGCCTCAAGCTCCCCTTCGACGCGGTTTAGCTCATCTATTACCCCCTGGGCAGCCTCGGGCGACCTGAGCCCGCTCGCCTCAAGCCTGGCCAAGGCCGCAAGGTATGAGGCGTTAGCCTGCTCAAGCTCCTTCAGCCTACGCTCAACCTCCTCGGCCTCCCTGTCGAGCGCCTCAACGGATCTCTTGAGCTCAGGTAGCCTTGAGCTCAGCGCCGAGAGGCCCTGCAATGATGACATTATTTGGGACGCCGTAGATATCGCCGCCCTGGCCCTGCTGACCCTGGACTCAAGGTCTTCAAGCCTCCTGAAGAGGTCCTCTGCCTGCGACCTCGCGGCCTCAGCGCTGGCCCTTAGCCTGGACGCCTCCTCTGAGTAGTGAAGCGCTAACGACTCAGCCCTCTCCTGCGACAGAGGCGACCCACACACAGGGCACCTGGCCTCCCTCCCGCCCCTCCTCAGGAGCCTGACGACCTCGTCGAGCTCCCTGAGCCTGGCCTCCTGCGCCTCTGCCTGGGCCCTCAGCTCCTGGGCCCTGGCCCTGACCTCCGTCAGCTCGCTTTCAAGCCCCCTGAGCTTCTCCTCTAGGCACCTAATGTCGCAATCCTGGCCTACCCCTACTGCGGCCCTTGCCTCCTGCTCCGCCTGCTCTATGGACTTCGAGAGGAGCTCTGCCTGGGCCAGCTGACCCTCTATGACCTTAAGCTCGTCAGAGGCCTTCCGCCTGGCTTCCCTCAGCTCCTCAAGCCTTGACCTCAGCGCCTCATACTCCTCGTGAACCCCTCTGTTAGCCTTGAGCTCCAGGTATGCGTCGGCGATGGGCTTCAGTTCCCTTGCCCTCTCGCTCAGCGATGAAATCCTGTTATCAAGCGAGGTGAGCTCATCAACTAACGGCGCCAGCGAGGCAAGGGGGACCAGGGGCTGAAGCGACGCCAGCTGCTGCGTAACGTCATTAAGTTCGCCCTGTAGCCTGGACAGCCTCGCCTGCTCCTCACCAAGCGACCTCTCGCCCTCTCTCAGCTGCTGCCTCAACGCCTCAAGCACCGATGAGGCCTTACACGCCTCATCAGAGGCCCTCGTCACCTTGTCGAGCTCCGCTGTCAACGAGGAAAGCCTCTCCTCAGCCTCCTTGAGCTTGGCCTCAAGGTCGTGGTACTCCTGCAGCTTGGCCCTCTTGACCTCCCTTGCGGCCTGTATGGCCTTAAGCACCTCAGCCCTTCTCCTAGGGCCCACGTCAAAGGCCATGACGAGGCTTCCGTCGCTCCTCTGGACCCTTATCGTGTGGGACCTCACTGCCTCGAGGGCCTTCTCGAGCTGAGGGATCCCGATAGCGCTCTCAACGAGCTCCTTGAGCCTCTTGCCCTCGTCCGAGGAAAGTATAGAGGCTATCTCGGCCAGGCCGCCCTGCCTTATTATCACCGCGGAGCCTATGAAGCTCTTGTAATCAGTTACTCCGTGAAGCCCGAGGAGCTTAGCCATCTCCTCCCTGTAGGCCGTTGCCGTGGTTGCTACTACCTTGCCGTTAACGGTCAGCCTGTAAGCTGTTGTAGCAGTGCTCCCGCGCCTCTCTATGAAGACCCTTGCGGTGGCCCTTGAGCCAGTGGCGGGGTCCTCGAGCTCAAGAATGACCTCGGCCCTCTGCTTGCCAAGCTGTATCAGGTCTGAAGCCTTTCCTCTCCAGCCTGACCCGGTCAGCGCATAATATATGGCCTCAAAGACGCTAGTCTTCCCAGCCCCGTTCTCGCCGACTAAGGCCAGGCTGCCAAGCGGAAGCCCAAGCTTAGTGCTCTCATGGCTGAGGAAGTTACGCAGCTCTACGGACCTTATGATGTAGGTCACTGGGCCGCCAGCCTCCTAAGAGACTCCAATGTCTTAGGCCAGGAGGTCAGCCTTTCGAGCGCCTTCTCAATGGCCTCCTCATTCCCCTCCGAGGCGGCGACTATAAGGTCAAGTATCGCCTTAGACGTGAGCTCGTCGAGCCCGACCTCAGCCTTAATTACGTCGAGAGGGTCAAGGGGCTCAGGGCCGCGCTCCGGCAAGGCCTTGGTCCCCGCCTTCTCAACGCTCACCCTCGTTATGTGCGGTATTATTATCAGGCCCCTCTCGCCGGAGACCCTTGAGGCGGAGAGCTCAACCACGCTTGAGGGCACCTTGACCCCAACCTTAAGCCTGAGGTGAACGAGCGGCTCCTTCTCGTTAGGGGCCCTCGCGACCTTACCTACGGCTGCCCTGATCACCCTGTCAACGTCCTTTGGGTCCCTGACCTCGGCGTCAAGCACCACGTGCCTCCTCACGGCGATGTTTACCTCTTGGACTATCGGCTCGTCACCGCTCAGGTCCACTATGAGCGGGCCCCTCTTGTGGTCCCTCTCTGCCTCGGAGACATCAAGGGGGTAGAGGGAGCCCGGGTAAGCGTACCACAGGTCTGGCCTGCCAGGAGGCACGACACACCTGACGCACCTATCGTGTACGTGGCCTAGCGCTACGTAGCGCGCCTTAGGCAGCTCCGTCAGAGAGGCTATAGCATCATACGTGAACACTGGGTCGAGAGAGAAGTGCCCCATGAAGATCACGCTGAGGCCCAGCGACCTCAGCTCCTCAGCCCTCCTGTCATAACAGGACGCTAACGCCCTAAAGATATCCCTGCGCTCGTTAACGCTGACCTTAAAGAAGGGGTAGACCATGAAGGCGAGCTTGCCATCAATTATCGTCATCCTCTCTATAGCCTTCAGGCACTCGGCCGCAGAGGTAAGCTTGAGGCCTGGAGGGGGCTGAGGCGCGTGGAAGCCCTCCAGGGCCTCGGCTAAAACGTCAAGGGGCGACGGCTCTCTCCTGCCCGGGGTGTCGTGCTCCCCCCTCGCAGCTATGACCTTGACGCCTCTTGACGTTAACTCCCTCAGCTTCCTCAGCGCGAAGGCCAAGGTCGCGTTATCTGGGTGCGGAGAGTCAAACAGGTCGCCGGCTATCACAAGGGCTCTGACCCTGTCCTTGACTATCTCCTCAACGGACTCCTCAAAGGCCTGGAATATGTCTTCATAGAAGGCCCTCTCGCCGTACTTCCTGGCGCCTAAGTGAACGTCGGCCATGTGTGCTATTAACGCGTCAGTCCCCAGGGGCCGCTCCCAAGGCCCTCTTTACTAGGGGTAATACCTAAAATCCTGAACCCCGCCTAGGGCGATGGGCCTTCACGTGGTTAACGAGAAAACGACCGGGTGACGGGGTTGGGAAGGCTTGTTGACAGGGCCTTGGAGTGCGGCGGGCTCCTCCAGGTAGCCCTCGACTTCACAACGCTGGAGGAGGCGCTCAGGGTAGCTTCGTTGCTCCCCGCTAGCAGGTCCCTGATCATGGAGGCCGGCACGCCCCTCATCAAGTCCGAGGGCCTGAAGAGCGTGAGGCTGCTGAGGGCGCTGCCTGGGCATCACCTAGTCATGGCTGACACGAAGACTATGGACGTTGGCGGGCTTGAGGCCCAGATGGCCTTCAGGGCCGGGGCTGACGCCATGAGTGTGCTCCTCGCCGCAAGCGAGGAGACCATCAAGGAGGCGGCCAGGGCCGCTGAGGACGTTGGGGCTGACGTGTACGCTGACTCCATGGGCTTCCAGGACCTGGCCTCTTGGGTTGATAAGGCCAGGCGAAGCGGGGCTGACGTCTTCCTGATACACATCGGGATAGACGTCCAGAGGGCGCTCGGAATAACAGCGACTCAGGCGCTTGACCTAGTAAGGAAGGCCAAGGAGCTGTTCAGGGGACCCGTTGCCGTGGCAGGCGGCATAAAGCCTGAGGACGTTAGGCTTGTAGCCGGCGCTGGCGCCGACATAGTTATCATAGGCTCTGCCATAACCAAGTCGCAGGACCCCAGGTCGTCAACTTTAAGGGCCCTCGAGAGACTGGGAAGCAGGTGCCAGTAATGGACGAGGTTGCCAAGAGGTTCAGGCTTGCAGTAAAGAAGTACAACATGTACAGGGCCCCTGAGGCGGAGGCCCGAATAGCTACTAGGAAGGGGGACACATTCTACGTGGTCTTCGACGGCACCTATTGCGAGACCTGCGGCCTTTACGACTGGATAGATGACCTTAAGTACGTCCTCGAGGAGACAGGCCTGAGGGCCGAGATAGTTAAGCTTCATGAGCCCGAGGGGCCAACAGGGTCCAGGAGAATTGCGGCTTTCAGAGTAATCAAGGATGGAAGCTGATATAAGCATTAAACCTTCCTTAAGCAAGAACCCATTGGCGTAAGTGGCCAAATTGTACACGACGTACACCAGGAAGAGTTGGCTCCTTAAGGGAACGCTCTTAGCCATAGGAATGGCTGCCGCCGTTCTAGTTATCACGATCTTCATGGTTAGGCCTCACAACACTTTAGGTGTCAGGCCTGCACAGCAAGGTGTTGTCAACGTCACTGTGAGCCTGAACCCCATGACCTCATATATCGCTAACTTCACGGTACCTCCTAATTACACGACGCCAAGACTTGTAGTGCAGCTCACGTCGTCAGGACCCGTAGCGCTATACGTCCTAAGCACTTCAAACCTCGTGACGCTCGAAAGGACCGGAGGCGCCCCGACCCTCCTCTACTATCCTAACGCGACTAACGTGAAGGCCTTCGCCAGCCTGCCCGGCCCTGGCGAGTACTCAATAATAATAGTGAACAGGGCGCCCTTAGCCAGCGTCAGCGTCAGGCTTGAGGCTAACATAACTGAGGCCGCGTCTAGCTAGGCTTGAGCCTCCACCTGAGAACGCCCTCTGACAGGTCAGGCTCGAGAAGCCCCTCGTCGCGAAGACACCTTATCAGGCCCTTTACCGATGCACCTATCAACATGGAGTTCTCAAGGGTACACGAAGCTCTGAGGCCCCTGCAGACAGCCCTCAGGACTTCATCGACGCTTGAGGGGCTCCTCAGTGACTCCCTGACGCCCTCGATGAACTCCTGGACCCTTCGCTCATTGATATCTATTAGAGGGCCTGCCTCGCCACCTTTAACTATCGGGCCGTGGCCCAGTACCACGTACTCATACTTGCCCAGGAGCGACCTCAGCTTCCTGAGGGTCTCAAGCGCTTTACAGGGCATCTTGTGATATGGAATGCCAAACTTCTCCAGCACCTTATCACCGAAGAGGGCGTCACCCACGTAAAGCACGCCGTCAGGCGTCGCGAAGCCCAGGTGGCCCTCCGTGTGGCCGGGCAGCCAGTGCACCTCAATTGGGCCGTAACGGTCGGCCCCTTCAGGCAAGGCCTGCGTGACCCTCGCGGGCACCGCCCTGTAGGGCAAGAGAGGGTCCGTGGGGTTGAGGGGGTAGTCGAAGGTCATCAGGACCCTCAGCTCAGACCTCTCGATCATGGGGGCGTCTAGGGAGCTGGCGACTACCTCAGCTGGGCTGAGGGCCGCCACTGCCTCCACGTGGTCGCTGTGGTAGTGGGTCAGCAGGACTACGGCCTGGGACGCCCCAAGCTCCTTAAGGTCCTTCGTCAGCCTCCTGGGCCTGTCCTCCCCTTGGCCAGGGTCAATTACGTAAACAGTGCCCTCCTGTATGAACAGAAGTGTAGCGGGCGACCCTTTCTCTACATATGTATTGCCCAAAAGCTTGATAGGCGCCAACCTTTAGGCCCTTTGCTTTGAAAACCAGAGCCTTAAACTTAAAAACG
>Ga0209739_100810_pt1 | contig 11815 bp, 9 predicted proteins | sample JossMetagenome_2_FD_184729 | JGI IMG/M metagenome (GOLD analysis project Ga0209739, IMG submission 184729) | Hot spring sediment microbial communities from Joseph's Coat, Yellowstone National Park, USA - JC3_ASED (SPAdes) (version 3) | ecosystem: Environmental > Aquatic > Thermal springs > Hot...
TGAGGACCTGGAAAGGCCAGCCACCCTGAGAACTACCTCAATGCCTGGGCAGTTGCTGCCTATGATGTTGAGCTCCGGCACCCTCAGCGACCTGGAGAAGAGGGTGACCTCAACCTCCTCGTTCTCGTCGAAGTACTCCCTGGACTCCTCGGCCACTATGAAGCCGTCTGAGAGCCCTATGCCAGCTATAGAGCCTGACCCTGCCATCAGGGGGTAGGCCGAGATGCCCTCCAAGCCCTGGACCAGCTGCACGGGTATGAGCTCTGTGAAGCCTCTTCCTGCCTGGAACCTGAAGGGAATCCTCGCCCTGACCTTCACGACCTCACGTGTAGGCTCAAGGCCCATCATCCTCAGGACCACCGGGGTCACGAGCGTGTAGAGGTTCATCATGGCTGAGAGCGGAAAGCCGGGGAGGCCGAACAGTACCTTGCGGCCCTTGACGGCTATGGCTGTCGGCTTACCGGGCCTGGCCTTAAGCCCGTGGACTATGACCTCAGCGCCCAGGTCCCTGAAGACCCTGTAGATCATGTCGCCGTAGCCAGCTGACGTGCTGCCGGTCGTTATCACTACGTCGGACTCCTCGAGGGCCTTGGCCACGGACTCCAGCATCACCTTATAGTCGTCAGGCAATATCCCGAGGAACTTGGCGTCAACTCCGAGCTCCCTCAGCGAGGCCGTCACCACGTAGCCGTCCACGTCATAGAGGTGGCCCGGCTCTAAGGGCGCACCGGGCGGCGTAAGCTCAACGCCTGTAGAGAACACCGAGACCCTGGGCGGCCTGTAGACCCTCACCCTGCTGATCCCGAGGCCCGCCAGGACCGCTATCTCGCGGGCGGTCAGCAGGGTCCCCGCCCTCAGCACGACGTCTCCGGCTGAGACGTCAGAGCCGGCCTGGCTTATGTTCTCGCCGGGCGCTACGGACCTGTAAACCGTGAGCAGGTTACCCTTTCTGCTAACGTGCTCCTCCATAACGACAGCGTCGGCCCCCCTTGGTATCATTGCCCCTGTGGCTATCTCGTACGCCTCGCCGGGCCTGACCTCACCGACGGGCGCTGACCCGACGCTTACCTTGCCAGTCACCCTTAACGAGACAGGCGTGACCTCGCTGGCGCCCGCAACGTCAACAGACCTGACGGCGTAGCCGTCAACCGTTGACCTGTCAAAGGGAGGGTAGTCTATGGGGGCCTTCACGTCCTCAGCCAGCACCTTGCCCTGGGCTTCAAGGAGGGGTACCTCGATTACTTCAGGGGGCCTTATGCCGCCGACCTTCTCCTCAAGGAGCCTCAGCGCCTCTTCAACACTGACCAGCTTATGGAACACTAGGGCCACTAACTACACCCTGACATGGCTAGCGCCTCCTTCACGGCCTTAAAGCTGTGCTCTTGGGGCTCTATTACTGTGGCCTTGGGGCACAGCTCCTTTGCTTTCCTCGCGGCCTTTGGGCCCATCGCTATGACCAGGTTCACAGCGTCCTTAAGCCTCTGACAGGCAGCCTCTGCGATCAGCGCGGAGGAGGCTATGACCACGTTGAACCCGGTTGGTATTAGGTCAGCCAGCACCCGCTCCCTGTAGATGTTAACCCTGTGAACCTTAGCACCCGCTCTGACCGTAGCCTCAAGCTCATCGTCCCCTTGCTCAGACCTCAGCGTCAGGAGCGACTTGCAGTTCAGTTCAAGGGCCAGCGACGCCAAGGAGCCCGTAGTGTAGGTCCTCGGCATATAGCACCGGAGGCCGAAGGCCTTAGAGAAGGCCCTGGCGGTGCCTGGGCCCACGCACAGCGGCCTCAGTCCGCTTGGCCAGCCCTGTAGGAAGCCCCTGAGGAGGAGGGGGCCCCTCGGGCTCGTGAAGGCAACGCAGTCGTAAAGGCCCTCCCTTACGAGCCTCGCCGACTCCCTCAGGCCCTCATCAAGCGGCTCTATCACCACGGCCTTAGCCCACGTAAGTGACCTGAGGTCCCTGAGCTCCGGCGGGAGCTCGGGGCCTAGGTAGAGCGCCCTGCATCCGCCCTCCAAAGCCTGTCCCTCGCCAAGGCCGCGGGCCCCACTATTATGACGGCGGGGTTCCTCAGGAGCCCTTCCCTTGAGTACCTGGCTAGGTCCTCTATGGTGCCTGCGAGGGACCTCTGGGTCGGCATGGTTGCGTCCATAACGGCCAGGGCTGGCGCCGAGGGATCCTTGGCCTCAGCCAGCGCCGTGAGGACCCTCTCCACAGTTGAGACCCCCATGAGGACCACCACGTTGTCGACACGTCTCGCCAGCTCCTTAAGTCTCCTCAGGTACTCCTCCATCTCGGGCTCCCCGCCCGCGACGCGGCCTGTGACAACGGCGAAGCTCGATCCGTAGACCCTCCCCGCCAGAGGCGCGCCGGCGTAGGCGGCGGCGCCGACATAGCTTGGAATGCCAGGTACCACTTCACACTCCAAGCCCCTTGAAACGACGTACTCGCACTCTTCTTCGCCTCTGCCGAAGGTGTAGGGGTCACCTCCCTTGAGCCTCACGACCAGGAGGCCCCTTGAGGCCCTGTCAACGAGCAGATCATTAATTTCGTCCTGCTCAAGCTCGTGTCGGCCAGGCTGCTTGCCGGCATATATGAGCTCGCAGCCGGGCTTTACCTCCTTAAGCAGTTCCCTCGGTATTAGCCTGTCGTAGATTACTACGTCAGCTCTCCTCAGCGCCTCAAGCCCCTTCACGGTAATGAGGCCAGGGTCCCCAGGCCCGGCCCCCACTATGATGACCTTGCCCTTCAAGGAGGGCACCTCATAGGAACCTCTTTAACTCCTCAGCGGCCCTCCTCCCCAGGTCCTCAGGCCTTGACCTATTACCCCTCACCCTTATCACAGCCATCGAGGCGCCCTCAGGGCTCGCCGCCCCCGCTATGAACTTCATCAGGTCACCCTTAAGCGCCTCAGCCACGCCGCCCACCGGGACGCCGCAGCCCACCCTGAGCGTCCTGACGAACTCCCTCTCGGCCATTGCCATTGCCATTGCCAGGGGGTCTGAGACCTCGGAGAGCCTCTTAGCGACAGGGGAGTCCTCAGGCGCCACGACAGCTATGAGGCCCTGTCCTGGCTCTGGGGGAAAGTAGTCGAGAGGGAGCCTGAGCCTGGGCACTTCGATACCCAGCCTGAGCAGGCCGGCCTCTGCTAGGACCAGGTAATCCACCTCCCCTTCCATCAGCTTCCTGACCCTCGTATCAACGTTTCCCCTGACGAGCTTCACCTTGACGTTAGGGTTGTGAGCCAGGACAAAGGCTGACCTCCTCACGCTCGCTGTGCCTATTGACGAGCCCTCGGGAAGTTCCTCAATGGAGCCCGCAGGGAGCCTGCCCTTGCCGAAGACGAGGGAGTCGTTGGGAGGGTCCCTCGGGAGAATCGCCACTATGGTCAGCCCCCCGCTGAGCTCCCCCGGCAGGTCCTTGAGGCTGTGCACAGCAACGTCAGCTAGGTTTTCAAGGACGGCCCTGTTAACCTCCTTCTCAAAGACGCCCTTCACGCCGATCTGACTTATAGGCCTGTCAAGGACCTCGTCCCCCTTGGTCCTGACTATGACTAGCTCATAATCTATGGCTTCCCCCAGCCTATGGGCTAAGTAATCCATGGCTATCTTAACCTGGGCCAAGCTCAGCCTGCTGCCTCTTGTCGCGACCCTTAGCTTCATCTCAGCTCCCTTAAGGCGCCCTCTACAGCATTAACCGTTAGGTTCAGGGCCTCATCGTCATGGGCTGTGCTGGTGAACCAGGACTCGTACTGGCTCGGCGGCGAGAACACCCCTAGCCTTCTCAAGGTCTCATGGAACTTGGCGTAGAGCTCCCTGTTAGCCCTCCTGGCGTCGTCAGCGTCCTTGACGGGCCTCTTGACGAAGAAGATCTGGAACATGCTCTCAACTCTGTTCACGGTGTACCCTGAGGCCTCAAGGGCCTTGGCGACCTCCTCAGCCGCCCTCGAGGCCCTCCTGAGGCCGTCCCCGCCCTCAAGAACCTCAAGGGTTGCTAGCCCTGCAGCCATGGTGACTGGATGGGCGTTGAAGGTGCCCGCATTGAAGACCTGCCCCAGCGGCGCGAGCACGTCCATTATCTCCCTCCTGGCGGCTATAGCCCCCACGGGGAACCCTCCGCCTATTATCTTGCCAAGGGTCACAATGTCGGCCCTCACCCCAAAGTACTCCTGGGCCCCGCCCAGCGAGAGCCTGAAGCCCGTGATGACCTCATCAAATATCAATAGGGCCCCGTGACGGTCAGCAAGCTCCCTGAGCGCCTTCAGGAAGTCCTTGGTGGGCGGTATAACGCCCATGTTACCTATGACTGGCTCAACTATTATTGCCGCCAGGTCATCCCCTGCCGACCTAGCAGCCCTCTCAGCCGAATCTACGTCATTGAACCTGGCTATGAGCGTCAGCGAGGCTGCCTGGGGCGGAACCCCAAGGCTGTTAGGGACCCCGAACTCTGAGGCAGCGCTCCCCGCCTGGACTAGGACGTAGTCGTGGGCGCCGTGGTAGCACCCGTCGAACTTCAGCACCTTGGCCTTCCTCGTATACCCCCTGGCAAGCCTTATGGCTGTCATGGTGGCTTCAGTCCCTGAGTTGACAAAGCGGACCTTTCCGCCAGGCATGACATAGCTTACTATTTTTCTCGCCAGCTCGACCTCAGCCCTTGATGGGGCCCCGTAGAGCCAGCCCCTCTCGACCTGCTCTACGACCCTGTGAGCGACGTGATCGTTTGCGTGCCCTAGTATGAGGGGACCGTAACCTAGTACGTAATCTACAAGCTTCTCGCCGTCCTCGGTGAACAGGTAAGCACCTTTGGCCGCCCTGACGAAGAACGGGTAAGGCCTGACGGCGGCCCTGACGGGGCTATTAACGCCGCCTACGAGGACCTCTTTGGCCTCCTCGTAGAGCCTGAGGCTCAAGCCTTCCGCCCTCAGTTTACGGACACCGTTCCTCTATTTGAGGTATTACTGGCGCTAGTTCGTGAAGGGCTTCGGGGCGATACCTAAAATGGGGCTTGGCGTGATCTCGAGGAGCGACTGGGAGCTGCATCATGAGGCCCCAGGCGCCGTCGTGATGGTCGCGGCGACCCTGGCGAGGAGCTGGGAGCCCGAGAAGGTAAGGGAGGCGCTTGAGAGCATCTCAAAGACAGGCGATGGATGGCCGCAGAGGCTGGCTTACGAGCTGGCGCACAACGATGACTTACTAAAGGAGGTTATGGGGGAGCTTAAGCAGGGCCTCCGAGTCAGCCCCCAGCTGATAGACGAGGTCAGCAAGAGGTTAGGGCTTCAGGTCAGCGTGCGGCCTCCTTCATGAGATCCCTGACCTTGTCCTTTACATACTTCCTTAGCTCATCAGCTTTAGGCCTTAGCGAGTTGGCGTGAAACTTCTCGTCGTTGGAGTAGGCGTATAGAAGGACTACTGGTATCTTGGCCTCCTCAGCTAGCCCACGCAGGTAAATTGAGTCGTTCCAGTTGAAGACCCTGAGCCCCGAGGCCTGAAGCTTAGCCGCGTCAACAATGGAGCTCTTAAAGAGGTCAAGCTCTAGCCTGTCAGAGAACGCCTTCTTTACGTCATCAATTAGGCCCTTGAAGTTCACCACAACGTATTCCATTAGGTCAGCTACTCTCTGAGGCGTATCAGGCAGCCCCTTTGACCTAAGCACGTCCTCAGCTATGAGGATGAGCTCCTCGCTTCTCTTAAATATGGACACGTGAACGAGGTCACGCCTATCAAGGAGGCTTAGGGCCCATCTCCTGGCCAGTTGACCACGGGCCGCGTAGACCTTGACCATGTAGTCTAGCTCAGAGTCATCAAAGTAATAGGAGTCGTTCGCGATGGCCTCGGCCAACCTAGATGGAAGTAGAAGTGAGGGGAGGGAGTCATTGCTGTAAAGGGGGAACAGGCCTGGCTCCCATTCTTGGGAAAGGGCCTTCATAAACATCGTTATGGCCTTGGAGAACGCTAGGACCTTGTGGTGGAAGTAGACTGACCTATACATCTTATACCTGGCGTCAAATATGTCCTCCAGCGTCTGAAGGCTCTTTATGTCAAGTCCCAGGAGGGGCCTTCCTTCAGGATCTATCGTCAACGTTATGCCGTGGATCAGCCTCGCAATATCTATGTTGCCATAGACTATGCCAGTGGCCTGGGCATCCCGCTGAAGATAGTCGAGCCTGTCAGCGTCCGCTACCTCATTACTTATAATGTCATGTATTACCTTGGCGCTGCCCTCGCTCAGGCCGAGGTCCTCAAGGACCTGTAGCTCTGACCTCGTCGAGCTACCTGTGAGTGAGAGCTTCGCGGCCATAAGGTAGCCCTCAAGGTCTTTGAGCTTCTCCGCCCGCGGGTCCTCGGAGGCCAGCCTCAGAAGGCGGTCTATGAAGACCTGGCTATAGGCCTCATGGACCTTGAGGTTGCTCCCAGACAAGGTGGTAAGCTCCTCGAAGAGGGCCCTTGACTCTCCCCCCTCTGCGAACAGCGCAAGGTACTTCACGGCCTCCTCAGTCATGTGGCTGTACGCCAGGTGCCCTATGTCATGTAGTAGGCCTGCCAGCCTGGCGACCTGAATTAGGCTTTCAGCTAGTCTGTCGCAGTCCGAGGCTAAGGCGTCACAGACCCTTTGATCCCTCTTGGCGACGCTGGCGACCTTGGTGGCCATCATGGAGGCCAGGTGCATGACACCAAGCGAGTGTTCAAGTCTGCTGTGGCGGGCTGAGGGAAATACGAGGAAGGCCATGCCAAGCTGCTTAACTCCGTGTAGTCTCCTCAGGAAGGGGGTCTGAAGAAGCCAGTACTCAGCGTCATTTATTGGAATGAAGCCATGTATCGAATCCTGTATTACTCCTTTGGGTTCATAGGCCCCTAGTCTCCCCTCGCTGTCAAGGCCCATCAGTTCCTGGCCTCCCCTGTGATCAGGGAGAGGACAAGTTTTAAAGATGTCATGGTCAGCCGAGCCCGGCCTCCTCGAGGGCGCGCTTGTACTTGCCCGTTATCTCAGTCGTCCTGGGGTCAACGCCCCTTAGATGGGCCAGGTAGACAGAGACGTAGCCGCCTAGCAGGGAGCCCTGCAGCAGTTGGGCAAGCAGCCCCTCGCCCCTTGGGGTGACCCTAACAGTGACGTCGCCCTGGCCCTCGTAGACCCCCCTTAGTATGTTGGCTATAACTGAGCAGAGCCTGCCACCCCCCTCTATCAGGACGAAGCCCCTCCTTAGTTTATGTAGTACCTGCCACGCCACTAGGTCGTTGTGGGCGGACTCCGGGTAGAACTCCGTCTTAGCTATGACCTTCGCGTTCTCGCTGAGCTCCTGCCTCCACCTGTGGGCAATTATCTCAAATGGGCCGCAGCCAGCTATTATGTAGACGTCCCTGTCCCCAATGGCGTTAGCTATAACACGGCCCTCCTCAGTCGAGGTTGACCTGAGGGCCTCGGCTGCAGCCCTTACCTCAGCATCACTTACCAGGTCAACCCCTGAGGCCTTAAGCAGGCCAAGGGCAGCGCCTATCAGCATCCCAAGGGCCGTCCTGGGGTAGTAGTTGGGCTCTATGAGGGCCAGCGGAAGCCCGTTCTCTTTTGCCCACTGGCCCAGCTTGCCGCCGCTCGTCACGGAGCCCACCAAGGCGCCTCTGGATCTGGCCTCCCTGGCGCATGAGAGAGTCTCGTATGTGTTGCCCGAGTAGCTAATCGCTATGACGAGGTAGTCTCTCGTGACCCAGGGAGGCAGACCTTCGCCCTTGTGAACAAAGACGGGGACCCTAAGGCCCTTGGCTGCGGCGAGGGCTAGGACGTAGTCGGCGGTGACCCCACTCCCTCCCATGCCGCAGAGAAGGACGCCCTGAGGCATAATGCGAGGAGCCTTCACGTTCAACGCCTCTCTGTAGGATCCAAGGAGCTGGTCAGGCCATGTCCCGTAAAACTTCAGCATGACGCTAACTCCTTCACCTACGCTCAAGGCTCGCGACCGCTGTACAAATCCAGAGGCGATAATAAAATGCGTTTTCGTTGAGCGTCCCTTTAGGCTAGCTAAGCATTTAATAGAACCATGAAGTAGGCAGAACTAGACCTACAACCTACAAAAGGGGTTAGGTAGACAACAAGTAGAGCTATGTTGCAAGGAAAAAGGCTTTGGAGGCCCTCTAGGTTACGTCAAACTCGCCGTAGAGTATCCTCATCTCGTCGATGCTGAGCGGCTCACCCCTCCTCGCCTTCTCCTCTATCTCCTTTCTCCTCTCCTCGAGCACCTTGAGCTGTATCCCTCTCTGCCTTGATACCTTCAGCTCCTTCAGCCTAACCATGATCTCCCTGTACTTCGTGTAGAGCGCGTCAAGGACCTTAGACAGGTCATCTATCTCCTTACTCTTCTCATCAATTAGGCCCTTTAGGGAGTCTATCTCCTTGTTCATCCCGTCTACCTGGCTTGACAGGGACTGAACCTGGTTCTTCAAATTCACCGCCTTCTGTCTCAGCTCGTTCCTCCTGTTGATGAGCCCGTTGAGCTTCAGCCTCAGGCCCTTCACCTCGGCCTCGAGCTCCATTATCGATATCTCCTCCTGTCTGGCCTTCCTGATCCTCTCGGCCAGCTGCTCCAGCCTCTCTATCTCCTCGACGAGCCTCTTCTCCTCCTGCGGGGGCAGGACGCTGGTCTGCTGCCTCCACTCAAGCTCCTCAATCCTCTTCGTGACCTTCCTCAGGCTCAGCTTCGCTATATTGCCCTCCTTCTCAAGGAGCTGTCTCGCCTCCCTCAGCTGCTCCCTCTTTGACTTGAGCTCGTTGAGGACGCTGTTCAGCTCTTCCTTGACCTTGGCGAGCTCGTCCAGGACCCCCTTCCTCTCCTCCCTCAGCTTCAGGAGCTGGCCAACGACCTCCCTCTTCTTGTCAATAAGGGATCTCCGCTTCTCCCTGAGGCCCTTTACCTCCTCTATAAGCCGGGTCCTCTGCTCCTTGACATGAACGATCTTATCCCTTATCCTGTCAACTATCTGGTAGAGCTCCTCCTCAGGCTTGTTATTTATGTCAATGTTAACAAGCTCCTGGACGTCAGGCAGAAGCTGGGGCTTCTCAGCCCCCTGTTGGACTTCATTTGTCGTGTTGGTCTGGCTTGCGTTAGCCTCTGCATCCTCGCGTGGGTCATCGTACAACCGCTTGACCACCTCCCCTTGCGACTATCACTCGTGCGTCTACGGCTGTCGCTGTCTCTTGGTTTGCAAGAATAGGATTTATATCTAACTCTTTTATCTCGTTGTGGTCATTAAGTAGGAGACCGACCTTAACTATTATATCGGCTATGGCGTCTATGTTGGCCGGAGTCTCCCCCCTGAAACCCTTGAGGAGCCTATAGACCTTGGTGGCCTTAATCATCTCGAGCGCCTCCTCTTGGCCAAGCGGGGAAAGCCTCATGGTGACGTCCCCCAGAAACTCCACCAGCAGCCCTCCTGCGCCGAACGTCACCACTGGGCCGAAGGCCATATCGTTAAGCCCTCCCACCATGACTTCGTGGCCTGACTCAAGCCTCTGGACTAGGACCCCCTCAACCCTGGCCCCAGGCGCCCTAGACTTGACGTTTTTAATTATGGCCCTGTACGAGGAGGCAGCGCTCTTAGGGGTCACGCCCACTAGGACGCCTCCTACGTCAGACTTATGGGATATGTCGGGCGATATAACCTTCATGACCAAGCGGGGGCCCACCTTCTCGGCGCAGGCTGAAGCCTTCTCCTCGCTCCTGGCCACGCAGAAGTCGGCCACCCTGACCCCGTAGGCCCTGAGAAGCTCCAGCGCCTCGTCCTCAAGGAGCTTGCTCCTACCCTCTGAGAGAGCACGCTGAATTATCTCCTTGGCTCTCACGGAGGCCTCCTTAGGCACCGTTGGCGCGGGTCCCTTGGACTTGACGAGATCCCTGGCCCGCCTAAAGTGGAGGAGAGAGGCCAAGGACCTGGCAGCGCGGTCAGGGAGCTCAAAGGTCGGTATGCCTAGCTCCTCCAGCGCCCTGGCCAACTTAACGCCTGCCTCAGCCCCTATGGTGACTACGACGAGGGGTATCTCCTCATTATCGTCTCTTATCAGCTCGATAGTCCTTAAGGTCTCATCAACGTCCATCGTGGGAGGCTGGACTAGCGATATCAGCAACAGTGAGTCAACAAGACCTCCCTTAACCAGTGCTTGAGCTATAAGCCTGTACTGCTCAGGCCTCGCGTCCCCAGTCAAGTCAATAGGGTTCCTCAGGGAGACCCTGTCCGGGAAAACCTGCCTGAGCGAGCTAACTATAGCAGCGGGGGTCTCAGGGACCTCAAGGCCTTCGGCGGTCACGGTGTCGGCCGCTATGACGCCATGTCCTCCCGAGTTGGTTATTATTCCGACCCGAGGTCCTCTGGGCAGCGGCTGCGAGACTAGCACCTTCGCTGCGTCGAAGGCTGCCTCAAGGTCCTCGAGCAGCAACGCCCCGGCCTCCCTCATGGCCTCCTTGAACACGTCATAGGAGCCAGCTATTGAGGCCGTGTGGCTTAAGGTCGCCCTCGCGGTCGCCTGGAACCTACCGCCCTTCACTACTATTACGGGCTTGCCCTCATTTACGTTAAGCCTTATGGCGTCTATTAGCGCCCTTCCCCTCGTGACGCCCTCCAAGTAGACAATTATCGCCTTGACGTCAGGCGCCTTTGCCATGTACTCAAGGCTGTCGACCTCATCAACGTCGGCCTTGTTGCCGAAGTTTATTGCCTTACTGATTCCTATGTTCCTGGCTGACGCCCAGTCCATGAGCGTGGCCAGCAGGGCTCCGCTCTGGCTCACCAGGGCTATGGGACCGGGTGGCGGCCTCTTCATCTTTGACCTTGGCAGGAAGAACGTGTCAAGCCCGTTGGAGTAGTTATAGACGCCTATGCAGTTGGGTCCCAGCAACCTGACGCTGTGCCTCCTGGCAACCTCAACGACTTCCTCCTGTAGCCTCCTCCCCTCCTCGGTGCCTGTCTCGGCAAAGCCGCCGCTGAAGACCACTACGCCCTTAGCGCCCTTAGCGCCGGCGTCCTCAACTACCCTCGGCGCCAGCCTAGCCGGCGTGGCCACCACGACGAGGTCAACTTCATCGGGCACCGCCTGAACTGAAGGGTAGGACTTGAGGCCCAGGACCTCTGCGTAGCCCGGGTTAACGACGTAGACCTTTCCCTTGAACCCTGCCAGTAGGTTCTCCAGGATGGCCCTGCCCAGGTTGTCCGGCCTGGGGGATGCGCCTACGACTGCCACTTTCTTAGGCTCAAAGAACACCTCGGCGCTGGCTGTATACATTTTAGGCCTTCCATCGCTAAAGGGCTCTGGACCTATTTAGGTCCTTTCTTATATCGGGGCCTGGCCTGACAAGCGGTTTTTAAGCTTAGACGTTTGTGCGCTCTAGGAGAGAGACCTTGTCTAAGCAGTCGGTGACGCTCACAGTTGACGAGGCCTATAGGAGCGACCGGCAGGGCGTTAAGATAGTTAGGATAGACCCCTCAAAGATGGATGAGATAGGGGTCGGCACTGGCGACTTTGTGAGGGTCAAGGGCCAGAGGGCTGAAACCGTCGCAGTTGTTTGGCCCCTCAGGAGTAATGACATAGGTTCAGACAAGATAAGGATGGACGGCTACATGAGGAAGTTCCTAGGAGTAGGCATCGGAGACAAGGTCGAGGTGTCAAGGGCTGACAACGTTAAGCCTGCCTCGAGAATTGTGGTCGCGCCGCTGGACCAGGCGACGGTGCCGACGTTCTTTGGGGCGGTGCCGATAAGTGCGGTCATATCAGGTGACGAGATAAGGGACGAGTTCATAAGGAAGCCCGTCATGAGAGGTGACGTCTTGCTGGTCCAGGGCGA
>Ga0209739_100811_pt1 | contig 11810 bp, 12 predicted proteins | sample JossMetagenome_2_FD_184729 | JGI IMG/M metagenome (GOLD analysis project Ga0209739, IMG submission 184729) | Hot spring sediment microbial communities from Joseph's Coat, Yellowstone National Park, USA - JC3_ASED (SPAdes) (version 3) | ecosystem: Environmental > Aquatic > Thermal springs > Hot...
ATTTCCATTTCTGTTTCACTTTCCTTATTTATTTTCATTTCTATTATATTATATAAATATTTTATATAACTTTATCTCTTAACTTTCTTATTTCAAAATTAAATAAATTAACACTCAAAACTTCTCCATTTTTTATATTTCTCAAAAATAAAATACCAGGTTCTGGTTTATGACCTAATTCTTTTTGATATGGAGTTATATCTTGAAAAGTAGATGAATTAATAAGATCTATTCCTCTATATTCATCATAAGACGCCCTATGTATATGACCTGTATGGAAAAAATCTGGTACAATTTCTATTACAGAAGGATCTTCATTTATATATGGAACATATGGATTTGATCCATGAGATGGGAATATTAACCTTAACATTAACATAAACTTCATTAATTCTCCAGGATTTTCATATCCACCCCTTTCTCTTAAAAAAGAAATATTTGATACCAACCAATCTAAAACATATCCGTGATATAATAAACCAATAATTGAATTATGTATTTTTACATATGATGGATTTGATAAATAATATATATTTTTCATTGAATAAGATTCTCTTAGCAATGATCTTGGCAATTCAGGTTGTGGTTCTGCCAATCTTGGAATATCATGATTTCCTGGTATAATAATTGTCTTTATACTTTCAGGTATTTTTAATATATAATCTTCAAAACTTTTATATTGATCTTCATATGTTTTCAAAACTAATTCTTCTTTTTGTTCTGGATAGACACCGACACCATCTGCAACATCTCCTATAATTATAATATAACCAATTTTTCTTGCAATTTCATCTATTTTTTCATTTCCTGTTTTTCCATTTACAAATTGTAAAAATCTATCAAATAGGTCATAAAATGTATATTTATTGCCTACCTGCCAATCTCCAGTAAATAATATATATGCATCATCTTCTCCAAGGGTTTTTGGTTTTCTTATTGGAACATTTGGTAATATTACATTATTCGCAAAAAACATCTTATTTTTATATGTGCCAATTAAACCAATAACAGAATCTAATGGTATATCCTTAACTATTTTAAAATCTATATTTTCGTTATCTTTACTTACAAAAGCTTTTACAACATTATTTCCATCTTCTATAACAAAAGTTATTCCCTTTTCAGTTATTTTTTTATCATATATCAATCCAACAATTGCAACTTCCTCATTTTCTGGTATCTTATTTAATGGATATATACTTTTCATTTCAGAATGCTCTTTTAATATTTTCCTTATCTTATCTAATCTTTGTTTATAATATGCTATCCAAGATATTATATCTGGCTTATTCTTTTGTATTTCAAATCTTTTCAGAATGTTTATTTCCTTTGTTTCCTTCATTTCCTTTACAGATAATTCAATTTCTTCTCCAATATGTTTTTTTGTACTTTCTATAAGAATAACATTATTACTTTCTTTCTCTATGTTTTGTTTATTTTCTTTTATATTAAAAAAATCTTTTATATTTATTTTATTCTGTTTTTTATTTACATTATTTTCTTTCTTTTCAACATTTTCTTTGTTATTATTATTGATATTTTTTCCAATTATTCTATTAATGAATTCTTCATCTATTATTTTTACATTATTTTTTATTGCTTCTTTAAATATAATATCCAAATCTTCCTCTTTTAAAGAGTCTAAAAGATCAACTACCTTTTTTTGAGGTATTATATTATTTTCCCATAATAAATTTATGAAATCCTCTTTTTTCATATATCTTTTTTTATTTTTTCATATATTTTTTTAAGGTTATCAACATCCGATATTATCTTTAATACTTTGTTTACACCTTTTTTTCCATTAGATATTATTTTTGATTCAATTAATTCACCAAATATACTTTCTATTTTCTTTAAATTTTTATATACTACCGTTTTATCTAAAATAGATATTCCGAAATTATTGGATAAATTTACATATTCTTCATAAAGATTGTTAAATGTTACAAAATCTTCATTTTTTATTTGTTCTTTTATTAAAGCTAATAATATTAATTTTTGTGTTTTATTTAAAGTATTTATTATAGATTCTAATATATTTAAATCAACACTTGAAAATGCCTCATCTATATCTTCTCTATCTATTTTTTCCTTATTTTTATTATATGCAATTGTTGCTGATAATCTTAATACATTTATTGCAATCCTCGCATCCCCAGAAAATTCTTTAGAAACTCTTGCAGATATATAATTTATATCTTCCTCAGATATTGAACCTGGCTTTAAAGCTTTTATAGCTCTATCTTTTAGAATTTCTCTAAGTTCATAATAATTATATGGAGAAAACCTTACCTGGATTATCGATGAAAATGAGGATTTTACTCTTTGATCTAATTGAGATATAAAAGATGGAGAATTAGAAATGAGTATTAGTCTTATTCTATTTAAAAAGTTTATATCATAATTTCTTAATAGTAAATATAATATTTCTGTATTTTCAGATTTTCTGAATATGTTATCTACCTCATCTAATATTATTATTAGCTTATAATCATTATTAATTATAAATTTATATATATTCTCATATATATCGTTCTTCCTAAATCCACTTTTTATATTTATACTTGCTAATTCTTCATATATTCTCTTAAATATATAATAATCTACATCATCTGATAATATTTGTTTACAATTTATATATGCAACCTTCACTTTTAATTTGTTTTTTGCTGAATAAAAAGATATACCTTTGTTCAGATATCTAGCCATTAATGTTTTACCAGTACCTGTAGTTCCATATAAAAATAAGTTACTTCCAGTGTTTCTATTTAAAAATAAGTTAATATTGGATAATATAATTTCTTTTTCCTTATCTCTAAATTTTATTTCGTATGGGATAAAATCTTCTTCAAAATATCTTCCATCTACAATAATATTTTTGTTTTTGTTTGATATTTTTTCAAAATCTGCTAAAAAATAATCTATTATTGAATTTGTTATCATAATATTTTATATTATAAAAAATTTTATAAAATATTTTTGCAATCGATTTAAAAATATCAGAACATCCTTTTTATCTTTTAAAATAATAATTTTACAATTGATTTTTAAAAAATCGCCCCTAAATTTTTTCCATAACTGATTTTTCCTTCTAAATATATCTATATATTTCCTGTTTAAAAATATTGCTTATCAAAAAATTTATAAGAGACATTTATAAAATTTTTTGTACACCATCGTCAAAATGTAAGTCTATTATATTATATTTGCCAAACTTTTATATACTACTAATTAGTAATTAATTATTTTATTTGTCTACATCCAAAGTTATTATAATAGATTTTGAAGACGGTGTTCCCTATAGTTTTTTAAAATTTTCTTCAACCTTTCTTCATCAATATCTTTCTCTATTATATTAGATTTTTCTTCATGAAATTTCTCAACAATAATAAAATTTTTTAATTCTTTAAATTCATCTACAACATAAAATTTTGGAAAAATATTTTTAGCTTCTATTAAATTTTCTTTTTTTACAAAGAATTTTACATCTTTACCTTTATAATAGATAATATATTCTTCTTTAAATTCATCTATAAATATTCTGTTATAATAAATTTTGTTCAAATATAAAAAAGAAATTTTTGGTATAATATTATCATCATTTCTTAATCTTTCGGTTAAAATCTTTGATAAAATATTATAATCATTTAACAATCCAATATATTTTTTATTTAATTCTTCTATTACTTTTTCCTTTTCTCTTTTATCTATTTTATTCTTTATAATAACTTTTATTATTTCAATATCTCTTTTATCTCTTTTTGTTTTCCTTCTTTTCTTTTTTTCTTTTATTTCTTTTTCTTTTTCTCTTAAGTTATTTTTTGCTGCCACAACTTCTATCTTTCTATTTTTTAATATATATCTTAATATTTTGATGTATTCATCTTGATTTTCAGAAAATCTTTTAGCTTTTTCAAATATTTCTTTTAACTTTTTTAATGCTTCTATTGCTGATATATAAGCATCAAATTCATGATTATTTTCAAATATCTTCTTCAAATTATCATCCTTATAGTATTTGTTTTTTATTTCTAAACTAATATCTTCCTTTGGACTATATACACCAATATTTAGTTTTGATGCTATATCTAATATTGTCTTTGGTATATCTTTTTTATCTGTAGCAATAAGCACAACGTATTTTAAATCACTTATATATTTAACAATATCTTCATTTTGTATATTTTTTCCACTTAATTTATCAATTATATTTCCATTATCATCTATAACTACTAATCCAAAATTTGTACCTGGATCTATCCCAACAATTAGGGATTTTAGCATTATTATATTTATTTTAATTTTTTCCTTAAAAATCTATATTTCTTTTAAATCTTACTAATATATTATTAATAAATGCCAAATGACTGGTCATATTTAGTAGAATTACAGAAAAATAAACCAGGTACTTTAGCAAAGATACTTAAAAATAATGCGCCAAAATATGTAAAGGAAGAAGTTAGAAGATTAATTAAAGAGGGTAAAATAAAGAATATACAAGAATTAATACAAAAAGCAGTAAGTGAAAATAAGAGCCTAATAAAAGTATTAGAAGAATATGGAATTAAAAATAAGGAAAGAAAATTTGGAAAAGGAAGTATAAGATGTATAATATGTGGTTCTCATGATAGAGTTATTAGAAGATATAAAATATATATATGTGGAAGATGCTTCAGAGAAATGGCAAAGGAATTGGGATTTAAAGTAATGGGAGAATAATGGTAGATATAATTAATGATTTCTTTTCTCATGCTACAAATTGTATAAATATTGGAAGAAGAGAGGTAGAATTCAATTATTACAATAAATTATTATTGAATATTTTGGAAAAATTAAAGGAATATAAATATGTTGAAGAATATAGAACAGAAGGAAAAAAGATAATTGCCAGGTTTTCCGAATATTTTAATTTTGGAAAAGCAATTCATCCAAGATTTCCTGTATCATATAAAGAATTAGAAAAGTATGAAAAAAGATATTTGCCTGCAAGTGGTTTTGGAATATTATTAGTATCTACCAATAAAGGAGTTAAAACAAATGAAGAATGTAAGAGGGAAAAAATAGGGGGTGTTTTAGTTGCTGTAGTTTATTAAAGTTTTCTCAAATATTCCTCTAATTTTTCCTTTAATTCCTTATTATTTAATATAGATTCTATTTCAGATAATTTTCCTTCTATAGACAATAATTTTCTATATAATATACCCAATGCAATCCATATTTGTACTTTTGATGGATTATCAGAATTTTCATATATATCTTTATATTTTTTCGTCTCCTCTATTAATGATTTTACAAAATCTCTAAATACAGGATCTAAACTATCTTTCCAATCAGAGGCCATATTCTTTTAATATTTTATTTTTTACCTCCTCGAAATGCTCTACTATTTTTTCAGGTTCTAATCCATTTTTTAAATATCTTGAAAATTGTTTATTATATTTTTCAGGTTCCTTTTCTTTTAACATTAATGCATAATTTTTTATATGTTCTCCTCTTATTCTATCTTCAGAAGGTAAAATTTCTTCATTATGTGGAATCTTTAATCCAGCATCAATTGCACCTTTTAATACAGCATATAACGAATTTCCCTTCGTAGATCTAAATCTTCCAATATCCAATATTGCTTCTTCAATTCCTCTTTTCTTTGCTTCTAAACCTGCTAATAAACCTACTAAATATGCTGTTGGTAAATTTCCTCTATGACCTTTCCATCCATATTTCTTTTCTAATATTTTTGAATGTATTGTAAATAATGTTTTATCCCCATTTTCATTATATAATGTTATTTGTGCTAGTATATTGTTTAAAAATCTTCTAACAACAAATCTTGGTTTCTTTGATTTTAATAACTTTAATCTCTTTCTATAATCTGTAATATTTTCTCTTCTTCTTCTAAATTTTACTACGTAAGTAGGACCTGTAGCCATTAAAGATATTTTTATAAGTAATTTTTTAAATTTAATTTGATTTAAATTTTAAATTAATTTTGGATTTAGAAATAAGTTACAATATTAAAAATAATTCTTTTGGTATGTATAATATATTATCTCTAAATTCTAATTCATAATCTCCAATAACAATTCCATAATTTGATTTATGCCTTTTCATACTATTTCTTACTTGTTTTTCTGCATTTTTATTTTTTCCGTATTTAACTTCTACAGGTATTATTTTATTTTCAAAAGTTTTTATTAGAAAATCTGCACTATTCTTATGAGGATCGTAAAAAACCTTTATATTTGACATATTATGAGTTATTTGTATTTTATATAATGTTGAAGCGATGTATTCTTCAAATAAGAACCCTATATCACTTTCTTTAAATGTTCCTAGATAATCTTTTATCATAAATCTTATTGTTGGTGTTGCAAAGTAATATTTTGGGGATTTTCTGCTTGTTTTTTCTTCTCTTCCTAGTGGTTTAATAGAAAAAATTAAAGAAGACATGTTTAAATATTTTAAAATATCCCGTACATTATCTTTACTTATATTTAAACCATTTGAAATACTTTCTATGCTTGGTTTTTCTGCACCTGCTAAATAATTTATAATTTTTATGGTATCTTCTATACTAGAAGATTTAATATTCTTTATCTTAGGGATATCTAAATAAGCAATTTTTTTAATTGTTTCCAATAATAAATCTTCAGAATCTTTTTTATATAATGCTGTAAATGGAAAACCTCCAAATTTTAGGAAATCTTCAATTTCAAATGAATATAATTTTATTTTTTTATATATTTCCATAATTTTGTTATTACTAAAGAATTCTCTAGTAAATTTGGGAATAAGTGAATCATCATTTAATAAGTCTAGTATCTTATCCTTAATTATTTTGGTTTTATAGTATTTATCTATTTTTTTCGATATTTTTAGATATTCAATAAAGTTTAAAGGAAATAAATATTCTTTTTTCGCTCTTCTAGCCAAATCCGCATTGGATTCTTCTTCTAATTCCAATGCAGAGGAACCTGTGGCAATTATAAACGTATTTGGATAAGTATCATAAATAACTTTTAATGTTAGAGCCCAATTTGGATCATGATTTACTTCATCCAATAATAAAAATACAGGTTTTTCAGAAGTTGCTAAATCTTCAAACAAAATTTTAGATTCATAAATGTCTATACTAGCTCTTAAATCATAATTAAGACTTTTTAAGTCATCTACAGATATAAACAATATCCTTTCTCTGGGTATATTTCTTTCTTTAATTAGATACAAATATATTTGATATAATAATGTTGTCTTACCAGTTCCTCTTAATCCTGGCATGATAATTAATCTATTAATTTTTTCATTTTTTTCAAGAAAATTATCTATATAATATTTTATTCTGGAAAAAATATGTCTTTTTGGAAGTGGTTTATTATTCTCATCTGTAGTATGTTTTAAGGCCCACTTTTCCGTATACAATATTCTTTTTTCTAGGTGGGTTTTTAGTATATCGATATCCATGATATTATAGTAATGTTTAATATTATAAATTTTGTTTTTTATCATAATAATTAGTATATAAAATTCTATAGTATTATATCAATATATAGTATTAAACATAATATTATTATCATAATTGTTAGTATATTGACATCATATTTATATCTTAAAAATTAAGATAAAAATATATTATTATTGTACTAAATTTTGAGATAAAGAGAAAACTATATTATCTTATTTAATTCTTTTAAACTCTTTTTATCTAAGTCTCTTAATATTATTTGATATAAATTATCGTTTTCATCAATAAAAAGAATCTTATCTTCAAAAATAAAAAGATTTTCTGGGGAATCTATTTTTATTTCTAATTCTTTATTATTTATAAAAGCATTTAATAATATTGTTTCTCCTTCAACTTCTATTTTTCTTATTTTTTCTATTTTATATATTATAGAATTATATCTAATTGCATTTTCTAATATTTTTCTAGAATTTTCATCTAAAATTGTATAATCTTCTAATAAAAATATTTCATTTAAATTATCATCATAAAATCCTACAAATTTTGGATTCGATATTGGAAATAATAATTTGGGCATAAGGTTTTCATATTTTTTACCATTATATATAACATTCACTCTACTAGATCTATTAGAAGGTTCTATTATTATGTTTTTATCTTTTATTATATTTAAATTAAATATTTCTAATTCTTTATTAACTTTTTCAACCCTTTCCATATTTTCTATTTGATTTTTAAATAATTCATAGAATTTTCCTTTTTTCTTAATTAATTCATCAGGTTCCCCTTCTTCTACAATTCTTCCATCTTCTATAACAATAATTCTATCCATATTTAATATTTCTGACAAATTATGTGAAATATATATTAAAGTTTTATCTTTTGAAATATTTAATATAGCAGAAAATATTTGTTCTCTGCTTTTTGCATCAATATTTGATGTTAATTCATCAAATATAAATATATCGGGATTTCTTATTATATTTCTTGCAATTGCTATTTTTTGTCTTTGCCCCCCAGATAATCTTATTCCTTCCTCTCCTGCTGGAGTATCATATGCAAAAGGTAATTTAATTATCTCATCATGTATATTTACAATCTTACAAACTTTAATTATTTCTACTTCATTTATATTTTGATTTCCATAGGATATATTATATCTAATAGTATTATCAAAGATTTCCAGATTTTGAGATAAATAAGAAATCTTTTCTCTAAGATATGCTAAATCTATATCTTTTATATTTGTATTTCCAATTAATATTTCTCCATCATTTACATCATAAAATCTTAATAATAATTTTGCAATTGTTGTTTTCCCTGCGCCATTTTTTCCAACAATTGCAACTTTTTCTTTTGGCTTTATTGTAAATGAAATATTTTTTAATACAGGAAAACCTGGTTCATATCCAAATGTAACATTAACAAATTTTATTTCATCAACCATATTTGGTTTTAGAGCATTTTCTTTATTTAATATTTTCGGCTTCTCTTCTAATAATTCTAAAATTCTTTCAGCAGAAACCAGGGTGTTTGGCATATTTCTGAAAAATCTATTATATGTTGTCTGGAGTGGGCCATAAATATATGAAGTATAAGTTACAAAAGCAACCAGAATACCTAGCTTAATTAGATTATTAATTACAAGAACCCCACCAATATACCATATAGAGACAGTAGTTAACCCTATTATAAGATATATTAAGTTGCCTCTTATTGCAAAAAATTTTCCTATTTTGGTATCTATTGAATACCACGATTTTATTATTTCTTTTACCTTTTCATATTCTTCTTTTTCCTTTGAAAATAACTTAACAGTATTAAAATTTTTTAGAATATTATTTACTTGAGTTCTAACATCTACTGACTTTATTTTTTCTTTTTTGCTAGCCATTCTTGTTTTTCTTTCAAAAATTATAAAAAGAACAAAAGCAACTATTGTTGTAATCATAACTGGTATTGCTAAAAAGGGCAATAATAGAAAAAGTATAATAAGGGTTCCAACAAGCGTTAAAGTATCTATAATCATAAATGGCAAATCGTATACAATAAAACTATCTATTTCTGCTATATCATATGAATATCTACTTATTAATCTAGAAGGAGAATATTTTTCTATAAAAGAAACATCGTTGAAAATTATATGTTCCAATAGTAGCTCTCTTAGTTCTTTTGTAATTTTTGTCTGTGTAATGTTTAATAAAGAATTTCCTATTAAATATAGAAAACTATAAGTAATATGAGATATCAACATTAAGAAAATTATTGTAATAAATACTTCTGGTGATGGTGTTTTTGATATAAGAACCTGGTTTATTAGTAAAGCTGTTAAATAAGGAGGAATTAACTCTATAACAGTACCTATAATAAAGAAAATAGTAATTAAGGTAAGTTCCTTCTTATATTTTTTAATAATTTGTATCAAAAATCCATATATTTCTTTTTTAGATCTTCTCTTTTCTTCTTTTTCAATTATTTCGGTTTTTACTTTTAAATTAAATTCATCTACAATTTTTTGTATATTATCTGCCTTTTTCTTTGTAAAATATGCAACCTCAAAAACATCTCCATTTTTATCTATTGCAATTAACTTACATATACTTATTCCATATTCTACATCTAATTTTTCTACATTATCAATTTCCAATATTTTGTTTTTAATATTATCGTATACAGAAATTTTATTATCTAAAATTTCAATAGTCTCTTCATTAAAATTGAGATTTCTATCAAGATCTGTTTTAAATATTGCTTTAAAATGATCTGTCATAAAATATATATAATCTATAAGATTATTAAAAATAAAAATTATAGCAAAGTTTTTAATAAAACAATTTAGATATCTAAACGCAATATATATTATAAGCTTTTATAAAAGCTTTTATGAATATGAAAAACATATCTATAATTTATGCTTAAAGGATGGAAAGCAACAAGAGAAGAAATTAAAAGAAAAGAGGAAGAGAAAAGATCAGAAGCAATAAAAAGATTAGGAGAATTATTGGAAAGAACAGGTACTACTCTTGAAGAAAATGTAAAATAATAAGAGAAATTAGAGAAGAAAAACTAAAATGAAATATGTAATCGATACTTCTGCTTTAATAAATATTGTTTTGAGGTTCTATAAAAAAGATCCAAATTTTATAAATAGATTGATTGAAGAAAGCATTTTTCCCGATTTAATATTTTATGAGATTGGAAGCTATTTAAGAAAGTATAAGGAAATAAAGAAAGTTTCTAATAATTAAATAAAAGAAATGACGGAATTATTTAACTATATAATTGGAAAATCCAAAATAGAGGAGGTAAAATTAAATTATGAAATTCCAGATTTATCAATAAAAGAAAATTTATCATATTATGATGCAGTATATTTATATTTAGCTAAGAAATATAATTTAATTTTAATTAGCGATGATATGGATTTAATTGAAAATGGTGTTATTAGTTCTAATAATCTTTTAAGAAATTAAAAATTTTGTTTATCTGAATACTGAAAAAGTTGTTTCCGATTTTTAAAATTCTTTTACGGTGTTTTAGTAATCTGACATGGAATTTCTTCTACCCTAAAAAAAGTCATATAAGAAACGATAGTGCAAAAGAGCACTACTAACATAAATATCATTATTTGGATCTGTGTCTATTCCTATGCGATTATTAATAATTCCTGCTTGATTCATAATAATATAATAGTTTTGGTTCCCGCTTGGACGTATTATTGATTTTTTTCCTTTAATGTTGTTTAGCTCATAAAGTAAATAACCTACAATATATGGGGGTATAGATTTATGAACAAAAATTCTTATGTGAGTCCTATCTGGATAGAATTCCATATAATATTGTATTGGAAAGTTGTCAGTTCCATTATAATAAGATATGGGCAAGCCTCTAGCTCCAACATTTCCTATTAGCTTTTTTAATATATCAATCAAAATTTCCTTTCGTTTTTCAGGATTTCCTTTTATATCAAATGCAATTTCTATGAAATATCTGTTTGGTTTTACTACATTATTATGTTTGGGTAAAGAATTAAAGAACCCCCTCTTTATTTTTTCTATTTTATCATCAAGGTCTTCTGACAGGTCGAAATACTGAGATACAGTATGTAAATTTACAGGGGATCCTTTAAGACGTGCAAATTGGTCAATAGAATCTAGTACCTTATCAATATTGTTCTTATTGATAGTACCAAAGTAGGGTTCTATTTTTTCTTTATTATGCTTTATATATTCTGCTATCTGTAGTTTTTCATTATCTGAAAGATTCCATCTATTACTTATTGGTCTATAATAGGGATTAGTACGCTTCTTAAATTCGGCCTTTATTTTATTTAGTATCGTATAATAAT
>Ga0209739_100815_pt1 | contig 11749 bp, 12 predicted proteins | sample JossMetagenome_2_FD_184729 | JGI IMG/M metagenome (GOLD analysis project Ga0209739, IMG submission 184729) | Hot spring sediment microbial communities from Joseph's Coat, Yellowstone National Park, USA - JC3_ASED (SPAdes) (version 3) | ecosystem: Environmental > Aquatic > Thermal springs > Hot...
CAAATCGCTCCTGAGAGCTGTTGATGATGTGCTGAGTAATTGGGACATGTACTCATTGAGGGGTATTGAGTACGCTAGGAATTTTGATTGGAAGGACGTGGCTAAGAAGTACCTCAATGTTTACACGGAGGTGATCAGCGAATGAGGGCTTCCTTCCTTAATGGTAAGTTCACGCTAATAATCGCTTGGATACTCATAGGCGTTACAGCAGTCCTCTCACTATTCTCCATAGCTTCTCTCGAGTCGATGCACGTCAATGTGGTTACTCAAAGCCCCTTCTTCTTATATAATAATAAGGTTTACATTATTTCAATAGTAACAACCCTAACAGTGATTCTCCTCCTAATGCATATACGTGGTGATCACCATACCATAATCCCATTACTCATCCTCTGGGCATTAATCTTAATGGCACCATACATGGTATATGCCAAGTCACTGCCCATATATAATGACCAACTAGGCTTCGCGGCAGAAGCCCTCAGTGGTATATTGCTTGGTCATGTTAAACCATTACAGGGTGAACCATCATCTCTTGGTCACGCCTACTTCACAAGCATGTTCACGTTGGTCAGTGGTCTTGACCCTCTGTTGGGCGTTGTCGCTGTGCAGTCGGTACTACCTATCGTCTATGTACTGCCATTACTTGCTATTAGGCGTAGATCATTTAATGATGCAGTCTTTGTGTTATTGATCGTGCTTGCGGCATTGATTAACCCCATATTGTATGGTAGGACTCCGTATGCTTGGTCGTATCTTGTACTCTTCACGGTTTACCTATACAATAGATACTCAGAGATGGATAGTGAAAGGAAGGGCTTTCCAATAGTCATTATAATAATTGTTTTGCTGATTTACATGGCATACGCAATTTCGGACCCCACGTCACTGATAATACCAGTAATACTACTCATCGCGGCAGTGTTCGATAGGAGGTTCGTATTACCTGCCCTGCTAACTGCTGTAACGTGGTTCGCAATAAACCTCGTGTTCTACCTAAGTGGAAGCTTGTACTCGGTATTAATGCAGTTAATGGCGCTTATCGAGCAACCCACGAATCCCGCACCATCCCTAATAGTGCCTGCTGTTAACCCCGTAATGAAGCTCTACGACTATGTCAGGGAATTAACCGTGTTTCTAGTGTTCCTAATTGGCCTACTTGTATCAATAATGATTATTCTAAGGCGTTTCTTTAGTGCGCATGTGCATAGAAATGACTTGGTTTGGGTCGCCTTATACTTCGTATTAGTTGCATTTCAGGTAGCGGCTCTTTCAATGAGTAGGTGGGGTATGGTGCCCTACTCAATCTACGTACTTACCGCATTACCAGCCTTGGTATTAATAGGCATGAACCATAGGTGGTTCAAATACCTCATGCTTGTCATTGCCGTAGTACTTGTTGTATTGTCTCCAGTGGTTAAGTGGGGTTTCTCACCAATAGCCTACCCAACAGCCATGGACATTATCGAGGCAAGCTTCATAACCACCCACGTTACTTCACAAACAGTGATATGCGCATCTGGCGCGCATGAGTTGCTCTGGTTTTATTACTGGCTCTACAACGTGAATGCTCCCATTAATTACATAAACCCAATACCCATAGCTACGCCGAACCAATTAAGCCAGTGCAGGTACATCGCGGTTTTCTACAGGGCATTCAACACCTATAGGCTCGACATTACAGAAAACCAGCTAATGAACGCGATTTCGGAGTTAAATAACAACTATGGCATCATCTACAAAAGCAGTATCTGGACCGTATGGCTAAAATAACGTACGTAACACTTGGGGAAAGACCCCACATAGGCCACGTAACTTGGCTGAGGGCTATTAGAGTCTTAGGTCATGAAGTTAGGCTTGTCAATTTACGAAGAGCTATAATTTTCCCCAATATACATGATGGGATGTTGATTACGGAGGGCGTTAGGCCCACTATGTATGGCGCATTATATGGTACGTTCTTTAGATGCTGGACTGCTGTGGCAAATTCTCCATCAATTTTGAAACCATTGATTAATACGCTTTATCAGCTCCCTGATATGGTAATAGCGGTTTCAAGAATGATAAGTATGCTAGTAAGGAACGCCACATTTATTTTATACCCTGTACCGCCAGAACTTGAAGTATTACTTAAATTTAAACTCGTCGATAAAGAGCCTTGGATATGCTTTGCGGGCCCCTTTATACCTATTAAGGGAATCCACTTAATACCTGATATAGCACTTCGGCTAAAAAACGAGGGTATTAAAGCATCTTTTATATTGATTGGCGATACGGCAGAAAGCCCACTAGGGCGTCTAATAACAAGACGAGCTAAATCACTCAGGGTAGATGATTACATAAAAATTATGGGACCTATGCCTCGTATTGAATTATTTAAATTAATGCGTAGGTGCTCGGTGTATTTACAACCATCGTTTTTCGACGCCTTCTCGGTCTCGGTAATAGAGGCCATGGCTTTAGGTGTTGTGCCTGTGGTTACTAAATACGTGGGGGCATCTGAAATCATCAAACTTGTTGACGAATCGCTTATAAAAGAACCAGAACCAGACGGCATTGCAGAAAAGCTGAAAGCATTATTAACGGAGCCTCGTGCTTTACGGGAACTTTCAGAACAAAGTAGATTAATAATTAAACATATGTTTTCATTTGATTTTATCTTAAATAGAATAAACGAGCTTATGAAATTATGCATGTAGGTATTGTAACAGTAACGGAAAGTGAAAGTCACATTAAAATCGCTAAAAACCTAGTGAGGGTAATGAACGCCAAGATGTGCAAGTCGTATTTCTGTGACGTGGATGTCTTAATAAGTGTTGACTCCGTTTTATCCTATTTGCCATACCATGCAGTGGCGAAGTTAAGAGGTACTATTTCCGCCGCGTTTATGTATGATATAAGATCTATAAGTCACACGTACTTAACCGCCCGTGATGCAGGAAGAAGACCTTTTGAACAGAGGCTACGGCGTTCGCTCTCTCTTAATCTAATAAGGCCATTTCTCGATATTGTTCTCTCTCCTACAAATGCCATTGCCACTACTATACGTGAATATACAGGGATTAAGCCCTGCGTGGTTTATCTAGGGGTTGATCATAAAATATACAAACCAATGAAGGTCACAAAACAGAGAAATTACAAAACTATCCTCACCGTAGCCACAAAACCCCACATAGTTAAAGGCGCAATAGCAGTTTTTCGGAAACTCCGCACGAAGGCTAAATTACTCGTTCGAGGACCTTGCCCTATACGTACAGAAAATATCGTATGTATACCAAAAGTGCCAGAGGAGGACTTACCAAGGCTTTACGCCTCGGTAGATATTTTATTTTATCCCTCTCTACACGAAGGCTTTGGATTAGTACCTTTAGAAGCCGCAGCTTGCGGGACCCCTATAGTTGCGTTTGAGGAACCAGCATTAATGGAAGTATTAGGGGATACCGCATTATTTATAAGGCCTAAGTCTTTAGATGAAGTGGCTGAAATGGTGGACTGGGTATTAAACGATGAAGGTTTACTTAATGAACTAAGCATAAAAGGGATTAATAGGGCACGTGAATTTACTTGGGAACGAACCGCCAAGATGCTCTATACATGCATAGAAGGATTTGCGCAACTGTAAGGCACCCAACATTTAAGGAGGGGCAAACAGCATTTGCTAGGGGGTTCCTGAAGGTACTTAAGATGCTATATGGGAATGAACTTTTAGTTATTGACACGGCTAAGCACGACCCACGTAACAAGTACCTGCTTTATCTACACGAGTTCATGACTATCCTAAGCGAACCTTGCGATACAATACATGTATTAAATTTAAATAAGTCTCTCATCTCGGTAATTGGCTCATCTGGGTTTAAGGAGTTGATAACTTATCAATTCTCGCACTTACCTGAGATACATAGTAATTGGAGAGTTAAAAAAGCGTTGATTGAGCACGGATCTAAGCTGGTTATAGGAACCTCGAGGAGGATAGCTGAGTTGTTCAGTAATGGCTTCTTCACGTACCCACCTATCAATACGGAGTTATTTAGGCCTAAGGATAAGGTTATAATTAGGCGGTTATTGGGATTACCCACGGATAAGGTTTTAATCGGCTATGTTGGAGACATAGACGTCAATAGAGGCTTCGACATCGTGGTTAAATTAGCCGCTGAGCTTGGTGGCAATGATATTAAATTCCTCATTGCGTATCTCAGGATTGATAATGTCACGAGAGACATGATGGTAAACATTAAGAGGGCTTTAGAGAGGAATGCCTTAATAGTTAAGAGAACCGTGCCTGTTTGGTACGTATACAATGCAGTTGACGTACTATTATTACCCATACGTAACTCGTACCCGACTGAGCCCCCAGCGACACTACTGGAGGCGCTAGCATCAGGAACGCCGGTTATTGGTGGACCCAGTCCTTCAATGGATGATTATGTGGGATTGTACATTAGGGTTAAGGATGATGATTATTTAAGTGCTGTAAAGCAAGCCATAGATATGAGAGTGGTACTCGATGAGTTAAGTATTAAGGCTAGGGAGTTCGCTATGAATAATTTAAACCATCGAGCAGTCTTGCACAGACTTAGTAAGGTATTGATATGACGTGGATAATAATTATAGGAATTTTGCCGGCAAGGGTTGTTGAGTTTTAATTTAAAAGGTAGTAGTTTTTAATGAATATTGCGCTCACGTTTGATGATGGTTATAGGGAGCAGTTGGTGATTGCGCGTTACCTGGCTAGGCGTGGTATTAAGGCTACGTTCTTCGTAATCACTGGGCTTAGGGAGTTCATGGGTAGGGAATTACTGGGGCCAAGCGAAATTAAGGAGATAGCGTCAATGGGTCATGAAATTGGCAGCCACACTGTGACCCACATAGACATGACTAGGGCGCCTGAGGACGTTATGTATAGGGAGCTTGTGGAGAGTAAGAGGTACCTAAGTGAGCTGTTGAATGATGAGGTGACCTCATTCGCGTACCCGTATGGGCCACATAGTGAGGTTGCGGCTAGGTTGGCTAGGCAGGTGTATAGGGTGGTTAGGACTACGTACGTGGGCCCGGCTAGGAATTACAAACTACTTGATGAACATGGTTGTGTGGTGGCCTTTAACTTACGCCTTTCAAACATATACGAGGTTCTCAGGCTCAAGAACCTAGACACAGTCATTCTCTACACGCATCTACCAAGCATTACAAAGCTCAATCTGTTATTAATGGCATTGAAGATTATGAGACCTAGGTTTATTACGGTGAGTGAATTGTGGATGTAGTTGTTATAATTAATGCCTTCAATAATGTTGATTTGAACCACGTGGTAGAGAGCCTTAGGAATATTGGGATCACCCATGAACCAATACGCATCGTATTGTCTTGGAGTAATCCACCACCTAATGCACCTAGCATTGTTAATTCTTTGAAGGAAGCGTTAGGCAACGCCTTTGATATTACCTATTTACCATTACCGAAAATGGGTTCAGGAAAGCAGAGGGACTTAGCGCTTAGGTTCGTTCTAGCAGGTTTCCCCAATACTCGTTATATAGTGTATATGGAGGATGATGTGGTAATTCGTGATCGTGGATGGTTGAATAGGCTTATTGAAATTTTTGATAAATTACCGAGTAGGGTTGCAGCGATATCTCTCGAGCCCGGCAGTAGGCTTTGTGTCGATTTCGTGGTTACTAACATAGTGACCGATAGAGGACTGTATGTTGGGTTGAGTGGTGGAAGCGGTGTTTATATAATTAGGGCTGATGTTTTGAGGGAGTTGCTTTCATTGGGTATTGGTACGTACTCGCCGTTTATGTACTTTCACTGGGAGGATATGGAGTTCGCGCTTAAGCTCTGGTTTATGGGTTATGTGACAGTTAGTTATCGAGGGATAAATTACATTCACCTTGGTGCTACATCGAGATTAAGACCATTACATAGGAGGTACACTGAGTACTTAGGTCCGTTGATGGCTATGCTTATCAACGCACCTACGAGCTTCTTAGTAATGGGTTTCCTAGTTAGGATCTTTCGTGATGTCGTAAGGGCAATAGTAAATAATGACTTGCTTCTGTTATTTCGTGCATATTATTTCTTGGTTAAGAACCTTAGATACATAATGGCTCATAGGGCTTTAAGGGTACGGATATATAAGGATCAATCAATATTCGCGAAAATATATTACGCGAAAATATATTAATTGTATTAAATAATTTAATTTTAATTATGTCGTGGGCCATCAAGGTCAAAAAAGCTTTGGCTAGTCGTTACCTGTTTGATAATTGGCTCTCGTTGTTGATTAGGTACGCCTTAACCAGGCTCGGCTTCAACGTTAAGCTCGTGGCTAGGGTTAGTGATTGTACCCTCGAGTTAAGTCCTGAGGTTTTCGAATGTCTTGTAAATAGGGCTTCACGTGGATTGGTTGAGATTGGTTGTGTTGATGGTGAGTTATACATAAATGGTGGAAAGTATGGTGAGTATCACGGTGCGTGGGTGTATGATAACTCATGTAAATGCTATGTTAGGAATAACGTGAAATTCAAACAAATACACAGGGCAATATACCATGTTTTTGACTGTGGTGATTATGAGTCGTTGAATGTTAATGGTAAGGTAGTGATTGATGTTGGTGCTTTTGTTGGTGATTCAGCCATATATTTTATCCTTAGAGGCGCAAGGAGAGTCATTGCTGTTGAACCCCACCCCGGCGCCTACGCAGAAATGCTCGATAACGTTAAATTAAATAACCTTGAGAGAGTGATTGTCCCGGTCAATGCTGGCTTGGCTAGCAAGCCAGGCAAGATATGTATTGAGGATGTCAGTGTTGAAGCTACCAGCGCCACATACCATGGATCTGGCAATTGTATCAATGCCGTCCCAGCGGTAACACTCAGTGAATTAATCAGTAGATTTAATATTGATGTTGGTAATGCCGTGCTTAAGATGGATTGCGAGGGCTGTGAATTCGACATAATACTAAATGATTACGAACATATCAAATTATTCAAGGAATTAATCCTCGAATACCACTCATACACCGTTAATAAGCCAGTGGATGAATTACTGAATGTGCTGAGCAGAGACTACAGGTGCAATATGAGGGGCATCAGCATCATGCACTGCATTAGGAAATGAACTGATGCGTTCATTATATTTCTGGCTGCTTTGGTGCTCCATGATTTACCCTGCCTAGTCTCTTGATTCGTAGGACTAAAACGGTTGCCTAAAATTGAAAAATACCCAATACCCAAACCACGCAAGCCAAACCCCCTAGGGTATAAACACCAACACCGAAGCAACAGCACAAATAGGATTACTAGGACTAGAAACGTTGGTGTTGGTTTTGACCTGGTGGGTGGTATGTGATGGGGGACCAAACGGCTCTAAGTCGTCCAGTGTTTGCCTCAATCATTATTGACAAATGTAAGTGCGTGTATATGTTGTGTGAAAACGACGTGAGGCACGTGAACACAACCTCGTGAAAACACGAACGTGCCCCACGAGACGCAACAACACAACAGGGGTGGGGCTCTAGTAGAGGGAGTGTTTATAATTAAGAGTGCTGGTTAATTTATAATGATTTATAATGATAAATGCCTTTAATTTATCATATGTAGAAAGAGGATCTGAAAATACCCCTCTACTCTTAGTCTACTAATGCTCTCCTGTTGTGTTGTTGCGTCTACGGTTCCACGGTACGTGGATCCCACGTGGGGGCATGGGACACAACACCGTGTTGTGTAGCCATGATTCACGGTTTTTGAAAAACAGGAGTGTAGGGGTGTCTTATTGATTGTTTTAATCAATTACCAGCGCTGGGTTACCCTTGTCTTTGTTGTTCCTGCCCGCCTTGTTCTTGTCCTTGTTCGTCCTCCTCGGGCGTTGTTGGTAGTAGTTGCCTTACCAACTCAGCTATGCTTATGGAGTAGCCTGGTCGTTTCTTACCGCTGTTGTCAGGATAGTTTGAGTTGATGGCGTTGAATAATGTCCTCGGTGTCCACTTGACAACACCGTCCTGTGATTTTGCGAATAGGATAACCCTCGTGAGGCCTCTCTGGTACAGGCCATAGAGCATGTCCAACAACAGGTCAATCCTATCGGCACTCCTCCTATCATCGGGACTGAGTGGGTACCTGCCCGGGTCCCTACCCAGTGCCTTTGCTAACTCCTCCCACTCTTTCAAATCAACCTGCTTCCTGCTGTATGTAATCTTCGCGTCGAAGGCTATGGGGTTGTTCACGAGGGCGTTTATTATACCGTAGGCGTCGGCAACATACCCAAGGTTCTTTGCTACATTTTCCATGTTCTTTATTACCTCCCTCTCGGGCGTCGTCGCCGCCTCGAACTCCTCTATCGTTTTCGCGTACTCGTTCTTGGTGTAGATTAAAGCCTCAATAATCGGCGTGACCTCAATACCATACCTTATGAAGAAGTACTTGGTAGCCTTCGCCGAGAGCTCAAGGTAATCGCTGGAGTTTAGGAGGTCACGCCTCACGTCCTCATTGTTCCACAGCTCCCTTAGGCAACCAATCAGGCGGCCGGGGTGGTTGTTGAATGATGGAACCTTAACGTTTGGCTTGAGGCGTTGTGGTTCCCAGGTTATGAAGAGGAAGCGCCTCATCCATGCTGTCCTCCTGGTGTTTCCACTCATGATTTCAGCGATTTTACCGATTTTGAGGTTTGTGATTATGAATGCGTTAGCCACTGTAATGAAGACCTCACGAAAACCCCTGCCAGCCGACGCTGCCTGGACTCCTGTGACCACCGCATCGGTCGTGCTCGCGAGGCCGTAGTTCCTGAGGGCCTCGAAGGTCTGCTCATCAACGTCGTTAAACACCACGGGGGCCATGCTGCTTGTCAGTAGGTTCCTTACTCGTGGGGTTGTACGACTCGGCTCATCCGTGCCGTAAATCCTACCGTAAATGCCAAGGGCATTCATTATCGCCTGCATCAGAGTTGTCTTACCTAGCCACGGTTCTCCGCTGTTTACCACGATCTTATTCTCAAAAACGCCCCAGTGGAACTTAAGGGCTGGCGCGTAGACCGCGCCGAGGGACAGACCAACATTAGCCAGGGCCTGCCTCCTGTTGGCATCATAGTTCTTGATTACGAAGTCAATGAGGCCCTCCAGTACCGTGGGGTCGCAGTCCCAGGTCACAGCTGGGTAGTCAATAATACCATCGTGCCAACCGTCTGGGTACGGTCCTGTATATACGTTTGTAACCTCAACGCCCTTCTCGAACGCCCTCCTGAATAATAATCGCAACCCCGCCTTCACCCATTCCTTCCTTGTATTCGCGATACCCGGGTCGCCCCTTTCGACCGCGTTGTCAACAACGTCGCCTAAGTCGAAGCCAACGTACGCTTGATACTTCGTCTTTAAAATGTAGTACACGAGGTTGGTCAGCCTATCCCTCGTAATTATTGCTTCGAGTGGCCCCTCGTAGAGTACGCCCTCCCTGATCTCCTCGACAGGCTCGCCGTTCCTATAGACAACACGGGTGGCCCTAACCACGAGCCTGTCCTTTGTTTTATACACTGGGTACTCGTTAAAACCATCACTGAACGAGCCAATGAACACTCCCAGCGGCGTGTTGGGGAGAACCAAGTCCTCAACCTCAATGGCAATACTATCAGGAACGCCCAACCCTTGCAACACACCGTGTAGTGACTGCTCATCAGTCTTGGCGCAATTATTCTTATAACATAATAAGTAATAATCCCCAACCTTGGCGAGTTTTGCATCACCAATGAGCCTCCACTCTGGGGCTAGGACCCTGACAGTGCACGGTAGTTTTGGGCATGTTAGTTCAACAGGCTCATGAACTAGGCCTAGAGCCTTTACCAGGCCCTCGTCAATCAAGGCAATGCACTTGTCACCAACACTCCAGGTGCATATTATATCAACACCAAGGGCACTGGCTAGCTCAGTGAAGTGCTGTTGTGGTATTGCCATGAGCACCAAACCGCCACAGTTGATGGGCTCCTGCAATGTATTGCCCTCGATTTTCGCACCAAGCCTCTTTAGATGCTCGATGGCATTGTTAATGGTACCACTATCCACGTTATTAAGCACACTGGCACAGACTAGCGAGTTTCCGCCATTAGCCGGGGAGACAAACCGATTAATACTAGTACTTTCTTTGACCCTGTCCCTGCCCGTCGTAAACCCCCCTGAGTCGTTAGACAATGATGGGGATATCATTAACCATCACCCCCATTACCCTCATTCCCCAGGGCTTTACCGCCAACCCCGGGAGAATGGGTAGGGAGGCGGGCCTGCTTGTAACGGGGCCCGGCCCGTTAGCCCCTTGAAACATTGGTTTTGAGTTTGGGTTGGTCATTTTCAGGTCATCCCTTGATTGGCTTGAGTATCACAAGGAGCTTGACATTATGTCTGTTCCAATCCTCCCACAAGTCATTAAGCCCGGTGGGTAAATAAACAGCGTACCTCCCGCTTGCTACTCGTGAGACTTTTCTCACGATTGTCGCAACACTACCGTCTTCACTCATGACAACCGTGTTCCTCATACCTGTCAGTCGTAACTGAAGCCCGGGGGGTAAATTAGCCCCAAACCGTGGGGGTCTCGTGGAGGTTCCTCGGTATCGTGAGACATTCCATGCCCTGAATAATTTTCTGATATCACATGCTTCCGATAACACATTATCTTAACACTACCCCTTACTAACCTAGACATTGTCTCAGTATCGTGGAGCACGTAGGTTGTATGCAGGGTGAGTCATGGTGGTATGCATGGCACGACTCGTTAACCACTCAATCTCTAGTGGAGAGATCCGAACCCACACAGGCCTTCGCCAGCGGATCTCTTGCTTCCCAGCCTAGGTTCATGCCACCTGCATAGCCCCTATTCGCATCGCTCCTAACGAACTTAACCCTAACACTGCTTGACTTTTTCTCCTCGATGAATTTCCTAATCCTCTCGAAACTACCATCGCTGGATGCATTGTTGACAATGACCACCTCATAACCATCAAAGTCGAGACTGAGAACGGATTCTATTGACTTTAAGGCTATATCCATGAAGTTTAAGCTGTTGTAATTAAGCCAAATCAGCGAGGCCTTAACCATTAAAGCAGAATAAGGATGCTGTTTTAAAAGAATTAGTACAGCAACCGTTCAATGAGCGCCGTTGCTATAATAGTGACTTATATTCTAATGTTGTAACCCCTCTCATGAAGTCTATTGGCGACTTCAAAAATCGCCCTAACACCACCAGATAAACCTGTTCCATACATTGCAAAGGCAATTTTCACAGGTATATGGCTTTTTAAAATAAAACCGTTAGTAAGGACGAGAATATGACTTAGTATGAACTCATAAGAGTCTTCAAGGATATGACGGGAGAAGGAATTATACTAAACACAAGCTTCAACCTAGCAGGAGAACCACTTGTTGAGACCCCAACAGACGCAATAAAAAGCTACGCACTAGGAGCATTCAAAGCAATATACATACAAGGATACCTAATACAAAAATGGACCTCGGAATAATGCACTGCATTAAGAAATAATTAGCATTCATTGCGTTTCTGGTTACTTTAACAGGGTCTCCAAAAACCGTGATTCGTCTTGTGTACCACGTGTTGTGGTGTTTTGGAGTACTCACTGAGTGCCCTCACTGAGACTACTCATTTGCTGAGTGAGCACCAGCCAGTGCTTTCGCCTCATTTCCACAACCTCTATTCTCCAGTGGGGCTCGTTTTCATACAGCTTCTTCCTGGCTCGCCTGCTTATAGAGGAACTCGGCACT
>Ga0209739_100819_pt1 | contig 11687 bp, 15 predicted proteins | sample JossMetagenome_2_FD_184729 | JGI IMG/M metagenome (GOLD analysis project Ga0209739, IMG submission 184729) | Hot spring sediment microbial communities from Joseph's Coat, Yellowstone National Park, USA - JC3_ASED (SPAdes) (version 3) | ecosystem: Environmental > Aquatic > Thermal springs > Hot...
CCCGTCGGACTTCATGAGCGGCGATGTAGGGGCCCGGCTTCTGCGTCATCGGTCGCTGAAAATCTATTGACATATGTAAATGCATGCCCGTTGCGTTGATTCAAAAGAAGGAAAGCCCCTGCGGATCGTGGGCGACCGTTCGGCGGGCTGAGGTTGCGTCAGATCGCTGGACGCGTTCTGGAAATTGACCCCGCGGCCAGACGAAGGCAATCTGGCGGGAAAGATGGAGAAGAGGCAGGGGGAAGGAGCTGGTGCCCAGGGGGCTCAGGGAGACGTGCTTATTCCATTGCCGCGCGGACCTCCGCTGGATGGGCTTGGGCCAGCCCGCAACGGCCCGCCGTGCCGACCCGGGCGCGGCCATTGAATCAGCCGAGAAGCCTATACGGCCGAGCGAGGGCACCTCCCCACGGAGCTCCCGCCCAGAGGAGGGAGATCAGTCGATAAAGACCGTAGAGCCCGAGTATCTAGCCTCTCTTAACGCCCGCCTCCTCTTGGCCATCTTGACGGCGGCCTCGACAGCCCTCCTCGCATATTCCTCGACCCTCTCGAGGGCCTGCATCCTGTTGGCCCCTGGCCCTATCACGCCGAGCGCCACCGGCTTGCCGCTGTCGACCGATATGTCTAGTATCTTGCGGGCTGCTTGATTGGCCACCAGCTCGTCGTGTCTGGTGGCGCCCTGTATCACCGCGCCGAGGACCGCCACGGCGTCCACGTCGTCTTTCCTCACGACGTCGGCCAGAAGGGCCGGCACGTCGAAGACTCCCGGCGCCTTGACCACATAGGTAACCTCGGCCCCTAGGAATCTGGCGTGGTCCAAGGCCTTCTGCAACATGAGTTGCGTCACGTCGTAGTTGAACTCGGCCACCACTATCGCCAGCTTCACCATGGGCGTTGACGAACGCCACTATTTTAATACGATTCGCCCGACTGCAGATGGGCGAAAATGCAAATAGGTCGGAGTCGGATAAAGCCGGCCACAGAAAAATATAAAAACTGGAGGTAGTATATGAATATGCCCGAGGGCGTAAAGAATAAAGTATATCAATTCCTTGCGCAGAATCCGGGCAAGGAGTTCACGGCCGAGGAGGTGGCGAAGGCCATAGGGGTCGACAGGGTGGCCGTCGTCAAGGCCCAGCTAACCAGGCTGAAGAGGGAGGGCAAGGTCGAGGAGACGGTCGACCATAGATACAAAGCCAAACAATAAATAGGGGGCTCGTTTTTATTTTTACGTGGAGATACCGCCGGAGGTCCTCAGCGCCTTAGGCAGAGTGAGGGAGGATATGGGGCGTATAGGCGAGTCTGTGCAGAATCCCTCCCTGAGGGCGGCGATAAGGCACTATATAGAGACGCCGGGCAAGATGATAAGGCCGCTCCTTCTGTTGCTTTTCACCTACGTGCTGGATCCCGAGAGGCTGGAGGACGAGAGGATAATCAACGCCGCTGCCCTCCTCGAGGTGCTCCACATAGTGTCCCTCCTCCAAGACGACGTGGCCGACGGACACGACGTGAGGAGGGGCGTCAAGACGCCCCGCGCTCTGTACGGCGATGGGATGGCCATAGTGGCCAGCGACTGGCTGATAGCCGAGGCCATAGAGAGGGCTGTCTCCATAAGCGCCGATGCGGTGAAATATCTGGCTGGAGTAGCCAAAAGGCTCGCCGAGGGGCAGGCCCTGGATGTGGAGGGGCTGAGGAGGGAGGCGGCGGAGCTTAAAACGGCGCCGTTGATAGAGGCCGCCTTCGTGATGCCCACCATGATATTGAGGAGGAGGGATCTCCTGAGACCCGCCGCAGCGCTCGGGAGACTTCTCGGCGTACTCTACCAATACTCGGACGACATGGCCGACGAGGGAGCCGAGAGGGAGATGACGCCGTTGATCGAAGAGATCAGAAGCTCTGTCAAATCGCTGAGGAAGCTCCTCGGAGACAAGATCATCCCCCTAGAGAGGTTCGTGGAGCTAGTGCTGAAGAGAGCCGTCGACGGGACGCTCACCACGGCAAAGCTCTAGTATCGAGCAGGTCGGGGGGGTCTCGCGGCCGGACTAAGGCTGGACGCCGCGGAGCGCCGCCGGATCTCGCCTCGATCCAGCCAGAGCGATCCAACCTCAGCCCCATAACTCCTGAAAACCGGCAGAGGACGGCGGGACGCCTCAGGGCGTTTGAGGCGTACCCAAACGGCGACCGTCGTGGGCTCAGGGTGAGGCAGACCGAGACAACGGGCCTGATGCCGCCACCCGCGGCGCGGCCATCAAGGCGGTCCTTAGGAGATCCGCCTGTAGTCAACCTGAAGGAATATAGCACACCGCGGACCCCGGAGACGTTCCTCGACCCCCGGAGAAGCGATGTGGTAGCTGTGGCGGGCGTCGTGATGTCCTTGCATCTTGTCAGCGGTAGGGGCGGCTCGCTCTTGGCCAAACGCTACGTCCGCGATGTCGGAAAGGCGCTCGCCGCCGGGAGGCTTGAGTCGGCGGGGCTTAGGCCGAACGTCGTGAGGTCCGGCCGCTATTACGTGGTGTATATAGCTACGGCCGACCTCTTGAGGCTGGCGGAGGGGGACGGCGAAATCAGGAGGGCCATAGCGCTGTATCTCGCCGAAAAGGTCGAGAACGGCACGCCGAGGCAGAGGGAGATCGCCGAAAAGATCCTGAAGAGACATCCCCCTTTTTCAATCATCCCAATCGCCTCGCCGCCTCCTCGAAGCCGGCATAGCCATGCGCAGAGCGCCTCGCGCCACGTGAGGCCTATTCAGTGAAGAAGGCCGCTGGAGGTCGGCGTCTTCGGCCGACGGCCGGGAAACAGAGGCATGGACGGAGACGGCCGAGGCCGATATTTGACGCGTCGAATCCAGCCGGCCATGAAACCGGCATGCCTCACAGCAGACATGTGGAATCGACCAACGTCCGGTCGGACCGCGCCGACGATGGCCGGAAAGAGTTCGGTGGACGGGCCCGGCGGGATTTGAACCCGCGACATCCGCCGGCTACTCCGACTACGGCTCCGCAGGCCGCCGCGCTGATCCAGGCTGCGCTACGGGCCCTCTTTACGTACATCTCCCGCGTTTTTAAGGCTTTTGCCCATAGCGACGCAAGCTGGGTAGAAGGCTTCTCCCTCTTCCTATCGTCGAGCGGTCCGCTGGATGGTCTCAGTATGTGGGCTACGTCGGCGGCGTGCTCAACGCAACGCCTAAGTAGCGCCTAAGGCATCTGACATGGCCCATCTCCCCTTGCCTTGAGGCTCATCTGTCGGTTGGAGTAAAGCTTTAAAAATATAGGAAATAAACGTAAAGGGGGCCGTAGTCTAGCCTGGTAGGACGCACGGCTCGGTGCGGCCGAACCCAGCCGCGGGCATGCCCGTGTGATCCCGGGAGGGAGATCCCCGGGAATTCAAATCCCGGCGGCCCCATCCACCGATCTTCTGCTATTAACGCGAGCCAAGATGGTTTAGTCTATATAGGCCGGCCCGAGTGCATCGAATTCGACAGGCCGGCATGTCGACGTATGCCGCAGAAAGCGCTCGGTATACAGTCTCATGGTCGGCTCAAAACGCCAGTCCCCCGGCGAGGCGTCAAGACTTAGATCTCGTTCGAGCTGAAAAGGATGGCGTCTCTGTAGGAACCTCGTAGCGGCTTCTCTCCGCCTGGCGTTCTGTTTTTGGCTTTTCCCGCGAACCGGCCCTTCTGGCCTTCTCATCTTCTTAGGCGGGTTTTTATCTGCTGCGGCTACGCCACGTAATAGAGGCCGGAGCTTTCGGCTAGCTAATGGGGATCTTTCTTTCCATATTTATCTAGGAAACCATGAATGCTCCCGTCTGGAAGCCGGAATAAAGCTTTTTAATGGAGCTTTCGCCCTAAGGCATTGGGGCCGTAGTCTAGCTTGGTAGGATGCCGGCCTGGGGCCGAGCCCCGTCGTCAGAGCGCCGGTGAGCCCGGGTTCGGGGAAAACCCGCCTAAAAATCCCGGCGGCCCCATCCACCGAACTCTTCCGGCTGTCGTCGGCGCGGTCCGACCGGACGTTGGTCGATTCCGCATGTCGGCCGCCGTGGCTCCACATGTCAGCTAAACTCGACATGTCGACTCAATATCGGCTAACGCACAGCGATCTCCGCCAGCCTCAAGAGGTCCAGCTTGTATTTACCATATAGAACCATCTTTCGCTCGGCCCCCATCTCCTAACCACGCGGTGAGCAGAGGTGTCCATTCCCCGTGCTTGAAGTGGCTCGCGACGAGGTCTATGGCCTCCGCCTCGCTCCGCCTCTGCCTCCAGCCCCTCGCCTTGATACGTATCTGCGCGCTCGCTCCTTCGCGCGTCAAGATAACCGAATCGACGTACGCGTAGAGCTCTCCATATCTCAGTGCCGCCCAGGCGAGTACCTGCCAAGGCTGTGTAGCGTCCACGCAGGGTCGGTTGCCGTCATTGCTCTCGTCGCTTGCCCTCCAGCCCAGCTGGGTCGCCGGACATATCGGCATTTGTCCACGTATAGGGGCCTCCGGACCTGCATCGCCCTATGCCGGCAAAACATTAATAAGCCGGCTATCCTAAGCCGTCTAGGCCCCGGTAGCTCAGCTCGGTCGGAGCGCCCAGGGGCTTGGCCCCGCGTAGGGGTGGGCGTCGCGCCATCGCCGACGTCCGCGGCGAACCTCGTAAGCGGGAGGTCCCGGGTTCAGGGGAACCCGCCCAAGAATCCCGGCCGGGGCTCCATGGACTCTTCCGGCTGTCGCTCGTTGGGCTTTGCTGGGCATTCTCGCTGTCCGCTGTTGGGGCAACCCATATATACTGGCGGTGCGGCCCGCCCATATGCTGAAGGTCGCGGTTGTCGGAGTGGGCGGCTGGGGCAAGAACCACGTGAGGGTCTTCAAGTTGCTTTCGGCGGAGGGCCTCGTGGACGAGCTCTACGCCGTCGACATAGATGAGGGGAGGCTTAAATGGGCTGAGAAGGTCTACGGGGCGAGGCCGCTGAGGTCTATAGACGAGGCTGTGAGAGCCGACGTGGACGCCGCCGTGGTCGCCACTCCGACCAAGATGCATAGGGACCACGCGTCTGCTCTTCTCGATGCCGGCATATCTATTTTGGTGGAGAAGCCGTTCACCGAGAACTATGTACAAGCCGTCGAGCTTCTCGACAAGGCGCGGGGAGTCGTGGTGACGACGGGCTACGTCCTCCGGTTCCACCCTGCGGTGAGGTATCTGAGGGATAGGCTCGGCGATCTGGGCCGCGTGGTCTCCATCTACGGGAGGCGCACATCGCCGAGGCCTCAGCGGCCTGGAGACGTCGGCGTTGTGAAGGACTTAACTATACACGACTTCGACCTGGCTCTCTACGCGGTCGGCAGCAAGGCCTCCTCCGCCTCTGCCTACGGCCTTGTGGAGGACGGGCAGGCGGTCCACGCCCAGATATTCACCAGAGGCGATAGATTCTCGTCGTTCTACGAATCGAGCTGGACTCCCTCGTACAAGTTCAGGCGGTTCGAGGTGGTGGGCACCGAGGGGATGGCCGCCGTGGATTTCTCCACAGACGCCCTCGTGTTCTTTAAGCATGAGGGGACGTGGAGCCCGAGGCTGTCGGGAGAGGAGCCCTTGTTGGCTCAGGATAGGGAGTTTCTGAAGGCGGTGGCGGGCCGCGGCGGCTACGTGGTGCCGGCTGAGGATATAGTCTACACCTTGAAGCTCTGCGACGCTGCAGAAATCTCCATAAAGAAGGGTCGCGAAGTATACTTAGACGAGCTCGATAATCTTGTCTAGAGCTCTAATTAACATCTGAGCGGGACTTGCTATGCTAGGCGAGGAACTTCCTCTGGAGAGGCTGCAGCTCGGTTCCCGCGAGCTGGGTCTCGCCATGTCGCACGTACTGGCTGGAAGGCTCGTCTACGTGTCGGGGGGCCGGGGCAAGACCCCTCTGCTCAGAGCCCTCTCGCTCTCGCTGTACAAAGCGGGCTTCAGCCCCCTCTACGTGAAGCTGGAATGGGTGCGGTACGGCTGGGGAGCCTCCGAGTACATCGAGGGCTACTACGAGCACCACCTCAAGCTGACGGGGTTTCCGGCGTTTAGAGACTACGACGTGGTCTTGATGGACGACGGGGAGCTCCTCGCGTATTATCCCAACATATACGCCAATTTGTTGCGCGACGTGGGAGGCAAGGTGAGGGCGGTGGCCGCCCGCGCCGACTCGCTGGACGCCCTGGAGCGCACGTTGGGAAGCGGCGTCGTCATAAGCCTGGGGGAGGGCTCGGGGGAACGGCTGAAATTGCCTCTAGGCCTTACGTCTATAGGGCGTAAAGTCGAAATAGAGATCATCTGAGCTACACAAACGCGGCGTATCTGATCAACGCCGGCAGAGGGCTCCTCCTGACTATGACGACGTCCTTGTAGCTCTGTCTATCGAATATGGCCATCCTCACGAGGTCCCTCACTCCATTTACGTGTATATTGACTATATGGCCGTTCTCCACCTCCTCAACGTTGCCGTCTATCTGGTTCGACGCGAGGTCCGGGAGGAGCACCTTCTTGGGCTCCTTGAACATGTCCGCATCTAGGCGGATGGCCCACATCTTCTCCACGACGACCCTTCCGTACTTCATGTCCGATATCATGTTCTCGAGCTTCTTGGCGTCGTAGTCCAAGACCGTCGAGAGGTAGAGCACCTCGTTCCTGGCGAAGAACTTGTGGGCGGGGACCTCGAAGGACACTATCTCCTTGCCTTCAACCAGCTCCCTAAACATACGGCTCATCCTTATGTATTCGATGGGCAGCGTCGACACGACGGATCTATCGAGGCCGTTTTAAAAAGCTCACGTAGCGAGGGGAGACAACAGGCCCACGGCAAGGCCTATGGCGGCCGCCGCGCTCAACATGATCAGCCACTCGCCGAGCTCGGCCGGCGATCTGGCCAGGCCCACCGATGCCGCCAGGACCACAGCGCCGAGGGCGTACAGCCCGAACGCGGCCTTGATCGACGCAGGTATCAACACGGAGGACGCGCCGGCGAGGGACCAGAGGAACATGAGCATCGCCGAGCGTAGCGACCGCGTAAGGGCGCGTCTATGGACCAAGGACCTCAATATCCTGCCTGTAGATCTCAACGAGATCCTATACTCCATATCCCTCAACGAGGCCCTCTGGTGCGAATACTCGGCCACGAAGCTCGTCAGGCCGTCGATGGTTGCCACCACGACCGCTATAGCTAAGGCCTCTCGGAGACCTATGGAGTGGCCGCGTATGAGGGCGCCTGACGACAGCCCCACTGCTGTGATAATCCCGTCGAGGAGACCCAAGACGGCGTATCTCATCTATCGTTCTCTCCAGTCATGTGGGGGATGTAATCCCCCACCACAACCTCGTCCAGGGAGTGCACAACGCCGCCGACCTTCTCTATGGCGTTCTGGATCTCCCCCACGTCGACGCCATCCCCCTCGACCACTATCATCAAGCCCAGCACATCGACATCGACGTCGTCTACAGTGACTCTGACCGCCTTGACGCCGCGCGCCTTATATAGAGACCTGGCCACGTCAACTATCGAGATGTACTTGGAAGGTATGGCGGCGTCGATGACCACGCGCTTGACCGGCAAATCCACAGCTCTATTCGGTTTTTTATTTAAACGTTTTTTTCTCTCTCCACGTGGCTGGATATGTGCCGGGTCTCATGAGGACTCTGTCCGTCCTGGCCACGAGTCCTCTCTCCATGTTTTTGAGCTCGTCGCTCGAGACCAGGGCCTTGCCGACGCCGACCAGCTCGCCCTTGAGGGTGAAATAGGCCACCAGATCGCCTCTACTGAACGGCGTCTCGAACTTGACGACCCCAGGCGCCGCCAGGGGGGCTCCGTGGCATATGGCGTCGACGGCCCCGTCCTTGATCCAGATCTTCGCTATTCCTCTAGCTATCTCCTCGATGGGCTTAAGGACCTGCCTCACCGCGGTGTCGTCGCCGTAGTTCCTCAAGATATATACTGCGTCGGCCACGTCTTGCAGAGTCACGGCCTCCCTCTCGTGGAAGCACGCGACGGCGACTCTCCTGAGCTCCCTCATGTTTGCGCTGACGCCGAGCACCTCGCCTATATCGTGTATCAACTTCCTGGCGTACGTGCCGGCCTCCACGTGCATCTTCAACACGGCGTATCTCCCGTCGAGCTCCAACAGCTCCAACGAGTAGACCCTCCTGGTGCGCAACTGCCTCTTGACGGCGGATCTCAGAGGCGGCCTTTGATATATCTCGCCGGTGAAGCGGCTCAAGACGGACTTAAGCCTCTCCTCGTCGACATCGCCGTGGAATTTAGCCACAGCTACATAGACCTTGTCGGCTCTGGAAAGCGCCATCAAGACCTTGGTGCCCTCAGCCACCGCTACAGGCAGTACGCCCGACACGTTCGGGTCCAGCGTGCCCGAATGGCCCGCGACCTCTACGCCCAAGATCCTTTTGAGCCAGGCAACTGCTTCGTGGCTGGAGGGGCCTCTCGGCTTGTCTAAAATCACCAGAGAATACCTTACGTGCTCCTCGGCCGATCTATCTACGGGGCTTTTCCCCCACTGGGGGTCGGTCCGCTCGTCAGGAGCCTTTACGTAGATCTCTCTAGAGCAAAGAGACACATCAAAGCTCCGATACGACGCCCTCGAACCTGGGCTTGACCTGCTCCCTCATATATTGAGCCAGGCCGGCGGCCTCGACCGCCTTAAGCACCTCCTCATCGCCTGCCCCGCGCTTTATATCCAGCCTTTTGTCCGTGGGCTCTATGTGGTTCACATTGACGCGCCTCCTCTTGACGCCCGTAAGGCTCTTGGGGCCGGTTATAACGACATAGTTGTCGTCTACTATATCCACGACCACAGCCTTTCTGCCGGCCTCTCTACCTAAGACCTTGACCACAACCCTCCCAATTTCGATTACCTTAGGCATGTGAGATCTCCCCATAGGACCCATTTTTAAGTTTACAGACGGGGGCCTCTTCTGAATGGCAAGATATAGAGCCGCCGGAAGCCGGCCCTAGGGATGCCCCTACGGCACTGGTTAGGGCTTAGAATATATACTGTACGCCTAAGAGGCGGAGGAAAAAGGAAAACACATTTAAATATATAGACGTTAAATATATAGGACGCCTATTTCTTCTGCTGTTTCTGCTCTTTCTTCTCCTCTTTCTTCTTCGACATGGCAGAGCGTGTTTTTCTTATATTTAAAGTTTTCTCTAAATATTTAGAAAGATGATTTTCTGTAAGTAGCGAGAGATCACAAATCTTAAAATTTGGTTATCATACTTTAAGAAGTTAAAGTAACTATGGCATATGCAAATAAGACCTTGATATTAACTAATTTACTTATATATATATTCTATTTATCAAAGATCTATAATCCATTGTCGTGGTGTTGTATCTCTGCCTATTCTTCTGCCTATAAGACAAGAGGAGTTTGGAAATTGATATCCGGTTTTCGGGAGTTAGTATTTAAACACAGCCGCCGGCCTCCGAGTGCCCTTCGAATGCCCTATAGGTTGTCCGGCGGATTGTTGCTACTTCAGCGACGAGGGGCAGACGCCTACGGTTTTTCGCGACGAGATGCTGAGGCTAGAGGAGGAGGCCTCGCGGAGGGGCTTAAGCCTCTCGTTTAAGGAGCTCGGCGAGTTTAACGGAGTGAAGATATATAGATGGATTATAAAGGGCTGGTGTCCGTTTTTCGATAGAAGCTCCAGGAGATGTGTTATTCACGATAGAAAGCCTTTAGCATGTAAGATGTTTCCATTGGTATTAGATCTAAATACAGGCAATGTATATCTTTCGGAGAATTGCATATGGGTTAGGCAGAACGGACCCAAGCCTCTGGACGACTTTCCCAATGAGAAAGGCGCTCTAATGAGAGTAGTCCGCCGTCTGAGGTTGGCTCGGCCATGATAGAGTTCGTGGTTAAGGGCGAGGAATTCGGCGATTTAGCGGCGTTGGGCATCTCGTACGGGCTCTCGATAACCTTCAGGAGGGTTCTCGCCGTCGGCGACTTCGAACGGGAATGGATCTACGCCGTGATGGAGACCGGAGTCTGGGGGGCGATGCTCTTGTCGCCCTGCCCCGACGGATTGCCTTGCTTTCGAGATCCCGAGAGGGCCGTGGAGTTCTCGGAGTCTAGGCAGACGCCTGTGGGATACAGCGGCGAGGAGCCCGCGGCGGTGCCCTACAGGATCTCCACATTTAACAAGAACTATCTAAAGCCCAGGCGCTGGATCCGTTGTAGGGACATCTCCAGCGACAAGTCGTACCTCCCGTTGTTCGCCTGCATATACAACCTCCTGAAGCTACGCGATGACGTGCCCATAGTCGTCTCCGACGTGTGTCTGGGCTTCAACGAGGCCGAGAGGCCGGACTTCCAAGCGCTTCCGACCTATATACAGCCGCGGGCTCTGGCCGACGTCGTCGATGTATCCGTACAGCCAATACCGGCATCCGCAATAGCGAGGGGGATTCTGCTGGGCGGCTACAAGGCCGGTCCTGTCGTGGCCATATCTAAGGGCGCCGACCATGCGGCGGCCGAGCTGGGAGGCTATCTGGTCGACCTCAACGCGCCGGGCGATCCCTGCGAGCTGTTCGCCAGAGGTACCGTGGGGTACTCCCCATCTCTATTCTCTGGCCGGTATCTGGTGGACCCAGATCTCTGCGATAGATGCGGCGACTGTTTCATCACCAACTGCGATGCCCTGAAGCAAGGCGAGCGCGGCGTGCCCGAGTTGTTGAGCTCATGCGTAGGTTGTGGCGCATGTGCCTTGATGTGCACCAGGGGGGCCATATGGAGGGAGGGAGATCTCTTCAAGGTTTTCCTGAGATGAGCTGGCTGCAGAAAAACTTCAGGGTTATAGGGGTGGCCGAAAGCTTTAGGCTGGAGGAGGGCCGCTCGATCTACGCCGGCGTTTTGGCGCGTAGAGACGGCTATATAGAGGCTGTGGCTTACGGCAGCGCCACCCTGGGAGGCGTCGACGGGACCGACGCGGCTCTGGCCGTCGTGAGCAAGCTTAGGAGGCCGGACGTACATATGATCATGTTGGATGGATGTATAGTCTCCTTCTATAACTGGATCGACGGAGAGGTCATATGGACCAACACGGGCCTGCCCACCGCCTGCTATGTATTCGAGAGGCCTGAGGGCGACATCGAGGCGGCCGTGAAGAAGCTCTTTCCGGACTGGCCCTCCAGATTGGCGCACATATCAAGGCTCGGCTCCCCCACAGAGTTCGTCTATCCCGATGGGGGACGGCTCTATGTAAGGTCGTGGGGTCTTCCCCCCGGCGACGCCTACCGCGCGGCCTTGTTGACGAGGAGGTACGGCAAGAGGCCGGAACCTCTGAGGATAGCCAGACTGTTGGCCTATGCGATGAGAGAAACGTTAAGAAGGAAGGAGGTTACCGCCGATCAGTAGAACAGCTATTTCATGGAAAATATTATTAAAGCTTTCGCTTTTATGTACTTCGGTGATAATAGTGTATTAAATTGTTAAAGAAAAAACCGTATTTACTCTTTTTATATAATATCTATCTTACATGGTATATAATATCCAGCATTCTATTTTGCGCGAAAAGCTTATAAATATCTATTTTTGTAACGCCATGCCGCAGAAGCTGAAGTTCTACGACATCAAGGCTAAGCAGGCGTTCGAGACGGACAAGTACGAGACCGTGGAGAAGAACACCGCCCGCGGCCCCATGATATTCGCGGTGGCCACCTC
>Ga0209739_100825_pt1 | contig 11628 bp, 15 predicted proteins | sample JossMetagenome_2_FD_184729 | JGI IMG/M metagenome (GOLD analysis project Ga0209739, IMG submission 184729) | Hot spring sediment microbial communities from Joseph's Coat, Yellowstone National Park, USA - JC3_ASED (SPAdes) (version 3) | ecosystem: Environmental > Aquatic > Thermal springs > Hot...
CATCGACGATGTCGATGTCTATTACGGCAAGTTCGGCCCGGCGAGGTATTCCACGGTGGAGGAAATTGAAAGAGCGTTGGAAGATGCCGCGCAGGTTGATCTACGTTGACGTCAACGTCCTCTACTATTTCTTCACTGCACACCCCCAATTCGGCGAGGGCTCCCGGGAGCTGTTGAAGAGGCACCAGGGAGCCTCGCCACTTCTGCACTTTCGGCATGGCTTCTCTACGTCTTGATACGTAGAGAGGAGGTGGTGGACGCCCTTAGAAACATCGCCGTCCTCCTGCCGCTAGACGCCGAGATATTCGCCAAGGCCCTCCGTCTGGAGAAGCCCAGGGAGTTTGAAGACAGGATACACCTAGCCACAATGCAGAGCTACGGGATAGACACCATAATGTCAAACGATTCCGATTTCGACAACATAGGCGTGGTTAGGATAGCCCCCAAGCCGAGGTAAAAATTTACCGCTCTGCCACCTCTGGGGAGCACGGCTGTCTCCAGCCCATGTCACTCCCTGTAGTGTTCTTTAGCGGGGAAAAGCCCCTTCCGCACCTCCTCCGCGTATCTAGCCACGGCGTCTTTTATGACTGAGGCGGCGTCTGCGTAGCGTTTGGCGAAGCTGGGGGCCCTCTCGGAGAGGCCGATCACGTCGTGGAGCACCAGTATCTGTCCGTCGCAGTGGGGACCCGAGCCTATGCATATGGTGGCCACGTCGACGGACTCAGTCACCTCCTTGGCCAGAGAGGCGGGGACGAACTCCAGCACGATGGCGAAGACCCCGGCGTCTCTGAGGGCCTTGGCGTCTTCTAAGATCTTCTTTCTCTGCTCCTCCGTCCTCCCCACCATTCTGAAGCCTCCGAGCGTTAAGACGCGTTGGGGGGTTAGGCCTATGTGGCCCATCACAGGTATGCCGGCCTTCACCAGCTTCTCCACTATGTGTGCATACTCGGCGCCGCCCTCCAGCTTCACCGCGTCTGCCCCAGCCCTAACTAGGCGGGATGCGTTTCTAAGCGCCGTCTCCGGCCCCGGCTCGTAGGACATGAAAGGCATGTCGGCCACCACGAGGGCCCTGGGCCTCGCCCTAGCAACCGCCTCCGTGTGCCTAACCATGTCCGCCATGGTCACGCCCAGCGTGTTAGAGAGCCCCAGCACCACCATTCCCAAGCTGTCGCCCACCAAGATCCCGTCTACGCCGGCCTCGTCCACCAGGCGGGCCGTGGGGTAGTCGTATGCGGTGATCCAAACGTAGGGCCACCTGCCCCTGGCGAAGTCCAGGACGGTCTTTCTGCGGGACACTGATTTAAGACGGCCTCTTCTTATAAATGTGTTCGCCGTAGTGGGCCTGGGCGCGGTGGGCAGCCTCCTTGCCTACTACCTGAACTCCGCAGGCATAAGGCCGTACGCCGTCGTTCGGACCAGATGCGAGCGGTATCTGTTCTGCGCAGAGGCGTGCAGAGAGCTCGACGTGGAGGTCGTCCCGCGGGCTCCCCCCTCCGTCAAGTACGCCTTAATCGCCGTGAAGGGGCCCGACACGGCAAAGGCGCTTGAGGCGGCGGCGGGGGTGCCCATTCTGTTTCAAAACGGCATCGGCGGCCTCGAGATGGCGAGGGAGAGGTTCCCCAACGCCATAGGCGCGGTTGTTACCTACGGCGTCTACCGCGAAGGTTGCAGGGCCGAGCTGAGGGGCGTCGGCGAGGTTGCGCTGTCCCGCGGAGCCGGGGAGGTGGCCGAGGCCTTGGAGAGAGGTGGGGCTAGGGTGAGGGTGGTAGACGACATCGAGCCCCTCCGGTGGGCGAAGCTTGTGGTGAACGCCGCCATAAACCCCGTCACAGCCATCTTGCGTGCCCCCAACGGCGTCGTGGCGGAGGACCCCTGGGCCCGAGCCCTCGCCGAGAGGCTCGCCTTGGAGGCGGCGGAGGTGGCTAAGGCGGCGGGCTACCCAGTAGACGACCCCGTGGGGACGGTTATGGCGGTAGCTAGGGCAACCGCGAGAAATATCTCCTCCATGGCGCAGGACTTGGCTAAGTGCAGACCCACCGAGGTGGATTTCATAAACGGCGCCGTGGTTAAATACGGCGAGAGGCTAGGCGTCGAGACGCCTTACAACCGCGCCGTGTATCTGATAGTAAAGGCGCTGGAGGCTTCATGCGGCTTCTAATCCCCCACCACGTCACCGGCTTCTGGCTACCTCGCTACACAGAGGACCCCCTCACAACGGGCTCCCTAGGCGCCGGGCTTCTGCTGGACTACGCCGTGGCCCAGTTTAGAGACAGCAACGTCTACTACAACGGCGAGTTCCTCGGCGGGGGTCCCGGCGTCGAGATCCGCTCGCCGTATCTCATGGGCTACGGCTACGCGGGCTCCGCCGTGGTGAACATAGCCAAATATATAAGACTCCGCGGCCTGTCTCTAGAGGCGTTCCAGTTGGCGCATGCGGCGGAGGTCACCGCGGGGACCGGCCTGGGCGACGTCTTGGCCATATATACGGGCGGCTGTCTCGTGGTGAGGACCAGGCCCGGCGCCCCGGGCGTGGGCGAGGCGGTGGGCTACCCCTGTCCCCCGCTTGCCGCGGTGACTGTGCATACCAAGCGCCTAGAGACGGCGGCTATGCTGCGCGACCTGCGGACGGTGCTAGAGGTAGAGGGGAGGAGGGCCGTGGAGCGGGCTGTGGATGGAGATTTCTACACATTTCTCGAGACGGCTAGGCGCTTCTCCACCGCGGTGGGCTTCCTCTCCAAGGAGCTAGACGCAGAGCTTGTAAAGCTCAGGGGGGCCGTGGGGCACTACGCCAAGAAGGGGGTTTTGGTGGTTGTAGCAGAGCGGGACCGCGCCGACGACATTGCGGAGCGGCTGAGGCGGCTGGGCCCCGTAAGGATCTGCGAGCTGAAGACGCGCGCGGTCTCGCCTCTCTAAAACGCGTCGTCCCCCACGTCGAAGTCGCCGCTGTCAAAGGCATCTCCGCCCAGCTCCGCCGCTTCATCAAGCGCCGCCAGTTGCCCCAGCGCCGCGGCGTAGAGGGCCATGTCCAGCAGGCCGAGCGTCAGCATAAGCGGGAGCACGGACTCGACGGGAGCCAGCACCTCTTCGGCCTCCTCCACCCTCCCCGCGCGCCGGAGCTCTGCCGCCTTCTCCACACGCCCCTTCACCTCCTTTCTCCACTTGTAGAGGACCTCCCAGCCCCTCTCCGTCAGGGTATATGCCTCTTTCTTGAAGAGGAGGCCCTTCTCCCTACGCTCCACCAGCCCGTGCCCCATCAAAGCGCTGATGACGGCCTCCACGTCGTGCGGCTCCATGTCCACAAGCTCGGCGATCTCGTCGACGGTCTTTGCCCCGGTGGAGAGCGCCTCCAACACCGCGTAATACTCCGGCCTAAACTCCATGGAGGTCAGCACAAATCCATTTAAAAGGTTTAACCACCTCAAATCGGTGATGTGAAGCGGCTGCAGGCGGAGCCATGGCGAAGATGGGAAGAGCTGATAACTTTTTAAAAAAGCAACTCAAGTCCACACATGCGGCTTTTCCTCGTCGGCCTCATGTTTATACTCGCCGGGTTCCTCCTTGTTCTAGCGGCGCCGCTTCTGGCGCTGGCGTCAAACGCTGAAGTTGCGGCTACCGGCGGCGCGGTGGGTTGCGTCGTCATCTTTTTCGTGCCTATATGTTTCGGCGCCGGCGCCCCCCACATTGTGTTCTGGGGCCTTGTTGCTGTGGCGGTTACGATGGCGCTTGTTGCGGTGGCAATGTGGCTTATCTCAAGAGAGCTAAGCCGAACAGGAAGAGGAGGAGGACAACAACCGTCAACACAATAGCCAACACCATAACCGTAGTGGCCACGCGCTGGCTGGTGCCGAACACTATGGGCACGGGCCCCACAATTACCACGCCGCCAGCCTCCGCCCTCCCCTCGCCGGCCCTCCAAAGAGACAACATCAATATCAACATGCCTAGGAAAATGAGAACTATGCCGAGGAGGATTAGCTCCAACACGTGTTGAGAAAACTTTGCATGTTTATATCTCTTGTGGAGCTCTACGCCCATGGGCTCTAAATAGCTAAGGTACCTCTTCAGCTCAAGCCCGCCTCTAGCCAAGACCACAACCTTCTTGTATCTATGCAGAACTTTCACGCGAAGAGCTTCGGGGACATATAGACAGTATCGCCGTTATAAACACGTCTAGCTCACTGTCGTACCCCCAACCCTCTCCCCCTCAACCTGTAAAGACACCCCTCAGTACCTGGTTTACACACCTTTCGTCAAACACCTCCGGCAAAGTATCCACATCGCCGACAAGCTCTGAGGGTCGCTGGCGTGTATCTAAACACCGCCATCCTCACTGCCGCATAGCTCCTGGGGGTTCCAAGTTCTTCACAAAACTCTGCACTACCTTCTTTGTCTCCTCTCCAAGCTTCTCCGTCGCCAATGCGCCGGAAGGGCGCCTCGCGTCAAGAGGATTAACGATATCGTCGCCGGCTAAGCCGTCTTTCGAAGTCTCTCCACGGTCTCTCTGACGTATTGCGTAAGGGCCTTCACGTCTTCTGCCACAGATTCAAGCCTGGCGTATCGGCTCAGGACGCCGGATTTGTCGAGGCCGTTGTATTGAAACTCGTGGAGGTTTAGGGCGATGTTGGCGTAGTGGAGTAGCTCCGGCCCAGCCAACTGCGAGAGGTCCCGCGCCACCTCCAGCATGAGTCCCGTCGGCATGACGGCAATTATCCAGTCCACAGCCTCAACCGCCTTGCCGCTCCTCAGCCGCCTCCTGCCGGGGTACCTCTGGGCCAGGACATCTCTGTATTTCATAGCCAGCGCCGCCAGCAACGCCTTGAAGGCTTGAAACGCCTTGCCCGCCGCGTTTCTATACAAGCCGGCCTCCAAGAACCTAAGGGCTAGGTCGGCCTCATACGCCGCCTCCATCAAACGCCCCTCTAGATACTTCTGAGAGTCACGCCAAGGCTTTTCAAGCTCGAGCACAAAAAAGAGTAATCCAAACATTTTATATATCAACACGGTTAGCCCGTGAAGCACATCAGCCTTGCGCCCGACAATGTACAAAAAGCTGGAGCTCGAAACGGCTACGCTCGGCGAGACGAATAGGTCTCGCTTCGTGGCGTCTCTAATAGCTGAGGTGTATAAAACTCCCTTAACTATTAGATCCGTAACTGGAGGAACATGTTGGCAAGATAGCTATATGTGTATGAAATTATTCGAGGTTACTTAAAGATACATAAAATATATAATTTATATTACTTTATATGTAGATACATATGCACTGTAAATATTTAAATATAGCTAGGAATATTTAATGTGCCTTTTGAAAAGGTTTTACTAGTTAAAATCGGCCTACCTCCCCCGGTTCTATTCGAGGTGATATATCGACTTGGGAGACTTGGCAAGGTTGTCTTTGTAGATCGGCCAGAGCCCTTCGCCCCAGGCCCGCCCCTCTCTGATGTGGAGAGGAGTTTAGAAGTACTTAACGGATTCTTTACGCTACTCGGTGTAGAGGGAGGTGGAGCAGGCCTGTCTGAGAATCGTCTTCTGACCGAGATGCTAGACAGCGCGGCGGCCGCAATACGGCAGTGCGTTAAAAAGCTAGAAAGAGGCGACGTGGTCGCCGAGACGCTGAGCAAGAAAGAGGTAGTGGATTGCGTACAGGATCTGGGGTGGAGCCTCGATGCCCTATTCAACCTGCGGAGATATGATACCTGGACGCTGGTGATCTACGAGAAATCAGCATATTCGGAGGGACCTGAAACCGGGCGCCAATTTATATCGCTGAAAAAGGAGCTCTTGGCGAGGGAGGCGGAGCTTAGGAAACTTCAAGCGCTGTATAAGTTTCTCCGGGCAGTACCGCGGGGAGTTTCTGTTCCCAGAGGTTACCAAATTGTGATAAACCCCACGAAACTGGTAACGACGCCCCACGAAAAGATACAGGTCGAGGATCTTGAAGTTTACATCACTGCGGGGGGAGACAGCTACGGCGGCGTGGTGGTTCCGCCGGACTACACGAAGGACCCTAAGCTTGCTGTTCAGCTGGTTTCGCAGGCGTTGAGATCTACGGAGGAGTCTCTCCGCAAGTTGCGGAAGACATATAAAGATATGCGAGATATCTACCTAAAGTTTTCTGCCTTTGGAGATTTCAACTGGGAACGGGAGGTTGCCACGGTCGCCTTTTACGTGTTGGAGAAAGACATGAAGCTTGTAGATGAGGTCGTGGCGTCTGTGGTCGCCAAGTTCTACGTCGCTACGGCCTTCTCATATAGGCTTGAGGTGTCTACTAAGTTTATTTACACGGAAGAGGCGCCGCGGGCCGAGAGGTGGCCCCGCCCACTTCAAGCCTTCACCACTCTTGTGTATTGGATGGGGGCCCCTGGCCCTAAGGAGCTGTCGCCTGTGCCCCTCGTGGCTGTGCTTTTCCCGCTTTACTTCGGCTGGATGTTCGGCGACGTGGGACACGGCCTTCTCCTAGCGTTATTTGCTGTGTTGCTCTATAAGCTGGGGAAGAGGGACTGGGCTTGGATATGGGGGTTCGCCGCCGTTTCTGCAGTGTTTTTTGGTTTATATTACGGCGAGGTGTTCGGCATGAGTTTTAGGGGCGGAGAGGAGGCTGTAACTCCGCTGGAAGGCATAGCATCCGCCGTGTTGTTCGGATTTACGGTGCTTCTAATAGCATTTATTCTCAAAGTTGTGAACCTGGTGATCCGCGGGGATCACTACGTCGCTGTGGGGCTCCATGTTCCGCTTATTTTGCTATTTACGGCCACAGGCGCATTACTGCTTGGCGTTGTAAGAGTCCCAGAGATACTATATTCAAAGCCGGGCATCTGGCTGGTGTCTCCGTTGCCCAGCCTCAGCCCGGCATTAGCTCTTCTTGGGCTGGCTTGGCTGGCGGCTTCCATACTTTACGGCAAAATGAGGCGCGTCGGCGAAGTAGGCGTTTTACTCTCTGAACTTCTTGTGGCTCTCATAGAGGTTCTCATCGCGTCATTTGCAAATCTTTTCAGCTTCGTAAGGCTAGAGCTCCTGCACGTAGTTCACGCCACGTTGACGCATCTTTCTCTTAAAGCGCTACAACTACCCGGCGGAATAATGGTAGTAATCCTCCTACAACTTCTAATCATCTTAGGCGAAGGCTTCTTCGCAAGCGTGCAGTCACTCCGCCTCCTCTACTACGAGACACTTACCAAGTTCTATGAAGGCAGCGGCAGAGTCTTTAAACCACATAAGATCCCCTCTTAATACCCACCACCAAATACCCGCCTTTCTACGGCCGCCGTTTTTACAGTAGAAGGCTCGCGGCTTGGCATCTCTACTCTATCGCATCCCGGGATGGTACATATACAAAAATAGCGTCGTATGGAGCTCTTAATTGCACCGACGCCGACTGCACTATCTTCATGAAGAAAGGCATTATTCACACCGCAGGTCTGTGGAGAAGATCTTCGCCGAGGTGGTGATAGAGGAGGTCTACGACGTGCCTACGAGACGTTACGGGAAAGAGACTTGTTCAAGTGGTGCAGTGGGTCCGCACGTCTCGGCCACGGGCTACGCATACGGCGAGGCGCCGAGGGGCCTTTTCATGTTAATAAAAATTTATTTTTTAAATCCAGTAAGTGTAATACTCCATGCATATACCCGATGGATACCTCGATCCAATTTTGGCGGGCGTTACGTGGGCCGTAATGCTGGCCTTCGGTTACTACGCCTATAGGCGCAGCGAGTTGCTGAAATACATGGAGCTGGTGATCTCGCTAGCTGCCGCGATTTTCGTGGCCCAGATGCTCAGCTGGCCAATACCGGGCGGGACCTCTCTCCACTTTGTGGGCGCCGCGCTTGCGGCCATACTGCTGGGGCCCTTTGTAGCGTTTTTCGTCCTCCTTCTGGTGTTGCTGGTGCAGACGTTGGTGTTCCACGACGGCGGGATCACCACGTTAGGTGCTAACGTGATAAACATGGGCGTCGTGGCGCCTCTTGTGGGATATGCCGTGTACAAGGTGTTGAAACCCCGCGTCGGCGTCTTTTGGTCGGCCTTCGCCGCGGGGTGGGCCAGCATAACTGCTGCGGCGGCTACCGCCGGCTTGGAGATAGGCCTATCCCCTTGGTTCCCCTACGGCTGGACTATCAGCGTCCCCGTGATGGCGGTCTGGCACGCGTTGCTGGGCCTTGTGGAGGGCGCCATAACTGGCTTCGTGGTGCTCTACCTCTCCAAGAGGGCCCCCGAGTACGTGAGGCTATGACGAGGAGGTTTCTCATCCTCTTGATAGCCCTCGCACTAATCTCGCCGGTCTTCGGCGTGTGGCTCGCCGATTTGATAAACTACCACGAGCCGTTAGACGTGGCGGCCGACCTCATAAACCAAGCGGCTAACCGCACAGTCCTCAACGACACCCGGGACCAGATGAACTGGACCCCCTTCATGGACTACACAGTGCCTGGGCTCCCCGACTGGGCGGGCTATATAGTCTCGGCGTTTATAGGTCTCGCAATATACCTCCTGATATATATGGCGCTGGTGAGGTGGAGACGTGTTAAGAGAACTGGTTGAGGAAATAACAAAGGCCGTAGCGGCCTTTGAAAGAGTTCGCAAGACGCACGTCTTATACCCATATCTTTTTTCAGCCGCCGCAGTCACCGCCGCCTTTTCGCCCACTTTGGCTACAGCCCCTCTTTTCATGACCATGGGCGCATTAGCCGCCTGGAGGGGACATGGCCTCAGAGAGTGGTTAATAGTCGTGGGGATCTCCACGTTCTTCGCATGCTTTGTGTCTCTGCCAGCGGCGTTGGGTCTCCTAACTGCGAAGACAGATCTTGCCCTCTTCATAGCAAGGGCGGCCTCCTCAGCCGCAGTCCTTACAGGTGGGCTTCTCTACTGCGGGTGGAGCGGCTTCTTGGCGGCGTTTAGACGCGTCTTGCCGCAGCCGATGTACAAGATGATGGAGTTGTTTCCGCCGTCTGTCTACGTCCTCGGGAGGACCGCCATAGTGGTGACGGCGGCGAGGGAGGCGCGGACTCCTCACTTCGACAAAAGGGCCTTCGCGGCGGCCGTCGGCGACATACTGATATACGGCATAGAGAGGGGGAAGTCCTTGAGGATGGCGTATGAGGCAAGAAGTCCTTAGAGCGTCGGGTCTGGAGTTCGGCTACAACGGCGAGCCGGTTATAAGGGGAGTCGAGCTGTCTATGAGCGAGGGCGAGGTCGTGGCGATCTACGGCCCCACGGGGTCTGGCAAGACGACCCTCCTGCTACTCCTGGCGGGCTTGTTGCGACCGTGGAAAGGTGAGGTGTACATCATGGGCGAAAGGCTGGACGAGAGGACTCTGCCCCAGATTAGAAGGCTCATCGGCATATCTTTCCAAAACCCCGACGACATGTTCTTCAACGACACAGTGCTCGACGAGATTGCTTACACCTCTGCGAGGATGTACGGCGCAGACTTTGGGCTCAAGGCGGCAAGGGAAGTCGCCGAGAAGTTAGGCATTTCACATATTCTAAACAAGCCGCCTTATAAGCTGAGCGGTGGGCAGAAGAGACTTGTTGCGTTGGCAGCCGCCGTGGTACATCAGCCTAAGCTTCTTCTCCTAGACGAACCTAGTACATATCTTGACGAGGAGTCTACAGAGCGGGTGATTAAGTTATTTGAGGAGCTGAAAAGCCGCGGAACCGCAGTATTGGTGGCCACGCACGATGCAGAGTTCATCTGCAGGGTTGCGGATAAGTCATATCTGTTGACTGGAGGCAGACTGATCAACGGCGTGCCGGGTTACAGACAGCCGCTGTGTATATGCGGAGAAAGCCGCTGGAGTCAGGCCCCTGGCCGGGTATAAAATGGAGAGGACGCTTAAAATTGAGTAGAGAGGGGCGAGGAGGTGGGACGGCGCGCTTTATAAAAACGCTAGTTGCAGAGGGTCGCTCCAACCAGGATGATTTTTACTTTGTTCTTAAACCGCGATATTGAGCCGCTTCTCCGCAATGAGAACTACGTAACAACTGAGAAGGCGTTGGGAAGGGTCGGCGTATGGCGTCTGGGGCTCGCGCGCTTGAAGAGCTAAGCGGCAAGGGAGCTTCAACTTCATCGTAAAGGCCTTTTGGCGTCAGACCGAGGCTTCTCCTACATGACGAGCCGCTCTGAAATATATGTAAAGAACAACCTGATACGGCTCCTTCGCCGATTGTCGTCGAAATAAGCATAGTGGCCGCGCTCCACGGCTGAACACTGCCATAAGATATGCCGACTTAACCATCTAAGGCGGCGCTGTATAAGCCGCGGGCCTGATTAGAGAGGTACCGAGGAGCTGACCTCCTCCCCGTCCTAGAGGGCGAGGCTTTCGCCTGCTGTAATCCTTGCGGTCTACGGCGTCTTTGCCATAATACTGCTGGAATATAGGTCGTGGTCCTTAGATATTAAAATTTATATTGAACGAAAAACAATTATGTATGAACGTCGGCTCGCTTATTAAGGGCAGGCCGCTGGTTTTACGAAGCAACGCTACTCTCCGAGAGGCTGTGAAACTTATGGCTGATCACAACGTCGGACTTCTGCCCATAGTAGACGACGAGGGGAGGCCCTTGGCTGTTATTTCTGAGAGAGATGTGATTAAGGCCTTGGCGGCTGGGGCATCGCTGGACAGCCCCGTCCTGGCGGCGGCGCGGAGGGGGCCTCTCATCACAGCGACGCCAGATGTAGATGTCTACGAAGCCGTAGTTAAAATGCAGCGGGGCGGCGTGCGGCACCTCTTGGTGGTGGATGAGGAGGGGCGGCTGGTGGGGGTTGTCTCCATCAGAGACTTCATGAGAGACGATGTGCTGGCTTATCTGGGCTTCAAGGTGTGGCAACCCCCAGACTACGGCCAGCCTGAGTTCATGTCGCTGTGACGCCGGCGAGCTCCAGCAGGAACCGCGGCGTCGCCTCCTTGGTCAACGTAACGACGCCGCGTGGGTAGCCCCGCCGCGGCCTAGTGGTTTTTACCTCCACCTTGTAGGGCCCGGCGACTGCGTCGATTTCTGTCTTGTTGCGGTGGTAGTACACCTCGCCGAATTTCCGGTATAGGTGTTCCTGCACCACGTGTTCCAGCAACGCCGCCTCGTTTATCTTCTTGGATGTCCAGTCGGCGAAGGCCCGGTATATCAGCGGGTCCCGGAAGAAGATCTTCTTCTCCCTCCGCGGTTGCGGTTTGTAGCCAGCCGCCGCATATGCAATGCCTATCATGTATATGTCTGATAGGAATTCCAGGTATCCCCTCACCGTGTTGTGCGAGACGCCGATTTCTTGCGCCAAGGAGTGGTAGGAGAGTGGGCTCGGCACCCTCTCCACAACTGCCGCCGCGAGGTCTTTAAGTAGTTGCGGGCTTTTTCCGTGTCTATACGCCTCAGACACCACGCTGTCGAGCAACGCCTCGGCCGCGTCTGGATGCCGGTTTATAGACTTGGGGAAGCCCCCTGTCTCTAGATACTCTTCGAAGAGCTCCTTGATTACCGCCGGCTCCGTTGACTGCGCCGACTGCACCGCTAGGTAGGTGAGGCAGGGCGCGGCGCACCACCTCTTCGTAGGCTGAGGCCATGTAGCTGTTTACATCCACCCGCGGGGTGTTGCCGAGCTCGATCCAGTCTCTCTGTGGGTGCACGAAACGCGCCCAGAA
>Ga0209739_100826_pt1 | contig 11619 bp, 16 predicted proteins | sample JossMetagenome_2_FD_184729 | JGI IMG/M metagenome (GOLD analysis project Ga0209739, IMG submission 184729) | Hot spring sediment microbial communities from Joseph's Coat, Yellowstone National Park, USA - JC3_ASED (SPAdes) (version 3) | ecosystem: Environmental > Aquatic > Thermal springs > Hot...
TGCAGCCGCCCGGGATTCGGGGGATGTACAGCTTCTCCACCGCCATCCCTAGGTCTATGTCGAAGCGGTAGGCGAAGCGGTCGAAGAGGGCGAAGGCGGCGAGGAACCTGGCGGCGCGGTCATTAAGGGAGAGCTTCATCACGTCGGCGAACCACCGGTTCTGCCAGAGGGTGTGGCTCCGCAGGACCTCGCCGTGTTCTCTAGCCGCTATGGGTATGACTAGGGAGGGGCGGCCCCTCCACATGCCGCCGTAGTAGATCCTGTTGAACGTCACAGAGGCTGTGTAGTCCTCTATCTTTATCTTCGCCGAGCCCGCCACCTCTACGTATGAGCGCATCGCATCTTCCTCCGTTTGTATTATTTAGCCGTACCACCCCCCGTTTACGTCTATAAACGCGCCGTTTATGTAGGAGGCGTCTTCGCCGACGAGGAAGGCGATGACCTCAGCCACCTCCTCCGGCCTCCCCACGCGTCTGAGGTAGACCATGTTCCGGGCCCACCCCTCTATGTCGCCTGTCTGAGCCTTCTGGTGAAACGGCGTGTCTATGAGGCCGGGGAGCACGGCATTTACCCTGATGCCCCGCGGCCCCAACTCCTTAGCCAGCGCCCTGGCGAGGCCGAGGAGACCCGCCTTGGCTGCGGCGTATGCGAAGGCGCCCCGCCCTCCTCCGGTGTAGGCGGCGACGGAGCTCACGTAGACCACGGCCCCCCTGTCCATGAGGGGAACTAGGAGCTTCGTGGCGATGTACGCACTTGTGAGGTTTAGGTCAATTATCTGCCGCCAGTACTCTAGGTCGGACTCCTCCAGGTTCCTCCGCTGGGGGAGCCCGCCGGCGTTGACCACCAGCGCGTCGATTTTCCCAAACGTCCTCTTGACCTCCTCGGCGAAGGTCTCCATGTCGCTCCAAGACGCGGCGTCTGCCCTATATGCAACGGCCTTCACGCCGAATGCAGAGGCCTCGCGCGCGACCAACTCCGCCTCTTGGGCGTTTCTCAGGTATGTGAAGGCGACGTTGTAGCCCCTCCTCGCCAAGGCCTTGACCGCGGCGGCGCCGATCCCCGTGGAGCCCCCCGTGACGACCGCGGTGGGCATGTATTTCTACGAGGTCTAAAATATATATGCTCGTCGCTGGTGTCGACCTCTCTGTGCGTAGGCCCTCCGCCGTGGCCGTGCTGGAGGGGTGTGAGGTTCTCTACTTAGCGCTGGCGGATAGCGACGACGATATAATCACAACGGCGTCGCTCATGCGGCCTGCAGTAATCGCCGTCGACGCCCCGCTCTCCTATCCGCCGGAGGGCCGGGGCCTGCGGGAGGTGGAGAGGGAGCTCCGCAGGATGGGCTTCAAGCTTCTGCCGCCGTTAATGGGCCCCATGAGGAGGCTGACAGATAGGGGGGTGGGGCTCAGCAGTAGGCTGGGGGCAGAGGTGATAGAGATCCACCCGCTGACCAGCATGAAGGCCATGGGCGTCACCAGGGGCTTCCTACTGCGGCGTCTCGGCGTAGGCCACAGGGACTTGGTAGATGCCTTCGCGGCCGCTTTAACCGCTGTTGCGTACTTAAGGGGCATGTATAGGAGGTTCGGGCCTTTTGTCTTGCCCACGGCTAGGGTGTGCGTCTAGCGGCGGAACCGAGCCATGGAGAGGGCCTCGACGCCCCCCTTCCCTAGGGCTAGGTCTGCGGCTAGTTTGCCCAACGCCGGCCCGTAGGTCCACCCGAGGCGGCAGGCGCCGGTGACTATCGTGACGGAGCCTATCCTATCCACGACAGGGAACCCGTCTGGGGTACAGGGCCGGTAGCCGACGACCATGTCAATAACCTCGAACTGGCCGAGCACCTCCCGGGCCCTCTGTAGCACCTTCTGCGCGGGGCCGTTATCCTCGGTGCCGTCTAGGTCGAATCTGCCGGTGACCTTCGTCCACTTTGAAAGCGGGACGACCGCGACGCCTTTCGACATCTCAATGAACATCTTCTCCGTCTTGGCGTTGGTCCGGAAGCCGTAGCCCTTCAACGGCGCCACAGGCACGCCGAATTTCCGCGCCCAGTACCCCGCCGCCACGACGACGGCATCGGCCTGCAATACGTCGCCTCCCTCCAGCCAGACCTCCCTACCGGCCACCTCCTGCGCCCTCCTCTTCACGATCTGTACGCCCTCTAGCTCCCTCAGCATTCTCTCAATAAACGCGTCTGTGGCCAGCTTCGCTGCGTCGAGGTAAGCCAGCGCCTCCCTACCGCAACAGGTACCAGCCTCAACCTTGGGAGAGAGGGGGTCTCTCCCCGCCTCCTCTATGGCCTTCCCAACGTCTATGCCCACCTCGTATAGAGGCTCCTCTGAGTAGTCGAAGTCGTTTTTCGCCTCTGCCAAGGCCCGGTATTGACGCCGAGAGAAGTCGCCCAGGGCCTTTATAGCCTCCCACATCTCCTGAGGCGGCTCCTTCCCCCACACCTTTAAATATGTAGAGATCCACCCCCAGTCCCACGTCTTTATCCGCGCGTCGCCCCGCAACATCATAGATAGGTATCTCCCAGGGTAGGACCGCACGTTGATCCTGTTAATGACGAAACGAGTGAATTCCAATATCCCAGCCGCGGCGCGAGACCAGCCGCCCACTTCGCCTTGCTCCACCACGACTACATCCACGTCTTCGCGCTTTAGGAAAAAAGCAGTGAAGAGACCTATGACGCCGCCGCCGACAACCACCATTTTCATGGAGTAAAATTTATACAGCCCTTATATCTATTCCACATGAAATCGGCGATACTGTCGGTTCTCGCGTTGATTATAGGACTCGCCGTGGGTTATCTATTGGGCATGTACACCACGCCGCAACAAGCGCCCCCGGCGACAACCACAACTACAACATCTACACAGACTCCCCAGGCCTCAGGCCTATGTCCAGTGTTTGTGGACGTGATTAAGAAACGCGGCAAGCTCATCCTAGGCACAGACGCCACGTGGCCGCCGTGGGAGTGGGTGATGGGCGACAAGATAGTGGGCTGGGACATAGACATCGCCAGAGAGATAGCAAAGGCGCTTGGCGTCCAGCTGGAGATACGCGACATGAGATTCGCCGGCCTCCTCGAGGCCGTCAGAAAAGGCGACGTGGATTTAGCCATAAGCGCCATTACGTGGACAAGCGAGAGGGAGAAGGTCCTGGAGTTCTCTATGCCTTACTACCTCGAGTCCATAGTGGTGGTGACTAAGGCCACCCGCAACGACATAAACAAGGTGGAGGACCTCTACGGCAAGACCGTGGGCGTCCAGATAGGCACCACCCACGAGGAGTGGGCTACCGCGAACTTGGAGAAGCCGGGCAAGGCCTCTGTGAGGCGGTACGACAAGGTGTATCCCTACATGGTTGAGGTCTTAAGGAGGGGCGACGTCGACGCCATAATTCTGGATAGATCGATCGCCACAGCGTTGATCAAGAAGTTCCCAGACCTCAAAATAGCGTTTGAGCTCCCGGGCTCCGCCGGGTACATCTCCGTGGCGATGCCTAAATGCGCCCAAGATCTGAAGCTGGTGGTTGACCAGGTGATTGAGAACTTGATGCAGACGGGGAAGCTGGACGAGATCTTTCAACGCAACTTCGAGCAGTTTCTACAGTCGTAAAATTTTAAATACGGCCCCCTTTTTCCGTCCGTGCCATCGACAAAACCCCCAAAGGAGAGGCCGTATGGGAAGAGCAAGATAAGGTGTGTGAGATGCGGAACTAAGGAGGCAGTCATCAGGAAGTACGGGCTTTATCTATGCAGGCGTTGCTTCCGCGAAGTGGCGCCCCAGCTGGGCTTCAGGAAGTACTACTGAGAGAAATGTTTTTAAAGCCTAGGGTTGGCGGGGGGTTATGGTGATGCTTGATCTGCTTTCTAACGCGTTGATTCAGATAAAAAACGCGGAGGCCATGGGGAAGAGGCAGGTGGTGATCTGGCCGGTCAATAAGCTAATCTACTACGTCTTGAGGGTGCTTCAGCGCTACGGCTACGTGGGTGAGGTGGAGTACGTCGACGACGGAAGAGGCGGCAAATACATCGTCCAGCTGTTGGGCAAGATAAACGACATAGGCCCCATCAGGCCTAGGTACCCCGTGAAGTACCGTGAGATAGTGGACTGGGAGCAGAAGTTCCTCCCGGCTAGGCAGATAGGTATTCTCGTGGTCTCCACCAGCCAGGGCGTCGTGTCCCACATAGAGGCTAAGGAGAGGAAAATCGGCGGAGTTCTCCTGGCGTACGTCTACTAAATTTTAAATAGTCAACCTGTCTGAGGGTTTCCGTGTCTAGCTCTGTCTCTAGACCTAGGAGGGAGCTTCCGCCGGCTTTGCGGAGACTGCTGAGGCTGAGGCTACTGCTCAAGAGGAAGAAGCCGGATTTCGTGCGCATAGATCAGTGGCGGTATAAGAGGATTGAAGACAGCGGGTGGAGGAACCAGAGGACCATCGACAACAAGATCAGGAGGAAGATGAAGGGGTGGCCCAAGCCCGTTGAGGCCGGCTACAGGAAACCCGCCGCTGTCCGCGGCCTGCACCCCAGCGGCTACGTGGAGGTTGTTGTGCACAACCCCGAGGAGCTTGGCCGGCTGGACCCGAAGATCCACGCGGTTAGGATCGGGGGCACAGTCGGCGTTAGGAAGAGGCTGGAGATAGTCAAGAAGGCGAGGGAGCTGGGCTTCTACGTGTTGAACCCAGGTAAGAGGGTTGAGGAGCTGTTGAAGAAAGAGTTAAATACCGCCTCCTCTGGGCGGTAGGTATGGTCGACGTGAAGCGATTGGCGGCGGACATCCTGGGAGTTGGGGAAAGCAGGGTGAAGATCTCCCCAGAGACCGTGGACAGGCTTGACGAGGTTGTCACCAAAGACGACGTGAGGGCCTTGATAAACGAGGGGTTGATATGGGCTGAGCCGGAGAAGGGGGTTTCCCGGGGGCGCTGGCGCGTTAGACACATGAAGAAGAAGCAAGGCAGGAGGAGGGGTCCCGGTAGCCGCGAGGGCAGGAGGACAGATGAGGAGGAGGCGTGGAAAAACAAGGTCAGAGCCATGAGGAGGTTCCTCAACACGTTGAAGAGGCAAGGCAAGCTGGAGCCCGCCGTGTGGCGCCAGCTGTATAGGATGGTTAAGGGCAACTACTTCCGCGACCTCGGCCACTTGAAGACCTACATAAACGAGCACAAGTTGACAAAGGAACCTGTGAGGTGACATGGCGAGGGGGTCCAGATACAAGGTTCCGTTTAGGCGGAGGAGGGAGGGGCTGACCAACTACCGCAAGAGACGCAGGTTGATCATATCTAGGAAGGCCAGGCTCGTGGTGAGGAAGACCAATAAACACGTCATAGCCCAAGTAGTCGCGGCTAGGCCGCAGGGAGACGTCACAATTGCAGGCGCCGACACCCGGGCCTTGGCTAAGTTCGGCTGGAAGGGCGACGAGAACAACACGACGGCGGCGTATCTACTTGGGCTTATCGTGGGGTACAAGGCCAGGGCCCGCGGCGTGGAAGAGGCCGTGTTGGACATAGGTCTCCACAGGCCAATCGCCGGCGCCAGGGTGTTCGCAGTGCTCAGAGGCGCGCTGGACGCCGGCCTGGAGATACCACATGGAGAGGAGGTTCTGCCAGACGACGACAGGATCAAGGGGGCGCACGTGGCTGAGTACGCAAAGAGACTCAAGGAAGAGAACCCGGAGCTCTACAAGGCGAGGTTCTCCCGCTATCTACAACGCGGCTTGGAGCCCGAGAGGCTCCCTGACCACTTCGAAGAGGTGAAGAAGAAAATCGTGGAGCACTACGAGAAAAAGCTGGCGAAGGCGGCTACGCATTAATTTTTAAATTCCAGTGTCATCACCTTAAGAGTGCCGCTGGAGCGCCGCCGCTGGCGGCCCCGTGAAAGGCGGTTCCCCGGCTTAAAATTTTAATACCAACCATTATAGGGGAGACGGGCCCCGGTAGCTCAGCCCGGTCGGAGCGCCCAGGGGCGGAGCCCCGTATGGGGCCTGCCGCGCGCAGGCCTTGTAGCGACCCCGCGAGACAGCGGGAGGTCCCGGGTTCGAATCCCGGCCGGGGCTTAACGCTTATAGCTTGGTGGGTGTTGTGTTCTGTGGAGATGCCTGTTTCTAGGACTCTCTTGGAATCTAGGCGTCTGGTGTCTCAGAGACATGTGAATCCGCTTGGTACGCTCTATGGAGGGTTCATGTTGGAGTGGGTGGTGGACGCGGGGACCGTGGCCGCCATGAATTTCGTGGAGAGCGACGTGGTGTTGGGGTTCCTGGATAAGATGCATTTTGTGGCGCCTGTGAGACTTGGCGACGTGTTGGTGTTTAGGGGGTGGGTGGTGGGTGTTAGGCGTAGTAGCGTAAGCGTCTTGGTGGAGTCGTATGTGAAGAGGGATGGGGAGGTCAGGCTAGCCACGGTGGGCCGTATGATATTTGTCAAGGTGGGCCGGGAGGGCCGGCCGGAGCCCGTGGGGAGGAGGGTGGTGTGTGAAAGAGGGTGGGAGGGGCTGTGTCGGTATTTCCAGGAGTGGAGGTCGGCCGCAGATGCGGTATTGGAGGTGGAGGGGCCCGCCGCGTCGGGCGACTGGCGCCTCGTTTCTCACTTCTTGGCTATGCCGGAGGACTCCCTAGACGGGGTGTTGATGTACGGCGGCCGCCTCCTCTTTAGGCTGGACGAGTTGGCGTTTGTCGAGGCGTTTAGACTCTTCCCCGCGATATACGTCACCGCCAGCGTCAACAGGATCGTCTTCAGGAGGCCTATCTATGTGGGGGACATAGTCTCGGTGAGCACCGGCGTTACATATGTGGGGTCCACGAGCGTGGAGGTGGGTTTCGTTGTGGAGGCCTTCGGGCTGAGGGGGAGGCGGCGCGTCGCGGATGGGTACTTCACATTTGTAAATATGGCGGAGGGGAGGCCCAGCGAGATCAAGGCGCCGGCTAGGGCCGATGAGGCGGCTCTGCGGAGGAAGGAGGAGAGCGTGAGGGAGGCGCGTCAGTTGAGGGCGCTGAAGCCTCTGGAGGGCGATGCGCCGTGGCTCCTCCAGCTATTTACAGCTTGAAGTCTCGCCCTTCAAGGCGGAGGGAGTCCGAGGCTCTCGGCGATTATGGCGAGGAGTTTCTGGGGGTCGTCCTTGAGGGCTGAGACATAGTAGATCCGCGTCGCGTTGAGCCACTTAACCGCATCCTCCCCCTCGGTCATGTAGCCCAGCTCCTCGAACAAGTCCATCTTGTTGCCAGCCACGATTTTTCTGTGGGGCGGGTAGCGGGAGACCCACGTCTCTATATCCCAGAGGGCGTGGTATGTGGCGGGATCCACTACGCTGTACATGTAGATAATTAGGTCCAGCCTCGTCCCAAACGTCTTGATGGCTTCGTAGTACCTCTGTGCGACCTCCACGGCGTACTGCCCCGGCGTATCCACCAAGTATAGCTCGGTGTTTCCTACCGCGAGCTGATATACGCCGGGCCGCCGCGTGACCCGCGGCTGCTTTGTTATGCCGAGTACGCGGTATATATACGTGGTCTTGCCTACGCCGCCCACGCCAAGGAACACCACAGTCTTCGTCTCCTTCCTCCTACGAAACATCGGTTATGCAGACCTCCGGATCTTTGTACACCACTTTTCCGCCTTGGCCGCAACTTTCGCTTCGGCCTAGGTTGAGGGCCTCCGCCAGCAGGTCTGCGAATATCCCCAGCGCACCCGCGAAGTTGATTCTGTATACCTTCTCGGCGAATTCACGTGTCTTCTTGACGTCTACGCCTCTGTGGCATATCACGGCGAAGGAGAAGCGGCCGTACTTGTCGAGGGGGAGGTCATCGAGGCGCCCCACCTCGAAGCTGACATAGAGCGAGGGCGCCATGGGTTCGCTTATTTTCTCTAACTCAAGGGGGAGTAGCGATATTCTCTCCTCCTCGAGAGAGAGGACCTCCCAATGTTCGTCTACGATCACGAGATCCGCCCCCGTCGTTGCGGAGATCTCTGTGGAGAACCCGCATGGGAGCCAGCCGGCCACGAGGGCGAGCGTCCCCTTCCCGAGCTTGCTTGCCGCCCTTGTGCGTAGGCCTTGGAAGAGGGCCGTCGCCGCGAAAAGCGCCTCGTAATTCGGCTTCATTAACTCGCCTAGTAGGTGCGGTATGATTACCTCGTCGAACACAGCGCCTAGCAGGCGGCTTGAGATAGACGGCTGAACTTTGCTGGTCCGTCGGTACTTGTCGCCGCGTTTTACGAAATACCCTAGCTCGGCAAGTAGCAGGTATAGTCTGCCCAACGAGTCGTCGGTCTTCACTTCGCCTTGTCTAAGCAGTAGGCGTAGAAATCGGCTTCCAGCCACTCCTGCCTCAAGGGCAGAGGACACGTCTATATGGGGCCGCGGGTATATTAATATAGAATTTAGAATTTCAGCGTTAAATACAGGCGACGCGGTTTATGCGTGCATTTATTCAGCCGACGCGGCGGCGCTACCCATTTTAGACTAGGCGACTTCAACGTGGTTGTTGCGCCGACCCCCGTGGCTGAGGAGGTGGAGAAGAGAGTTAGGAGGGGGGATTCACTCCTGGTAGTGGGGCCGCACGGCGTTGGGAAATCCATCGCTGTTTTCTCCATGGCGTATAAGGCGGTGGAGGAGGGCGCGGTGGTGATAGACCTGGCCTCAGACACCTCCACCTTCGCCGAATACCTAGGGCTGGCGAAGAAGGCCAAGTGGGCCTTCGCGGTGTTTGACGCGTTGCCTCCGCAGTTTTACTCGGAGCCCGAGATCTGGTCTGAACACGCGGCTCTTTGGCGCGATAGTTGCGGCAAGATATTGTCGAGGGCCGAATACGTAAGGCGCCGGGGCTACCCGACCGTCGTGGTTCTGCCAAGAGAGCTGGCGGTTCGGTGCAGGTCTGAGCTTTCGCGTTTTGAAAAAATCGCGGTGAGGCCCGACGCCGATGTGGCCGAGGAGATCTTCCTCCTGAATTCCGAGGTTTACTGCGGCGACGACTACGCCGGCGAGGTCGTGGCCCGGATCGCCAAGTGGGGCGAGGGCTTGGGCTACATGGCGTTGTACGCCGCGAAGAGTCTCCAATACTGCGATGAGGAGCCTGACGGCGTTGTGGAGAAGGCGAGGCAGGCATATGTGGAGAAGCTTGCCGCCCTAGCCAAGGCCCTCTACGCGTCCACTTGTCCTAGGGCGAGGATCTTCGCGAATTTAATGGCTTACCGACATCTTCCGCCGCTGATTGCTTCTCAGACCGTCCACTACGACGTTGTTGAGTCTAAGGTGAGGATGCTTGAGAAGCTTCTTGCGCTTATCGACAAAGTAGGCGGGCCGCATAGAGAATATGTGAAGATACTGGCGCTTCAGTCTGCAGAGGAGCTTAAACGCGTCATGAAGCCGACCTGGCCTCTGAAGGCGCTGGGGATAAGCAGGGGGGCCCTCTACGAGGAGGCCCTGTCAAAGGTGGCTAGGGAAGTGGGTGAGCAGTGCGGCGCCGCCCCTAGGCATATCAACCTGAGGACGTTGGTGAAGGCGTGCGTCACGGCGTTTGAGGCCTACGACGACCTCGCGAAGTCTATCGTCGCCGTAGCGCTGGGGGAAACCCCTTGCATAGGGAAGATGAGGTTGCTGTGCCGCCGCGGGGTGCTCAGCGGCGAGGTTCTAGATGCAATTCTAAATCCCTACAGGCTGTCGGTGGAGTTGCCTCCGGCGGCCGCTGAGGGGCTTGGGCAGTACGCAGGAAAGAGGGCTGAGGATGTAGACGAGAGGGGGTGGATCGAGGTTTTGAACTATCTCTACGACGCCGCCGAGCGCGGAAGAAGAGTGGACCTCAGACCTTTCAAAGACTACGTACTGCAAGCCCTCTCCCGTGGGGGACAGATCACTAAAAAGCTGGCTCTGGCCTTGGTGGAGTCCTCATCTGTGGTTCCCGGCGACGTGGCGGCTCAGGCGTTGGTAACAGCCGCGGATCTCGGCGAATCTATCGAAGGGCTCTTGGAGAAATTCGTGGAGACTGTGGGGGACGCGTCGCTGATATACGAAAAATGCGGCGCAGACTGCGGAGACGTGGTGGTGGAGGCGGCCGTGGCCTCCGCGGCGCGGCTGGCGAAGCACAACCCATGTCTGGCTCTTAGACAGCTGGAGGTGGCGGTGGCGGGGGCGGGCTACGGAGATGTGGTGAACCGCTACAGACCGCATGAGACGTGTAAATCTATTTAAAACGGCACCATGCCACCTATGTGGAGAAATATGTACGTAAATACGGCGACGCGGCCCTCATCGCTGAGTTGACGAAGACTGTTAACACACACGGCGAGGCTAGGGCTCTCTTCAGCGCCGAGGTGGCGGACTCCCTCGCCCAGATCGTAGAGGCCGCCGAGAGATACATAAAAAACGAGTCGGCTAGGCTCGCGGCGGCTCTCGAAAGGCTGGAGGCCAAGGTGCCCGAGTTCAGAGAGCTGGGGCTAGGCGACGTGGAGGAGCGACTAGCGGCAGTGGTTCGGGAATCCGAAGTGGTTATAGAGAAGCTCCGAGCCCGTCTCGACGAGATGAGAGAGGGCAAAGCCACCCACCTCACCCTAGACGAAGTGTTCGACCTAGTCAAGGAACTTAACGAACTGTGGGATAGATAAGTCCGACATAGTGGTGTTGGTGGTTGAGGGTTACGAGGACTGCACGAAGCCTCTGGCTTTGGTGAAGAAGTTCTTCGACGCCAAGGTGGTTACAGTTTTGAATAAGCACGAAAGGGGTATCGAGTACCCCGGTGCCGCGTTAAAAATCCCGTTCTCGGCAACCTTAGACTACTACAACCGCCGGGGCCAGCTCTACACAAAACCTGTGGCTAAACTCGCGGAATACCTCTTGCAGGAACTCAAGAGGGTGAGCCGCTCACGGTGGTTTGAGTAGACGCCACCACAAATCTTAAAAAACTTAGGCGGCAGACTGTCGTGGATTTGAGGACGTTAGTGGCGTCAATACTGGCCTCAATCACAAGCGGAGACGCAAACTCCGTATATGCGCTTGCGCTGGTGGCCAGGAATGAACTGGGACTTAAACTCGAAATATCCCCCATGGCTGTTGAAGAAGCTTTGCGGCAGCTGACGGAGGAGGGCTATGCCGCTGAGTACGAGGAGATGACGCTGGACCTCTCGAGAAAAGTGAAGAAGTACATAATTACAGACAAGATGAAGGAGCTGGCTAAGCCCCTCCCCCCAAAGACGCAACAGCTGGCTAAGCTGAGGTACGTAACGCCCACGTTTTACCACCTGCTTAACCAGCCTACTAAATAGCCCACCACAATAAATATAAGTCTCTCTGTGCTTTAAAGCGTGAATTTTACAGTTGCGCTGATTCTCATGCCGCTGTCGCTGTGGATGTTCTCAGTTCCTGTGCCCATGAACGCTACTGTAACAGTCGTGCCGAACCTCCCCGCTCTATGTAGCCCCACCTCGCCGTTGCAGATCCAGGGCCCAGCCACCGCGGAGATCATCTGCGTCAACACACAGCTGAAGCCCGCGGGGGTGGCGGGCTGGATATACGTAGAGCCGCCGCCCCCCATCGAGCCAGCTCCCATACATGTGCCTGAGGCGCCAGTAGCCGCGGCGGCCGTCGGCGTCGCGGCCGCGGCGGGTCTCAGCCATCTCGCCACAAACAGGGGGGAGTGGTTG
>Ga0209739_100829_pt1 | contig 11599 bp, 19 predicted proteins | sample JossMetagenome_2_FD_184729 | JGI IMG/M metagenome (GOLD analysis project Ga0209739, IMG submission 184729) | Hot spring sediment microbial communities from Joseph's Coat, Yellowstone National Park, USA - JC3_ASED (SPAdes) (version 3) | ecosystem: Environmental > Aquatic > Thermal springs > Hot...
CCCAGCCGGAGGAGCCAATGAAGGCTGGGCTAGGAAACCACCCCAACACGGGGAGGAGGCCAGTCACACGATAAACGTTACCGGCATCGGGAGTATCTTGAGGGGCGCGTTCATCCTCCTCCTTTCAAGTGTGTTTCCCGTTATTAATTTTGTCGGGCAGTAGTTCTCATCACACAATGCTCTTATGTAGAGCTCCGGCTCAGCGAAGGGCTTTTGCGTATCGCGCCCCATAAGCTCTAGGTCGCTGAGCAGTTTCAGTGCATGTTCGAAGTAAACCTCAAGGTACAGCTTATCGCTTTTTACGAAATTAACGATGTCCGTACACGAGCCATGCCACATAAGTATCGGTATTGCGTATGCAGGAATTGCCTGTGAAAACGCTACATACACTCTAGACGTAGTCCGCCTCCTGGTGTGGCGTATGCGAAAACGCGTTATAGCGTATATGCGCCATGGCATTACATCTATACGGCAAAAATCGCTTATCGTACTCACAAACTCGCTATAATCAACCAGGGATTGTAAGTCAAGCATCCGCTGACTTCCTGTCGCGGTCTCCCTAACCACTTTCGCACCAACCAACAGCATATTGCATACCCACTTTCCACAATTTAAAAATAATAATTTTGCTAGACTCGTCCTAAAGAGCTGGGTTTGGTTTAAAAATTGGTGTTTTCCTTGTTTTTGTTGTTGCGTAGGGCTGTTGCTGTTGAGTTGGGGGTCTCCAAGGATGTTTCTAAGATACTTTATTCTGTCGAGTCTGTGTATTTTATTTTTATGTAATTACTACCTTTTGGTGGTTATCATGTTCGCAATTAAGCCCAAAACCGACCTAGTATTTCACATGAGGAAAATGCGCCATGTCGAGTCTGCACACCTGATGTATTGCATTGCAAAGCGTGACTTCAGCACCTGTATTGTGGGGTCTCCGGTAATGCGCGACTCCTCGGTAGTGTTTGACTACAACTTTTATATTATAGGTCCAGCAATACCGTTCATTACCCCACTACTGAATTATAGAGGGGGTACAAACTCGTGGAGTCTCTGTGCAGGTGGTAGTTACGTAAGGGCGTGGAAAGAATTCTTAAGGGAAGGGGGTCTGTGGGAGGTGTTGAGGTGGGCGTGCGAGTGGCCGTCGGGGTGGGAAGGATTACCAGAGGGGCACGTAGTTATAAGCGGTGAGTCGACTATTACGTACGAGACATATGCGCAGCAGTTTTGGCTGGTTGGCTCACCTTTCTCCTTCATCGTGTAGTTAATGCCGAGGCTTAACTCTCTGTTTTTAATGAGTTGCTCTTGTACATAATCAATATGGTATTTTTCACCATGGAGGAGGATGTAGTGGGATTTGAGAGAGACACTGATTGTTTTTCGTCACAGTTGTATACGTGCCGCGTAAATATTGGATTTATTTATTTAAGGTTCATCGACAACTATTATTTCACAATTAATACATCCTTTTTCGAAATTTGTAGCGGGGCAATAGATATTCATGTATCGCATCCTTCAAATGCGGTTGTAAATCCGCCACTGAATTTGGAACATTATGAGAGCACAATTAATGCGGGCTATTACGTCCACGAAATGTGGGTTAGGTCGCATAAGGACGACATAATGTTCGGTAATGTTTCGGATAATAAGTATTCATTAGACTACGGAATTACAATACACCCAATGGAGGTTTATGCATTAAATGAGGCTGGAAAAGTCGGCCACTGGCGCAGTTCGCTAAACCCGATGTTACCATCCGCAATCATTTAGTTTTGTTTTTATTTCCTCATTTTCCCTATTGTTGCATGGTGCTTTTAACAACCGTAACTAAGTCAATCGAGGAGGTTAGGGTTGACGAGAAAGTAAGGGTACAACTGATAAGGTACGCCGTAACGTCTCTAAAGGGAGACGGCGATGACATGACTAGAGCCGTGCTTCACTTCGACACAGAGTCGAGATACGCGGCAGTAACTATAGGTTCATTACAACCCATCGATGCGTCCCCAAGCATGTTGCTTATACCTGGCAAGGGTAGGGTTATACTATCCTACGTGAGCGACCATGTATACTTTGCGATTGATGTACACACCCGCTTCGAGATTTTAAGATATGGAAGTGGTGGTGTCTTGGAGTATGTCTCTACCAACACATCAAATCCCTTCGGTACACTGACTGTCATGATGTATGAGCTATGGAGTCCGCGCTGGGCAAAAACAGAGATCATGATAAAAGCAGCGAGAACCTCCGACTTCGCCAGTGTCTATGAGCCATCACGACTGTCGGCACGACCACAACTATACCCAATCAAGCTCCAACAACTCACTTTACCATCATTTTTAATTTAAAGTCGCTAATCATTACATGACCATCGCGGTCGTTGTTGTGTATGTCAATGACGTGGTGGTCCATCTCGGCGCAGTCGTCGTCAGCAACTCCATAGATGTTATGCGGGTGGTGAAGACGTTCGATACGGACACGAGGATGCCAGGCATCTCAACCTCTTGTAGGTACCCATATAAACGTGCTTCACACGTTCCGCCGTATGTTCCAGGGACGTACGCATAACCAATTGAGCACCCAAACGAAGACCTAAGGAAGTTGTTTTCTCCGTTTAGCTTCATGTCAAGCCTGTACCAATACCCGGAAATCCAGGCATTCACCAACATCGGAAGCACCATAGTATAATTAACAATGTGCCCTTCGGGAGCAGACTCCTCCGGGTGTTCACCGACAAGCTTCGCACCACAATCCACGAATGCATTATACGCCGAGAAGGCGTTTACGTTACATTCTACGGACTTTGTATGTTTAATCATTTCATCGGTTTGCTTAGCGTTGTAGTAAATTACAAAGACCACGTAGGCTCATTACTGCCAAGCATTAAAAACAAACGCTTTGTATTTTTAACCATGCTTTTAATCGCTGAACCGAACAAACACAGGGGCAACGTACAATGATATCGCTGGGGTGGCAATACTCTAGCGACCTCACTGAGATGAAAAAGATACATGGCGTGTCTCTAGTTCACTTTGCCATCTCATATATTTACGAGGTCGACTTCACCATTCATGGTACCTGGGTTTGGTATTATCTAGGGTTTGGAACAAGCGAGGAGCATGTTAGATGCGTCAACGTCACACCATTCTTCCCAATACCAACAATCCCCGTGTACCTTTCAAGAGAAACCTTCCCTTTCGACGTGATGGCCAAGAATATATTCGGTGTGGCACACGAATTTGAGTTATCATACGTCTTCAAACTAGGTTTATACGCAAGCCTGGTTAGAACTAGAGAGGTTCCTATTAATGCTATGAATATTATAGAGATCGAGTTCTCCCTATATTCTAATCTACTAGCCATGTATATGCTTCGAGGACCAAATACAAAAATGTTACCACAACCAACGGTGCTGGTGATATAGTAATAACAAACCTCGCCCTTCAGGGCAGGAAGAAGTCCATAGTCACCTTTATTTTTATTTTATACTTACCTTCTGCTGAGGCGGTTACCATGTTACTCATCAGGGGGCACGTTGGAGCGACTGTGCCTCTTTCGCTACCTCACTTCGAAAATTCGTGTAGCTATTTGCGGGTCGAAGCTGACGTGTATCGACTCCACCGCCTATTTGCAGTAGACCTGTTTTCGCCGAACTACGCCACCACAGCACTGACGTCGGACGCATATAAAGGTGAGCAAGTGCTCAAACTTGACATGAAAAGTTATTTAGAAATTAAGGGTTACAGCATGGAGCTTTGGTGGCGTGGCTTCCTGTGCTTTGTAATCGATGCTTTCCTTCTTAACGGTAACGTCGAAATAAAACAAGAAGCCTATTACGGCGCACCGCGGAGACGTAAAATGACATTGATGCCTATCTCGCTTTTGTTTTAGTTTTTTATTTGGTGTGTGAGGGTCTGGATTGATGGTGTTTGGTGTTAGGGTTGGAGGGCGTAAGAGACTTAGGGCTGTGGGTATTGTTATGTATCATTCTGTGAATTATTGCGACTCCATGAGTGTTGTTACTCCCTATTCCACGCGCAGTGGTCTAGATTTCTCCAATATGGATGTGTACTCGCCAAACTACGCATCACCTACGCTAAGTGTCTATCAGGAGGAGTATGACCTCGTTAAAATGAACATGCGCCGGAACAGTTGGTTAGCAAACAGCTCTTGGCACAACAAAGTCACGTTTTGGTTAGACTGGTACAGCAGGTATGTCGAGACCACCGTGACCAGGTACGCAGTCTCCATCAAAGTCGGCCACAGAGGCATCTCTATAGCCCAGACGCTCGACGACACTGACTCAACATTGCCCACGCCCACATCGCTTGTGTTTTAATTTTCTTTTTAACTGCTCATTTGTTTCTCATTGATGGTGCTTGTCGCCAATATGGAGATGTATGGAGGGGGTAGGTGGCGAAAAGTCACAGGCGTTAAGGCGTCGTATTCTGAGAATTTTGGTAATTCCCTACTTTTCGATGTCACGAGTGTTGTAAGCCCCCCAACCAAAAGAGCCCTCCCATACAGCTTCTCTATTAAGTTGTTTATGCCGAACTATACCCCCGTGACACCATTGCCAGACACGACTATTAACAACAGTTTTAAGCTTGAGCTTAAGCTTAGGTTCTTTTGGGAAAGTACAGACTTGGTAAACGAAGGTTCTGGCCATATAAAAATATCGTATTACTCTGTAAAGCTCGGGCAACGAGATGCTTTATGCTTTATTTATAATGTAGAAATTTTGGAAGGAGATGCCAGGTTGAGCCATTACAAATGTATTACTCGATTGCCCACGCCAGCGCCTACCTCGCTCTTGCTCTAATTTTTTATTAATTATGTGATGTTTGTCGATGGCGCTTGGTACTAGGGTTGCCCCCGTTCCCTTCATTTGGCCTCGGCCTCCCTCCTCACTTCTCAGCGGCCTGCGCCGTCGGGCCCTCGGCCCCCATCTTCGGGGTGTCATCCATTCACGGCCCACGGGGCTGGGTCTCTGACCCCAGCCTTCACAGCATTCCGCTCAGGCAATGGGTCAAGATACCAATCAGGTTTGGGTTTAAAACCCATTGCCAGAAGCAAATGCGGTAGGAAAGCATGATGCGGCAATACTACCACCTCCAGTACTTCTGCTCTAGTTTTTTCTCACTTGTTTGCGATGTTTGTTGTAGGGATGGACCATGTTAGGTTGGAGGGTGAAGCTCGAAGAAGGTGAGTGGAGTGAGACCATAGAAATTGATGTGTTGCATTTTGAGAACCTGGGTGATTCCCTGTTTTTAAAAATCATAGCTTTCACGCCCCCGAGAGTCCTCCCATACATGTTCTCTATTAAGTTGTTCATGCTGAACTATACCCTCGTGACACCATTGCCAAGCACAACTGTTAACAGCAAGTTCGAGCTTTGGGGCGCGAATTTGCTAAACGAGGGTTACGGCTATCTATCGTATTACCTCATAGGTTTCGGACGAGGGATTGCGTTTTTCTACCTCAAGGTGGAATTCTCGGACAAAAACGTATCGTTGAACCACTACAACGCTATTGGCCAAGTGCCATTCGCGCCAACACCTGTATCGCTCTTGCTTTAGTTTTTCTCTTTTTATTTACTGTGTTGTTGTTTATTGATGGTGATTAGGGTTGGTGTGAAATTTAATGATTCTCTACTGGGATATGAGATTTTGAATATTGTGGCGCCGTTTTTCGAAAACCTTGTTACAAATCTGGGAAAGTTTGTTAATTCCTCAGGCGTCAATGTTGAAGGGGATGTTACTTGCGGGAGCTCATGTAGAGGTACCGTTTATTGTTGTTTATACATATACAAAGCCGAGACAACATCACCCAATTACGCATTTGTGGTGCTATTACCAAGTGCCGCTTACGGTAGTAGGTACAGTTACACCAACCTTGGTGAATTTGGATTTGGTCCAAAGGAGAACTTAATACATATGGACGCTATCAGGGGTCGGGGTTTGTACATGGAGTCTTGGTGGCAAGGTCATATACGATTTGAAGCCGAGGCTAAGGGGGTCAAGGTTGTGCGGGTGGAGCAGATTTCCAAATACGAGCCTTATTGTATCATTGCGCCCCATTGCGTCGGGAACGCAGTAGGGCTAGCCCTACCAATAATGCTCGTTCTTTAGCACACAAACACTTATTTTTTAATTACATAGTTGTTAGTTCCATGTATGGTCTTCACGATTGCAATGCATAAAGACGAAATTAGGATGCTACAGTCTTTGCGTTATGTGTACTACGTGTACCTGGATTGGGCTGGGTATATACTCCAGAGACATACGCTGCACGTTCCTGAGGAGAGTACTTTGAGTATTAAGTTGTGGTATACCGAAATGAGATCCGGTATACGAAAAATGCTCCCATACATACATCTTACCCAGTATGTGGATGTAGCCGTAATTCCACCGCTCGTCCCAGAGGGCACTGTAGGTACGGTTTCGCTTATTACGTCCAGCGCTAGTGGTAAGTCGGAGAGCACATCGAATGTATCATTTCGTCGCATGCTACTTCTGGGCATGCCGTCCTACACCACCGGCTTCAACGTTAATGCTTCAGACATATACGTGAAATACGAACTTACAGATACGGAAATAGAGATGGAGAGGGAAATTGAATGGGGATACATTGCACTACAGAGACTTATACCGCTAACAGCGATTATTTAATGCTTTTTATTTACTGCATTGTTGGTTATTGATGGTACTTGACATAGGAATGGAATATGTTAGGTTGGAGGGTGAAGTTGCTGGATTGGTTGTGAGGTTCTTTGAGAATTACTTCGAGGACTATTGCGGCTACTTGGTTACATCTGCAGACATTATGTATAGCGAGCACGGCAACGTGTATTGGCTCACGACCAACGCAGTTTCATCCGAATACGCAGTAGCCGTGGCAAACCTTGTGCGCAACGTCACGGAGGTGATTAAGTACTACAACGAGTGGATGTACTTGGAAAACACGTATGATCCCTTATACGGCGCCGGAACATCCTTCCAATGGTGGGGGAAGGAGTACCTCGGCTTCTACGCTGCCGCATCCCGCGATACATACACGGACTGGGAACGCTACAGGCACAACCAATCACGAATGCCTTTTCTCCTGCTACTGGTACCCACCTCATTCCTGCTCTGAATTTTTATTTTTATTTTTAGCATGGTGTTTGTCGATGGTGCTGGGCATAGACTTGCTACATGCTGAGAAGTGCAGGATGGCTAGGCATATCTATGAGGAGTACTTTGGAGACTACTGTACCCACTTCATCATTGGTACCTACTACGGGGAGTGCGAGCTAGCCCTTCAAGCGTTATCACCAAACTACACAGTGGCGATAGCCTATCTCGCGCGTGGTGCGGAGTCAACCCTCGACTACTTGGAAGAGTGGTACCTTGAGAACTCGGAGGTCGACAGCGGTCTCAAAGGTGTCGGGCCCTCGCTCCAGCGGTGGAGCACTGAATACTACGGCTTAACAGCCAGCGCACCGCGATGGCAAAACGCAAAAATATACCAATACCTCGCCTACATATTCAACAACAATGAGTCAACATCACCCACACCCACAGCGTTCATGATTTAGTTGTTTTTGCCACGCTTGTGCAGGTGCGTTGCTTATTATTTTTAATTGGATAATTTGTTGTTCCCTTGTATGGTAATTGCAATTGGTGTGTCCGATTATAAATTCGCCAGGTTGGGACGCATACGTAGGGGCTCGTGTTGGTGGGCAAATTGTACGGCTAATGCTGAGATAGCCGTAACATGTAATCGCTATGCTTTTGTGGCTGCCGACCACACGTACAAGGATTATGTAGATTATGTATTAAAGTCCATACAATACGTGCATGCCATCATAGATCCACTCCTAACTTCATGTTGCTCCTCCGGCATAGTCCTGTATAGAATCAGTGCATTGAGGGTGGAGTTATTCTATGGTGTCATAAGGTACGGCATGTACACCTACACTCCCTACAGTCCCTACAGTGGCTCGTATCATGATATAATAGTTACGCGATATGAATCTGGGTTTCATATTGGCAAAGCTACCGTCGAAACTACTGTAGAAAGCAAGAACATATGGACAACCGCGGTCATAAGGCTTGCCTTACCAGCCGTAATTGCCTGACGGCTCTGCGGTGGGAAGGGTTTATTAAGGGGTGAGGCGTACCCCCACTAGTCAATTGAATTGGCAAGCATGAATTGTCGACCTTACGCGCCCTGCACGATAAGCATGAATTGTGCTTAACGCGCACCATGAAGGAGTCGCATGAATTGCCACTACTTCACACTATGGACGAAATTCATGAATTGGACAGCCTGCACGTGACTGGCGGGCGTGCATGAATTGCAATTATCACTCAACTAAATTGAATTCATGAATTGTTCAAAAATCGCGCCCTGCTCGACAAGCATGAATTGGGCAACGCACACATTCTGTCGAAGAGACATGAATTGCGAAGAGGGTGTGCAAACTACTAGACCCACATGAATTGGTGATGATGCACGCCCTGGGTGACAAGCATGAATTGGTTAAATGACGCACCCTACAATTCATGCATGAATTGTACACGGCTCTCGCTTTGCGAGTGAAGCATGAATTGTTAAAGGTGCGCGCCCTGAGCACGTGACATGAATTGTCACAAATTCGCGCCCTACCAAGCATACATGAATTGAGCACCTTACACACCCTGGGGAACAGGCATGAATTGTAATATTTTCACGCCCTATAATTAATGCATGAATTGTAGTAAACACCCGTGTGTATGCTAAGCATGAATTGAACATGAATTGTAATCGGGTCGGTGGCTGTTCACATATCATGAATTGTTGAATTTTCTCGTTCTGTGCGGTGGGCATGAATTGCTAAAGGAACGCGCCTAGTCTAATTTCATGAATTGACCCGGGCGGTTCGCACACTGGGTGGGTTGCATGAATTGTTTGACGTACGTAGCCTAACGTAAAAGCATGAATTGTGCACTTGGCACAAACTGCGGAAGTAGCATGAACTGGTAACGATTGAACAAACCCCGCCCTTTAGGGCAGGGTTGTCCCACTACGTGGAGTTCCACGAAGATAGGTTTATAAATTCCAGCTTTACTACTTCTACGCCCCCTATTCAAGTCTCTCCTTGCTCCTGCCATCCCCTCACCCCACCGTCCCCTCTATCCAGGGAAATCGCCCTAATTTTTATTTTTAATTACATGTTCACTGTTCACCGCATGGTGTTTGTAACCGAGATCTCAACGCTTGAGAGGAGGTTCCCCAAGACGTATAGGATGCTCTCCGTTTACTTCAGAGAGTGCGATACCAACATCAACCAAGTCATACAATTCTACACACCAGAGGTCAGCGGCGCACTCCTCCGGCTGATGTACACCCCTGCGAGGTCTAGGTACATGCATGAAGTGGACATTTACCTAAAACCAACCCAGTACGTCGACGCGCCCCCAAACCCACCGATTGCACCAGGCAATATGTACGGTAGCGCCGCCAATGTTGAGGGCATCGTTGAGGTCTCGTTCGAATTCAATGCGCTCACTAGCACGGGACTCAACATCAACTATAGAAACATGTTCGTGAGGTACATCTTCGCTGAAATCATGGAAATGAGGAGACTAGCCGACTGGGAAGGCACCAGGCGCCTAAAACCAAACCCAGCCTCGGTGGTGGTCTAGTTATTTTTAATTGCCTGTTTGTAGTTCCCCGGGCATGGTTTTCGCACTCAGGATGTCTCGGCGTGATTTACTGCGTATTGAGGAGCAACACGTCATGTACAACGGCGTGAGACTGTGGAGGAACAGGACGTACTCAAAGGAGAGCCAGGCATCCTTAACGCTTTCGAGTGAGCAATACACATACACATTTGAGGGCATATACAACCTATGGCTCGCGCAGTACATCACAACCATAGCATCAATAATCCCAGGAACCACAAACTACCATATAGTCAGCCCCACACTCAAGCACTCACTCTTGTTAGCGAGATTCAAACCCAAGGAAAGCAAGGCATACTCAAGCATATACACCGGCTTTATTTACATCGAGTGCACCGCCAAAGCCGGGGCAACGACAATAATGGAGGAAGCCGACTGGGAAAGCACCATGTTGATAGTGAGGAAATTAAGAACATGGGGAATCACCCAACCAGTCTCCACACTGATTTAACGCCTGTACGGAGCAAAAAACTTATTAAGGGGTGAGGCGCACCCCAACTAACCAATTGAATTGACAAGCATGAATTGTGGATAGTGCACTGTATGTTGAAGTAGCATGGGCTGGCGGAGGAACCAGCATGAATTGTTCAATTGCCACACCCTATGGATTGTGCATGAATTGGTTTCCATACGCGCCCTATCGATCAGGCATGAATTGTGCTTGCGACGCGCTCTGGATAAGATGCATGAATTGGTCGTCATACGTGGACTGATGTGATCGCATGAATTGTATTTCGTTCGCAATTGGGCAGGTAACATGAATTGTCTCCCGCGCACGCTCTGCCCGTCCCACATGAATTGCACGTAATTCGTGCCCTGTAAAGCCGGCATGAATTGCCGGGGCAACGCAAACCTGTTTAAAATACATGAATTGGTTGCCTGTCGCACACTATTGCTCCCGCATGAATTGTAACGCCCACACGCCCTGCACAACAGACATGAATTGGAGGGCGGGCTCGATTAACCCAAGAACATGAATTGCCCCACCTACTAAACCTAGGGAGGAAGCATGAATTGGTGCTGGTGCACGCCCTAAGCATTAGACATGAATTGTATTCTACTCGCGCCCTATTCACAATACATGAATTGAAGTACATACTCGCCCTGGAAGTTGCTCATGAATTGTGCAGTGCGTGCGCCCTATGCAGCGCGCATGAATTGTTGAAGATGCGTGCCCTGTTTGGGGCACATGAATTACGTACCATACACGCCTGTAGAAGAGTCATGAATTGCGGGTCTTTCACGCCCTATCGAGCCAACATGAATTGTGCAACTTTCGCGACTGTGGAAACTACATGAATTGTTTGAGGTACGCTGCCTAATGAAGAAGCATGAATTGTACGTTATTCGCGCCCTAACTACTAGACATGAATTGCTGATGCCGCGCGCCCTGGACGTCGAACATGATTTGTGTTTAGCGCACACCATGGAGGAGACGCATGAATTGTTGTTTATACACGCACTGGAAAAGCTGCATGAATTGTATAAGTGTCACGCCTTGGAGAAAAAACATGAATTGTTGAAAATACGTGCTCTGTATGGCAAGCATGAATTGAAGGCTAGGCACAGCTGGCGAACGCGCATGAATTGATCGAGGTTCGCACATTGTGTTCAATACATGAATTAACCAACACGTACCCACTGGATGGACTACATGAATTGCATACCATGCTTGCCTTGTAGAAGAGGCATGAATTGAATGCATAGCACACGCTATGTGGCTTACATGAATTATCCGCCACACACGCCCTATATGGAATACATGAATTGAGCGATGGGCGCATGAATTGTAAATGCCGCACGTTCTGTATATCGTGCATGAATTGCGGGCTTCACGAAACCTGCACTGCAGTCATGAATTGAAAAACGAACGCGGTCCGTATATACCGCATGAATTAGCC
>Ga0209739_100830_pt1 | contig 11586 bp, 10 predicted proteins | sample JossMetagenome_2_FD_184729 | JGI IMG/M metagenome (GOLD analysis project Ga0209739, IMG submission 184729) | Hot spring sediment microbial communities from Joseph's Coat, Yellowstone National Park, USA - JC3_ASED (SPAdes) (version 3) | ecosystem: Environmental > Aquatic > Thermal springs > Hot...
CCCATCATGGCAATAGGCTCCGGTGGAGACTACGCAAGGGCTTGCGCCTTGGCTCTTTACAAACACACCAACCTATCTGCAGAAGAGATCGTCAAAGAATCCCTCTCCATCGCAGCAAAGATTTGCATATACACCAACGAAAGCTTTTACTTGGAAAAACTACCGTAAGGTGTTATAATATAGGTAGGGTAGTTTGAGGGTTCCACTGGGACCCTTGTCAACTTGGCAACTGAATATGGGTTAGTGTGTCCTCCCGGTGGGCTGTTTCAATTTTGAGAGGGGGAAAGTTTTGATTTTCAGGCTTTTCTGGAAGTAATCTCACCGTAAAGCCATAATTATGTAATGCCGTAATGCCGTAATTATGGTCAGTAGTGGAAAGCGTTGGGAGACAAGGATTTAAATTTGACAATAATAGACTCAACTTTGCATGATCTCGGATTTCGGAAAATTAACTTCATTTGAAAGGGGTGCCTTCTTGACAAAATTATTGATATGTCTTATTTTGGTTAATGTGGTCGTTTGGGGTTCCTAATGTACCGTGTGGAGTTGAAAGGAAGGCTTTCCTTAGCTCATCCTCTTCTACTTGTCTATGTTCCTAATGTACCGTGTGGAGTTGAAAGTCTCCTTGCTAAGCTTGAGGGTGAAACCCTCGGCATCCTTGCGGATGTTCCTAATGTACCGTGTGGAGTTGAAAGTTCTTTTTCCACCTTCCTCACCTTTCCTGCCTTTCCTGTTCCTAATGTACCGTGTGGAGTTGAAAGCAGGGTCCTCGCACTCTTTATAAGTCTCCTTGCAAAGTTCCTAATGTACCGTGTGGAGTTGAAAGCTGAATTCTATTATGAAAGAAGTCCCTTTGAATGGGTTCCTAATGTACCGTGTGGAGTTGAAAGTCAGCTGTATGAGATTTTGGCATATACCTACAATGAGTTCCTAATGTACCGTGTGGAGTTGGAAGTCCCTTAGCCCTGTTTCTTGGTTCTCTCAAATCCTCTCGTTCCTAATGTACCGTGTGGAGTTGAAAGCCTTTTGGTTTTTTCTTTTAAAAGTTCTAAGCCCACTGTGTGGGATGGCGACACGAGACCCTTAACGAGTTTGTAAGTTATGCGGACCATCTCAGTTCCAAGCCCACCGTGTGGGATAGTGACTGGTATTCCTATTTGCACTTCCGAAGTTCTCCCATCTGTTCCTAATGCACCGTGTGGAGCTGAAAATTTAGAGTCAAAAGAAAAAGACATAAATTTTTAACTATGCTGGCGGTCTTATCAAAAAAGCTTCTTTCTATGGTGGAGGAGGGAGACCGAGAGGATGTTTTGAGGGCAATAGAGTTTTTGGAAGAAAAACATGCTGGGCAAAGGAGGGCGTCGGGAGAGCCTTATGCGGTGCATCCTATAGAAACTGCCATAATAGTCGCAAGTATGGGACTAAAAAAGGAAGCTATCATCTCCGCATTGCTTCACGATGTTTTGGAGGATACAAACACCACATACGAAGAGTTAAAGGAACGCTTTGGTGAGACGGTGGCAAACATAGTGGAAGGTGTTACCAAGATAAGCAAATACAAAATAAAGGATGTTAGTTCAGAAAAGGCGGAGAACTACAGAAAGCTATTTTTGGCTACTGCCAAGGATATAAGGGTTCTGTTGGTAAAGCTGGCGGATAGGCTTCATAATATGCGCACCCTTGAGCATCTTCCAAAGGAGAAGAGAATAAGGATCGCAAAGGAGACCTTAGAGATATACGTTCCGTTGGCAAACAGGCTGGGAGTTTGGCAAATAAAGACGGAGCTTGAGGACCTTTGCTTTATGCACCTTTACCCAAAGGAGTATGAGAGGGTAAAGGAGTTTGTTAGAGAGAGACGCGCCAAGCTGGAGGAATACCTCAAAAGGCACTTCATACCCAAGCTAAAGGAAGCCTTAAAAAGGGCTAACATTCAGGCGGAGATCACCTACAGAACCAAGCATCTTTTTGGCATATGGCAAAAAACCATAAGAAAAGGCATAAGCTTGGAGGATGTGCACGATATTCTGGGAGTTAGGGTCATAGTCAATACGGTGGAGGAGTGCTATTTGGTGCTTGGGATCATTCACAACACTTTTACGCCAGTGCCGGGAAAGTTTGATGATTATATATCCCTGCCAAAGCCAAACCTCTATCAGTCTTTGCATACTGCGGTGATAGGTCCCAAGGGAAGGGTGGTGGAGGTTCAAATAAGAACTTGGGAGATGCACGAGAGGGCAGAAAAGGGCATTGCGGCACATTGGGCTTACAAGGAATCCGTTAATCTAAAGGACAACAGCATTTACGGTTGGCTAAAGGAACTGGTGGAGAGCCTAAAGGGTAGCAAAAACGCCCAAGAGGTCCTTGAGAACATAAAGCTTGAACTGTTCTCGGAGGAGGTCTTTGTCTTTACTCCAAAGGGAGACCTTTTGGTCCTTCCAAAGGGTGCCACACCGGTGGATTTTGCCTATCACATTCACACAGACATAGGCAACCACTGTGCGGGTGCCAAGGTAAACGGCAGGATCGTCCCGTTGGATTACAAGCTTCAGAACGGAGACCAGGTGGAGATCATAACAAACCCTAACAAAAAGCCAAACCCAGAGTGGCTAAAGTTCGTGGTTACCTCCAAGGCAAAGAGCAAGATAAAGGCTTATCTCAAGGAGTTAGAAAGGGAAAAGCAAATTCAAGAGGGTAGAGGGCTTTTAGAGAACTTAGCAAAAAAGCTTAACATAGACAGGCAGGAGCTTTTGGAAAAGATAAAAAAGCAAGAGGGTATTGAAAGGGATGAGGATGTTTATCTTTTGGTGGGAAGCAAAAAGCTAACGAAGGAAAGGATTTATCAGCTTTTTGGTGTAAAAAAACCGGAGGTCAAAGAGAAAGATCAAAACCCTCAGGTGCGGGTAAGGATGGAGGACATAGAAAACGTTGCCTATCAGCTGGCAAAGTGTTGCAACCCACTGCCGGGAGATGAAGTTTTGGGCGTGGTTGCCAAGGGTAAGGGATTGATCATTCACCTGAAGGGCTGTCCCAACTTGGAGCATTTCCTAAAACACTTTCCCGAAAGGGTGGTCCATGTGGATTGGGAGAACGCACAGGGTAAATATCCTGCCATTGTGCGCGTGTGGGCAAAGGACCGGGTGGGTATTTTAGGTGAAGTTGCCAGCACCTTTGCCAAACACAACGCCAACATACTCCAAGCTATTACCAAAAGCCTAAAAACCGGAGAAGCGGTCATGGAATTTACGTTGGAGCTCAGCAACGCAGAGCACTTAAAGAGGGTTCTCCAAGCCCTGAGGGAGTTGGAAGGAGTGGAAAAGGTAAGCAGGGTAGTTAGGGCTTGAACTCCTGCAAAATTCTGTCCGCACTAACAATGCCCACAAAGGTCTTTTGAACCTTTCCGTCCTTTACCACCAAGGTGGTGGGCGTAGCCATCACACCCAAGCTCCTGGCAATCTTTTGTCCCTCCTCCGAGAAAACATCAATCCTTCTGACCTCCAATGCTTGGCTTAGCTTTTCCACCTGAGGCTCCATAACCTTGCAGGCACCACATCTTTGGGAGTAAAAGTAAAGAACTCCGTCCTTTACTAGCCCTACCTCTGCACCTTTCATAGCCTTAGCCTTGTTCAAAACATAGAGCTTCAGCCCGAGCCTTAGCAAAACGATAAAGGCAACTGCAAAGAAGAGGATTTTTAAGAACTCTTCCATGGCTATTTAACCATTTTAACAGCCTTCTTTAGCATATGGACCTCCTCCTCGGAGAGCTCCCTCCACTTGCCCGGGCTTAGCTTTCCCAGTTTTATGGGACCTATGGCGGTGCGTTTGAGCCTTAAAACCTTGTGCCCAAAGTGGGCGGTAAATCTCTTAACTATGTGCTTTCTGCCCTCTGTAAAGACGATTTTCAAAAGACTGTTTTTTCCCTCATACCTTATCAGCCTAACGCTCACAGGCTTGGCAAACCCATCCTCCAAGACCGCCCCCTCTTTCATCTTCTCCAAAGTTTTTGGGCTAACCCTGCCCTTTACCAAAACCTGATAGGTCTTTGGTAGTTTATACCTCGGATGCATTATACGATTTGCCAGCTCTCCGTCGTTTGTCAGGATCAAGAGTCCCTCTGCGTTGTAATCAAGCCTTCCGGCGGGATAGACCCTTACGGGCACGTCCTTGAGTAGCTCCTCTATGGTTCTCTTTCCCTCTTTAGACTTTCCGAGGGCGGTAAGATAACAGCAGGGCTTGTAGAGGGCAATGTACATGAACCTTGGTGGTTTTACAACCTTTCCGTCTACCTCTACTGTGTCCTTCTCCGGGTCAATCTTCCAGCCAAGCTCCTTTACCACCAGCCCATTGACCTTTACCCTACCCTCAAGGATCAGTTGGTCTGCCTTTCGCCTTGAAGCAACACCGCACATAGAGAGGTATTTGTTCAGCCTTACCAGTATCTCTCTTCCTTCCACGGGTCCACGGGTCCCCTCTCATGTGGTAGCCCCTCTGTTCCCAAAAGCCCGGGACATCCTCCTTTAATATCTCAAGCCCCCACACATACTTGGCACTCTTCCAAGCGTAGAGCTTGGGAACCACGAGCCTTAGAGGGTAGCCATGCCTTTTGGGAATTACTTGCCCCATCATCTTGTAAGCTAATATCGTGTCTTCTTCATAGAGATATTCCAAGGGTAGGTTGGTGGTGTAGCCCTCTAAACAATGCACCAGGACAAAGCGCGCACTGTCCTTTGGCTTTACCATTTTTAGGATTTCAAGGGTCTGAACGCCTTCCCATAGGATCTCCTTAACACTCCACCGTGTAACGCAGTGAAAGTCCGCCACCAGCTCCACCGAAGGCAGAGAAAGAAGCTCCTCGTAGGTTAACTCCAAAGGCTCCTCCACCTCACCCCAAACCTTGAACCTGTATGAACTCATATCCCAGTCGGGAACATCATCCACTATGTCGTAGACTATGGGTGCGGAGATCCACCTCTGGCCCGGTGGTAGCCGGTCTTCCCTAAGGTTTATATCGCTAACAATTCTTTTCTTCATGGGAGGATAAATTTTAAAGTATGGAAGCTTGCCCTAAGTGTGGAAGGCTTTTAGAGGTTATTGAGTGCTGTGGTGGTGGCATTTTCTTGTGCCCCGAGTGTAATGAGTACTTTTACCCGGGAGAGCTCATAGACCCTCAAAGTCCCTCTGAGGAGGTCTCAAAAGAAGCTCCCGGGCTACCTTCAGAGGTTCTTCCCCCTCCACCACCACACGATAAACCGCCCAAGAGATAGGTGCGTATAAGTTGAGCTTTTCTGAAAGCTCCTTTACCGCCTTTACCGTCTCTTTGCCCTCCACCACCTGCCCTATTTTTTCCTGTGCCTGTTCAAGGCTCAGCCCTTGCCCCAGCAAAAAGCCAAAGGTTCTGTTCCTTGACTTGGAGGAGGTGGAAGTCAAAACCAAGTCTCCCAAGCCAGAAAGTCCGTAAAAAGTTTGCACTTTTCCACCCAAAGCGGTGCCCAACCTAACCATCTCCACAAGCCCCCGGGTGATAAGACCAGCCCTTGCGTTGTCTCCGAAGCCAAGCCCGTCAGATATACCGCAGGCTATGGCGATCACGTTCTTTAGTGCTCCCCCAAGCTCCACACCCACTATGTCCTCCGAGAGATAAACCCTAAAGAGCTCCGAGGAAAAGAGTTCCCTCACTTCCCTCAAAAGTGCCACGTCCTCCCCCGCCAGCACCACCGCACAGGGAAGTCCCTTTGCAGTTTCCTCTGCAAAGGAGGGACCAGAGAGGGCAAGAACCTTACAATCTGGGAAAAGCTCCTTTAAAACCTCAGAGACCCTCTTGTTGGTGCCCACCTCCAAACCCTTTGACGCAGATATAAAGACTTTTCCCTTTATGCTTTTCCCTTCAAGCACCTTTCTTATGACTTGCACGGGCAAGGCTATAAGTATGTACTGGGAAAAGTCTAAGGCTTCCTCCAAGTGGGTGGTAGCCAAGGGCTTTTTTTCAAAGTCTATTCCCCAATAAGGGTCCTTTCCTTCTTTTAGAGCTTCCACCACGGAAGGATTTCTGTCAAAGAGCATAACCTCACTGCCTTTCCGAGATAGAACGAGCCCTAAGGCACAGCCCCACCTTCCCGCTCCCAAGATGGCAACCTTACCCATGGGCAAAATCCAAAAGATGTAGTCTCTTTGGTCTTGTAAGGTCTATTTGATAGACCACCTTTCCCTTTAACCTTTGCAAGCCTAAGAGCTTTCTGTTTAGGTCTTTGTCCCAAGATATAAAGCTAAATCCTGAGGGAGTTCTAAGCTCAAGCCTGTTTTCGTCGTAGTTTTTTGGCATCAGCTCGCACTCGCACATAAAGGTAGGCGGAGGAAATCCTTCCCCAAAGGGCTCTAAGCTGTGTAGCTTTTTTATAAGCTCGGGAGTGATCCTTTCCAAGGAGAGAGGCGCATCTATCTCAAGGATCGTGGAAGAGGGCTCCATATCCTTTAGGCTTTCTTCCACCAGGTCCATAAACAGCCCTAACTTTTCCTTTTCCATGCTCAAACCCATGGCGTAAGAGTGTCCTCCCCACCGCAGGTAAAGGTGGGAAAACTGACTTAGCAGTGAATACACATCTATGCCGTTGGCACTTCTTACCGAACCTATCGCCTGATCACCCACCGCAAAGACCGCAGTGGGCTTTTGAAACTCCGTAGAGAGCCTACCCGCCACCAGCCCCGCCACACCACCCGCCCAACTATCAAGAACGATCACCAAAAACTTCCTGTCCTTTTGAGAGAGGGCTTGCTTTAGGGCAAGCTCGTAAGCCCTTTCACTTATGAGCCTTCTCCTTTGGTTCATCTCCTCTATCTTGTTGGCAAAGGACCTTGCCCTGTCTTGATCCTCCGTCAGGAATAGCTTTAGGGCTATGGAGGGTCTTGAGACCCTACCGGGCGCGTTTAGCCTTGGCACCAAAGAAAAGATTATATCCCTTGAGGTTATGGTTCCGTTGAGTCCCACCTTTTCCATGAGGGCTTTTATTCCGTAAGCCTTTATCTGACCCTTTTGCACATACTCCAAACACTTTATGCCGTAGGAAACTATTATCCGGTTTGTTAAGTTCAGTGGCATAAAGTCTGCCAAGGTGCCTATGGCGGGCAAGTAAAGGTCCAACCGTGGGTCGTAATCCACGTTTAGCTCTCTGGTAAGAAGGGCTATAAGGTAAAAGACCAAGCCAACGGAGGATAGCTCCTTAAGCTCCTTGTGTAAATCCTGAGAGAGCTTTGGATTCAGCAGTATGGCGGGTGGGAGCTCCTCTCCCACGTTGTGATGGTCTATCACCACCGCGTCCTTTTTGAACTCTCTTAGCTCCTCTATTGCGGTGGTGCCATTGTCTATGGTTATCAAAAGGTCTGCGTAGTGGGAGAGTTTATTAATGAGCCTTTTGTTTAGACCGTAGCCCGACTGCCTGCTGGGAAGTAGCGGAACCACCGTTATGGGAAAGTTCTTCAAAAATCTATAAAGCAGTGCGGTGCCAGTGATCCCATCCACATCGTAATCTCCAAAGAGCACAATCCTTTCTCTTCTATCTATCGCTTTCTTTATTCTTTCCACCGCAAGCTCTATGTTTGGTATGTGGTGAGGTGGAAGGAGTCTCTTGAGCCGAAGGTCCAAGATGGACTGATCCTGTCCTCTGTTGGCAAGGATTTGGGCAACGACCTCCCCCAGTTCAGAGACCACATCCTCCTCTGGCTTTATTATCTCACTTAAAAGAACCCACTCCTTACCCGACAACCCTTTCATTCAAAAATTCCTCCGCCCATTTGCCAATGCTCCCCGCTCCCATAAAGACCAGCACGCAGTCCCTTAAGTTCTCCTCCAGATAGGAAAACACCTCCTCCTTGGTGGGTAAATAAACCGCTCCGCTTTTCTGAGCCAAGTCCTCTGCCCTTACACCCCAAAGGTTCTCCTCTCCGGCGGAGTATATGTCCGTTAGGATGCAATGGTCTGCGGATTTTAAAACCTCCGCAAACTCATCAAAGAGATAGTAGGTCCTTGAGTATCTGTGAGGTTGAAAGACAAGGACTATTTCCTTTTGAGGATAAAGCTCCCTCAGGCTATTGAGCACCGCCCTTATTTCCGTAGGATGGTGTCCGTAATCGTCATAGACCAAACAACCCTTTAGCTCACCCTTCAGCTCTAACCTTCTCTCCGCGTTTTTAAAGCTCTCCAGTGCCTCAAAGATCACCTCTGGTGGAATATCCATCTCCAGGCATACGCTTATGCAAGCTAAGGCATTATAAACGTTGTGCCTACCCGGAACTCCAAGCGTTACCCTGCCCAAAGGTTTATCCCTGTGTTGCACCTCAAAGGTATAATGTCCATTTTTCAAGTTTAGCCCAACAGCTTTAACCTGCGCAGATCCTTCAATGCTGTAGGTAATTACCCTCCTTGAGATCTTCGGCAGGATCTCTCTACTATTTTGGTCATCCAAGTTTATAACGGAAAAACCATAAAAGGGCACACTGTTGGCAAACTCCAAAAAGGCATTCTTTATATCCTCCAGGTCCTTGTAAAAGCCCAAATGTTCCTTGTCTATGTTGGTGATCACCGCAACCGTTGGATGCAGTTTTAAAAAGGAACCGTCGCTTTCATCTGCCTCAGAAACAATAAGGTTGTCCTTTCCAAGCTTTGCGTTGCTACCAAACCTTTTTAGAATACCACCTACTATTACAGTTGGGTCGTAGCCCGCCTCGTGCATTACGTGGGCTATCATTGAGGTGGTTGTGGTCTTTCCATGAGACCCACAGACCGCTATGCCCTCCCTCAGGCGAAAGAGCTCCGCCAACATTTCCCCCCGAGGGATCACAGGAATACCCCTCTCCTTTGCCCCTTTAACCTCCGGGTTGTCCATAGAAACCGCCGAAGAATAAACCACCACCTGCGCATCCCCCAAGTTTTCTTCCCTGTGTCCTATAAACACCTTTGCCCCCATACTCCTCAAAAGTTCCGTGTTTTTGTTCTCCCTTAGGTCCGAGCCGGAAACCCTGTAGCCCATCTGTAAGAGCACCTGCGCTATACCGCTCATACCTATCCCACCAATGCCCACGAAGTGAAAGTTTTTTATCTTTTCCCTGAACATAGCAAAATGTATTTTAAATATAATTTTTCTTTTGTTGGGCTTAAAGGTCGTACTTCTTGTAAAAGAACCTTTTAACAATCTCCACAGACGCAAGGTAAAATAACGTAACGAGAAAAACAAAAAGGTAAAAAGGCATACTTAACGGTCTTAGCTCAAGCATTTTTCCTAAGGGTATAAAGGGTATGACTATGCCAACCAGTCCAACTCCAAAAACTGTTATAAGAAGCAATCCGGAAGGTTTGCTTTTTAGAAAAAACTTTTTCGTGCGCAGAGAAAGGATCACCAAGATCTGTGTAAAGAGACCCTCAAGAAACCATGTGGAACGAAAGATGTCCGAAGAAGCTCCCGTGATATACAACAAGAAAAAGAATGTTATGTAATCAAAAACTGAACTCAATAATCCAAAGATGACCATAAACCTCTTTATAAAATTCATGTCCCATTTTTTTGGGCTTTTTGTCCAATCTCTATCCACTTCGTCCGTTGGTATAGCCATCACCGCGGTATCTGTTAAAAGGTTTAGCATTAAAACTTGCTTGGGCAACATAGGCAAAAATGGTACTATAAGCGATGCTCCAGCCATTGAAAACACATTACCAAAATTGGAGCTTGTCTGTAAAAAAAGATACTTCATAGTGTTTAAAAAGGTCTTTCTGCCTTCAAGCACTGCATCTATTATCGTTCTTAAATCTTTTCTCAAAAGAACGATATCTGCACTTTCCTTTGCCACATCTACTGCGTTTTCCACTGAGATGGCCACGTCCGCACTTCTCATAGCACTAACATCGTTTATTCCATCTCCCAAATAACCCACCGTATAGCCAGCCTTTCTTAGGGCAAGCACCACCCTATCTTTCTGAGAAGGAGAAAGTTCAGCAAACACAGAAGTTTCTCTGACTTTGTTTATGAGTGCCTCCTCAGAAAGGTTCCGAAGGTCATTCCCATCCATAATATTTCCACCAAGCCCCAACTCTTCCGCCACATATTGAGCAACCAACTTGTTATCCCCCGTTATGATCTTTAGCTCTACCCCTAAGCTTAAAAGTTCTCTTACAAGCTCCTTAGCGTCCTCTCTCAACGGATCGTGCATTATTACAAAACCAAGGAATATTTCCCCCTTCTCGTCGGAATAACTTATGTGTTCCTTTTCCGTAGGTTTGAAGGCTACTGCAATCAATCTAAAGCCCCTTCTGCTATAGTCTGTGTAAATTTTTTCAATGTCCTTTAAAGCATGCTGGAGTTCAACCACCTCTCCTCCCAACTGTGCATAACTACACACTTCCAACAGATGAGAATAAGCCCCTTTAGTTATCAACAATTTTTCCTCTCCCTTTTTAACCAAAACAGACAATCTTTTCCTGTTAAAGTCGTAAGGAAGTTCGTCAAGCTTTTCATAGTCTGAAATATCTTGCGATTTCATGCTTTCTATTATTGCTTCGTCTATTGGGTTCTTGTAGCCTGTTTGAAAGTATGAGTTTATATAGGCAAATAGGGCTACCTTTTGGTCATCCTCGTTCAGAGCGTTTTTAAAGGCGTAGATCTGCATCTTTCCTACTGTAAGGGTGCCCGTTTTATCACAGCAAAGCAGGTTCATACTTCCAAAATTTTCTATGGATGCAAGGCGCTTAACTATTGCACCTTTTCGAGCCATGTGCCTTGCTCCGTAAGATAGCCCCACACTAACGACCGCTGGCAACAGCACGGGCGCTATGCCTATACCCAAGGATAGGGCAAAGAGTAGAGAATTGATAACCCCTCTTCCATAGTAGGCGTTTATAGTCAGCACCAAAAGTATGAGTATGGTTGCGGTTTCTAAAAGCACATAACCGAAATGTCTAAGACCTCGTTCAAAGTCTGTTTCTCCTTTACCAAGCTTTAATTTCTCAACTATCTTTCCGTATTCGGTATCTTTACCTGTTTTTAAAACCTTCATAATTCCAAAGCCACTGACCACATGGGTAGCCATGTAGAGGTAGTCTCCCACCTTTTTCTCTACAGGATAAGCCTCTCCCGTCATCAAAGCTTCGTTCACAAAAAGGTCTTTTTCCTTAATGAGAACTCCTTCCGCGGGAACCATATCGCCTGCCCGTAGGATCACTATGTCCTCTGGGACAATCTCCTCCGCAGGGATTTCCATCTCTTTGCCGTCCCTTATTACACTTGAACGAACTTTCACCATTGAAAGTAGCTTTTCTACAGCCCTATGGGCTTGTCTTTCCTGCCAAAAATCCAAGAGCCCTCCAGTTAGAACTATACCCACGATAATTAGTGCATCTGTCTTTTCACCCAAAAAGGCAGACAGCATAGCGGTAAATAAGAGAAGAATGGTATAGGGATTCTTAAACTGATTTAGAAAGATTTCCCAATCTGAAAGCCTGCTTCTTTCTTTAACTCTGTTGTAGCCATACTTCTTTAGCCGTTTTTGGGCTTCCTCCGAGGATAACCCCGAGATATCAAAAGGTAAGTCCCCCATATAGGCTGTTCC
>Ga0209739_100831_pt1 | contig 11584 bp, 13 predicted proteins | sample JossMetagenome_2_FD_184729 | JGI IMG/M metagenome (GOLD analysis project Ga0209739, IMG submission 184729) | Hot spring sediment microbial communities from Joseph's Coat, Yellowstone National Park, USA - JC3_ASED (SPAdes) (version 3) | ecosystem: Environmental > Aquatic > Thermal springs > Hot...
AACTTTTTCTACTAATTCATGAACAGAAGATACAGCAAGATCTTCTATTGAAAATATACCAGCTTCTCTTAATTTCTGTGCAGTTTTTGGACCTACACCAGGTAAATCTTCCAAATCTTTAATTTGTTTCTTTTCTTCCTCTTCCATTAAAAGAATATGTAATTAAAGTTTATAATTTTATATAGAATTAAATTCTCTCATTAAAATGTTTTTTATTTCTTCTTTATTTAGTGATAAATATTTTAAATAATTTTCCTCTTTTTCGGTTAATTTAAATATTTTAGATCCATGAAATCCTTTTGATTTATTATTTTCTATATCTAATATTGGTAATAGAATTGATATTCCATTTTCTTCAAATAGATATTGTGATAACTTTCCCTCAGAATTTTCAGAATTTCTATCAATAAATATTTTAGATATTAAAACAACATTATTTTTATTATATACCTTCTCTATTGAATCTGAAGAAGAATTACTATTTATTTTATATAAATTATATATTCTTAAATTTCCAGAATTATTAATTAAAATATTTATCTTTGCTTTTCCAGTTATATTAAATTCATTATATATCATTGAAATATCATTATTATTAATTCTTATTTTTATTTCAAAATTATTTATATTAAAAACATTATAATAAATATTTTTATCCAAATTAATTTCAATGTATTGATCTTTATTTATATTAAATTCCTTTTCAATTATTTTATAATTATCAAATATTTTTTCATAATACTTTTTAAATAAATCTTTAAAAAATGTTGAATCCATTTTCTTCAATCTTATTTAATATATCTTTATCTCCAACATATTTTATCTTCCCATCAATTAATATTATTACTTTATCAATATCCAATTCTTTTACAAATTTAAAATTGTGAGAAATTAATATTACTATTTTATTTTCTTTCTTAAATTGATCTAAATAATATTTTAACTTATTTAAAAATTCAATATCTACTCCAGAATCTATTTCATCAAATATAATAATCTTTCTATTCAATAATATTGATAATAATAATGAAAATCTCTTCTTTTCCCCTCCAGATAAATTATAATTAACACCTCTATCTAAAAAATCTTCAGGTAATCCCAAATCTTTTCCCAAATTTAATATATTTTTTTCATCAAAATTATCCAAAATATACATTAATAATGTCCTTGTTCTAATATTTTCTATTTCAACAGGATCCTGAAAAGAATAAAATATATATTTTGCTATATTTTCAGTTTTTTCATTTGTTATATCTATATTATCTAAAATTATTTTTCCTTCTTTTTTTAAACTTTCATCATTTAATATTGATTTTGCTAGTGTTGTTTTTCCAGAACCATTTGGACCAAATATTAAATATAATTTCCCATATTCAAATTCAAGATTTATATTTTCTAATATTTTTTTATTATCAGAATAAACATTTAGTCCTTCTATTTTTAGCATTTAAAAAATATATTATAAACTCTTATAAAGATAACTATGTTATATTTCTCTAAAAGATCTAAATCCTGGAGTCAAACCCCTTAAAGCTCTCTTTCTATTTTTACTATTAAGCAACCAAGAATATTCTTCTCTATTATATATATTTGGATTATTTGGATCCGCTAATATAACTTCATACCATTTATATTTACCATCTTCCCCAACATAATATGAATTTATTACTTCTAAATTTTGATATTTTCTTTGTGCCCTTTGTTCAGCAATTGCTCTTAAACTTATATTTAATGGTCTATAATAATAATAATTTACTGTCTTAACATGTCTTGGCATATCTTTCCTTTTTCTCCATCCTTTCTTTACTCTTACCCTAACAAGCACAATTCCATTTATTGGTTTCCATCCTAATTTTCTAGCTCTATCTAATCTTGTTGGTCTTTCTATCCTAACGATTTCAGGTTCCCTTCTCCATTTAATTAATCTTTCCTTAACTAATTTTTTTAAATTTTCATCCTTAAATCTTTTTTTCCATGTTTCAGAAATATAATTATATGCAGATTTCATTGCTTATTTTGATTTTCTTGTTTTTGCTCTTGTTTATTTTCCTCACTAAATTCTTTTTGTACTTCTTTTAATTCTTTATTTAATTTTATATCTTCATATCCAATCCACAATATTAATAAACCCAATATTAATATTATTAGTCCTATTAATCCCTTTATTACTAATATAGTTTCTCCTAACCAATAATATACTAAAAATCCACCTACTATTATTAATATTAATCCCAACAAACTTTCTTTTATCCAATCTTCCATTTTGTATATTTGTTATAAATAATTTTTTAAATTATATATTATGCATGAAATCATAGAAGAATTAAGTAAATTAATTAATAGTATTCCATATGGTAAGGTAACAACATTTAAAATATTATCAGAATACTTAGGAGATACATATTCAATAAAGTTTATTATAAATTATTATAAAAAAATAAATGGACCCTGGTGGAGGGTTGTAAATTCTGATGGAATAGTAAATAATAAAATACAGGAAGAATTATTAAAGAAGGAAGGGATAGAAATTATAAATAATAGAATAGTAAATTTGGAAAAATATTTATTTAATAATTTTGATGTAAAAGAAAGGATATTAAAAAAATATAGAAAAATTCAGGAAGAATTGGCCAGCAAAATTATTTTAGAGGATAATATAAATGATATAAATTTAATTGGAGGTGTTGATTTAAGTTATAAAGATGATATAGGTTATATAGTATATGTAATATTAGATAAAAATTTAGAATTAATAAATAAGTATATATTTAAAGAGAAAGTTGAATTTCCATATATACCATCTTTTTTAGCTTTTAGAGAAGGAGAACCAATTATAAAAACATTTAATAAAATAAAAGAAAAAATAGATATATTATTTGTAAATGGACATGGGATCTCTCATCCATTTAAATTGGGTTTAGCATCATATGTTGGGGTAAAATTAAATATACCTACAATCGGAATAACCAAAAAATTATTATCTGGAAATATTATTGATAATAAGATTATAATAAATAATGAAGTAAGGGGATATAAAATAGAAAAATTTGGAGAAGTAATATATGCTTCACCAGGAAATTTAATATCATTAGAAAAAACAAAAGAATTATCAGAAAAATATTGGATAAGTGGAAAATACCCAGAACCAATAAGATTAGCAGATTATATAAGCAAAAGAGTTAAGTCATAAAATAAGTTATTATAAAAAATATGGAAAACATATATTTATTCTCTAAATGCCTGTACAATTATTTTTTCTCCAACATCCCAAACCAATACTTTTTGTCCTTCCTGTATTTTACCTTTTAAATTTTCATCCAATACTTTTGCATCAAATGTTTCATATGTATCTAAATCCATTACTGTATATTTATCATCAGATACTTTTGCAATAACCTGTCCCTTTATTTTATTTATAACAGGAACCTCTATAGGATCCTGCGTTGGTTTTACTAATTCAGTAGTCTTTCCAGATACTACAGATCTAATTAAAATTCTAGCCTTTGCAGAACCATGCTTTCCTGTCTTTGCAGTTTCCATTTCTAATACTTCCCATACTTCATTATTATACCATATATATGATCCTTTCTTTAAATCAATAACCTTCTTAACTTGTATCTCTGGCATAAAATTATTATTAATTTGAATTACTTATATATATTACTATTGAATATTTTATTCAAAATACATAAACATAATAAAATAAATTATAGTAATGGTGGATTATGAAATCTTGGATAATGGAATAAAATTATATAAAATACCATTTAGAAATGAGAATATTGCAATAGGAATATTGGTAAATATTGGGTCAATATTTGAAGATAAAGAATTTAGAGGAATTTCTCATTTATTAGAACATATGATGTTTCAGTCTAATAAAAAATATAATAAGAACCAAATACATTTATTATTTGAAGAAAGCGGATCGATTCATAATGCAATGACTTATTATAATTATACTTTATATTTTGCTGCAGTAATGAAAGAAGGATTTGAAAATATTGTGGATTTATTTTATTGGATGTTTGAGAATGATAAATATGATAATAATGAATTTGAAAATGAGAAAAATGTTGTAAAAACAGAAATAATGATGAGAGAAGATGATCCAATAATAAGTTTGAATGATAACTTATCAAAATCTGTTTATGGAGATTCTGATTATGGAGATCCCATAGGAGGTTATATTGAAACAATTAATAATATAACAAAAGATACATTAGAAGAATTTAAATATAAATATTATTCTCCCAAAAATATTTCAATATTTTTGGAAGGAAATATAAGTGATAAAGATGTTGAAATAGTTAAGAAATATTTTTCTAGGTTAGAAGGAAATGATGTAAAATTAAAAAATCCAAGTAAGAGGGAAGGAAAAGATATAATAATAAAAATGAAAAATATACAACAAATATATTATAGTATTAATTTAAATAGTGATATTAAGAATATAATACTAATTGATGCATTGACAGAATTTTATAATTTGGGTGCATCTTCAAAGATATTTGAAATATTTAGAAATAAATATGGTATAGGATATTCTCCTTCTCTTTCTCTATCAAATTTCTATGATGATGAAATTATATATTCATTAATAATACCAGGATTTCAAATTGATAAAGAAAAAATATTGAATAATGCAATTGATGAATTTTTAGATAATTTAAAAAATATAGATGATAAATATAGAAAAGCAAGATCAAATATATATAAATTTAATTATAATCTTAGAAAGGAAAATATATTAAAAAGGATAGAAACAGATCCATATTTGATAAAAATATTAAATATGGATTATGATCAATATTTCAATAATGTATATAATATATTATCAAATATAAATAGAGATTTTATTGAAGAAAATGGAAAATATATATATGATTTATTTGAGAAAGGTAAGAAAGTTATAATTTATCCTGAAGATTATGATAAAAGAAATAATTAAAGGAATTGAGGAAACATTAAGAGAAAATAATATAAATGAAAAACTTGCATCTCCATATATTTGGGAAAAATATAAAGATCCATTTAAGGTATTAATAACAATATTATTATCTATAAGAGTAAGGGAAGAAAAGACATTGGAAGTTTCTGAAAGATTATTTAATAAATATAATAAAGTTGAAGATATTAGAAATGCATCTTTAGAAGAAATAAAGAATACGATAAAGGATATTGGATTATATAATAATAAAGCAAAATGGATTAAAGAAATTGCTGAAAAATGGGATTATAATAAATATTGTGATGAAGAATATATTAGATCCCTACCTGGAGTTGGAAGAAAGATTGCAAATGTATATTTAATAATTGTATGTAATAAAAATTATATTGCAGTAGATACTCATGTTCATAGAATATCAAACAGAATTGGATTAGTAAAAACAAAAAATCCTGAAGAGACTGAAATGGAATTATATAAGGTTATACCTGAAGAATATTATAATAAAATTAATTTTTTATTTGTTTTATTTGGAAGAAATATATGTAAACCAATTAATCCAAAATGTAATATATGTAAAATAAATAAATATTGTAAATATTATAAAAAACTATTTGGGAGGAACAGATTTTCTTAATAATTCTACATGCTCATCTGTAAGTTTTTCTTCTGCATACTTTTCTAATTTTACTCCATTATCTATCTTTACTTTATGGAATATGAATAATTTATTTTGTAAATCTGCTGTAAATGTTCTTATTTCCTTTAAAGACTTTAGATATTCTCTTATTTCATCATCCAATATTTCTGATAATTGTTTTGTTGCAATCCAAATTCTTACATGGATTAATAATGAATTTTTATATCCAGCATTTTTTAATGCCAATATTGTTTTCTTTGTTATTTCGGATACATATGATACTTTTTGTTCACCACCATATAAAATAAATAAAGCATCAAAATTATTTTTTACAATATCTTTTGCTATATCATTTAACTTATTTTCATCATATAAATATATTCTTGCTATTTTATCCCTATATCCTTGTTTTGATATTAAAGATGATATTAAAGAAGATGATAAAGAAGAACATATTCTATCTGGATATGTTATTATTGCTATATTCTTATATCCATCAAATATTCTCTTTGCTACAATGTATCCTGTTAATCCTCTCAAATATATTTCTTCTTCTAGAGAAGCTAAACTCATTGACTCCATAGAATAATATAACAAAATTATATTTAAAAATATAGAAGAAAGAAAAATAAAATTATTATAGAGCCTTTACATCTTCTTGAATATTTGTTTTGTTGCCAATTGTATATCTTCTCTCTTTACAGTTGTTCTTTTTCCATGATTTGCCAATGAAACTGCCTCTTTTGCAATTTCTAATGCTATATCTTCTAATTCTTGTTTTAGGTATCTGATTGCTTTATCTGATACTCTTGTTACTCCTGCCTGCTCACCCTTTTGCTTTAGGATTCTCTCAACTACAGCCATTGGAATTCCCCTTTCTCCTCTTGCCATAAAATATATATTATTAAACTCCCTTATAAATTTTTCATATTTTGACTGATGAGAAGGAGATCTTATCTCAAAAATACTTTGAGATTTTAATCGCACACATTTTTATTTTACAACATTACGTATCCCATAGGTATATATCAAAAATATAGCATTTACCCAACAAATTTAAAAATGGGATAAATATTTAAAAAATAGATTATTCTCTTGGAGCTAATACAAATCCAAACTTAAATTTATCAGTTGACTTATAATCAATCCATATTGGCTTTCCAGAATCTAATTTAAATGTTAATGTATCAGATATTCTTGCTACTTTAGATAATTTATATAAATAATCTATAGAATATCTCGACATTGCCTTTGAAGGAACTTCCATAGATAATACACTTTCATCTTGTGGTGTTAAATCAATTCTCACATCTTTTAATTCACCTTCAGCAATAAATGATACTTTTGGTCCTTCAGGATCTGCAACAATTTTTATTTCATCTGCAATTACTTTTGCAGATTCTATTATATCATAAAATGCTTTTGAATCCATTTCAACTTTTATAGGTAATTGTGGTAATTCTGAATTTGATAAATCCATAAATGATCCTTCAGATTCTATTAATGGCAATGTAAATACTTTTTTAGCTTTTCCATATACAGTTAATACAAATTTATTTTTTTCCTTATCTATTTCCCATGATATTTGACTTTTCAAAGCAACTTTTGTCATTATTTTCTTTAAATCTTCTAAATTTATTGTAAATTTCTCTTCTTCTTGTACATCATATTCTGTAAACATATTTGGATACATATCCAATAATATTACTGCAACATTTGCTGGATCCAATGATGATAAAAATATACCATCCTTATTTGCTTTAAATGTTCCTTCCGATAAAAAACTTACTATCGCAGGTAATATATTTTTTATCTCTTTAGCTTGTGGAAAGGTTACCTTCATTCATTATTATTCCAAAAAAATTTTAAATATATATTTTATTTTAGTATGATGCTTTGCCTAGAAAATATCCGATCGCAAGTCCCATAAGTAACAATATGATTGCCAGCATAAAATTACCTTGGAATAAACTTGTAAAATCATTTAATCCTGCAGATATCATTGCGAAGAATCCTCCTTTAGTAAGTTGATCACCATGATTAATATATGAATATCCGACTAATAATCCTACTGATATCATTAATCCAAGTACAAATGCTGTACCACGTGTCAACATTTGACCTTTCATAAAATCATTTAGATATTTTAGTATTTAAAAATATTTTATATATAAATCTTCCAGAATATTTATCCAAATATTCATTATAATTACCGCATTTTGGGGAATATATACATCTTGGGCATCCATCAAGACATTTACATTTATTTAAAGATATTATAGATTTTTTAATTAATTTTTCTATATTATTATATAATATTTCCGCCAAACCAACTCCAGATTCATATCCTTCATATATAAATATTGTTGGTTTATTTGTTTGTGGATGAATTGGATAAGAATATCCACCAAGTTCTTGTGAATCTACAAATGTTACAACTGGAGATATTTTTATTATATTATGTTCTATTGCATGTAATCCAGATCTAAATGAAGATTCATAATCAACAATTTTCTTAACTAAAAATACCAATATATTATCCTTTATTCCATAATTTCTTTCTAAAAATTCTCCAATTATTTCTTTTATTTTTTTACTTGCTAATCCTCTATATTTTTCATAAAAGAAATCTTTACTTATAGTAGAAGAAAAATTCAATATTTCATCAACATTTATATTATATTTTTTCTTTTCAATATATTTTTTTAGTTTATCTAAAAAGAAATTATAATAAATACTTTCTAATTCTCTTTGATATCTCTCCGGTATTACAATCCATATTGCTTTTGTATTAAATTCATAATTTATACTTTTTTCATAATAATTTATATTTTGTACATAATTTTCTCCCATTTTATATTTTTCAATATATCCAACAAATTCTTTTTTTACTTTTATTTCTCCTAAATATATTTCCCAATCATTTATTATTTTTTTATCTATTGTATTAATTATTTTTACATCTTCATAATATATTGGACTTGTCTCTATATTTGAAAATTCTGGCCTAAAGAATACAAATGTAACATTATCTATATTATAATAATCTGTTATTCTAATTGCTTTTCCAGAAGAATAATATACCATTCCAGGTAATAGATAATCATAAAATGCAGGTTCATCCATTTCTTCTAAAATTTTTCCTTTACCTTTTAGCATATTTATTATCCTTATCAATCCTTCTTTTTTCTTTATCTTTTTTATTATTTCTTCTTCCTCCTTTGTTAAATCTACAACATAATATACTTTATCTGAAATATTTCTTAATCCAGAATATATTACTTGTGTATTTAATTTATAATATTCCTTTCCAAATAATGGATCTTTTATTTTTGATACAATATTTTCCTTTTCTAATTCTTCCAAATATTTTTTCTCCAAATCATTTAATATATTTTTATCAATCCTTCCAAATTCATTTATTAAATATTTTAAATGTCTTTTAACAACTTTTTCATTATCTAAATTTAAAGGAACATTATCTAACTTATTTTTTTCAATTCTATCTAAAAATTCATTTATATTTGTTGAATAATAAAAGTCCAATGCATCTTTTTTAAATATCATTATATCTATTGAATCAGAAATTCTTCCAGATCTCCCAAATCTTTGAATTATTGAAGAAATTCCATCTCTAGGTATTCCATAATTTACTACAGATCTTATTTCACCAATATCTATTCCAAGTTCTAATGCAGATGTAGTTAATAATATTAAATATTCTCCAGATTTAAATTTTTGTTCAATTTCTTTTCTTTTTTCTCTCAAATAACTTGCCTTATATGTATAAATCTTATTATATTTATCTAAATCTTGAGATTCCAATCTTAATAATTCAACACCTTTCTTTGATTCAATAAATATTAAAGACTTTATATTATTTTCTAATAAAATTCTTATTGACCTTTTTAATAATAATCTTGAACTTGAACTTTTTGGATCTAAACAAATTATATATTTTCTATATTTATTACTATAATCTTTATCAATTAATTCAAAATCTAGATCAAACATATTTTTTGCAAATTCTATAGGATTTCTTAATGTTGCAGATAATGTCAATATTTTAAAATTATTATTTTTATAGAAATATTTTAATAATCTAATTAATCTTCTAAATGTATATGCAGCATTTGTTCCAAATACACCTCTATATGAATGTAATTCATCTACAACAATTAGATCTAAATTTCTAAAGAAATAAAATAATTTATCATGATTTTTTAATATATATAAATGTAAATTATCAATTGTGGTTAATATTAAGTTTGGTCTTTCCCTTATTATTTTTTCTTTTTCACTATATGTTAAATCTCCTAAAATAAATTTCATCTTAATATTTAATTTTTTATTTGTATAATTTTCAAAATCTTTTATTAATTCTTCAAATTTTTCATATTGGTCATATAATAATGCTCTTAATGGATAAATTAATAAAAAAGTTTTATTTGGATATTTTAATATATTATCAATAATATATAATCTAAATATATGGGATTTTCCAGAAGCTGTTGGTGTTGTTACAATTAGATTTTTATTTTTATATAATAAATTTAATGCTTCAGCCTGATGCTTATACAATTTAAAATTTCTAGAATTTAAATATTCATTTAATTCTTTGTTATAAAATTCAAAATTATCAAATTCAGCATTTTTATTATTAATTAATTTAATTCCAACTATATAATCTTTAAACTCTTTTTCAAAAATATTTTTTAAATCATCAATATTCATATTTGATATATAAGATTAAACATTTTTATATTAAATATAATGAAATATTTCTCCGAATTAGCAGAAGTATTGGAAAAAGTTGAAAAAATTAATGAAAAATCTTTGAAAATTGATGTTTTATCTAGATTTATAAAATCTTTAGATAAAAACGAATTAAAAATTACTATTTGGTTAATTTTGGGAAATACTGAAGAAGAATGGGTTGAAAGGAAATTAAATGTATCTGTAGGTACAATTATAAGAGTACTAAAAAATTTGGGGGTAAATATTAAAGAATTAAGTTTATTATATAAAAAATCTGGAGATTTGGGAGAAGCTGTTAAAATTATTTATCAAAAGGGAAATATAAAACTAAATAAATGGTTTGCTAAAAAATATACAATAATTGATATATATAATGAATTAAAGAAAATTGAAAATTTGGAAGGAGAAGGATCTAGAGAAAAAAGAATATTATATTTGGAAGGAATATATAAAAATTTATCACCTTTAGAGGCAAAATTATTGACAAGAATTTTACAGGGGGATATGAGATATGGAGTATTAGAAGGAACAATTGAAGATTGTTTATCTTATATATACGGTATTGATGATGAAAAGATTAAAATTGCACATGCAATAATTGGAGATATTGGGGTTTTAGCAGAATATTTATTTGATAATCCAAAGAATATTGAAAATGTAAATATTAGATTGTTTCATCCATTTAAACCAATGCTTGCAGAAAAGGCAAATAATTTTCAAGATGTATTTAATAACTTTTCTCCTGCGGCATTTGAATTTAAGTTTGATGGAATAAGAGCACAAATACATAAAAAAGGAAATGAAGTAAAAATATTTACTAGAAGATTAAAGGATGTAACAAAATCTTTTCCAGATGTTGTAGAATTAATATTAAACAATATAAAAAATAATGAAGTAGTTGTTGAAGGAGAAATTGTTGCATGGGATTATAATAAAAATTTACCATTACCATTTCAAGAAATTTCAAAAAGAATAAAGAGAGAATATGAAATCTCAAAATATATAAAAGAAATACCTGTTAAATTATTTTTATTTGATATAATTTATTTAGATGAAAAATTGTTAATAAATGAAGAATATATAAATAGGAGAAAAATATTAGAAAAAATTGGAGGAAATATTGATTTAACCCCAATGATAATTACAAATAAGGAAGATGAAGCAAAGAAATTTTTTGAAGAATCTGTCAATATGAAAAATGAAGGTCTTGTTGCAAAGAAATTAGATTCAAAATATAT
>Ga0209739_100837_pt1 | contig 11543 bp, 17 predicted proteins | sample JossMetagenome_2_FD_184729 | JGI IMG/M metagenome (GOLD analysis project Ga0209739, IMG submission 184729) | Hot spring sediment microbial communities from Joseph's Coat, Yellowstone National Park, USA - JC3_ASED (SPAdes) (version 3) | ecosystem: Environmental > Aquatic > Thermal springs > Hot...
GCGGTAAAATTTTTAAGTGGTGGCGGTATGGCCTATCGGCGGGGGTGCCCGAGCCAGGTCAAAGGGGCAGGTTGGGGGCTCCGAAAGGGCCTCCATGCCAAGTTTAGGTCCCTGTGGCGTAGGCCTGCGTGGGTTCAGGCGACGCCGCCCACAAATCCCACCCCCCGCATCCACCGGCTCTACAACGTCAAGTGTGAAGGCGGGCTCGGTTTTAGACGACACGGCTGGAAAGCCGACGCCTCTAGCCGACCTTCTTCACGAGCTCTAGGTATTTTTTGACCACGTCCTTCCCCCTGTCGGATATCCTAATTATTGTCCTGACGCCTAGAGGCGTTATGGTTCTTTTGAACTACGGCCATTTTGTAGCCCCGCCCACCGTGCCGGCGTGGCAGGTGGCGGCCGGGGCTCTGGCGTGGATAGCCGCGTTGGCGGCCTTGTCGGTGGTGATAATCGGCAGGATTAGGTACGTATCGCCGGAGCTATTGAGAGCTGAGATGTAATAAATAACAATATGTTTTTATTAAAATCTATGATTTATATAAACTGACTTAATATATGCCTACAAAATCAAGAGCTTACCCTCATCTACGCGGTACATAGGGCGCGGGGCGGAGTGCTTATGTCCGGCCCTCCGGGCCGTAGGCGGCGCTGGGGACTGTCCGGCGCGTTTAGGCGGACTGTCCCGGCCTAGGGTCTTGACCCACGACCGGCAGGTCGGAGGGGGCCGGACGGCGGTGGACCGGCAACAGAGGGGCTTATGGCGAGGTCGACCACGCCGTCTCCCGACCCGTCGGGAGGTTCGCTATATATCCGGGCCTCGAAGCCGCTCGTGATGTTGATACTGGCCGAGTCGTCCATGGAGCTGGCTCCGCCCGAGATATGGCGCCATCCATCCATAGCGAGGGACGCCGAGAGGAGGGGCAAGAGGCCCGGCGAGATCCTGCTGGATAGGGCGAGGCATCACGGCGCCATGCTGGGGCTCAAGGACGCCGAGAGGAGGGGCAGGCCCGACATAGTCCACATGTGCATGCTGGCGTTTCAATACTCCCTCCTCGCGGCGGTCGGCAGGGGCTCCATGGCCGTCCACACGATCAACGACGTGGTGATAAGGCTGAGGCCCGACGTGAGGCCGCCCAAGAACTACAACAACTTCGTGGGGCTGATGGAGCAGCTGCTCTCTCTGGGCAGAGTCCCCGCGGAGGGGGAGCCGTTGATGAAGGCCGAGCCCAAGGGCCTGAGGCCTCTTCTGGACGAGGCCGGCGGCGCGTGGGTGGTCCTGCACGAACGCGGCGTGCGGATGGACCCCCTGGAGCTGGGCAGGCTGCTGGCGGATTCGGTGGTCGTCGTCGGCGGGTTTCCCCACGGCGACTTCAAGAACTCGTGGCTTCTCGAGGAGGCCGACGGGGTCTACAGGCTGGGCGACCGCCCGCTGGACGCCTGGCAGGTCGTGTCGAGGGCCGTCGTGCTGGCGGAAATAGCCCTAGGCCTTATCTAGCCCCCTCAAGGCTCTGAGCCAGGTCGCGATCGACTCGCCGCCGGCTACAAGCTTGTTCTTTATGAGGTAGTACTGGCTCACCAGCTTGTTTTCGACCAGCCATGCGGCGAACATGTTCACGAGGACCCTCTCGCCTCCCCTCCTCAACATGCCCATGGCGTAGTCGACCACGTAGTCCTTGGCCACCGGGTTTCCCTTGGCCGCCGCCTCTCTGGCCCTCGCCAACATTAGCCTGGGGCCGATGTCCTCCAGCCACTTCCTGAAGCCGGGCAGGTCTTTCTGGAACTGTTTGGCGATGGGGGTCTCGACGAATTTATCCCAATATCTAGCCAGCTCGTCGGCAACCATTCTATCCTCAGCCATGAGTGGGCGCGATTTATTATCATTTAAACGTTATCTTGTGGTCGGCAAGAAGGACCTGGCGAGCCTCCTGGACTCCCTGCCCGGCTTCGAGAGGCCGAAGCTCCGTCTGGAGCAGTACATCACGCCGGGGGAGATAGCCGCCACCGTGGCCTGGGCCATGTACATGCGCGGCGAGCTCGCCGAGGGGTGGATCGCGGATCTGGGATGCGGCACCGGGAGGCTCGCATACGCCGTGGCCGCGCTGGGGGGCAGAGCCGTCTGCATCGACATCGACGTCGACGCTCTACGGACAGCAGAGATGCTGGGCCTAGACGTGGCGCTGTGCGACGCCGAGAGGCCCTGCGCGAAGAGGCCCGTCAAGGTGGTCATGAATCCGCCCTTCGGCGTGTGGACGCGCCACGGCGACGTGAGGTTCCTCAGGGGCGCCGCATCCATCGCCGAGATTATATACAGCATACATAAGGCGGCCGCGGTCGAGCACGTGTTCCGCGTCGCCAGATCTCTGGGCCTGGAGCCGCAGCTCCTCGAGACGGCCGCCGTATATATACCGCCTATGTATAGACACCACAGGAAGAGGAGGCATCGGGTCGAGGTGGCTGTCCTCAGGCTAGAATCGACCTCTCGAGGGACTCGAGGTCGTTGACTATGGCCTGGACGGCGCGTTTAAGCGCGTCGAGCGGGCTTCCCGCCCTCGTCTTTATTCTGAACGTCACGTCCTCCAGGAGGGGATGCCCGACGTCGAACGTGACGTACTCCACGTCGGGATCTTCCGAGAGGTATTCGACTAGGGGCGAGAAGAGCGTGTAGGTCTCGCCCTTGGTCTTGAGCTCCAGGTAGCGTTCGTCTATCTTGACGATCTCTATGGACATCACGCCAAGCCCGGAGCCCCCGGTTTTTAGCTTTTTCCTATCAGGGCTCTGACCCTCCTCCTGGCCGTCTGCAGGTCCAGCGCAAGGCTGAACACGGAGCCTCGGTTCAAGATGCCGGCGGCCGCAAGCCTCTCCAGGGCCTCCTCCGGCCTCGACCTGACGGCGGCTATATATACCGCCGCCACGCGCTTCGCGTGGGGGCTCACCGGCACGCCCTCGAGCGATTTATATACTGCCGACAGCTGCGAGGCGGCTCGTTTCACCTCCTCCATGGAGGCGTCCGTCTGCAGCTCCGGCCCCCTCAGCCTCGCCTTGAAGCCCCTGACGGCCAGATATTCGACCAACACGTCGGGAGGCACGGGAGAGGCCACGTCGGCCTCCCTGAACACCGCCTCCAGGGGATACGACTTAATCGGCTTGAGCCCGGCCCTCACGAGGCCGGCCGCCGTCTTTATGGAGGCCACGGCCCTCCTCACCTCGTCGGGCGGGCCGCTGAGCTGTATGTAGACGTTCGTGCCCCTCATCACTGCGTAGTACTCCACGTCTACGTATTTCGGCAAGAGCTCCAAAAACTGTTGGAGTTCTTCGCCGCTGGCGAACTTCAGCGACACCGATCTATACATAGAATCCTTGCGCTATCTTGCGGACGTCGGCGGCGCCGCAAACCGGGCAGACGAGCCTACTGCCGCGCCTCTTCATCACGTTGCCGCACTTGGGGCATATGGCTCTGACAACCCCGAACGTAGGCCCCCTTACTGACAGCAGAAACGGCGGACCTAGGTTGGAGACGACGCGGGCCCTTATGTAGTCCCCTATGCCTATCTTCCCGTCGACAAGTTGCGGCGGTATGAACGCAGTGACCGGGTATTTCAGCTCCTCGGGGCCGCCGTCGCCCTCTCTGGCCACGCACCTGACGCTCAAGGCCCTGACCCCCCTGGACGTGGCCACGCAGTAGAGTATATCGCCCTGCCTCGGATACCCATCGCCCTTGAGCGGCCTCACCGCAGCCGCATGGCTCCTCCTGTCGTAGACGGCCACCCCCAAGGCCGACGCGCGGAACACGCCGTCGAGGTAGGCTCGTCCGTCGACAGCGAACTCCTCGGGAGTGGCGACCTCCTCTCCCGGCAACACAAGCCTCCGCTCAATCGACACGTAAAGGCTATAACACTTCGTTAAAATTGTTATCGAGCCCTTTTCAGCCGCCCGCGTCCATGCCGTAGAGCCTTACGCCATCTCTCACCCATATCAGCGGGGTGTCGGCGATGCCGGTGTAGAGATCGCCCTCAAGCCTCTTCTCGTGCTGCCCCGTCTTCACGGTTACATACCCCCACGCCAGCTCCACGGCGTGTTCCCCCAGCTCAACTACGGCCTTCTCGGCGTCGCGGTTTATAAGCGAGGCCGCCTCCCTCGCCTCCACGGAGCCCCTCCCCAGAACTCTAGAAGCCACAGAGAGAGCCCTAGCCACAGCGGTCTTCCCAGCGCCGTGTGGACCATACAGAAGCACAACGCCGGAAAGATTAAGCTCAGCCTCCCTAATCGGCCTGACGTTGCTGAATACGAGACGCATATCCACGTTAAAATAGATGATTAAAAACTACTGGCCGATGGTTGCTAGATAAACTCGGCGATCTGCCGCAGTTGTCGAGACCAAGCCGACGAGAGACAGTCACAGACAGGCCTTATCGCAGTCTGTGTAGGCGATGCAGACTATATACCGGTTGGGAACTGCGAGGCGAAGTCTATCTAATCTGCCGTGAGCGACTTATTAGCCTCCTCGGCGCCTTCTGTCGTCTCTTTCCATTTCTTCACCAGCATCGTCGCGACGTCGGTGAGCCGGACGAGGCCGCGGCTTGTGACGTCAAGCGTGTAGAACTCTACGTCGCGTCGTTTCCTCAGCTCCCTTCGGATCCTCAGCAACAACGGCAAGTAGATGACTGCCTGTGGGTTAGGCACCACGATCCACATCTTCCGCACACCGACTCTCTCCACGGTCTCCACAAGCTTGTGCACCACCGTGCCTGTGCCGTAGAGAGTCTCGACCTCGACCACAAGCCCCTGGAGGCCGCCGCACGTGACGGCCACGTCGAACACGGCGGCGCCCTCTCCCTTTTCTGTCTCGACGCAGTCAAGGCCCACCCTCTCCGCCAGGTGGCGCACCACGAAGGCCTTCACCAGATAGTGGAGCTCGGATTCCCGCTCGCCCGCGCTCGGCCTCGTCCTGTAGAGCACCTCGAAGCTCACCTCCCCCAGCCTACGCCAGTACTCGTCCTCCAGCCAAACCACAAACTCGTCGAAGTAGCGGAACCCGAGACGTCCATAGTCGAGGACGGGGTCGGAGACCCGCCCCCACATCGCGTTTGCCAGCAGGACGTAAAGCGGCAGGCGCCCCGGCCCTATGGAGACCTCCACGGGGCTCGGGACGACGGAGGCGTAGCCGCGCACCGCCTCGGCCAGCGCCCGCTCCCAAATGCCCAGGCCCTTCACGTCACCGTAGATCACGAAAAAGCCGAATTCCTGCGAGAAGAGCTCCCTAAGCCTATCGCGCAACCTTTCGAGATCCCTCCTTTCGACCTTCAACCCCCCGGAGAGGTCCAACACGAATAGCCGCTTCCCGGCGCCGACCTCCACGGGCAACAGGAGGCGGAGGTCTTCAGGCGTTGAGACGTGCCTGGGCTCGGGAAGGCCCCCAGACCTAACCCTGTAGATCTCCCTCAACACGCGCTTCAGGAGCTCGATGTAGCCGAAGCCGGCAGGCCTCGCGACGATTACGACGGGCCTCTCGGAGATTATGAGGCCTAGTCCGAGCAGAGGCTCGGAGTAGATCCCCTCAAGCTCCTCCAGAGGAGCCTCAGCCTCGGACGTATCCGGCGGGCCGGGCTGAGGCGAGGCGGCCGCGAGGGAGGGGACAGAGGCGTCTACGTCTAGCGAGGTCTCTCTCGGCCTCTCGAAGGAGGGCGTAGCCCCCTCCGGCTTAAGCTGGAGAGCGGCTATGTGGGGCGTCTCGAGGGAAAGGCCCAGCCGTAGTTGCCGGGCCTCCCCGAAGGAGGCGGCGATAGGCTTGAGAGAGGCGTCGAGAGGCCTCGCCGCGGGGGCTCTGTACTCAAGCCGTAGAGAGATGGGCCTCGGTCCCTCAAACGAAGGGGAGAGGGGCGGGGGCCCTGCGGCGAGCACGGCGACGGACGGCACGGAGAAGTCCAGGCCGGAGGGGCGCGGCCGCGCGGCCTCGAAGACGGGCCTTAGGGCCCTCAGCCTAACCTCAACCGCCTGTCCGGACGCGTCCATATGGGCCGCGTGGGGCTTCCCCGACGGCGCCGGCTCTCTACGCCTCAACACCCTGACAACGTATAGGAACTCCTCAGGGGAGACTCCTTGCCGAAGTTCAACTACAGCCATAGGCAAGAGCACTTAGACAGATCAAGACCTGCCCGTTATAGGGCTTGGCCAGGCCGAGAAACATGAGGGGCGAAAACTTCTCCACAAAATCGAGATATGACATGGAAATGGTTCGCCTGTAAGGGTAGCTGCGCCCTTCTGAGGCCCCAGATGAGTAATAACGAGTCTCTTCATAGGTTATCTGGACAACTCCACTTTCAAATTTAATCGTCACCTGCGGATAGTACAGTTCTTTAACAGGTATGCCTGTGGTCTCTAACATATCATAAATTCCATATTTATTTAAGTAGGTCTTATATTCGTCATTTCCGTAGATTCTGTAGAGCTTGTCTATGACGCGTACCACCAAGTCGCCTACTGTGTCTCTCTCGTGGCCGAGGATCCCCAGCTCTTCGTCGAGCTCCTTGCCTAGGCCGGGCGCGATTCTTAGGCCTATCTTCACGCCGTATTTCTCCGTGAGCGCCGCGACGGCGCCGTCGAAAAGCCTCTCGCGGTACATCACCCTGAGGTACGGCTTAGGCGTCAGCCGGAGCGAGTTTAGGAAGAAGGTGAAGGGGTTGTAGAGCGGGAGGAGCCTAAGCCCCGCGTTCAGAACCTCCTCATACGCGCCCACGAGATCCCTAGCATCCCTCACCTCGTACCTCCTCGGTTTAACCTCCACCGAAACCTCTTTGGGGACGCGTCTATACACCTCGTCGAGAAGTCTCTCGACCTCCCTGAGGGTGTTGATTATGGCCGTCTCCCGCTCCGTGATTCTTACGCCAAGCTCCTGCGGCATCCTGCCGGCCCTGAGCGCGTTGACCAGCTTGTTGAGCGCGTCGAGGCTCACCTCGAAGCCCAGCATCTTGAAGAACCTCGCCGCAGAGCCCTCGGGGAAGCAGCTCTCTTCGATCACGCCTCTGTCTACGCATTCCTGCCTCACGCCGCCGAGGAGCATCTGGAGGGCGAGGTCTCTGTCGCCGCCCCTCAGGACTTGCGCCAGGTCGCCGGAGAGCCGGCCCAAGACGCCCCGCCTTGCCTCCAGGAAGCCGGCCAACGCGGCGTAGAAGGCGCCTAGATCGTCCCTGAAGTATCTAACCCACGTGGACTCATCCCAAAACTCCACAGGCACGCTGACAGCCATACAAAGGTCTCTACGTAGAATAAAAGATTTGCCTGCCAGAACCTTGGGGGAATCCCTATAATCGCAGTGCCTCCAGTAGATCTGCCAGCTTCTCCGCCAGCTCCGGCTTCACCGTCTGTACGCCGGGCAGTATCCTTACGCCGAGCTCCTCCAGCCGCCTCCTGTCCGGCAGGCGCCACTTGGCCGGGTCGTTGGGGCTCTCCACCACGCTCCCTGCCGCTCTCTCCGCCTTTATGGGGAGGAGGTAGCGCCACTCGCCGGAGGGCCAGTACCTCCCCCGCGGTTGTCTCAGGCGGAAGAAGCCCTTGCGGTGAATCCGCAGTTTGGGCACTACATGAAGTAAATTGTCGCTGAGAACTTTAAATTTTATTCGGTGCGAGTATCTATGACTTCTTGGCGTTGTCATGAGCGTTGTGCTGAGTTTGTGGATATTTCTGGGACTGTGGCGCGTTTTATGGATGAGTTTATCGACAGGGAACTTGACGAGGCTCTGAGGGAGGAGGGGGCGAGGGGCCACGACGCCGTGTGCGGCCTGCTCGCATCGCCCATTACAGCCGCCGGCGGGCTGGGTCTCAGCGTGGCCACGCTACACGGCGTGGATCTCCTATACGAGGTCCTCAGGCGATACGGCAGACTCGACGAAGAGCATCTAAAGGCGGCTGTGCTCCACTGTATGTTAGACTGCGCGGATCAGAGAATGCTTAGGTGGGACGGCACCTACCTCTGGAAGAAATACCCCCTCGAGATGCTACGGCTGTGCCGCGACAGAGTTGTCGAGAGGTGGAAGGAGCTATACCACCGCTACTTCCTATTCGGCTACCCCTTCCCCACCCTTAAGCGTATTGAGGAACTTGCAGGCCTCGCGGAGGCCCTTTTGAGGAACGAGCTGGAGAGGTGTCTCCTCGATTGTGTGGTGCCTGAAGCCGAGGGCAAGGGCGCGCCTACGGTCGGCCAAGGTGCTGTGGCCGAGCTTCTCAACTGCGTGAGGGAGAAGCTGGGCAGAAAGGCTGTCTATTGCATAAACCAGCGGATGTCGCCGCACGCCTCGGCCGCGACTAAGATCTACGCGGAGCTCAGCAAAGGCCGCGCAGTGGCGGTGGGCTTCGCCGAAGGGCACAGCTGCGGACAACCCTTCGTGGAGGCGAAAACCCTGGGAGAACTCGTAGAAAAACTCCTGCCTCTCTGCGGACAGTGACTTGGACGCATGTACATTGTTCCCCGGTTAAAAGCGCCTTCCCCAGCGATGCGAAAACGCTGAAGCCGCAGGCAGTCGGGGACCGGCCGTTGGTGTAAACTTTTTACCGTGTCTCCGTGCAGTTTTATGGTCTTGCTCTTCGTCCGTCTCTACGAGCTTAGGGCCGAGGAGGCTGCGAGGGGCGGAGCATCGGTGGTCGTGGTGGGGCCGCCCGGCGCCGGAAAGACGACCTTCATCGAGATTCTCAGAGGCCGCGGCGTGGGGCGTTGAAACTGCGATAAGACTAGAGGCTATAAAAAGATACACGTCCACAACGGCAGCACCTTATCAAGAGACGGACTCTTTCCGTCCTTGAAAGATTTGCATCAGCGGGAGACGCCGGCCCAGAAAACGCCAAAATGTCAACCTCCTAGAATCAAGATGTGGCGAAACTCCTCCTCTGCTATCTTTTACGAAGTTTACTTCAGATATCTCATCGCATCAAGCGCCGTAATTATATTTTCTTGTGTTTTCCTCTTAGGTATCACCTTAAAACCATCTTTTATTATCTATACCAGAGGCGGTTACGCCTCTCTTTCCTCTTCTGAGCGTGTTTTCGATAGTGGGACGTATACTGACTTATTGTGCCTTAAACTCGGTAATGCGCTCGATTAAGGTGATGTCAAATTTTTAAATAGACAGGCAGTACGTAGAGTATGAGTGATAGGTACGATGATCCATATTGGCGTACAACATCTTTCGCCATATCTTACGCCACTGATGTTGCACTGAGAGGTCTTCAAAACGTCAAGGAACCAGAATATGAGACGCGAGACGGATTAACCGATATTCCGATTTCTGAGAAAAGCCCAAAGGCGCTTAAGGGTAAGAAAAGCAAAGCTGAAAAAGTGCTGGCAGAAATCTTGAAACACTCGTTTAGATGGGGTGGCATAGTAGCAGGTCCTCCAGGAACCGGGAAAACCACCTTCATGAAGGCATTACAAAACGTCGCTCTCACCATGGGGTTGCAAGTGATATATGTCGCGAAAGACTACAACTGCAACAAGGGACCATATGAAGTAGATGCAGCTCAAGAGGTTATCCAAAAATTAGGTACAGTTCTGCATTATGTTGCAGATAGTAGTGACATACAAATCGATACTCTTATGCTCATTGTGGCAGAAACCGCACGTGAGATCGGCACTTTAGATATTGGCGTCATAACAAAAAGAGTTGAAGAGGAACTAGGCCACGATTTATCACTGTTGGCTAGAGTTTGGCTGGAAAACGTACAGATGTTTATTAAGGGTAATTCCGTATTAATACCGCGTTGTGTCCAAGGCTTTAAGGAAATAGCTTTACGTCTGATCCCCGGAATTATAGTTGCCATACGGCATCGCACAAACCTGCCTGTAATGTTGGATGATATTTTCGGCTTTATATTTGGTGATGAACGTAGTCAACGGTGGTTTGCCGCGTATGCGAGACCGTTTATAATAAGCATCAATAGGTACCTAGATACTGAGGAGCTGTTGGGGTATAACCTAGTAGTGATACCCCCAGGCGGACAGAGTGGCATCTACCGCATCGCCTCACCCAACAGGTATCTCGTACTTTTCGACAGTCACAGATTCGAGATAGATGCCAAAGAAATCGAAAAGCTCGCCGAGGAAAGAACCTAACGGCGTGGGTCGGGCGAGACTTTTAAAATTCAGCGGGTGTAGGCGGCAGAGCGTTACTGAGCTACTGTGGGGGTAACGTTGAGCAGGACTAGGTCGTCGTGGTGAAGGCCAGCGATATCGTCTGCACAACGCTTGACGACTGGAATGTGGTGCCTGCTGGCGTGCCGAGGCGGTTCCTGGCGACGTTGGTAGGCATCAGTGAAGATGAGGCGTCGCTTATACGATGATGCGCTCATCGCAGAATTCTCCGCGACGCCGTGACTTACGCCAATAGTGTCGTCTTAGACAGCGTCGTAGGCGGTGGGACTACTCTCACAGACGTCGTCATATTGAATGATAACGCCTACGTGGTGAAGGTGGGGGATTCCCGCCTCTACTTATTCGGGGATGGAAAGTTTCACCAAATTTTAGCAGTTTATAGAACCCTTTTTCTTCAATACTAGTTCTAACTCTCTTTTTGCATCTCCCGTAGCTAAATCGTAAGGCGTCCTATGCCGATAATCTCTCGCGCAGATATCCGCGCCGTACTGGAGTAGAAGCTTTACGACTGCTCCGTGGCCGTTAGATGCGGCTATGTGTAACGGCGTCCGCCCTTCCTTATCTGTTGCATTAGGATTGGCGTGGCGCTCTAGGAGCTTTGCCACGACATCTACGGTAGCCGGGCGTATCCGGAGCTGGGTGGGGCGTCTCTGAGGATAACTTGATGCTAAAGGCATCTCTGCTGGCCTTTGTGAACAGGGAGGGTTGCCGCGTGTTTAATAGCGGACTGCGCCAGCTATCAGAGACGAGGTCTAAGAGGTGGGGGCAACGCTTAGGGGGCGTAGATGGACTGAGGCTGTGGCAGGTTTGGCGCGGGTGGAGGAGGGAAGGGGCGGCAGAACCCACCTGAAGATCACCATAACAGCAGAGATAGATGGCGTCAAGGGCAGCTACGCGATGACGTTCGGCAGATACGGCAAAGATGCGGCCGTGGGCTACGCCGCAGTCGGCGCAGATAAAGGCGCCGAAAGGTTCGCCACCCTCATAAAGGCCCTTACGGGGAGGGAGCCAAGGGTGTACCGCAGAAGCGACGGCAGGGTGGTGGCGGAATGCGGCAGAGAGCACCTAGACGGCTTCGCCCGCTACGCCGAGCTCGCAGACGCCATCGCGAAGTAGCTGGAGGAGACGGGCCGCCGATAGCCGTCAAGCCATCCTAAACCGTTTCTTCGCAATACTGCATATATACTCACACGCTGAAAAGGTTAAAGTCGGCCCGATGAAGATGGTCTTTAGTCGCTACAGATGCGCGAGAACCCACGATCTGAGGGCCTAATGGATCGGCCGACTTAGAGCAGACCCAGCCGGGAGAGTAGATCGAAGGCGTTGTGTTCCGGCGCCAGCTTGACGATGGCCTTCTTCTCCCCTCTCGGCGTTATGATCGTATTTACATAGCTCACCGCGACCC